>ERZ802826.232-NODE-232-length-18178-cov-13.0604_pt1 | contig 18178 bp, 19 predicted proteins | sample MGYA00345651_ERZ802826 | MGnify/ENA primary metagenome ERZ802826 (study PRJEB30503, sample SAMEA104212371) | marine metagenome | biome: Westerlies Biome; feature: [SRF] surface water layer (ENVO:00010504) within the epipelagic zone...; material: water...
AATCTGTAAGGTCAGCCTTCAATCTGTCGATGATCCTGGGCATCGCCTATATCAGCGGCGGGGTACGGCTGGCCTGGCCGGCCCGGCCCCTGCCAGCCCTTGCGCGCGGCCTTGCATTGACCTTCTGCATGGTCTGTTTCTTTGGCGTATCGCAGAAAATCTCGGTCGCGCAGATGGCGACCGGCCTTTATACCTATCCCTTGTTTGTCAGCCTTCTGGCCGGCCCGTTTCTGGGCGAGCGCATCGGCATCTGGCGCATTTTCGCCCTGTGTCTTGGCGCGGCTGGCTGTCTTCTGGTGCTAAACCCGTTTGGCGATGCCTTCAGTCTGTATCAGGCGGTGCCGGTCATGGCCGGTTTCTTCTATGCCTGGAACATCCTGATCCTGCGCCGTTATTGCCGTCAGGAAAGCCCGCTGGCATTGGTGTTCATTGTATCCTTGATGTTCCTTTGTTCCGGTCTGGTGGGCGCGGCGGTTACCGCAATCGTGCCGATCAGTGGTGACTTGCGGGCTGAACTTCCGTTTCTGCTGGTCAGCTGGCCAAGCCTGACGATGGTCCTGCTGGTAACGTTCCTTGGCCTGTCATGCCTTAATATCGCTGGCAATATCTGTATCAGCCGCGCCTATCAGACGGCGGACAGCAGCCGGCTTGCCCCGCTGGACTTCACCTATCTTCTGTTTGTTGCGCTGTGGGGCCGGTTGTTTTTCGACGAATGGCCGACGCCGCTGGCCGGGGTTGGCATGGCGATGATTGCGGTGGCCGGGATTATCACCGCGATGCGTGAACAGCGCCAGCAACGTCTGCGCAAGATGGCTGGCACGCCCGCCTGAAATCAGATACATCTTCGCCGTGGCTTGTCGGCGCCGTTTCGTGAAGCCCGATGATCAGCAGCGTTTCGTCTGGTGACAAGTGGGAGAGATCAAATGAAGATCATCGTCAAGGAATCGCCGGTGCATGGTCTGGGGGTGTTCGCGGCGGTTGATCTTGCCGCCGGAGACACGCTTGAACGCTGTGCCTATATTGTCATCGATGATGATGATCTGCAGGAAGAAAACCGGCTGAACGATTATCTGTTCACCAGTCCGGATGCGGCAACCGACTATCTCGTCGTGATGGGATGCGGGATGCTGTACAACCACAGCGACAAGGCCAATGCCAGCTGGGAAGTCGATGAGACGGATAACCGGTTCCTGCGGTTTTATGCTGACCGCGACATCAAGGCTGGCGAGGAAATCTTCCATGATTACGGCAGTGAATACTGGTCGACCCGGGCCGAAGAATAGGCAGGCCTAAAGGGCGGGGTTCAGCCCAGCAGCAGGCGCAGGGCTTCCCAGGCAGTCCCACATGCCAGATAGGCAAAGGCCAGCGCACAAATCCGGTAGGTCCAGACATGCCAGGCAGCATTGCGCCCGCCAAACAGGCGGCTGATCGCAGCTGCGCAGAAATAGCACCATGCGACTGACGCCACCATGAAGCCGGTGAAGAACACGGAATAATCCATCGTCGTTGGCGTATCGATGCCGAGCGAGCCGAAGGCACTGCCAAGTGCCGCCCAGAAGGCAACATTCTGCGGGTTGGACAGCGACAGAACCATGCCTGACCGGAAAGCGCCGCCGCTGACTTTCGTGCCTGATTCCTGAGCGCCTTCAGATTTCTGGGCGTCTTCTGGCGGCTCGGCGGGCGGTTGGCCGGATGTGGCGGCTTCGCGCCATGAATCCCATGCCAGCCAGCCCAGATATCCAGCGCCGGCCAGGCCGATCGGAATCTTCAGCATGTCGGTCTGCAGCAGGATGCCAACACCGGCAAGACCAAGGATGGCCCATGTGGCATCACCAACCAGCGAGCCAAGCTGGACCCGCAATGCCTCATCAAAACCACCAGTCAGGCCGCGCCGGATGGATTCGGCGAAAATCGGGCCCGGCGCAGCACTGAAGACCAGGCCAAGCATGAAGGCGGCACCAAAGGTAGTGATAAAGGTGGTCATGTGTCGGCGCTCTGACGAGATAGCGGTTGGATATGCAAGGCAGGTGCGGGTTTCAGGTTCTGCTGTTCGGCATACTGCAAAATCGCCAAAAAGACAGCACTAAAGTACGGCCCTGATAAATATCCTGTGGCGGTTACTGATCTGGTGGAGGTTGTGTGTTGACCCCGGCCGTGTCATGCGCGCGGGGCCGTGTCATGCGCGGGGGTTTTCCCCTGCACAGATTGCCCGATTGGTCAGCTTGTCTGATGTGCCAGCTTATCTGTCCTTGCGTTTCTTTTGGCGGGCCATACAATCGCGCCAGCTTTATCATGGCATCACCTTGCGGCGTCAGTAACCGCTTGGCTGCTTGATTTTTTGTCAGGACTTGATTTTTGCCAGGGAACGCCGTCATGTCTTCATCCAGCCGTCATCGCGCAACCAAGATTGTGGCCACCCTTGGCGGCGCCAGCAGTGATGCCGACATGCTGCGCGCCCTGTTTGATGCGGGCGCCGATGTGTTTCGGTTGAATTTCTCGCACGGAACGCAGGCCGAACAGGGTGAGCGCATTCGCCTGATCCGCGCGATGGAAGAGGAAACCGGACGCGCGACCTGTATTCTGGCCGATCTTCAGGGCCCGAAACACAGGATCGGCGTTGTGGTGGATGGCACTGTGCTGGCTGCTGGCCAGACAATCCGCTTTGACCAGTCAGAGACGCCTGGTGATGCCACACGGATCGGGCTGCCGCATCCTGACATTTTTGCGGCTCTGCAACCGGGCGCGCGCCTGCTGATTGATGATGGCCGGTTGATGGTAAAGGTGACATCGATCAGCGATGACAGCTTTGATGCCGAGGTCATGGTTGGCGGGCCTGTGTCATCACGCAAGGGCGTGAACCTTCCCGACCTGGTGCTGGACAGCAAGCCGCTGACCGAAAAGGACATCGCCGATCTGGAATATGCACTCTCGCAGGGTGTTGACTGGGTGGCGCTTTCATTCGTGCAGCGTGCGCGCGACATCATAGATGCCAAGGCGCTGATCGGTGATCGCGCAGCCCTGATTGCCAAGATCGAAAAGCCGTCGGCGCTGGCTGAACTGGCTGATATCGTGTCGGCGTCAGATGGTGTGATGGTGGCGCGGGGTGATCTGGGCGTTGAACTGCCGCCTGAAGAGGTGCCCGGCTGGCAAAAGCAGATCATTGCCGAATGCAGGCTTGTCGGCAAACCCGTCGTGGTCGCCACGCAGATGCTGGAATCGATGATCAGCAGCCCCACACCGACGCGGGCCGAGGCATCTGATGTGGCCGGCGCGGTGTTTGATGGTGCGGATGCTGTTATGCTGTCAGCGGAAAGCGCGATCGGTGACTATCCGCTGGCGTCGGTTGAAATGATGGCGCGGATCATCTGCGCGGCCGAGGCACATATCGCGGCACATCCTGAAGACGGACCACCGCGCCTGCCAACCGAACCATCGCTCTATCACGCGGTGGCGCTGGCCAGTGTGTCGCTGGCTGAAACGGTTGAAGCCGGGCTGATCATGGCCTTTTCGACATCAGGAAATACGGCAGTGCGGATCGCCCGCGAACGGCCTGTCACCCGGATTGTGGTGCTGTCACCCTTCGTGTCTGTACGACGCAAGCTGTCTGTCCTGTGGGGTGTCGAGACACTGCCAAGCACGGTAACAGGTGATTTTGAAGCCGCCATTGACGAGGCATCAAGTCTGGTGAAGGCACGCGAGCTGGCATCGCGCGGGGCGCATGTCGTGACCGTTGCCGGCATGCCGTTCGGGATCGCTGGCACCACCAATTCACTGCGCGTCATCACGCTGTAGAGAGAAGCTGCCAGCTGCGGTTTTTTGGCATTGCTTTTTTGCGTGGGTGGTTGTTCAACTTTCCTTCGTAAATTGAAGGGGCGGTGCGTCCGCCTTCACACTCAGGGGGACAGTCTGATGACAAAAGTGGGCTTTATCGGTCTTGGTAATGTTGGCGGCAAGCTTGCCGGCAGTCTGATACGTAATGGCATTGATGTTGTTGTGCGTGATCTGGACCGCGCGGTGGCGCAACCCTTCCTTGATGACGGGGCCGCCTTTGCAGAGTCACCTGCCGAGATGGCACGTGCCTGCGATATCATCATCACCTGTCTTCCCTCTCCAGCTGCCAGTGCCGCAGTCATGGAAGCCGATGACGGCATTCTTGCCGGTCTGTCGAAGGGCAAGATCTGGGCCGAGATGAGCACCACTGACGAGGCCGAAGTGACGCGTCTGGCAGCCCTTGTCACCGCAAAAGGGGCTGATGCTGTCGACTGCCCGGTATCGGGTGGGTGTCATCGGGCCGCCACGGGCAATATCGCAATCTTTGCGGGGTGTGAGCGCGATGTCTTTGAGCGTATGCTGCCGGTGTTGACAGTTCTGGGCCGACGCGTGCTGCATACCGGGCCGCTGGGCACAGCATCGAAGCTGAAGGTGATGACGAATTATCTGGCGACAGCCAATCTTGTGACGCTGAGTGAGGCGCTGGTCACCTGCAAGGCCAGCGGTCTTGATCTGGGCACCACCTATGAGGCCATCCGCATTTCATCAGGCAATTCATTTGTGCATGAGACGGAAAGCCAGGTGATCCTGAATGGCAGCCGCGACATCAATTTTACGATGGATCTGGTGATCAAGGATATCAGCCTGTTTCAGGAACTGGCTGACCGGGCCGGGGTGCCGCTGGAAATTTCGCCCAAGCTGATCGAGATTTTCAAAGACGGGGCGGAGAGGTTTGGTCCGCGCGAATGGTCACCAAATATCATCAAGCGCCTTGAGGATGCGACGGGTCTGGATATTCAGGCCCCGGGATTCCCGGCCGAAATGGTTGATGATGAACCCGAAGAGCCGGGATACGAGATCATTCCCAAACACGCCTGACGCGTCTGGCGGCCTTATGAGTCTGATGCGCCCTGAACAGCTAGCGTGACGGCAGTGACACCTCGATATCGGCGACCGGTGCGGCGGGTGATGTGAAGCGGGCGACAAGTGCCTGGGTTTCACCGGCTGCCATCGGTGCGGCGAACCGGGCAATCTGCCGGCGGGTGATTTCCTGGCCCTCGGTATCCAGAAGGGTGACATTCACGATCTGCGGTGTGCCCTCGGCGGTGCCAAGATTGGCCAGATTGACGGTGACGATGACGCCGCTGCCATTGGCATCGCTGAACGGTCTGAAGCTGGAGTTGCTGACCGCAAAATGCGGGGTAGCCGGAACCGCGCTTTCAAAGATGCTGGCCCCCGGCGTCATTCCCAGAATGACCATTGCCGGCACAGCCGCAATGATACCGCCACCAACCATCAGCGCCGCGACATATTTTATCAGATCATCATGGCGGCGGGCTGACTTCGCACGCGCCTGCGGATTGGTGGACATGGTGATATCGGCGCGCGCATCAATCCGCATAACAGCAAGCGGGGGCATTTTGCGGCTGCAATGCGGACATTCGATGAGGATGTTCTCGGCAATCAGATCATTATCGCCGAGCGGCGTTGTCGGCATCAGAAAGGTGCCGGTGCATTTCGGACATTTACCATAGCGCAGGCTGTTATCAGCAGGCGTGCTTTCTTTTCGATCCTGGTGGGCCTGATCATTATCGGCGGGCTGTTGACCCGCGGTGTGGATGCTGCGCGCGCTTGCGGCGGATGAAGGTGCCAGATCTGGCACGGCATCATTTTTTACCGGCATAAACACCATGTCACATTTGTGGCAGGCTATTCGCACCGGCTGGGTGTTGCGCGCGGCAGTGGTCATCGCTGATTTGTCGACAGCGCATTGCGCCCCGCAGGCCGGGCATTGGTGAATATCCGAGTTGGGTGTTTCAAGAACCAGGGTCACGGCCAATACCAGACTGTCACAAGCGGGAAATCCGCCCATACTCTAGGGTTGGCGCATTTAATGTCAATGCGGTGGCAGGTGATTTTCCGCGCGGTCATGGCCCCGGGCCTGTCAGCCAGACCGGGATGGCTATAAGGACTGGCCGCGCAATTCCTGACGCAGACGCGTGATCATATCCTGCGCGTTTGCCAGATGCGGGTTGACGCGCAAGGCGGCTTCAAAGGCCTGCAGGGCCCCTTGCAGATTGCCATTGCGGATATGGATCATGCCAAGGCCTGACAAGGCACCGAAATGCCGGGGCTCGCGGTCGATCACCTCGGCAATGTCACGGCGGGACCCATAATCATCGCCGCGCATAAAGCGGACCGTGGCCCTCTTGTTCCATGCTTCGGCATAATCTGGATGGTCATCGATGATGGCCGAAAACACCATCTCGGCACGCGACAGCTGCCCCTGATTCATCAGGGTCATGCCCTGCACCATCATTTTGTAGGTATCGCTGTCATTCTCAAAGGCGGTCCAGCGGTCCCAGATATTACGGGTCAGCTGCTGGATCTCGCGATCGCTTGTTGTCCGTTGCAGGGCATCAAACAGCTCGTCCAGCTGCGGGTCGTTCTGATCCGCCATGACGGGGCTGGCGATGCCAAGCATCATGATAACGGCGAGCGCTGCCAGAAGGTCAGACAGCTTGCCACGCATGATGCAGCGCATGGATAGCGTCGTTCCGGTGGATGTCAGTTTTTTACTCATAGGACGGATATAGGAACGAAATCTGGCGCTGCCAAGTTTGCGCCTGAAAACGGGGCGTTGGTCTATGGGCAGGGATGTGTGATCAGCATGCGTGCTTGTTGTGTGTGTTGCCGATGCAGTTTGGCCGATGCAATTTGGCTGAGAGTTTTAACTGACTTAATCTCCAGCGCCTTAACGAAGATAAACACGCCGCTGAGCATATCGTCGAAAATGGCCCTCACGGTTGCCATGAAAATGGCGCTGAAAGCAGCGCTGAAAACAAAGGTGAACTGAAGATTATGGCTCTGTCCGGTTTCAAGCACGGATTGTTTTCGCGATTGCTGACAGTGTGCGTATCGGCGGCGCTGGTGTGCACGGCTGTCGCCACGATTATGTTTCATGCCTATCGGGAAGCCATTACCAAGAACCGGCTTCATGCTGAACTGAGCTCACAGGCCATGGCGCTGGCACCGATTGTTACCAGACGGCTTGCCATAAACGATCTGCAAAGCACCCCGTTCGTGTTGCGGGCATTTTCCGGTCTGAACTATGTGACATGCGTTGATCTGATGCGCGATGGATTGTGGCTGGCCTCCTGGCCAATGCCGGGGTGTGATGATCTGAAGGTCATTGGCGTCGACAAGTTTGTTGATGTGCCGCTTGGTAATGGCCCCAGCCTGACCTTCAAGGTGCGTGTTGACGAGGTGCATCTGTATGCCCCGATCTGGCGCGAAACGATCATCTTTGCTGGCTGCAGCATGATCATGGCGCTGATCATCTTTCTGGCGCTGACCTTCGGGTTTCGCAAGCTGGTGCTCACCCCGCTGGATGGTCTGAAAACGGCGATGCTGACATCAACGCCGCGCAATCCGGTGCGCGCGCCTCTGTACAAGAAGGATGAGATTGGCGACATCGTCAAGGCTTACAATTCTCTGGTTGCTGCGGCGCGGCTGTTTGTGCGGCGTCTGGACAAGTCGCAGATGCGGCTTGCCGACAGTGAAAAACGTTTTCGGGACCTTGCCGAGGTGTCGGGCGACTGGTTTTTCGAGATGGACAGCGACCTGAAGCTGACCTTCATTTCTGACAGTTTTTACAAGATTGCCGGCCTTGCGCCGGAAGATGTGATTGGCAAGCGGCGTGATGAAATTGCCGTAAGCTCCATCGCCAAGGGCGATCTGGCCGCACATCTGGCTGATCTTGACGCGCACCGGGAATTTCGCCGGTTTGAGTATGAGGTTACAATACCGGACCGCCAGCCGGTGCATGTCAGCATCAGTGGTGTGCCGGTGTTTGACGATGAGGGCGCGTTCATCGGCTATCGCGGGATCGGGGTCGATGTTCGCGATATCAAGGAAAATGAACGCCAGCTGGCCGAAACAAACCGCAATTTTGGTGATTCCGTCAGCTATGCCAGCCATATCCAGCGCAGATTGCTGGCCACAAATGACATGCTGAACCAGCATCTGGGCAAGGCCTATGCAATCTGGCAACCCAAAGACCTTGTCGGCGGTGACTTCTATTGGGTCAAGCGCGTTGGCGATGATGATTATCTGGTGTTTTTTGATTGCACTGGTCATGGGGTGCCGGGGGCCTTCATGACCCTGATCGTAACATCGGTTCTGGACCAGATCGCGGCGTCTGCGCCGGCCGGGCTGCCAACAGCGCGCTTTATGACGCTGATCCATGAAGGGGTGTGCCGACAGCTTGGCATCACTGCCGGTATGCGCGGTCATGACGGGCTGGATTGTGCAGTAGTCAGAATTGACCGGCAACGGGACATTCTGGAATTCAGCGGCGCGTCAATTGACCTGTTTTCGATTACACCGGATGGCGCCGTATCGCGCCATCGGGGGTCACGCAAGACCCTTGGCTACAGTCTTGACCAGGGCGTGGACCAGATCGGGTCCACATCAATTCCGATGGGTGACAATGCGTTTCTGATCACGACAGACGGGTTGCTGACACAGGTGGGCGAAGCAACCCGCCGGGTGATGGGAACGCGCCGCTTTGAGGCTGGACTGAAAGAAGCCGGCACCAATGAGCCGGCGCGGCTGATCCGCACGGCGGCGCGGGTGCTGAAGGCATGGCAGGGGCGTGAGGAACGGCGCGACGATGTGGCGGTGGTGACCTTCAGGCCAAATGACCTTCGGGCCAAATGACCTTCGGGCCAAATGAGAGGGGTGCCGGCTTCACTGGTGCCGGCTTCACTGGTGCCGGCTTCACTGGTGCCGGCTTCACTGGTGCCGGGCTGGCACCTGCCTGACGCCTATTCTTCAATATCGATGGCGGCTTTGACCTGTGCGGTGAACGCCTCTGTTTCAACTGAAAAACGGCGCGGCACGGCGGTGGCCCCTTCCATCGAGGCCTTCACCCATTCCATGGCGTCCTCATCCGGGTATTCCCAGATTTCAAATAGAACCAACGGGTCTTCTTCGCAGTGATAGAGCCGGTATTTCACATCAACAGCTGTCAGGCGCGGCTTGATCAGCGATACAGCATCCATAAAGGCGGCGACGTCGGTGGCTGCCTTGAATGTGCGTTTGTAGATGCGGGCGATATTCGGTGTCATGCGGTCTCGTCGATCTTGTCTTTCAGTTGGTGGACTGCCTGTACAAGACGGTCACTATGTTGCATCTGGACCAGCCTGTCAGCCGTGCCAGACACCCTGATCGCCCATCAAACCAGATCGCATATTACAACTTTGGCGTTGGCGACATCGGCGGCAATATCTTCGGCAAATTCGCGCGTGATGTCGTCATCAGGGTCGCAGAACCAGTTGACAGTGATGCGGATGCCGGCCCCCGCCGCCTCATCCAGAAGTTCCAGAAGCTCCATCAGGGCGCGGGCACTGCTGGAATTGAAATAGGTAAGCTTGATCTGCGTCGTCAGGGTCTTTGCGCCGCTTTCGAAATAGGCGTTGAGAGCGGATGTCAGTTCTGCATAAAACCCGGTCACATCCTCGGGATAGGATTCGCCGCTGATGCCAAGATGCGCGCCAGCACTGTCCAGAATCACAGCGGGCGTTCGGCTGGTGGCGTCCAGTTTCAGATCCATTATATTCTGCATCCTATACGGTAGCCCTGATCATGAAAAAACTGAGACTGCCAGAAGCTGGCATGATCTCGCACATGACCGGCAGGGTGGAACGGCGTGCAATCTCGATCAGCCCCAAACTGGCACCCTTTGATGCCCTGTCAGGCGATCGTCGCAGGCGTTCACGGTACATATGTCGTAATTCGTCGTGCGAGTGGCACTGCAATTCATTCACCCGGTCGACCAGCTGTTTGGCTTCGTCTTTGGCGACATAATTGCCGGCGATAATATCCATGTGACCATCATTTTCCGAGACCATCACAATGCCGAAGGACGGCTTTTCACCTGCATCGGAGCCGGGGTGCGGTCCCTCAACGCCATAGCGGATAATATTCTGCATCAGTTCGACAAAAATTGAGAAAACATTGCGAATTTGCGCCCCATCGCGGGCATGATCTTCCAGCCGAACACGAAGTGTGTTTCCAACCGCAAGCAGGATGTCCTCCGATACATAACCTGAGTAGCTGAGCACAAATTCATCGCGCAACAGCAATTGGCTGAATTTAAAGAAACGGTCAAACTCCATCACAACGCCGATCTGCTACCGTCGATTTGTGGCGCGATTATAATGGCTTTAATATCCTCGAAACCAAAAATTAACAGAAGTTCAACATATTATCGAAAGTGATCTGCCAGCTTTGTCATGGGGGCGGCCTCGTTGCCTGTCCCCAACCGCATGCTGGCTGGCGTTTCCACCGGCCGTACGGATGCCCAATACCGGTGCCTGATGCCGGTGCGCCGAACTGGTATGCCAATCCGGTAAAGCCTGCCTCACAGGGATTAAAGTGCTGCCAGCATCACAAGATGCCAGCCCATATGTTTTTTTGTGCAGGACAGGCCCATATGTTTTTTTGTGCAGGACAAGATTGCGCGGCATGTACGGGCAAGACAAAAGGGATACAATCCAGCTTCCCCTTTCGGCATCGTTCTGGCAGGGTTTTAGCGATAAAGACCAACGTCCGTTTGCTGACGTTCATGATCCAACAGCAGTAGAGGTCACACCCATGGTAAGAGCGCTTATTGTCGATCAGGCAGAAGACAAGAAAGTATCGGCATCAATCAGCGAGGTGGATGCATCGCGACTTCCTGATGACGGCGAAGTGGATATCGCGGTCGAGTATTCCACAATCAATTATAAGGACGGGCTCTGTCTGAACGGTCTTGGCGGGCTTGTGCGCACCTATCCGCATGTGCCGGGTGTCGATTTTGCCGGTGAGGTCACGAACAGCAGCGATCCGCGCTTCAAGGCCGGAGACAAGGTGATTATGGCGGGTTTTCGGGGTGGCGAGACCCGGTGGGGCGGCTATGCCACGCAGGCCAACGAGAAAGCGGACTGGCTGGTGCATGTGCCGGACGGCATGACAACGCGCGAAACACAGGCGCTTGGCACGGCAGGATTTACCGCCATGCAGTCGATTATGCGGCTTGAGGAAAATGGCATGACACCCGATGGTGGCGAGGTTCTGGTGACCGGTGCCGGCGGCGGTGTCGGATCAGTTGCGGTGGTGCTGCTGGCGCGCCGCGGTTATCAGGTGGCGGCGGCAACTGGCCGGCCGGAAGTTGCCGAATATCTGACCGGCCTTGGTGCCAGCCGTATCGTTGGACGAGACGAGCTGCTGGATGATCCGGGCAAGGTCATGGAATCGAGTATGTGGGGTGGCTGTGTTGACTGTGTTGGCGGACAGGTGCTGGCCCGCGTCATCAAACAGATGAAATACGGGACAGGAATTGCCTCGCTTGGCAATGCAGCCGGCAGCACGATGCATGCCAGCATCATGCCCTTCCTGCTGCGCTCTGTCGCCATTCTGGGCATTGATTCTGTTGCCGTACCGGTGCCGCGTCGCAGCGAGATCTGGAAGGCGCTTGCCGCCGAGATGCCGCGTGATGTGCTGGAGACAATGACCGAGGAAATCGGTCTTGCCGATGTGCCTGATCATGGCCGCAAGATTCTGGATGGTCAGGTGCGGGGCCGTATCCTGGTTGATGTGAACAGCTGACGTCGCACGCGGCTAACGTCGCACGTGGCTGGTGTCGGGAGTGGCTGGGCATCAGGTGCGTCAAGAAACAGGGCAGATAGTGAGGTCCCATATGGATCAGACAATTATCGGGTCCAATCGCAAGATCGACCCGTCGCGCCGTGCGCATCTGAAGCCGGACATGACGCCAGATGACAATGATCGCGTGGAAATCGGCCCTACCGATATCGCCTTTGCCGAATGGAAGGCGGCCGGTCTTGTCGCCCCTGACATGCCGGCGTTGCGCGCCTATCGGCTGGCCCGGTTGCAGGAACAGATTGCGCGGCATGACTGTGCCGGGTTGTTGCTGTTCGACCCGTTGAACATCCGCTATGCCACCGACACAACAAACATGCAGCTGTGGACGACGCACAATCCGGCCCGTGCCGCTTTTGTGCCGCCGCAAGGCAAGGTAATCCTGTGGGATTTTCACAATTGCGAGCATCTTTCGGCGCATCTGCCGCTGGTTGGCGAGGTGCGTCACGGGGCCAGCTTTTTCTATTTCGAGACAGGTGACAAGACAGCCGCCGCCGCGGCGCATTTTGTTGACGAGATCATGGGGCTGATGAAAACCCATGCTGGCAGCAACAGGCGTCTTGCAGTCGACAAGATCGAGAATGCCGGATATGCGGCCCTGATCGCCAATGATGTTGATGTGCTGGAAGGCCAGGTGTTGACCGAACATGCGCGCTCGATCAAGAACGCCAATGAACTGCAGGCCATGCGATGCGCCATTCATGCCTGTGAGCGGGCTGTCGATGAAATGCGCGATGCCATGCATCCGGGCGTGTCCGAAAGCGAAATGTGGGCAGCCCTTCATGCTGGCAATATCAAGCGCGGCGGCGAATGGATCGAGACACGGATCCTGTCATCCGGACCGCGCACCAACCCGTGGTTTCAGGAATGTGGTCCGCGCATCATGCAGGAAGGCGATATGATGGCGTTTGATACTGATCTGGTCGGCACGCATGGCTATTGCTGTGATATTTCACGCAGCTGGATTGTTGGTGATGTGCCCCCCAGCGACGAGCAGCGCACCCTTTACAAGGTGGCCTATGAGCATGTGATGACAAATATCGACCTGATCCAGCCGGGCATGAGCTTTGCCGAGATGACAGCAAAAGCGCACCGGCTTCCCGAGGCGTATCGGGCCTTGCGTTATGGTGTGCTGGCGCATGGCGTGGGGCTGTGTGACGAATATCCGAGCGTGCGCTATCCCGAAGATGTTGAGGAGCACGGCTATTCAGGCCATTTCGAACCCGGCATGACATTGTGCGTTGAAGCCTATATCGGGGCTGTTGGCGGGCGTGAGGGCGTGAAGCTTGAAGAACAGGTTGTCGTGACTGAAACCGGCTGCGAGACTTTGTCGGTCTATCCCTATGAGCAGGCGCTTCTGGCCTGAACGGAGGGCGGGGCTGGGTGTGATCGAGAGCCGGGCCGTCTTAGAAGGTGCAGGCTATTTTTGGTTCACCACACCGATATGCGGCAGATTGCGGCCCTGCTGGGCGAAGTCGATCCCATAGCCGATGACAAATTCATCCGGAATGTCAAAGCCGACCCAGTCGATCGACACATCTATTTCACGGCGTGTCGGCTTGTTCAGCAACGCGCACACTTTCAGCGATCTGGGTTCACGCGTTTGCAGAATGTCATAGACCTGCGAGAGGGTGTGGCCGGTATCGATGATATCTTCCACGATCAGCACATCGCGCCCTTCTATCGGGGTCATCAAATCCTGAATGATTCGCACCTGACGAGAAGATTCCATCGCGTTGCCATAGCTGGACACGGTCATGAAATCGACCTCGACCGGCAAATCGATGCGGCGCACCAGATCAGCGATAAAGACAAAGGAGCCACGCAACAAGCCGACAACAACCAGCTGTTTTGTGTCCTGATATTCGTCCGAAATCAACCGCGCCAACTGTGTTGTGCGTGCTGCGATTTCAGTTTCAGTGATCAGAATCCTGATATCGTGCTGGCTGGACAGAACGGTCATGTTATATCTTCCGGTAGCGGGGCGCTGGCGGTGGTGCGGCGCGAGTGACCGCGATAGAATGAGTATAGGACGTCTTTTGGTGATTGCGAAAGGGCTGTTGCCCGATCCGTGTGCCAAGATGGGGCGTAAGGCACTATGACGGTGCGTAATCACTGTGACGGCACGCGCTTGTGTGGGCTGACAGGACAGGAAGGATAGCAGATGGCGAAGGTTTCATTTCTCGGGCTGGGTGTGATGGGATATCCGATGGCAGGGCATATCGCTGCCGCCGGTCATGATGTGACGGTCTATAACCGCACCGCAGCCAAGGCCGAGGCGTGGGTCGCCCAGCATGGCGGCGCGCATGCGCCGAGCCCGGCTGCTGCTGCGGATGGCGCCGATGTTGTGCTGTCCTGTGTTGGTGATGATCCGGATGTGCTGCAGGTGGCGCTTGGCCCTGACGGGGCGATCCCGGCGATGCGCAGCGGCGCGCTCTATATCGACAACAGCACGGTGTCTGCCGATGTTGCCGGGCAGCTGGCAGTGGCTGGCGCATCGCGCGGTGTGGGTGTTCTGGATGCGCCTGTGTCCGGCGGTCAGGCTGGTGCTGAAAATGGCAAGCTGACGGTCATGGTTGGCGGGTCAGAGGCTGATTTTGCGGCCGGCTTGCCGGTCATGGAATGCTATGGTGCGCGCGTTGTGCGCATGGGGCCGGCCGGCAAGGGCCAGCAGGCAAAGATGGTCAACCAGATCTGCATTGCCGGGCTGGTACAGGGGCTGTCCGAGGGGCTGAATTTTGCCATGGCGGCCGATCTTGATACCGATGCCCTTCTTGAGGCGATTTCCGGTGGTGCGGCGCAATCCTGGCAGATGGTCAATCGCGGTCAGACCATGGTGGAGGACAAGTTCGATTTCGGCTTCGCTGTCGACTGGATGCGCAAGGATCTGCGAATCTGTCTGGAAGAGGCGGGCCGCAATGGCGCGCCCCTGCCGGTGACCGAACTTGTGGCGGGATATTATGATGAATTGTCAGCGGCAGGTGGTGGCCGCAGTGACACATCCTCGCTGATCCGCCGTCTGCGCAAGGGGTGATGGTACGCTATCCTACCCGGTTGCGGGTCACCGTCAGACGGCGTTGGATTTCGGCTGGATCAGCGGCGTTATGGCCCGCCAAAGCCGATGCTTAACCCCAGATAGCTGTTCGGGATGCGCTCATCCCCAAGGGTGTAATTGTCCAGACCGGCAATCAAACTGACCTTGTTGGAGAGGTTGTATTCTGCCCCGACGCCGACAAGGATATCGGTACCGCTATCATTGTTATGCACATAATTGCCAGCACCTGTGGCCGCTAGTTTCGCATTCCATTTATGAATGCCCAGCTTGACGGACAAGCGTGTTTTTCTGGCAACATCAAAATGGAACTTGCCGGCAATGCTGATGGTTTTTGCTGAATAGGTGATGCTGTTATCTGACAAGAATTCGTATGTTGAGCCATCACTGGTAAAGGTACTCCCCGGAGTGGCCCTCATGGTGGCTTTGCCAAAATCAACATAGCCGGCCTCAACACTGACGCGTTCATTTATCGGCTTGCCAAGAAATATCGAACCCGTTGAGGCACTGCCATTCAATACGCCGTCCTTGCTGGTGTTGATATCGGTATCAAATTTGTGTGTGCCGAATGTGATACCACCATAGTAGCTGTCTGCCGTCGCACTTGTTGACAGCAGAATGGCCGTCATTACGGGTGCAAGTATGCAGCCACTCTTACCTGTAAAATGTTTCACGCCAATCTCCATTTGGTCTCAGAGGTTGGCTGGAAGTATCAGTTACATTAGCGGTTACTACTAAATAACAATCAGGTGATTGATCTTAATTAAATATAAAATTCAACAATTTGTGTAGAAAGTGGTTAATGGCATGAAGGCTCCGACACATGACCGCGAAGGCCAACAGACTTGTACGAGATTCGGGTATGATGGAATTTCTGCACACACATGCCAGCCCGCTGGGTGTGTTGGTGACAACCAGTATTGCAACCAGCATGGCCACTCAGATCACGCCGGGCCCGAATAACGTCATCATGCTGATCCGGGAAAATCATCAAAAAAGGGCATGCAGTCTGTCTGCACGCCCCTTTCACTTTATCGAACGACGTCTCGGCCGGTCAGATGCCCACGCAGACGAATTTTATCTCCAGAAATTCGTCGATGCCGTATTTTGATCCCTCACGTCCGAGGCCGGAACTTTTCACCCCGCCAAACGGGCCGACTTCTGACGAGAAAATGCCGGTATTGGCTGAAACCATGCCATATTCCAGCGCCTCGCTGACGCGGAACAGACGCGATGTGTTGTTGGTAAAGATGTAGGCAGCCAAGCCAAACTCGGTATCATTCGCCATGGCCACCGCCTCATCATCACTGGAAAAGCGGAACAGGCCGGCAACCGGGCCGAACGTCTCTTCGGTGAACATCTGCATGTCGGATGACATTTCGGTCAGCACGGTCGGCTCGTAGAAGGTGCCACCACGCGCATGCGGCTTGCCGCCGGTTTGCACCTTGGCACCCTTGGCGATGGCATCGGCAACATGGCGTTCAACCTTGGCAAAGCCCTGATCATCAATAATCGGGCCCTGTTCAACGCCCTCTTCAAAGCCGCTGCCAACCTTCATGGCGGCAGATGTTTCAGCAAGACGGCGAGCGAACTCGTCATAGATACCATCCTGCACGAACATCCGGTTGGCACAGACACAGGTCTGGCCGGCATTGCGATATTTCGACGCCATAGCACCGGCAATGGCTATATCCATATCGGCATCATCAAACACAATCAGCGGTGCGTTGCCGCCCAGCTCCAGGCTCATCTTCTTGAGTGTGTCTGCACTCTGACGCATGAGGATGCGGCCGACTTCGGTTGAACCGGTAAAGGTCATCTTGCGGATACGGTCATCATCGCACAGCGCGCTGCCCATGGCCGGTGCATCCATACCGGTCACGATATTCATCACACCGGCAGGCAGTCCGGCCCGGTGGGCCAGTTCAGCAAGGGCCAGCGCCGACAGCGGTGTTTGTTCGGCCGGCTTCAGCACGCAGGAACAGCCCGCGGCAATGCCCGGTGCCACCTTGCGGGTGATCATCGCGATCGGGAAGTTCCACGGGGTAATCGCGCCGAACACGCCGATCGGCTGTTTGAAGGTCAGAAACCTCTTGTCGGGGATCGGGCTTTCCATCACATCGCCGCAGACGCGGCGCGCCTCTTCGGCAAACCAGTCGATAAAGCTGGCACCATAGACAATTTCGCCGCGCGCCTCGGCCAGTGGCTTGCCCATTTCGGTGGTCAGGATAATCGCCAGATCATCGGCATTCGCCATGATCAGATCATACCATTTGCGCATCACCATGGCGCGATCTTTGGCCGTGCGGGCGGCCCATTCCTTTTGTGCTGGAACAGCCGCATCAATGGCGGCGGTAACATCACTGGCACCAAGATCGGCAACCTCGGCCACAATGTCGCCAGTGGCCGGATTGGTGACGGCAAAGCGCTTGTCACCGGCGGCCGTGGTCCAGGCACCGTTTACGTAGGAATCGACACGAAGCAGCGAAGGATCGTTCAGGTTCATGGCGTCAAGGTCTCCCGATTTATCAAAGCTAATCTCACGATGGCACGGCCATGTCAAAACGGCCCGCCTGTTTATCTGTTGCTCGCCCTGATGTCCAGAACCAGCCCTGACAGATGTGGCTGAGCAGGGGGCCGCCTGTCAAGGTGGCACGGTGTCAGGTCTGGTCTCCTGTGCAATACGAGGGACTAGTTTTTTGGTGGCAGCTGGCGCCAGGTCATATGTTCGAACGGGCCGCCGGCATCACCCAGCCTGTGGGCGCGTGCCACCTCGACATAATGAGCAGCCGAGCGAAGATTGACGGCGATATCCCTGTCATCCAGATTGCGCATCTTCACCGCCGGGCGACCAGCCCATAATTCACCTTCGGGAACTGTTTTGCCGGGGGTCAGCATGGCACCGGCTGCCAGCATGCCGCCCGGCTCGATCACCGCGCCATCCATGACAATCGATCCCATGCCGACAAAGCCGCCATCACCAATGGTGCAGGCGTGAATGATGGCGCTGTGGCCGATGGTAACATTGTCGCCGATGATGGTTGGCAGCTTCACACTGTCGATATGGACACAGGTATTGTCCTGAATATTGGTGTTCTTGCCGACAGTGATATAATTGTTGTCGCCGCGCATCGTGACCTGATGCCAGACGCTGCTGTTGGCACCAATGCGGACCGCACCGATGATCGCTGCGGTCGGGGCGACGAATGCGGTGCTGTCAATTTCGGGGACAAGATCCATGAAAGCGGCTATGTAGGCACGCCGGATATGGGCCCCGGACGGGCCGTTTTCGGTTGGATCATAAGTCATTTTCTGTCCTTTCCGGTTTGATGCTGATGCGATATCGCGCATCGGCCTGCTTTATTTTTAACTTCCGGCTTTATTGAAAACGAAACGCGGTGGTACAAGATACACCATAAATCTTAACCC
>ERZ802826.233-NODE-233-length-18139-cov-12.2526_pt1 | contig 18139 bp, 18 predicted proteins | sample MGYA00345651_ERZ802826 | MGnify/ENA primary metagenome ERZ802826 (study PRJEB30503, sample SAMEA104212371) | marine metagenome | biome: Westerlies Biome; feature: [SRF] surface water layer (ENVO:00010504) within the epipelagic zone...; material: water...
CGGACCAGCCGACAAAAACGAAGCGGTCGCGCTTGAGCCAGTCATCGAGGATGTCGAACCATCCCCGCTGAGGCGCGCGTCCTACAGCGATCGTCATGAGATCTGCTTCATGGAGCGTTACAAAGCGAGCCTAGGGGCTGATTCCTGAAATGGGGCGGCTCTCCGAACCAGAGCGCGAATGATGAGTAGATCTACCCAATCCGTTGCAGCACAAGGCGCCATTGGTCCGCAAAGATGGCGGTCCGTCCTGCCCGAATCCCGTGTATCTCGTTGAATTGGCTCTTCGCATGAGCCCCGTCCCCGTCTCGGTGCAGCGCAAGGAACAAGCCGATGCGGAAGCCCTCTACCAGCAGGTGCGTCAGGCCCTTGAGCAGGGTCAGCCCCGCTTGATGGAGCTCACCTGCGAGAAAGTGGAAGGGAAGAAAGTGACCGTGCTGATCAGTGAGGTTCTCGCCGTTCAGCTTTATGAGAAGGCGTCGGCCACCGGAGGCAGCAAACGGCCGGGATTTTCCGTTGATTCCTGACCCGGCGACCGCTGAACTCGTCCTCGATCAGGTCAGCTACCGCTGGCCAGGAGGACAACTCGCCCTTGACAGCTGCAATCTCACGATCCCCGGACCGGGACTGTGGATGCTGGTGGGCAGCAACGGCAGCGGCAAGAGCACATTGTTCCGACTGATCGCCGGGCTGCAGCAGCCGCAGGACGGTCGGATCATGCGACGTCGACACGCCGCCCTCGTGTTTCAGAACCCGGATCATCAATTGCTGCTGCCCAGCTGCGGCAGTGATCTGCTGCTGGGAATGCGGACCGGGGCGTCCGTCTCCGATCAGCGTCGACGGGCGGCCTCCCTGCTTCGCCTGATGGGGCTGAGCGAACTGGAGACACGCCCGATTCACACCCTCAGCGGCGGACAGAAGCAGCGCCTGGCCATCGCCGGAGCCCTTGCCAGCGATGCCGGACTGCTGTTGCTGGACGAACCGACGGCACTTCTCGACCCCGAAAGCCAGCGCACGGTGCTGACCACTGTTGAGCATCTGTGCCGATCCAGCCCCGAACCCCTGACGGCTCTGTGGATCACCCACCGCCTCGAGGAGCTGGATCATTGCGATGCGGCAGCCCGCATGGACGCAGGGCGGATCGGTCCCTGGACATCCGGCCAGGAGCTGCGCAGACGGTTGCAGGGCGGGAGGTCTGGCAGGTAAGTTCTTCTGGAGCCATTCCTCGGTAGCTCAGCGGTAGAGCGGTCGACTGTTAATCGATTGGTCGCAGGTTCGAATCCCGCCCGGGGAGCTTTGAAGCCACAGCATCTGCTGTGGCTTTTTTATTGACAATCAGAGAAATTTCGTGACGCGGGGTTGCCCGAACCGGAAGACTTCCTGAATAGACCGGAACCGAAAAATGCGCCGTATAGCCCTGGAAAGCCAGTAGAGGCGAAGAGTTTCAGGATTTCATCGCGATCTTCCACCGAAGCTCAAAATCTGCACACACCTCAAAACCTTGAGAGAATCGGCGCAGCGTTGATCCAGACGACCCACGCTCGACCAGTTCCTCCGTCCGCCGCCGCCGAATCGATGAAGCCCTGCATCCTGCTGATCGAAGACGACCGCGACATGCGTGATCTGGTCAGCGGCCATCTGGAACACAGCGGCTTTGATGTGCAGCGGGCCGACGATGGCATCAAGGGCCAGGCCCTTGCCCTTCAGTACACCCCGGATCTGATCCTTCTGGATCTGATGCTCCCCAAGGTGGACGGTCTGACGCTCTGCCAGAGATTGCGTCGGGACGATCGAACCGCCGGCATCCCGATCCTGATGCTCACCGCCCTGGGCGGCACCAAGGACAAGGTCAGCGGTTTCAACTCGGGTGCTGACGACTACCTGACCAAGCCGTTCGACCTCGAAGAACTGCAAGCACGCGTCAAAGCGCTGCTTCGCCGCAGCGCCAGAGCACCGGTGGGCTCCGGCAACCACCACGAAATTCTCAGCTACGGCCCCCTGACCCTGGTGCCCGAGCGCTTCGAAGCGATCTGGTTCGACAGCCCGGTGCGTCTCACCCACCTCGAATTCGAACTGCTCCACTGCCTGCTTCAGCGGCATGGTCAGACCGTTGCTCCCTCCCTGATCCTCAAGGAGGTCTGGGGCTACGAGCCGGATGACGACATCGAAACCATCCGCGTGCACGTGCGTCATCTGCGCACCAAGCTCGAGCCCGACCCCCGCAAGCCCCGGTTCATCAAAACCGTTTATGGGGCCGGGTATTGCCTGGAGCTTCCCACCGGTGGCCAGCTGGATGGGCTCCAGGATGTGATTTCGATGGCTCGCGAGGATCGCAAGAAGGAAAGCGATCGGGCCAGCGCCTGAGTCAGCCCGGAGGCTGTGGTCCCCGCTGGACGAGATCCAGCAGGGCCACCTCCCATGCGAGCCGTGGCTGAACGAACGACAGCAGCTGACGCCGCAGTCGCTCCAGTCGCTCGAGTGACTCGGCACCACGGCCGTCGCGCCAGAGACGCTGCTGCCACCAGTTGATCAGCCAGAGCTGCTGTTCACCATCCAGAGCTTCTGAGAGATCCCTCGCCAGGGCCAAGGCATCCATGGCTTGATCGGGCGGGTTCTGCAACCGTTGTCGCAGCTCGTCCGGAAGCGCTTGCCAGTGCCGCCGATGCTCAAGCAGGGCTCCGGGAGACCCTGCCGCCATCGCCGTAATTTCCGGCGGATCATCCGCCACGGCATCACAGCGCAGGAGAACCTGATCCAATGCCTCCGAATCGAGGCGCAGAAACCGGATCAGCTGACAGCGTGAGCGGATGGTGCTCAGCAGCCGCTCCGGACTTGCCGACAAGAGGATCATCAGGCCGTGGCCAGGTTCCTCCAGCGTCTTGAGCAGGGCGTTGGCGGCGGATTCGGCCATGGCCTCCGCCGTTTCGATCACCACCATGCCCCGGCGGGCCTCCACCGGCTGACGAGCCAGAAAGCGGCTGACTCCACGGATCTGCTCCAGACGCAACTGCGGCGGTGTCCGGCGGCCGATTCCTGCCTCCTCAGCCTCCGCCCGGGTGAGCAGACGTCCCTGGTGCTGGAAGGTGGGCTCCACCCAGAGAAGATCGGGATGGTTGCGCTCCTCCAGTCGGCGGCGCTGGCGAGGACTGGAGCCCGTTTCCGAAAGCATCCCCTCCAGGAATCGCAGGGCAGCCAGGCGACGCCCCACCCCATCGGGGCCTGCGAACAGGTACGCCGGCGCCAACCGCTGCTGAGCCAGGGCTGCCGCGAGCAGGTTGCCGGCCCGGGGCTGACCGCGCAGATCGTGGAACAGCCCGCTCACCCGAACCGGTCCTGCAACAGCTGTTCCAGGGAACGGCTGACCTGCTCCACCGTTCCGTCGGCTGCCACCGCACTCCAGCCGCGCTGCCGGGCCACCGCAGCGAATCCATCGGCGACTCTGCCCAGAAACGCCTGGCCTTCCGCTTCGATCCGGTCCTGCCTGGATCCCTCCCGTCGTTGGATGCTCTGCGCCAGAGGAAGCGATAACCAGAGCGTGAGATCCGGCTGCAGGCCGGTGGTGGCGATCGCCTCTAGTTGCTCGATCAACCGGCGATCCAGGCCGCGGCCGTAACCCTGATAGGCCATGGTCGAGCCGCTGAAGCGATCGCTGAGCACCCAGTCTCCCCGCTCGAGGGCAGGTCGGATCAGAGTCTCGACATGCTGGGCACGATCGGCCGCATAAAGCAGCAGTTCCGCTGTCGGAGCCGGAGCCCGCTCCCTGGAGGTCTGCAGCAGCAGCTCCCGCACCGCCCGGCCCAGCTCGGTTCCACCCGGCTCGCGGGTGCCGATCAGTCGGGCGCCGGGTGGCATCAGCCCGCTGGCCGGCAACCAGTGCGAGAGATGTTGCATCTGCGTTGATTTCCCGCAGCCATCCAGGCCGTCGAGGACGATGAAACGCCCCCGCATCACGGACGCAGCGCCAGAGCGTTGACCACAACCGTGACGGAACTCAGGGCCATCAGCAACGCCGCCAGCGGAGGGGAGAGCAGCAGGCCGTGACTGGGAAGCAGAGCCCCGGCCGCGATCGGCAGAGCGATCAGGTTGTATCCGAAGGCCCAGGTCAGGTTCTGACGCACCTTCGCCAGGGTGCGTCGTGCCAGACGCAGTGCTTCCGGCAGATTGTCGAGCCGATCTCCGAGCAGCACCAGATCGGCCGTGTCCTGAGCGATCTGGGTGCCGGTGCCGATCGCGATGCCGAGATCCGCAGCCGCCAGGGCCGGCGCGTCATTGATGCCATCCCCCACCAGCGCCACCTGCCGCTGAGCCCCCAGCTGCTCCAGTCGCGCCAGCTTCTGCTCCGGACGCATCTGCCAACCCAGCTCACTCTCCGCAAAACCGAGTTGCTGGCCCAGACGCCGGACGGCGACTTCCCGATCCCCGCTGAACATCGCCAACTGAAGGCCCTGCTTCCTGAGCTGCTGCAGCGCAGTGAGCACATCGGAACGCAGCTGATCCTCGATCTGCACCAGGCCGAGCAGTCGGTCGGCCTCGGCCACGGCCACGAGGGTTCCCTCGGTCTTGGCCTGCCAGGTCGTGAACGCCTCACCCCAGGAGAGTCCCGTTCCCTGCAGCCATTCGGGTTTGCCGACCCGCACCTCCGTACCGCAGGCTTCAAGCCGGCCGATCAGGCCTTCGCCGGTGACATTGCACACCTGCGACACGGGCAGGAGGGGGATCTCCCGGCGCTGAGCCTCCTGCAGAAGCGCATGGGCCAACGGATGACGACTGGTCTGCTCGAGACTCGCGGCCAGCTGCAGCAGCCGCTCGGGATCGTCCGCCCGGATGGCCGTCACCAGGGGGCGTCCAAGGGTGAGGGTGCCGGTTTTGTCGAACACCACCTGGTCCAGGCCAGCTGCCGTCTCGAGCACATCGCCGCCTCGGAACAGCCAACCCCGCCGGGCCGCCAGACCCGTGGCCACCGTGATCACAGTCGGTGTCGCCAGTCCGAGAGCACAGGGGCAGGCCACCACCAACACGGCGATCGCCAGTTGCAGCGCCAGACCGATCGGAGTCTCGGCACCGCTGCCGAGACCGGCATGGTGCATGGGATGCGCCATCATCCCCGGCGCGGAAGCCTCCAGCACCTGTGGCCAGAGGTCGGCACCGATCAGCCACCAGAACAGGAAGGCGGCCAGGGCGAGACCGATGACGAAATAGCAAAAACGACCGGCGACCCGGTCCGCCAGACCCTGGATGGGGGCACGTCGTGCCTGGGCCTGCTCCACCAGCTGGATGATCCGGGCAAGAGCCGTCTCCGAACCCACCCGCTGCACCTCCATGGCCAGAGGTGCCTCGAGATTCAGGCTGCCGGAGGCGAGCTCCGTGCCCGGTTCCGCCTCCAGCGGCAGCGGTTCGCCGGTGAGGCTGGACACGTCCACTGCCGAGTGGCCCTGCATCACAACGCCATCGACAGGCACCCGGTCCCCCGGCAGCAACTGCACCCGTTCACCGGGGCGCAAGGCCCCGACACGCACCTCGCGGATGGCGCCATCGTCCAGCAGCAGCCGGGCCGTTTCAGGCTGAAGTTGCGCCAGTTGCTTCAACGCCTGACCGGTGCGGTAGCGGGCACGCTCCTCAAGGAAGCGACCCAGCAGCACGAAGCCCAGCAGCATCACAGGCTCATTGAAGAAGCAGGGCCAGCCCACCTGCGGCCAGAACAGAGCCACGAGGCTGGCCAGATAGGCACTGCCGACCCCCAGACCCACAAGGGTGTCCATGCTTGGGGCTCCGGAACGGGCCGCCAGCACGCCACCGACCAGGATGGGGCGCCCCGGACCGATCAGGGCAACCGTCGCCAGGGCGGCATGGAACGGCAGGCTGCCGATCACCGGCAGCGAGAGTCGGCCGGCCTCACTCAGGTGGCCGAGCACCGAGAGAAGCAGCAGCAGCAAAGCCACCATCAGCTGCCGCCACTGACGCCACCAGCTCTGACCTGCAGAGTCGTCAGAACCAGGCGTTTCAAGAGGCTGGTTGAGAGAGCGTTCCCTCGCCGGGAAACCCCGATCGGCCAGAGCCTGAAGCACCGCCTCGACACTGCCCTCAGACTCCGCCAGGTCAAGCCAGGCGGCGCGGCTCACAAGGTTCACATCCGCCCGCTGCACTCCAGGCTGATCCAGAAGCGTGCGCTCCACCGAACGCACGCATCCACCGCATTTCATCCCCTCCACGTCGAGAACGACGGTCTGATGTGCTGTACCCACAGTCAGTCGATCGTTACGTCAACGCTAAGTCCGTCACGGGCGACGTCAGGATGGACGCCATCCGCTGGTGCACCGTGCCCCGCAGCAACCGCAACGACAACTTCATCGACAAGAGCTTCACGGTGATGGCGGACCTGATCGTCAAGCTGCTGCCGATCAACCCCAGGTCCAAGGAGGCTTACGTCTACTACCGGGACGGACTGTCGGCTCAGAACGATGGTGATTACGCCGAGGCTCTCGAGAACTACGAGGAGAGCCTGAAGCTGGAGGAGAACCCCACCGACCGGGGAGAGACCCTCAAGAACATGGCGATCATCTACATGTCCAACGGTGAGGAGGAACGGGCGATCGACACGTACCGCCAGGCCCTCAGCGAGAACCCGAAGCAGCCGTCCTGCCTGAAGAACATGGGCCTGATCTACGAGAAGCGCGGCCGCATCGCCGAGGAGGACGGCCGCAGAGACGAGGCCGACCGCTGGTTTGATGAAGCGGCTGATGTCTGGACCCAGGCGGTGCGCCTGAATCCCGGTGGCTACCTGGACATCGAGAACTGGCTGAAATCCACCGGCCGCAGCAATGTGGATGTCTACTTCTGAAGCGGCGCCTCATCCGATTGCACGGCGTCACCCAGAGCCAGCACCAGCGCTTCGGTGACGCCCTCGGCCTCGAGCAGAGCCAGATCAAGACCCGCCGCGAGGCCGCCGAGGCCGCTGCCCTTCGGCACCACCGCGCGCCGGAAACCGAGACGAGCCGCCTCCTGGAGGCGCAGCTCCAGCTGACCGACAGGCCTGAGCTGGCCCCCGAGGCCGAGTTCCCCGATCAGCACCGTGCCGGCCGGCAGGGTCAGATCCCGGAAACTGGCCACAACGGCCGCGGCCACACCGAGATCCGCCGCCGGCTCCTCCACATCCAAGCCGCCCGCCACGGCCAGGTAGCAGTCGAAGCGCGACAGCGGCAGGCCCATGTGCTTCTCAAGCACAGCCAGGATCTGGTGGAGGCGGTTGGTTCCGATGCCTGTGGCGGTGCGACGCGGACTGGCATAGCTGGTGACGTTCACCAGGGCCTGCAGATCGACCACCAGAGAGCGGGTGCCTTCGCAGGCCACGATCGTCGCCACGCCTGACGCGCGGGCATCACTCAGAAACAGCTCGCTGGGGTTGCCCACCTCCGCCAGTCCCTGAGCCTGCATCTCGAACAGTCCCAGTTCATGGGTGGCCCCGAAGCGGTTCTTCACCGCACGCAGCAGCCGATGACTGGCGAAGCGATCCCCCTCGAAGGTGAGCACGGCATCCACCAGATGCTCCAGCACCTTCGGGCCCGCCAGCATCCCCTCCTTGGTCACATGACCCACCAGCAGAAGCGCCGTGGTCTGGCGTTTGGCAAGCCGCTGCAGTGCCGCGGCGCACTCACGCACCTGACCCACCGAGCCCGGAGCACTGCTGAGATCGGCGTCATGCAGAGCCTGGATGCTGTCGATGATCGCCACCTTCGGCTGCAGTGCCTCCAGCTCCTGAAGAACCAGATCCAGATCGGTCTCCGCCAGCAGCTGCAGATCGGAGGCACCACCGGCCAGTCGCTGCCAGCGCAGCTTCACCTGCTGAGCTGATTCCTCGGCACTCACGTAGAGAACGGAGCTGTGGGCGGCCATCGCCGACGCGCTCTGAAGCAGCAGGGTGCTCTTGCCGATGCCGGGATCTCCACCCACGAGCACGAGAGAGCCGGGCACAAGGCCGCCTCCGAGCACCCGGTCGAATTCGAGAGATCCCGTGGCGAGCCGTTGCAGAGGCTGGTCGTCGAGACTGGCCATGGCGGTTGAGCGCCGCGCTGCCGGTGCCTGCTTCGGATCGGGACCCTGACGGCGGCGGCGGCCATCGCCGCTGGGCTGGTTCTGCTCCACCAGGGTGTTCCAGCTGCCGCACTCCGGGCAGCGCCCGAAGAACTGACGCGCCTTGGCGCCACAGGCCTGACAGACGTAGATCGAGCTGGATCGGGGCACTGAGAACTATGAAGAAAGTTGCTGTTGGGTGAACAGATTGGGGGTGTGCCCTTTTATCTGTGTCCAGAAGCACTAAGCGCCCCTGGCGTTATGACGACCACGGCCCCCACCAAGGAAACAATCCTCGTGGTCGACGACGAGGCTTCCATCCGCAGGATTCTGGAAACCCGTCTGTCGATGATCGGGTACAACGTCGTCACAGCCTGTGACGGCACCGAAGCTCTCGAACTGTTCCACAACTGCATCCCCGACCTGGTGGTGCTCGACGTGATGATGCCGAAGCTGGACGGCTACGGCGTCTGCCAGGAGCTGCGCAAGGAATCGGATGTGCCCATCGTGATGCTGACGGCCCTGGGTGATGTGGCCGACCGCATCACCGGCCTTGAGCTGGGAGCCGATGACTATGTGGTGAAGCCATTCAGCCCCAAGGAGCTGGAGGCTCGCATCCGCTGCGTGCTGCGCCGGGTCGAAAAGGAGCAGGTGGCGGGCATTCCCAACTCGGGCGTGATCCAGGTGGCTGATCTGCGCATCGACACCAACAAGCGGCAGGTGTTCCGCGGGGACGAGCGGATCCGCCTCACCGGCATGGAGTTCAGCCTGCTGGAACTGCTGGTGAGCCGGTCCGGCGAACCCTTCAACCGCGGCGAGATCCTCAAGGAAGTGTGGGGATACACCCCGGAGCGGCATGTGGACACCCGGGTGGTGGATGTTCATATCTCCCGGCTGCGTTCCAAACTGGAGGACGATCCCGCCAATCCCGAGCTGATCCTCACAGCTCGGGGAACCGGGTATCTGTTCCAACGCATCATCGACTCCGTTGGCTCCGAAGGGTCCTGATTCCTCCCCGGCCGAAGGGCCCAGGAGTAAGAACAGCCGGCCGCGGGCAATCCGCCGTCTGGTGATCTGGTACCGGCGCAATGCCGCCGTGACCACGCTTGTGGACGGAGCCACCAGCTCCGCCAGCGCTGCCGGCAACGTCGCCGGAACGGTGGCCAGCAGCGTTCTGCAACCTCTGGTGTTCGATCCGCTGAGACGCCTGCAGGGGGGCGACGACACCGCGGAGATCGAAGACCGCGACCGGCTCTGGGTCGCCGTTGACGGCATGGGGGGAGACCACGCTCCGGGGCCGATCCTGGAAGGCTGTCTTCAGGCCATCGAACGCCTCCCCCTGCGCATCCGCTTCATCGGTGAAACCGACCGGGTGCTGGCAGCGGCGGCGGCCCTGCAACTGGGAGATCAGGTGAATGCCGCCGTCAGCGCCGGCCATCTGGATCTGGTGGCCAGCGGCCCCTCGATCGAGATGGGGGAAGAGGCCACAGCGGTGCGTCGCAAGCGCGACGCCAGCATCAATGTGGCGATGGATCTGGTGAAGCGCGGAGAGGCGCTGGCGGTGTACTCCGCTGGCAACTCCGGAGCGGTGATGGCATCAGCGATCTTCCGGCTGGGGCGGCTCAAGGGGATCGATCGGCCCGCCATCGGTGCGCTGTTTCCCACCAAGGACCCCGGACAACCGGTGCTGGTGCTGGACGTGGGGGCCAACATGGACTGCAAGCCTGCCTATCTGCACCAGTTCGCCCTGCTCGGCAACATCTACAGCCGTGATGTGCTGCAGGTGGAGCGCCCCCGCATCGGACTTCTGAACATCGGGGAGGAGGAGTGCAAGGGCAACGAACTGGCTCAGCGCACCCATGAGCTGCTGCGCACGGAGACGCGCCTGCACTTCGCCGGCAACTGCGAGGGCCGCGATGTGCTCTCCGGCGCCTTCGATGTGGTGGTCTGCGACGGCTTCACCGGCAACGTGCTGCTCAAGTTCCTTGAATCGGTCGGAAGCGTTCTGCTCGGGGTCCTGCGGGCGGAGCTGCCCCGCGGCCGGAGGGGCAAGGTGGGCTCCGCCTTTCTGCGCAGCAATCTCAAGCGGATCAAGAAGCGTCTTGACCATGCCGAGCACGGCGGTGCCCTGCTGCTGGGCGTCAACGGCATCTGTGTGATCGGCCATGGCAGCAGCAAAGCCCTTTCGGTGGTCAGTGCCCTGCGCCTCGCCCATTCCGCTGCGAGTCACGGTGTGATGGACGATCTGGCACAGCTCGAGAGCCGCGTTCGGCCGAAGGTCGGGGGCAGCGCGAAGTGACTGTGATTGACTGACGCCACTTCCGGGATCAACCGCCTTGGTCGAGCTGCCCCACAGGTCAGGTGGTGTGCTGCTGAGGGGTTGCGGCAGCGCCGCGCCAGCCCGATCGATCAGCAATGAGGACCTCGGGCAACGGGTGGAGACCAGCGACAGCTGGATCAAAAGCCGCACGGGCATTGCTGCGCGACGGGTGGTGGGAGCTGATGAATCCCTGTCTCAGCTGAGCTGTGACGCCGCCCGAGCGGCGCTCGACATGGCCGGCTGGGACGCCGACAGCCTCGATCTGATCCTGCTGGCCACCTCCACTCCGGACGATCTGTTCGGCTCTGCCCCTCGCCTGCAGGCGCTGCTCGGAGCGCAGCGGGCCGTGGCCTTCGATCTCACGGCCGCCTGCAGCGGTTTCCTGTTCGCGCTGATCACCGCGGCCCAGTACCTGCGCACGGGAGCGATGCGCCGGATTCTGGTGGTCGGAGCCGATCAGCTCAGCCGCTGGGTGGACTGGGACGACCGCCGCTCCTGCGTGCTGTTCGGCGATGCCGCCGGTGCCCTTGTGCTGGAGGGCAGTGACAACGATCAGGACGACCTCGGCGGCTTTCTGCTGCGTTCCGACGGCAGCCGTGGAGAGGTGCTGCAGCTGCCGCAGGTGGAGGACCGCGCACCGCTGGTGGGGCAGGTCAGCCATCAGCGCGGGGGCTTCCAGCCGATCCGGATGAACGGGCAGGAGGTGTACAAGTTCGCCGTTCGGGAGGTGCCTGCGATCCTTGACAACCTGCTCGCGCAGACGGGGACAGCCGCCGACCAGCTGGACTGGCTTTTGCTGCACCAGGCCAATCAGCGCATCCTCGACGCGGTCGCCGAACGCTTCGCGATTCCCTCGGAGAGGGTGCTGAGCAACCTGGCGTCCTATGGCAACACCTCGGCGGCGACGATTCCACTGATGCTTGATGAAGCGGTGCGTGACGGCCGGATCCAGCCAGGGCACAGCATCGCCAGCAGTGGCTTCGGCGCCGGCCTGAGCTGGGGGGCTGCTCTGCTGCGCTGGAGCGGGCCCGCCTAATCTCCGCCTCGTCTTGCACTCGAACGATGGCGATTGCCTGGGTCTTCCCTGGACAGGGATCGCAGAAGCTGGGCATGGCGGACCCGCTGATGACCCTTCGCGGTGCCGAGGAGCGCTTCGCGATGGCCTCTGAGGTGCTCGGCCGTGACCTGCTGGCGATCTGCCGAGGGGAGGGGGAATCGAAGGATGGTCCAACCGATCTGAACGACACCCGCAACACTCAGCCGGCGCTGTTCGTCGTGGAGTCGCTGCTGGTGGATGAGCTGATCCGTCAGGGCCGGGAAGCCTCTCTGGTGGCAGGGCACAGCCTTGGGGAACTGGTGGCGCTGTATGCCGCTGGGGTCTTCGATCTCGAAACAGGCCTGACGCTGATGAAGCGCCGGTCCGAATCGATGGCCGCAGCTGGTGGTGGAGCGATGACCGCTGTGATCGGCTTCGACCGTGGCCAGCTGGAGGATCTGGTGGCCGGCACGGAAGGGGCCTTCATCGCCAATGACAACAGCAGTGCCCAGGTGGTGCTCTCAGGGCAGCCCGAGGCGGTGCAGGCAGTCACGGAAGCCCTGACCTGCAAACGGGCGATCCCCCTCGCCGTCTCCGGGGCGTTCCACACACCGTTCATGGCTGAGGCCGCTGCAGGATTTGCCGCAGAGCTGGAAGCGACCCCGTTCCGCGATGCCCGCACCCCGGTGCTGAGCAACAGCGACCCCATCCCCACCCGGAAGGGGGACCTGCTCAAGACCCGCCTCATGCAGCAGATGACCACCGGTGTTCGCTGGCGGGAAACGATGACTGAAATGGGGAATCAAGGCATCGACACCGTCGTGGAGATCGGCCCGGGCAATGTGCTCAGCGGGTTGGCCAAGCGCTCCATGGATGGGGTGACCCTCTCCCAGATCGCCGGCGCGGGTGATCTCGGACTGTGAATTCCGACAATCCCGCACCGATCGTTCTGGCGCCGAAGCCGAGCCTGACCTACAGGCTGGTCAGCAATCTGCTGGTGTTCCCGGTGTTCCGAGGCCTGTTTCGTGGGTCGACCGAGGGCAATGAGCGGGTTCCAGCCCAAGGCCCCCTGGTGGTGGTGGCCAATCACGGCTCCCACCTCGACCCGCCGCTGCTCGGCCACGCCCTCGGAAGGCCAGTGGCCTTCATGGCCAAGGCGGAACTGTTCGAGGTGCCTCTGCTCGGCCCGCTGATCCGAGCCTGCGGCGCCTACCCCGTGCGCCGGGGGGCGAGTGATCGCGAAGCGATCCGCACCGCGACCGCACGTCTGCAGGAGGGCTGGGCCACCGGGGTGTTCCTCGACGGCACCCGCCAAGCGGATGGACGGGTCAACCAGCCTCTAGCTGGTGCTGCCCTGCTCTCGGCCCGCAGTGGGGCGCCGCTGCTGCCTGTGGCCATCGTGAACAGCCATCGAGCCTTGGGAACCGGTCGAACCTGGCCCCGGCTGGTGCCGATCCAGTTGCGCATCGGAGATCTCGTGCCGCCCCCCACTGGCCGTCGCCGGGCTGATCTGGATGCCACCACCGCCGAACTGCAGCGACGAATCAACGCACTGCTGGATCAGGCAGGGCCGCGTCCCTGAGATCGCGTCCCGTGGCAACCCAGGCAAGCGCCCGCAGCCAGTCGCTGAAGCGCTTGAGAGCCCCCTCCTCCAGGCAGTCCGGCTGACATGAGACCGGGACACCGGTCAGGTGAATGCCGCGGCTGCCGGCGACAACCTGTCCGATCGCCATGGAGCGCGGCAGATGGTCCTCACTGGTGACCATCAGCACATGTCGCACGCCGCGGGTCTGCAGTTCATCCACAACGGAGGTGAAATTTCCGAGGGTGTCGCGGGCCCGGTAGTCGAGCTGAACCCGCTCCGGCGCAAGCCCCTCCTGCTGCATCACCCAACTGGCGTATTCCGGATTGCTGCCGCCACTCACCAGAAGCGGCAGATCGAGTTCGCGGGCGAGTCGTGCTCCGGCCCGCTCGCGATCCACATCCCCCCCGAGCACCATCACCAGCTGGGGTGGGCTGCGATCCAGGAACGCCCGCCGGAAGGGGGCCAGCGGTCCGGTGCTGACCAGCCAGACGGCCACGCCGCAACCGAGCAGAAGTCCAGCCCGCAGCCCCGCCATCAGACCGGCCCCACAGGGGAGGTGGGATACAGGGGCAGCACCGGCTGCCAGGGTGCAGCCGTTCCCAGGCTGTGGGCCTGCCCCAGCAGTGCGAGCAGACGCTCCACGTCGGCGGCAACGTCCTCCTCAGCCGCGAGAACCGGTTCCACCCGCTGCCCAGGGGGCAGCAGATGGGGAGCACGGATCTCCTCGATGCGGCCGTCCACACGCTGGTAACAGCCCGCGACCCAGCCCCGCCGGGGCAGCTCCCGCTGAATCCAGAACGGTGACCGTCGCTGCTCCGGCGGCAGTTGCTCCACCAGTCGCGCGGCCATCAGGGCATAGCTGCTCACGCCGATCAGACGACAGTTCAGCTGCTGAGCCAGGGTGCGGGCCATCACCACGGAAAGACGGGTTCCGGTGAAGCCGCCCGGACCGGTGGCCACCGCGAGACCCTCGAGATCGGACCATCGCTCCTGCGGCAGCAGCGCAGCCACCCGGCCGATCAGCGTGTTGGAGAGGGCACGACCGTCGTCGAACACCGCCACCCGTGGCCCTTCCTGCGGCAACAGGGGGTCCTGCACCGCCACCCCGAAGGTCTCCGAAGAGCTGTGCAGCGCCATCAGCAGAGGACGACTCATGTGGGTACCGCATGACCGGGTCGCAACCGAACCCATCGCCCAGGGTCCGCATCGAAGCTCTCACAGGAGCGCACATCCCACTCGACACCGCTGCCGCCGTCCTTGAGGTCAAGGACCGACACATGAATCCGGGGACCTCGGGGTTCGAAATCCGGCGCCGTGGTCAGATGCGCCGCACCGTGCTGACGTTCGACCGCGTGATAGGCCTGGCAACGGTCGACCCAGCGGCAATCCACGCAGATGCACATGCCTTCCGGGATCTCCTCGGACGCCATTCTGAAACGGCTGGCACCGCAGCGGTGGCCGCTGCAGCCGCATCGCCTGCCGAATGGCACCGCCCTGGTGGGCGGTGCCATTCGGGATGCACTTCTGGGCCGGATGCGGGATCAGCCTGATCTGGATCTCGTCGTGCCCGGCGATGCTCTGATCCGAACGCGGGAGCTGGCCAGGGAGCTCGGGGGCACCTGCGTCGTGCTGGATGCCGAACGGGACATGGCCCGGCTGGTGCTGGGGGCATGGACGATCGATCTCGCCCGTCAGGAGGGATCAACGCTCACGGAGGACCTGCAGCGCCGCGACTACCGCATCAATGCCATGGCGCTTCCCCTGAACCCACCAGGGGACCTGCTGGATCCCACCGGTGGCTGCCGCGATCTGGAGGCGGGACTGCTGACAGCTGTGCAGGAGCGAAACCTCATCGATGATCCGCTGCGATTGCTGCGGGGTCTGCGGTTGATGGCGGAGATCCCCCTGACCCTGGAGGACCGCACGGCCTCCTGGATTCACTGCCACCGCGGGCGACTGGCGGACGCTGCACCGGAGCGGATCCTGGCGGAGCTGCAGCGCCTGGTCGCCGGACCCCACGCCGATGCCGCCCTCGACTGCCTGCAGAGGCTGAAACTGCTGGCTCCCTGGAGTGATGCCAGCTGCTCAGCGCCACCGGTCCCGGATCCGAAGGCGGCTGCGGAGATGACGATCGTGGAACGTCAGACCGCTCTCTCCCTGGCAAGGCTGACAGCGCTGATCGGCGATCCGGGCCTGGAGCAGCTGCGGGCCAGCCGCCTGCTGCGGCAGCGCTGCAGGAACCTGCGGCGCTGGAGCATCCACCTGAAGGACCAGAGCGATGAGATCTCGACCCTGTCCGAGCAGAACCGCCTGCAGCTCCACCGGGACCTGGAAGCCGACCTGCCGGCCCTGATCCTGCAGCTGCCCCATCAGCTGCGCGGCCCTTGGCTCGAACGCTGGCGCGACCAGGACGATCCCCTCTTCCACCCGGCCGCTCCCCTCGACGGCACCGTGCTGCAGCAGGAGCTGGGGATCACTCCCGGCCCAGAGCTGGGACGGCTTCTCGAGCATCTGCGCCATGAACGGGCCTTCGGACGGATCGCCGGGCGGACCGCCGCTCTGGAAGAGGCCAACCGCTGGCAGTCCCATCAAGGCGGTGCTTTGTGATTAACTCTCTAGGTGTCAACGATGACGGTCAGACACCGAAAGATCGCACTCACCTTCCTTCATGAGCATCCGCCTGTACATCGGCAACCTGCCGCAGACCTTTGAAGAGCAGGAGCTGGATGCTCTTCTCAAGAGCGTGGGGGAGGGGATCCGGTTCAAAGCAGTGCTGGATCGTGAAACGGGAAGCTGCCGCGGATTCGGCTTCGCGAACCTCGACGATCCGAAGCTCGCTGATGCTGTGATCGAACAACTCAACGGCAAGGATTTCGGTGGCAGCGCTCTTCGGGTTGAGCGTTCCGAGCGCCGGGAAAGCAATACCGGTGGCAACAGGCGTCGTAACGATTCCGGTGGAATCGGCGGCAACGGCCAGCCCCAGGTCGCCCGCAAGGCCGTGAACAAGGTGGTTCACAGCGATGCCCCCGGCGAAGCAGCTCCCGATCCCCGCTGGGCCGGTGAGCTGTCGAAGCTCAAGGATCTGCTGGCTGATCAGAAGACCGCGGTCTGATCGACAAGCAGGATCACAACAGTCTTCGCAGCCCCGGGGTGAATCACTCCGGGGCCTTTTTGTTGACCTTCGATTCAGCGGGCCTGAGCCAGCACGAACGATCGCGGCAGATCAAGCAGTTTGCTGACCTTGCCCACGTAAGCGCGGTTGTTGAACACGTCGTAATCGATGCGCTCGATGGCATCCAGGATGCCCCTGTAGAGCCTGAGAGACGTCCAGACGGGCCAGCGGGCATCTCTGGACAGCCAGCGCACACCTGATTCGGAACGGGCGAACCAGTCACGGGCGCGGGCCAGCTGAAAGCCCATCAGCTCGCGCCAGGCATTGTTGAGGCGTCCCGCCATCAGGTCGTCCTCGGTGTAACCGAAACGGTCAAGGTCCTCCTGCGGCAGATAGATGCGACCCCTCCCGCGATCTTCCCCCACATCCCTCAGGATGTTGGTGAGCTGGTTGGCAATGCCGAGGGCCACTGCTGCATCGGAAGTGTCCGGGCGATCGCTCCAGGGGGCCGAGGTGTACGCCACATCAACGCCCATCACCCCCTGGGTCATCAACCCGACGGTGCCGGCGACCCGATAGCAGTAGAGCTTGAGGTCCTCGAAGCGGGGATAGCGGGTCCAGGTGAGATCCATCCGCTGCCCCTCGATCATGTCCAGATAGGGCTGGATGTCCTGAGGAAAGCGTTCGAGGGTGTCGCACATCACGGCATCGAGATCATCCCGGATCTCCCCGTTGAACATGGCGCGGGTCCTCTCCTCCCACCGATCCAGGCGCTCAGCCAGTTCCTCCACGGGACGGGACTGGGCTTCAGGGCTGTCCATCAGCTCGTCCGTGCGGCGACACCACACGTAGATCGCCCAGATGGCGCGCCGTTTCTCCGGCGGAAGAAGCAGGGTGCCGATGTAGAAGGTCTTCGCCCACTCGGCCGTCTCCAGACGACAGGCCTCGAAGGCTGCGTCGAGGTCCGGAGCTGCGAGGGGCATGACTCAGGCCGCGACCGGCTCGCTGACAGAGGTTGATGATGCCAGCTGATCCTGCTTGCGGTCCACAGCACCGGCACAGAGCTTGCCGCTGAGCACCGCCCCCTCCATCGATGCCAGGTAGCGCTGCATCGTGTAATCGCCAGCCAGGAAGAAGTTCCTGATCGGGGTGGTCTGGTCCGGACGCAGCTGCTGGCAGCCCGGAGTTGTCTTGTACACCGACAGCGGTGTCTTCACGACCTTGGACTTGCGCAGCGTGGCGGGGTTGTCGCCCCCGAAGTGCATCGGGAAGAGCTTCTGAAGCTCGCCCATGGTCGCTTCGATGATCTCCTCGTCAGGCCGGCCGATCCAGTCCTTCGCAGGAGCGAACACCAGCTCCAGCATGGACTGATCAGGATCTTCGTACTCCTTGCAGGTGATGCTCATGTCGGCGTAGACGCTGAGCAGAGGCGAGCGGCTGAACAGCAGGTGGTCGATGTCGGTGAGCTTGCGATCGAACCAGAGATGCAGGTTGATGACGGGGACACCGCGAAGCCCATCAAGCTTCTGGAAGACCTCCATCTGCCTCCAGGGCTCCGGCAGCAGCAGCTTGAAGGGATCAACCGGCAGCGCGCTCACATAGGCATCAGCCGTGAGATCGAAACTGTCCTTGCCCTTCACGCCGCCGATGTGGAAGGCCGCCACGGAGCCGTCGTCATTGAGCTTGATCTCCCGCAGCGGACTGTCGAGGTGCACCTCACCCCCGAGGTTCTCGACGTAATCGACCACCGGCTGGCACAGACGCTCCGGCGGAGCACCATCCAGAAACGCCATCTGCGAGCCGTTCTTCTCCTGCAGGAACCGGTTCAGGGCCGTGAGCACCACGGTGGCGGAGATTTCATCGGGATCGATGAAATTCAGCGCCTTGCTCATGGCGATGAACACCTCATCGTTCACCCGTTCAGGGATGTTGTGGATCTTGAGCCACTCGGTCCAGGAGTACTTGTCGCACTCCTCGACATAGCCCTGGCCCCGCAGCATGGCCGGCACCAGACCCAGGCCG
>ERZ802826.241-NODE-241-length-17778-cov-28.3862_pt1 | contig 17778 bp, 16 predicted proteins | sample MGYA00345651_ERZ802826 | MGnify/ENA primary metagenome ERZ802826 (study PRJEB30503, sample SAMEA104212371) | marine metagenome | biome: Westerlies Biome; feature: [SRF] surface water layer (ENVO:00010504) within the epipelagic zone...; material: water...
GAACGTTGGTCACCTCCCTGCTGTCGTTGCTGATCGCCGTTCCATTGGGCGTTGGTACTGCGATTTTCATCACCGAAAACATCATTCCGCGACGCGTTCGTGATGTCATCGGTGTGATGGTCGAATTGCTGGCGGCGATTCCCTCGGTCGTTCTTGGCCTCTGGGCAATTTTCGTGTTGGAACCATTCATTCGTCCAGCACTTGAATTGCTTTATCAGTTGTTCAACTGGATCCCCTTTTTCAGTACCCCACCCATGGGCCCCGGAACGATTCCTGCGGTCTTGATTCTGGTGGTGATGATTCTGCCCATCATCACGGCCATCTCACGAGACTCCCTGAACCAGGTTCCTCAGAAACTGCGACAGGCGGCCTACGGCGTCGGCACAACACGTTGGGGCGCAATCATGAACGTGATGCTACCCGCCGCGGTTTCAGGAATTGTTGGCGGCGTGATGTTGGCGCTTGGTCGAGCCATGGGTGAAACCATGGCGGTGACCATGATCATCGGTAATTCCAACAACTTCAGCATTTCATTGCTGGCACCCGGCAACACAATTGCAGCCATGCTTGCCAATCAATTCGGCGAAGCTGATGGTTCTCAGGTGTCATCCCTGATGTATGCGGCATTCATTCTGATCATCATGACCCTTGCGGTGAACATCTTCGCCCAATGGATCGTGAAGCGTCTCAGCCTTAAGTACTGATTATGACTTCCCTTTACTCCGATCGCAGTTCGCAGGGGATTCCTGACCTCTCCTACAAGCCAAGTCTGGCCAGAAATGTAGGCAGCAGAATCCTCACAGTTATTGCTGGCATCTTTTCAGCGGTGGCTGTTCTGCCGTTGATCCTCGTTCTTGGCTACGTCATCGTGAAAGGTGGCAGCAAGATCTCTCTAGCGTTGTTCACGGAATTGCCTCCGCCACCGGGACTTGATGGTGGTGGTATTGCCAATGCCATTGTTGGCACGATTGTCGTCACCGTTGTTGCTGCATTGATCGCCATACCTGTTGGTGTTGGCGGTGGAATTTTTCTCGCTGAGTACTCAAGTAGCGGTTGGTTTGCTCAATTCATCCGCTTCGGAACAAACGTGCTTTCAGGTGTTCCATCGATTATCGCCGGTGTGTTCATTTACGGAACGATCGTCACCAGTCGTGTGCTGTTCGGCAATGCCTACAGCGCGCTGGCCGGCGGCATGGCGCTCTCCATTCTGATGCTGCCCACGGTGATCAAAACCACCGACGAAGGTCTCAAGCTCGTCTCAGACGACTTGCGACGGGCAGCATTGGGGGTTGGTGCCTCCAGATTCGTCACGATCGTGCGAATCACTCTGCCGACGGCATTCACGCCCATTGCCACGGGAGTGGTTCTGGCGATCGCCAGGGCCGCTGGTGAAACAGCCCCATTGATCTTCACTGCCCTGTTCTCGCCCTTCTGGTCTGATCTTCTGTCCACCGATGGAATCTTTGCGCCAATCGCGACGTTGTCGGTTCTGATCTACAACTTCGCGATCATGCCCTATGAGTTCCATAACGAACTGGCCTGGTCCGCATCGTTTGTGCTCGTTGTGATGATCCTCGGCCTGAATCTCTTCTCCCGTTGGCTGGCCCGATTTGCTGCCAAGTGATCGGACGACGGCCCTTCAATCCATCAGACATCCATCCTTCCCGAACTCTCCTCGCCTCCTATCCGAGCCATGACCACCTCACAACTTCAAACTGAACAGCATCAGGTCTCGGACGACACCGCGATCTCGATCCAGAACGTCACCATCAGCTACGGCAGCTACGAAGCCGTGAAGAACGTCTACTGCGATGTTCCACGCGGAAAAGTCACCGCCTTCATCGGTCCATCCGGCTGCGGTAAGTCGACGGTGCTGCGTTCTCTCAACCGCATGAACGATCTGATCGAGGGATGTTCCCTCAAGGGTCGTGTTTTGTTCGACGGTGTCGATCTTTACGGTGCCAGTGTTGACCCTGTTGAAGTGCGCCGTCGGATCGGGATGGTGTTCCAGCAGCCCAACCCCTTCCCCAAGAGCATCTACGAGAACATTGCCTTCGGTGCCCGGATCAACGGTTTCACCGGTGACCTGGATGAACTCGTGGAACGGTCCCTGCGCCAGGCCGCTGTCTGGGACGAATGCAAGGACAAGCTGAATGAAAGTGGTTACTCCCTCTCGGGTGGTCAGCAGCAGCGCCTCTGCATTGCACGCACAATTGCCATCCAGCCGGAAGTGATCTTGATGGATGAACCTTGTTCGGCTCTTGACCCGATCTCCACATTGAAGATCGAGGAAACGATGCACGAACTCAAGAAGAGCTTCACCATCGTGATCGTGACCCACAACATGCAGCAGGCCGTTCGCGTCAGCGACATGACGGCGTTCTACAACGCAGAGGCTGTTGAAGGCGGCAGCGGCAAGGTGGGCTACCTGGTGGAATTCAACGAGACCGAAAAGATCTTCAACTCTCCTCAACAGCAGGCCACTCAGGACTACGTCTCCGGCCGTTTCGGTTGATCACTCAATCCAGTTTTGATCAGGAAAGGGTGGATGACTCCACCCTTTTTTATTGGAGATCAAGCAAAAAAAATCCGGTCCTGATGGACCGGAGAAGCGGAGAGCGAGGGATTCGAACCCTCGATAGAGTTGCCCCTATACAGCATTTCCAGTGCTGCGCCTTCGACCACTCGGCCAGCTCTCCACCGGCTTTCACGTGGGGCAGGTGCGAATGTAGCAGGGCGTTCCAGTCAGACCGGATGGGCACCAGTCACCGCATCACCATTCACTGGCGCCAGGAACAACGAACCATCACCCACGACGTTCCAGAGGGGGAGTACATCCTCCACAGTTTCGAGCGTCAGGGCGATCCCTTGCCCTTTTCATGCCGCAACGGCTGCTGCACCAGCTGTGCCGTCCGGGTGAAACAAGGGCAGCTCGATCAACGCGAGGCGATGGGCCTGTCCCATGAGCTGAGGCAGCAGGGCTATGGCTTGCTGTGCGTGGCTCGAGCCATCGGCCCCCTCGAAGCCGAAACCCAGGACGAAGATGAGGTGTATGACCTGCAGTTCGGCCGCCATTTCGGCCGCGGCAAGGTGACGGCAGGACTACCGCTGGACGAGGAATGACCATGACCTCATCGATCTGCAGTGCAGCGGCCAGTGATGCTGGTCTGAGCGCTGACAGGCTTGGCGCCCTGGTGACTGTGGCGCGACAGGCCGCTGACGCAGGTGGGGCTGAGTTGATGCGCCACTACGGGCGGCTGAGCTCGATTGAAAGCAAAGGGCGCATTGGTGATCTCGTCACCAATGCGGACGTGGCAGCCGAACGCGTTGTTCTTGAGGTGCTCGGCAGAGAAACCCCAGACATCGCAGTTCTGGCTGAAGAAAGCGGTGCCGCCGGTGAACAGGACGGGCTGCGTTGGTGCGTCGATCCCCTGGATGGCACCACCAACTTCACCCACGGGTACCCGTTCTTCGCCACATCGATCGGGCTGACGTTTCGTCAACGGCCGATTCTGGGAGCCATCGCCGTTCCGTTCCTCGGGGAGACGTACTGGGGTGCTCCAGGTCATGGAGCCCACTGCAATGACAGCAAGATTCAGGTGAGCCCTTGCGAGCGTCTGGAGGACTCCCTTCTGGTGACTGGGTTTGCCTACGACCGCCACACGCGGCTCGACAACAACTATGCCCAGTTCTGCTGGTTCACCCATCGGACCCGAGGGGTTCGCCGAGGTGGTGCCGCTGCTGTGGATCTGGCCTTTGTGGCTGCCGGTCGTCAGGACGGTTACTGGGAACGAGGACTGGCGCCCTGGGACCTTGCTGCCGGTGTGGCGCTGGTGGAACTCGCGGGCGGAACCATCAGCGGATACGGCGGTGAGGAGTTCGATCTCCGCAGCGGCCGCGTGGTGGCGGCTGGTCCGGCATTGCATCCGAGCATTGTTGACGTGCTGGCCCAGGTGAAGCCTCTATCCGGTGATGCCTTCGGTGCACCGGAGGTCACGGCCATGGGATCCTGAGGCAACGCCGAGAATTCCGGAGATGGCGCTGCAACCCGCAGCTGGCGCGAGGGATCTGAATCCACGTCAGGTGGAATCCAACCGGGCGCTCAGCGAGCGGCTGGCTTCTGTATTTCGTCTATGGGGCTACGACGAGGTCTCCCCTCCTCGGGTGGAACGTCTTGACACTTTGATGGCCGGTGGAGCCATCGCCAGCGAAGACGTTGTGCGGTTGGTGGCCGATGAGCCCCTGGGCCTTCGCCCGGAGATGACCGCATCCATCGCCAGGGCTGCTTGCACCCGGCTGGCCTCAAGGCCCCGGCCGCTGCGTCTCTGGGCGTCTGGAACGGTGTTTCAGTCAAGAGCGGCTGATGAAGGTGGGCAATGCATTGAAGAGAATCTGCAGTGCGGTGTGGAGCTGTTCGGTGTTGCACCGATCGAAGCCGAGATGGAGCTGCTCAGCCTGTTGATGGCGGCAGTGGAACGCCTGGACTTTCAAGCTCAGCATCAGCCGCGGCTGTTGATGGGGCACACGGGGTTGATGGATCTGTTGCTCAGCCCTGTTCCTCCCGTCCTGCGCGACGCCGTCCGGGCCGCGTTGATTCAATACGACCGTCTTGGGCTGGAAACCATCAAGCTTGAAGACGAACTTAGGGCCACCCTGCTGAGCCTGCTGGACTGCCGCGGCACACCGAATGAGGTCCTCGAGCGTCTGTCCTCCTGCTTTGGTGCGCAGTCTCTATTTGACGATCTGCATCGGCTCTGCCGCCAGCTGCAGGGGCCAGCAACTGCCCAGGGCGTGAGGCTTCAGCTGGATCCCACGTTTCAACCGAGATTTGAGCTCTACACAGGCCTCGTCTTCCAGCTGGTGTGCGACACGCACTCGGCGCCTGTCGTGGTGGCCCGTGGCGGCCGCTACGACGACTTGGTTCGCCGTTGTGGTGCACAACCGGGACAAGACTTTGGTGCGGGCTTCAGCCTCGCGATCGATCCGATTCGGGAATTGTTGAGTGACTCATCGTCCAACCCGACGGTCGCGCCTCAGTTGATGGTGGCGTTTTCGGAGCGATCAACCCTCGAGGCGGCACTGGAGCGGCAACGCTGGTGGCATCAACAGGGCCGAAGTGCGGTGATTGAACTGCATCCGTTCAGCGCTCGGAGCCTGGCTGAACAGCAGGCCACAGACCAAGGTGGCTTCCAACTCGATTGGATCGATCCTTAGGATCAAGGTTGAGACTGCTGAGTTATGGCCCACACGATCGTCACCGATGTCTGCGAGGGCATTGCCGACTGTGTGGATGCCTGCCCCGTGGCCTGCATCGATCAGGGTCAAGGAAAAAACAAAAAGGGCACCGACTTCTACTGGATCAATTTCGACACCTGCATCGACTGCGGCATCTGTCTGCAGGTGTGCCCTGTGGAAGGCGCCATCCTGGCCGAGGAGCGCCCTGACCTTCAGAAGGGCGGTTGAGCTGATCTGGTGGTTCGGAGAACCACCAAGCATTCCCTCTTGAGGGGATTCAGGGCTCCTCCTTATCGTCAGATTTTTCCAGCAGTCCAATGCCGGTGATGGACGAACAGGGTCAGATTCAGATCCACACCGAGAACATCTTCCCGATCATCAAGAAGGCCGTTTACTCCGGCCATGAGGTGTTTCTCCGCGAGCTGGTCAGTAACGGTGTCGACGCCATCAGCAAGCGCCGTATGGCGGCCATGGCGGGCGACTGCAGCGAAGGCGAAGACGGGGTCATCCGCATCACGGTTGACCGAGAAGCCAAAACGCTCACCATTGCTGACAACGGCATCGGCATGACCGCCGATGAGGTGAAGCGCTACATCAACCAGGTTGCCTTCTCCAGTGCCGAGGATTTTCTGGAGAAGTACAAACAGGAGGGAGACGCGATCATCGGCCACTTCGGCCTGGGCTTCTACTCCAGTTTCATGGTGGCGGAGCAGGTGGAATTGGTGACGCGATCGGCGCGGCCGGACAGCGAAGCGGTGCGATGGAGCTGTGATGGATCCCCCAACTTCAGCCTCAGTTCCGCTGAGCGTGATCAGCCAGGCACCGATGTGATTCTCCACTTGATGGAGGAGGAGCTGGAGTACATCGAGCCAGCTCGGATCCGCACCCTGATCAACACCTACTGCGATTTCATGGCAGTGCCGGTGCAGCTGGAGGGGGAAACAGTCAACAAGATGGATGCCCCGTGGCGAAAGAGCGCCCGGGAGCTCACCGACAAGGACTACATCGATCTCTACAACTACCTCTACCCATTTCAGGGTGACCCATTGCTCTGGGTTCACCTGAACACCGATTACCCCTACAACTTGCAGGGAATTCTGTTCTTCCCCAAGCAGACCGGTCGTGCGGACTGGGAGAAAGGCGAAATCAAGCTCTACTGCAATCAGGTGTTCGTCAGTGATTCCATCAAGGAGGTGGTGCCGCGTTATCTGCTTCCCCTGCGTGGCGTGCTCGATTCACCCGACATCCCGCTGAACGTCAGCCGCAGTGCCCTGCAGACCGACCGCCGCGTTCGCTCCATCGGCAATTTCGTTGCCAAAAAGGTGGCTGACCGCTTGCGCAACCTCAAGAAAGACGACCCCACCGCCTATGCAGAGGCCTGGGAGTCCTTGGCACCCTTCGTGAAGATCGGCGCCATGGAGGACGACAAGTTCGCCGACCAGGTGGCGGAGTTGATTCTTTTCGGCACCAGCGCCTCTGCAGCAGATGGCGACACACCTGATCCGATCAGCGCCGGTGATCGTGCCTTCACCACCCTGGAGGGCTACCGCAGCCGACTGGACAGCAACAACGACAAGCGCATCCTGTACAGCACCGACGACGTGGCCCAGGCCGGCGCACTCAACCTCTGGACCTCCCAGGGAATGGAAGTGCTGAAGCTGGAGACGGTGATCGACACCCAGTTCATCCCATGGCTCGAACAGCGCCATGAGGATCTGACGTTTCAGCGTGTCGATGCCGAGCTTGATGACAGCCTCAAGGACAACGACGCGGAAATCACCGACCAGGACGGCACAACGGAATCTGATCGACTGAGGGATCTGATCAAGACCGCGCTGTCCAACGACAAGGTGACCGTGCAAGTGCAGGCTTTGAAGGCTGAGGGTGCACCGCCGGCGATGATCCTGCTGCCGGAGCAGATGCGGCGCCTCAATGACATGGGAGCCCTGATGGAACAGCGGCTTCCCGGGCTGCCGGACCATCACGTTCTTCTGGTGAACAAGCGACATCCCCTGGTGGAGGGGATGCTGAAGCTGAAGGCCGGCAGCGTGCTCGTCGGCGATGCTCAGAGCTCACCGACGGAGGCCCTGGCCCAGGACATTGCTCGCCACGTCTACGACATGGCTCGTCTGGGTGTCGGTGGCCTTGAGCCCAATGAACTCAGTGGCTTTCAGACCCGCAGCGCTGAACTGATGGGAACGTTGATGCAGAGAGGGATGTGACCCCCACTGTTTGATAAGCTAGTTGTTTGGATCTGATTGTTCAGATCTGAACAACCTCAAGCAGAAGGACGACGACATGTCTCGGGTGTGCCAGCTCACCGGTACTCGCGCCAACAACGGCATGGCAGTGAGCCATTCCCACATCCGAACCAAGAAGCTGCAGCAGGCGAATCTGCAGAATCGTCGTCTTTGGTGGGCTGAGGGCAAGCGCTGGGTGAACCTGCGCGTCACCACCCGCGCCCTCAAGACCATCCAGAAGAAAGGCCTGGGCCCCTATGCCAAGTCTCTGGGCATTAACCTGGCCAAACTCTGATTTTCAACGTGTGCGCCGGCGGGATCTGTTCATCAAGTCCGGCTTGCTGTTGACAGCACTGTCGATCACCCCAACGAAGGCCTGGTCCCTCGGTGGGGTTGTTTTGGAACAAGGCACTGAAGTACCAAGCTTCGATTTGCCAGGTTCCAGCCGTCGTGAACCCGATAGAGATCGCTGGTCCAGCGATGATCTGCGTGGCCGATGGCTTGCCGTGTATTTCTATCCACGGGATTTCACAGGCGGCTGCACGATTGAGGCCAGGGGGTTTGAGTCTCTGCACAGTGATTTCCTGGCAGCAGGTGCCGAAGTGGTGGGCATCAGTGCCGACAGCGTCGACGACCATGCGTCGTTCTGCGAGAGCGAAGGTCTCAGCTTCCCCTTGCTGTCTGACCCTGATGGAACGGTCAGCAAGGCCTACGGGTCCTGGATGGCGCCATACTCGCTGCGACACACTTTTCTGATCGATCCAAACGGGATTCTTCGTCAACGATGGGTCGCGGTGCGACCGAGTGGACACGCCGAGGAAGTGCTCGACGCGATCACGGATCTGCAAAACAACACGTCTGTTTGACAGAAACAGTCCATTCATGAAATGGTAATTGAAATTAAGAGGTAATCGTTATATGGGACAGAGTTCGTTCGTCATCCTTTATCACCGAACGCCTTTTGATGAGGCAAAAGATGCCCAAGGGAACAAGGTCTGGGTTGATCAGAAGAGTCCAAACGGCATCATTCCAACCCTAAGGAATCTCTTTAGGTCACGAAATGACGGTACATGGATTGCATGGCGTCGTGTTGATCATCCCGAAGAGATGGATGTTGAGCGACTTGAGATGACCAGCCCCTCTCCATTCGCATTGTGCAGGATTCCGCTAGCCGACGAACAGATATCCAGCTTCTATCACATTACCTCAAAGGAGTGCTTCTGGCCGATTCTTCACACCTTTCCGACTCATTTCAATGTCAACAATGCCAACTGGGGCATTTTTGAGGAAGTCAACAAGCGGTTCGCAGACGCAGCCTGTAACGAGGCTGCCGAAGGTGCCACAGTCTGGGTCCATGACTACAACCTCTGGCTGGCACCGGGTTACATCCGGCAACAGCGGCCGGATTTGAAAATTGCCTTCTTCCATCACACTCCCTTTCCTGGTAACGACGTCTTCGCCATCCTCCCCTGGCGCGAACAGATTTTGGAAAGTCTGCTCTGTTGCGATGTCGTTGGCTTTCACATCCCGCGCTACACCGAGAATTTCGCCCGTGCTGCAAGCACCTTGGTGGGCGCCAAACGAGGTTCAAAAGTCTCTGTTGACCAGAAGTTCATCACAGTCGGCACGGCTCTTTCAGAAGGAACGGTGACCAGCCACCTGGATCACAACGGTCGACGGATTCAATTGCTGAGTTCTCCTGTTGGAACGTCACCCGATGTGATCCAGGAGCTGTCCTGGAGTGCATCCGTTGAAAGTTATGGAGAGATGATCGTCCAGGACACCAAGAAAGGACGCAAACTCATCCTTTCTGCAAGCCGGGTTGATTACACCAAAGGCAATGAAGAGTTGCTGCTCGCCTTTGAACGCCTCCTCGAGCGCCGAGAGGATCTCCATGGGGAAGTGGTGCTGATGCTGGCCTGCGTGGCGGCCGCCAGCGGGATGAAGATTTACGAGGAGACGCAGCGCTCCATTGAGGAAATGGCCGGACGCATCAATGGCCGTTTCAGTCAGGTTGATTGGATTCCAGTGCGCTTCTCCACGCGGCGGATTCCTTACGAAGAGATGGTGGCCTGGTTCTGCCATGCAGATGTCTGCTGGATCACACCGCTGCGGGATGGCTTGAATCTCGTCGCCAAGGAGTACGCCGCGGCTCGTCGCCATCGCGGCGGTGTTCTCGTGCTTTCGGAATTCACCGGTGCGTCGGTGGTCCTGGAAGGGGCTGTCCTGACAAACCCTTATTCCAACCGTCGGATGGATGAGGCCATCGAGGCCGCTCTGGCCATGCCGGAAGACGAACAACGCCAACGCATGGAGACCATGTCAGCCGCTGTTGAGGCTTACACCGTGCAGGACTGGGCCGAAGAACAGCTGGCGAGTTTTCCGGAAGTCGCCGCCATCGGTTGATGGTCTTTCGGCGCCGCTTCATCGCCTTTGGGCTCGGACTTGTCCTGCTCATGGGTGTCGTCTGGGGCCGTCAGCAGCAGGTGCAGTCGGTCACGATCCTGATGCCAGCCCCCTACGCCGATGCCACAGCGGCACTGGTGGATCGGTTCAACGATGACCACCGCGGGCGGATTCATCTCAACATCAGCCGAGGCCCCCTGGAAACGGAATCCATTTCCGATCTGGCCATCAGCAGCCTCCTGCTGGGTTCCCCCCCTTTTGATGCACTGCTGGTGGATGTCACCTGGCTGCCGAAGTATGTGGCCGCCGGTTGGCTTGAACCCTTGGATCCATGGTTTGACCAGGCTGATGAAGACGACCTCGTCGCGGGAGCCAGACTCGGAAACCGGGTGGACGGAGCGTTGTACCGCTGGCCATTGGGTGCTGATGTCGGACTTCTGTACTGGCGTACAGACCTGATGCCGAGCCCACCCACGACGCCGGATCAACTCACCGCCGTGGTGAGCAAGCTGAAGCAGGAGGGTCGCGCATCCCAGGGGTTTGTCTGGCAAGGCCGGCAGTACGAGGGGCTCAGCTGCGACTTTGTGGAACTGCTGCAAGCCTTTGGTGGGTCATGGATCAGCGCCACCACCGGCGAACCGAATCTCGACAGCCCTGCGGCGAAACAAACCGCGACCTGGATGAACGAACTGATCAGCAATGGCTTCAGTCCCCGTGCCGTCACCAACTACGCCGAGTCGGAATCGCTGCAGGCCTTCAAGGCCGGTGACGCAGCACTGATGCGCAACTGGCCTTACGCCTGGTCCGAGTTACAGGGAAACGACAGTGCTGTGAAGGGCCGGGTCGGCGTCACCACGATGGTGGCCTTACCGGGGGAGACTCCCGCCGCCACCCTCGGGAGCTGGGGATTGAGCATGTTGCGGGAGACCCCCCATCCCTCAGCGACAGCTGAAGCGATCCGCTACCTCACCAGTCAGGACGCCCAACGGGAACGCTTTCTGAACCAGGGCTACACCCCTACCGCACAAGCACTCTTCCGTGATCCTGAATTGGTTCAACGGTCACCGGTCTTACCCCAACTGGAGAAGGCCCTGGGTCATGCGGTCCCACGCCCGATGTCTCCGCTCTACGCCCAGATGAGCGATGTGCTGCAGCGTCAGCTGAGTGGAATCCTTACAGGTGATCTTGATCCGGGTGAAGGGATGGCTCAGGCCCAGGCCTCGACCATCACCCTGTTCCGATCCGCTGGGGGCAAGGCATGACCGTGCTGTTGCTGCTGCCGGCTTTGCTGCTGATGGGTCTGGTCTTCGTTTGGCCCATGCTCCGCTACGGCTGGCTGAGTTTCCACGCCGATTCGGTGTTGACCGGTCTGAATCCTGTGCCCAATGGCGGGGCCAATTGGATTCGGTTGCTGGACGACCAGCGCTTCTGGCAGGACGCGCTGCAGACAACACGCTTCGCCGGGGTGTCCGTAGGGCTTGAAATGGTCCTCGCCCTGGCAATCGCGCTGTTACTGGATCAACGCTGGCGCGGGCGGGGCGTGGTGCGGGCCCTGGCCCTGCTGCCCTGGGCACTCCCCACCACGATGATGGCCCTCGGGTGGCGTTGGATCTTCAATACGCCCTATGGCCCCTTGGAACGCCTCGCTGAGGTTGTGGGTCTGGGACCACTCAATCTCTTGTCCACACCGGCATCGACCTGGTTGGTGACTGTTGTGGCCGATGTCTGGAAGACAACGCCTTTCATTGCACTGCTGTTGCTGGCTGGATTGCAGACCATTCCCGAGGATCTCTACAGCGCCTTCCGTCTCGAGGGCGGACGGCCGAATCAGGCCTTGACGAGCATCACTCTGCCGTTGTTGATGCCCTACGTCTTGATTGCCCTGTTGTTCCGCGGTGCTCAGGCCTTCGGCGTTTTTGATCTGATTCAGGTGCTCACTGGGGGTGGGCCAGCCGGAAGCACCGAGAGCGTCGCGCTGTATGCCTACCTCAATGCCATGCGCTTCCTCGATTTCGGCTACAGCGCCACAGTGATGCTGGCAGGGTTCCTGCTGCTCACGCTGGCGGTGCTGGTCCTGGCGATGCTTCTGCGCCTGGGTGGGTTGATCAGGCCGGTGCAGTCATGAATCGCCGTTTCGTGCCCTGGATCAGCCTGCTGCTGCTGTGGTCACTGCTGCCGATGCTCTGGCAGCTGATCAGCTCCTTGTCCACTGCAGAAGCTCTGGTGGATGGATCGATTCCGTTTTTGAAGCGTTGGACCCTGGTCCACTACCAGGAGCTGTGGGCAAGCGACCCTCCCTTCTGGCGCTACCTGCTCAACAGTGCCGTCGTCAGCGGACTCACCACGCTGATCACCCTTGTTCTGGCCATTCCCGCTGCCTATGGCCTGGCCAGAGTGCCCCAGCAACTGCGACAACTGCTGCGTTGGATCACCGCTGCAGCTGCTCTGTTTCCCTACGTGCTGCTGTTTCTGGCATTGCTGGAGCTGGCCCGTCGCTTTTCCCTGGGTAACAACCTCATCGCCTTGGCCATGCCTTACGCAGGGTTGGCGATGCCCCTGGCCCTGCTGTTGCTCACCTCTGCCTTTGAAGGCTTACCCAGGGAATTGGAAGATGCCGCCCGTTTGGAGGGTCTGAGCCTGTGGCAGCGCCTCCGTTGGGTGCTGGTGCCCCTGCTGGCTCCAGCCACCGCCAGCACAGCCATCCTGGTGTTTTTGTTCGCCTGGAATGAATACCCCATCGCCTTGACCTGGCTCAGCCGAGATGACCTGCTGACCCTTCCGGTGGCGATGGCCCGGATTGCCGGATCATCGATTTATTCCATTCCCTACGGCGCCTATGCCGCCGCCACCGTGCTGGGGTCAATTCCTCTGTTGCTTTTGGTGCTGATCTGTCAGCGTCAGATCGTGTCAGGGCTGACCAACGGAGCGATCAAAGGCTGATGTTGCATCTCAACGGGATCGGCAAACGCTTCGGAGACCAGTGGATCCTGCGGGATCTCAACCTGCAGGTCCGTGAAGGTGAATGTGTCGCGCTGCTGGGTCCCAGTGGTTGTGGCAAAAGCACGGCCCTGCGCTTGATCGCCGGGTTAGAGCGGCAGGACGAGGGATCGATTGAACTCGATGGTGCCCGCCTCGACACCATCCCAGCGGAACGCCGTCGCATCGCCATGGTGTTCCAGAGCTATGCGCTGTTTCCTCACCTGAGCGTTCGGGAGAACCTCAACCTGGGGCTGAAGATCCGTGGTGTCGCCCCCACTCAACGCCAACAACGGATCAACTCGGTTCTGGACACGGTGCGACTGAAGGAGATGGCCGATCGACGGCCCCAGCAGCTCTCCGGGGGCCAGCGTCAACGGGTTGCACTGGCCAGAGCACTGCTGCGTGATCCACGCGTTTACCTGCTGGATGAACCGATGAGCAACCTGGATGCACAGTTGCGCGATGAGCTGCGTCCGGAACTGCGCCAGCTGATCCTGCAGGGATCGCAACCTGTTGTGTACGTCACCCACGACCAGCAGGAGGCGATGGCGCTGGCCAACCGCATCGCGGTCCTCAAGGGGGGACGCATCGAACAGATTGGAACCCCTGAAGAGCTCTACAAAACTCCGGCCAGCTGCTTTGTCGCCAGCTTCATCGGCCGTCCCCAGATCAATCTGCTGAACATTGATCAACAGCTCACGATCGGCATTCGACCAGAAGACCTTCACTTCGACGTTGAGGGGATGCCCTGCCGTTTGATCAGCCGTGAATGGCAAGGCGCGAGCCAATTGTTGTTGCTGGACAGCCCGCGTGGTGCGTTGCGAATGCTTTGTTCCGGTGATGCCGCCCTGGGCGAGTCCTTATCGGTGAGCTGGCCGACCCGTGCTGAGCATCGCTTTGATGCCAGCAGTGGACGTCGGCTGGCTGGATGACTCCCGAACGAACTCCGATCCTCGTCTGCGGCCTCGGATCCCTCGGGCAGGCCTGCCTGAAACGACTGTTGGAATTCGATCATCCTCTCGTCTGCATCGATCAGCAGCCCCCCCAATGGCAATCAGCTGAGCTTCGAACGGCTCTGGCAGAGGGGGTGATTCTGGGTGACATGCGTCTCCCCTCCACCTTGAAAGCCGCAGGCGTTCAACGGGCCCGGAGCGTGCTGATCCTCAGCTCAGACAACACCATCAATCTGGAAACGGCGCTGCAGGTCCGACTGCTGAATCACAACGCCACCGTTGTCGTTCGCTCCAGCAGCCAGCAAGGGGATCTGAACCGTCTGCTGGAACGACGCATCACCAATCTGATCACCGTGGATCCGCAGTTGCTCACTGCTGGTGCGATCGCACAGGCAATGCGCAAGGACGCTCACCCGGCGACGTTCCGTGTGGATGGAGTCAGGATTCGTCTGGGCCGCAGCACCAGTCTTGGTGTCCAACGCCCCTTACAGCTCGAGGCCGGAGATCTGCCAACAACGGTCAATCCGATGATGGTTCAGGTCGATGACGGCATTCGTCGGAGGCATCGGCAGCAACTGAACAGCCGTTGGATCCGACTGGTCGATGCCGTCGCATCAAGCCTGCGCGATCGCTGGACGCAGATCATCACGAGAGTCTTCCATCCGACACTGCTGGAGATCACGCTGGCCCTGGCCGTTCTGCTGATCCTGCTTGGACTGATGGTCTACGGGCAGAGCTACGGCACCCGCAGCAGCCTGTTCGCCACATTCGGCCTGCTGAAGGGTGAATTCGTGGATCCGGTGAATGTGCTGATCGAAGCGAGCCAGGGCGATGTGCGTTCACTGCCGGTCAGCACATTGGTGCTGACGCTGATCTATGCCCTGTTCGGCACGCTGCTGACGTCGGCGGTGATGGCCTTCATGACCGATCAGCTTCTGAGCAACCGCCTTGGATTGCGTCGTCGACGGCCCCCTCGTCGGAACAGTTCCATGGTGTTGGTGATGGACGGCAAGCACCTCGGCAACCGTGTGGCCGAACGCTTGCAAAGCGACAACCTGTCGATCGTTCGGGTTCACCAGTCCGACCATGGCGAGGGCGTTTCCCTCGAAACGGCCCTGCGCTGGAGCCGGCGCACACCACTGCAGGGGGCCGCTCTTCTCTCCAGAGACCTGATGGCCAATCTGCGACTGGCCCTGGAACTGCAGGAGCAACATCCGCAGGCACGTCTCGTGATCGCCACCAAGCATCTGCCAGGTGCCGATGCTCTCGGCGACCTACTCGGGGGGATCAGCGTCATCGAGTCGGTTGGCATTGCCGCTGATGCCCTGGTGGCAACGGCATTTGGTGAAGAAGTGAGGGAAATCCGCCGGGTGGATGGCAGCAATCTGATGCTGGTGCGCTACCTGATCGATGCCAGAGACACCTTGCATGACCTCAGCGTCTCCAGGCTGCAGTGTGGATACGGAGTCACCGTGCTGGCCGTTCGACGACGCTCGGGGACAGCCTCCTGGCAGCTGCTCCCCAAGCTGGAGTGGCCCTTGAACAAGGGAGAGGAAGCACTGGTTCTGGCCGATCTAAAGGGACTTCGTCGGGTCGAGCAGGGGGCAGCGATCTGCCCCCGCTGGCGCGTTCGCTTCCGGGTGATTGAGCACAGCGTGCAGGCCTTCGACACGCAACAGTGCCTGGCGCGCCACTTGAACATGCCTCCCGGTCAGTTCAAGGGTCTGATGAATGGCGAGGAGCATCTCACTCCACCGATGGATCATGACTTGGCCATGCAGTTGATGCAGGGCCTGCGCCGCATCGCTGTCGAGTCGACTCTCGAGGAGTCGGCAACGGCTGGATAACCGGGGCTTAACCCCACGCGATTCAGCAAACCGCATCATTGGGGCACATTTCTCAACTCCGATGGGGTCCCGTTTCGCGCTCCGTTCGTTCCTTGTGATTGCAGGGTGCAGCGCTTTGATTGGGTTAGCTGGCAGCTCCGCAGAGAGTGCTGACACCATCCGCATCAGTGGATCCAGCACCGTATTCCCGATCACCAAGGCCGCGATTCAGGGATATCGAACAACAGGTCAGGGCAAATCTGTTGACTTTGACATCAAGGAAACAGGATCAACGGCAGGGTTTCGAGAATTCTGTAATGGCAACATTCCACTGGCCAACGCATCGCGACCGATCTCCGGAAAAGAGCTGAAACGCTGCGCGGAGAACGGCATCAATTTCATTGAACTTCCCATCGCCTTTGATGCCATCACCGTGGTGGTCAACCCAGGCAATGACTGGGCACGATCAATGACCGTCAACGAACTCTCCAGGCTTTGGAACAAGAGCGCCCAAGGAACCATCAACCGCTGGAATCAGGTCAATCTTGATTATCCAGATCAGCCCATCAAATTATGTGGACCTGGCAATGACTCAGGCACTTATGATGTTTTCAACAAAACCGTTAATGGTGCTAAAACAAACTCAAGGACGGATTACTTAGCCAGCGAAGACGATAACGACTTGGTGAAATGCGTTGCCGACAACCGGCAAGCTCTGGCCTATTTTGGCTATGCCTACTATAAAAACAACACAGACAAACTAAAGGCGGTCAAAATTGTCAACCCAAAAGACAACGCCGTCATGCCCTCTGTCAAGAGTGTGCAAAATGAAAAATATCGTCCTCTTTCCCGCCCACTCTTTCTCTACATCAACGATCAGTCGCTGAGAAACAACAAACCCTTCAGGCAATTCATCAGCTATTACCTGCGCAACATCAGCTCGCTGGTCACCACGAGCAACTACATCCCCTTGCCGGACGCCACATATCGACTCGTCGATTCAAAAAAATACCGCCACATCCTGGGCACCAGTTTTGGCGGCAATCTGCCAGTGGGCCTCACCATCGGTCAGGCCATTGACCGCAGCTTTGATCAGCACAAAACTGAATATCACCGCTGAGGCAAATAACGTCTGAGATGGTTGCCGTGGTGGGCCGCCGCGGCACGAATCCGTTCAATCTGATCAGAATCCGCCGGAGTATCCATGGCCTCTCGCCATTGCTTCAGCAGCGTCTGCTCATCCGGCAGCGCATCGAGAGAGCTGCAGGGAACTCCCGCCATGGCAGCCGCGGCTTCAACTTTCGGGTCATAACTCAGGGCCGCCATCGGACAGAGCGCGAGTCGGGCCAGGATCAATGCATGGAGCCGCATCGGGATCACCAGGCGTGCTTTGCGGACTGAGGCAAAGACCGTTTCGAGAGACGATGGAATCACCGTTGTGGAACGTGAACGCAGGCCTGGCGGGACCACCCCTTGATCGGTGAGCCAATCGAGCAACTCGCCGTCCTGATGGCGATGAAACGCCAACCATCGGACCGGGGCATCAAGGTCCTCCGCCAGCCGACTCAGAGCATTCAGCAACAGAGACCACCCCTGCAGTCCAAGCAGTGGCGAAGGGCGCCAGCACACCACAATCGATTGGCCTCCAGACCAGGGCTTTCGGGGCAATCCCCAGACCGGGTCAGGGGCGAGCTGCATCGGCATCCGAGGAGCCCAACGGCTGGCACGATCCATGGACGCCTGATCCCGCCAGCTGGCACTGCGGCAAACCGGGAGAACCAGGCGCACCAACCTGCGGCTGAGCGGACGTTGCAGCGGTCCAAGTCCCTGACCCCAGAGCAGCACCGGCCGACCCCGCAATCGCGCCATGGCGATGATCAGCAGGTAGTAGATCAGGCTGCGGAAACTGGTGCTGTCCTGAAGCAGGCTGCCGCCACCGAACACCACCGCGTCAACCCGTCCAATGGACCGCAGCACAGAACGGAGAGAGCGACGATCTACCGCCTCGGCATCTGGTGCCAGTGCGGCAAGGGCATCGGCGTCATGGGCTGTGACGAGCTGACGACTGGGGGAAGGCAGCTCCTTGAGCAGCACGGTCAGCAGGGCGTCATCCCCGAGGTTGTTCTCGCCGTAGTAGCC
>ERZ802826.242-NODE-242-length-17758-cov-11.8409_pt1 | contig 17758 bp, 11 predicted proteins | sample MGYA00345651_ERZ802826 | MGnify/ENA primary metagenome ERZ802826 (study PRJEB30503, sample SAMEA104212371) | marine metagenome | biome: Westerlies Biome; feature: [SRF] surface water layer (ENVO:00010504) within the epipelagic zone...; material: water...
CCCCAGCCACGCCTGTCAATTTCCACTTTGAAAAACAAACTCGAAGGGCTGCCTAAATGGCGGAATGACATGTATTGCTGCATCCTGCTGCAAAATAATCACTGTAATACTCTTGTAATTTTGTTCGACACTGTCTTTCATATCAATTAACCGGAACTTTTCCGGCAGATGGCGGGCGGCGGCAAAGCAGCTCGTAACATCAGAAAAAAGACTTGCTGACAATTTGCCATCTTTGGCAAAACTACTGTCAGCCAATGCTCCAGGAGAGAAAAAATGAAACTAAGAGGTCTATTGCTTGGTGCAGCGGTTGCACTGACGATGGCTCCGCCGGCGCTGGCAGAACGTGCCTCCGACGGTAATGTCAGTATTATTTACTGGCAGGCCCCATCGATTCTGAACCCATACCTTTCAAGTGGTACAAAAGATATTGAGTCATCATCGCTGGTGATTGAGCCATTGGGCAGATACACTGAAACAGGCGCCATGGTGCCTTATCTCGCAAAAGAAATTCCCACAGTGGCAAATGGCGGTGTTAGCTCTGATCTCAAGTCTATCACATGGAAATTGAAAGATGGCATAATGTGGTCTGACGGCAGTCCAGTGACGTCGGCTGATGTCAAATTTACCGCAGACTATTGCATGAACTCAGATATGGGGTGTGCGCAGCTTGCAAAGTTTGACCATGTAACTTCAATTGACACACCTGATTCGGCAACTGTTGTAGTATCTTTTGCTCAGCCTATGCCTAACCCTTACGGCCCGTTTATGGGCGGTCAATCACCGATCATCCAAATGGCGCAATTCGAAAATTGCACTGGAGCGAAAGCCCAATCTTGTACTGAGCAGAACTTTGGCCCTATTGGTACAGGCCCGTTCGTGGTAACTGAATTCCGTCCAAATGACGTGATCCAGATGAAGGCTAATGACAATTATCGCGATCCAAGCAAGCCTGCGTTCGCAACACTGACCTTTAAGGGTGGCGGCGATGCAATGGGCGCTGGTCGTTCGGTTCTTGAAACCGGCGAATTCGACTATGCGTGGAACCTGCAGCTGGCACCTGACGTCATCGCGAAGATGGAAGAGGGCGGCAAGGGCGTTGCCATCGCAGGCTTTGGCCCGCTGGTCGAGCGTCTTGAGATGAACATGACCGACCCGTCACCATCGCTGGATGCTGATACACGGGCAACCGTCAAGGCACCGCATCCGTTCCTTACAGACATCAACGTGCGTAAGGCACTGTCGATGGCGATTGACCGCGAACTGCTGGTCGAAATCGGATATGGCAAGGCCGGCGCGGTAACATGTGACCTGGTCCCTGCGCCTGATCTGTATGCAGCAAAGAACGACTATTGCATGACTCAGGATATTGCCGGCGCAAATGCACTTCTGGACAGCGCTGGCTGGAAGAAGGGCGGCGACGGTATCCGCGCGAAGGATGGCGTCAAGCTGTCAATTCTGTACCAGACTTCAACCAACGCTGTTCGCCAGGATTTCCAGTCACTGATCAAGGAGTGGTGGTCGCAGATTGGTGTTGAAACAGAGCTGCGTAATCTGAATGCGTCGGTCTTCTTTGGAGGTGACCCAGCTTCGCCTGACACTTTCCAGAAGTTTTATGCAGATGTTGAGATGTATGCCAACACCTTCGACGGTACAGACCCGCAGACATACCTGTCGATGTATCGTTGTGGTAACGAGCCAAAGCCTGAGACACAGTGGCAGGGCGAGAACATCAACCGGTATTGTGATCCGGCCTATGATGCGCTTCTCGATGAGCTGGGTCGTACCGGTGACGTCGCCAAGCGCGGCGAGTTGGGCATCAAGCTGAACAACATGCTCACCAAGGACAGCTACACAATCGTGCCGCTTGTTCACCGTGGTCGCGTGTCGGCGCATGCCAACTCACTGGGCGGCGTTGTCCTGAACACCTGGGACTCCGAGCTGTGGAACGTTGCCGACTGGTATCGTATGGACTAAGCATCTGAAATACCGGAAGCCCGCTGTTCTGCGGGCTTCCTTTTTCCTTTTTGTTATTTTGTTCAACCCTGGAAAGGGGCATGCCGTTCCATGCTGACCTTTACAATCAGACGTCTGCTGATCTCGATCCCGACGCTGCTGTTCATCAGCCTGATTATTTTTCTGCTGTTGAATCTGGCGCCGAATGATCCGATGGCACAGGTGCCGCTGACGGTGCCGCCCGAGGTCAAGGAGAAGATGCGTGAGGCGCTTGGTCTTGGTCAGCCGCTTTACGTCCAGTTCTGGAAATGGCTGGTCCAGTTCTTCTGGATCGAACCGCAGGTGCTGATAGACTATTATTTTGGCACCACCTTCTCGGAGGGTGAACTCAGGGTCATCAGCTGGCAAACGCGCAGCCCGGTCATGGATATGATCGTGCAGCGACTGCCGCAAACGCTGTGGGTTGTCGGCATGTCATATATTGTCGGCATTCTGATTGCCCTGCCGATCGGCATCTATTCGGCCTATCGCCATTATTCGGTGTTCGACCAGGCCGGCACCTTTATCACCATGGTCGGGTATTCGATCCCGCCTTTCTTTACCGGTCCGCTGGTGATTGTGGTTTTTGCCGTACAGCTTGGCTGGTTGCCATCAACCTATGACACGCTGCATGAGGTGATTGACTGGGACACCTTTGTCATTCAGCTCAAGCAAATGGTTTTGCCGGTCATGGTGCTGGCCTTGCAGACCACGGCCCAGATCAGCCGTTATATGCGGGCCTCGATGCTGGACAATCTCAATCAGGATTATGTGCGTACAGCGCGCGCCAAGGGGTTGAGCGAGTGGGTTGTCGTGATGATGCATGTGCTGCGTAACTCGATGATTCCGGTGGTCACAGTGATTGCGCTGAACCTGCCGTCTATTTTTGGCGGTGCCATCATCACCGAGCAGATATTCAAGGTGAACGGCATCGGCCAGCAGCTTATCGGGGCAATCTATGCCAATGATCTGCCGACCATTCAAACGCTGACCTTCATTTTTGCCGTGCTGATTGTGTTCTTCAATCTGCTTGCTGACGTGATCTATGGTCTTCTTGATCCGAGAATCCGCTATGACTGATGCAACGCAAAACAGAAATGGTGAAACACGCAGCCAGTGGCGTGATGTCTGGGACCAGTTCACCAAGCACAAGGGCGCGCTGATCGGCGGCATCCTGTTCTTTGGTATTGTGTTTGCCGTGATGATCGGACCCTGGCTGTGGCCGTTTGAGGCAAACGAGATCAATATCCGCCTTCGTAACCAGACACCCAGCTGGGCACATCCCTTTGGCACTGACCAGCTTGGCCGCGATACTTTTGCGCGGATGATTGCAGGCGGCCAGACGTCGATTACGGTCGGGCTGGCAGCGATGATGCTGTCATTGATGCTGGGCAGCCTGATCGGCGTATTGTCGGGCTATTACCGGCGGCTTGACGGGCTGTTGATGCGTTTCACAGACCTGTTTCTGTCACTGCCGCTGTTGCCGCTGCTGTTGGTGATGATGCTGCTGTTTCGCGAACCGCTGAGCGAGGCTTACGGGCCGGAACGTGGCATGTTCGTGCTGATTGTTGTCTCGATCGGCATTACCAGCTGGATGCCGACGGCGCGTATTGTACGCGGTGATGTACTGGCGCTGAAAGAGCGGGAATTTATCCTGGCTGCACAATCGATCGGCACCAGCGATGTGCGGATCATTTTGCGACATATTCTGCCGAATGTGCTGTCGCCGATCCTGGTGTCGGCAACGCTCGGGATCGCAAACGCCATTATCACCGAGAGCGCGCTCAGCTTCCTCGGGCTCGGCTTCCCGCCAGATTTCCCGACATGGGGCCGTTTGCTGAACGATGCGGTTGATTACATGCAGCTGTATCCCGAACGCGTTCTGTGGCCCGGCCTTGCGATCTCGTTGACAGTGCTCAGTATCAATTATCTTGGTGATGGTTTGCGCGACGCCCTTGATCCGCGGATCAGAGGCCGCTGATCGGACGTTCTATTTTTGGGAGATGATACATGGCTGCATCAAAGACGCAGGTGCCTTCGATTGAATCACGTATGGCAGAGTCAGCTGCCCTGAAATGGCGGTGTATCGGGCCGTCCCGTGGGGGCCGGGTGGGGGCCGTTGCGGGTGCCTACAGCGAGCCGATGACATTCTATTTCGGTGCGTGTGCTGGCGGCATCTGGAAGACCGATGATGGCGGTACATACTGGGAGTGTGTTTCTGACGGGTTTCTGACCAGCGGCACGATCGGCGCGCTGACGGTGGCCCCGTCTGACAGTAATGTGATCTATGCCGGCACTGGCGAGACCACAATCCGCGTCGACGTTTCCTTTGGTGACGGTGTCTACCGGTCAACCGATGCGGGTCGCAGCTGGCAGCATCTGGGTCTTGAGAAAACCAGGCAGATTGGCGAGATTCGGGTGCATCCCGACAATCCCGATCTGGTCTATGTGGCGGCGCTTGGCGATGCCTTCGGGCCCAGCGAGGAGCGCGGTATTTACCGGTCGGCCGATGGCGGAAAGACATGGCAGGCAGTGTTGCAGGTGGATGCTGATTCCGGTGCCATAGATCTGTCCATGGACCCGACAAATCCGCGCGTGCTGTTTGCAACATTCTGGCAGGCACGACGACAGTTCTGGAACCTGTCCAGCGGTGGGCCGGGATGTCGTATTTTCCGCTCGATGGATGGTGGTGACAGCTGGCAGGACATCACGGGCGCGCCCGGCTTTGCTACCGGCATGCTGGGCAAGATGGGTGTCTCTGTTTCGCCGGCAAAGCAGGGCCGTGTATTCGCCCTTGTCGAGGCTGATGAGCATAATACCGGTCTTTATCGCTCTGAAGATTACGGCAACAGCTGGGCCCGAATTACGCCAAACAGGGATCTGATTCACCGGCCCTGGTATTACACGCACGTCTTTGCCGACCCGCAGGACGCCGACACCGTATATGTCACCAATTACCAGATGTGGAAGTCCACTGATGGCGGTGCAAGCTTTGCCGAAGTGACGACCCCGCATGGTGATAATCATGATCTGTGGATCGATCCGGCGAATCCGAACCGGATGGTGCAGGGCAATGATGGCGGTGCCAATGTGTCCTTTAATGGCGGGCGTACATGGTCCAGCATCTACAACCAGCCGACATCACAATTCTACCGGATGGATGTTGATAACCAGTATCCGTACCGCGTTTATGCCACACAACAGGACAACACCTCGGTTTCGGTGCCAAGCCAGACCGAATGGGGCATGATCACCAAATCTGATCTGCAGCTGCCGGGAACGGGTGAATCCGGCTTCATTGCCGTACATCCTGATGACCCTGACATTGTCTTTGTCGGTGCTGTTGGATCATCGCCCGGTGGTAATGGTGCATTGCAGCGGTACGACAAGCGCACCCGCCAGGTGCAGTTGGTCAATGTCTGGCCGGAAGAGGCGACGGGGTTTGCCCCGCGCGATCTGCGCTACCGGTTTGCCTGGACCTATCCGATCTGTTTCTCGCCACATGACAGCAACACGCTTTATGCTGGCGGCAATCACCTGTTTCGTTCGCAGGATCAGGGTAACAGCTGGGAATGTATCTCACCTGACCTCAGCCATAATGACACCAGCAAGCTGGATTATTCCGGTGGCCCGCTGACCGGTGACAGCGCCGGTGCCGAGGCCTATGCAAGCCTGTCTTCGGTTGCGGAAAGCCCGCATCGCAAGGGCGAAATCTGGGGGGCTACCGACGATGGCCGCGTTCATGTCACGCGTGACAGCGGGGCCAGCTGGACCGAGGTCACACCGCCGAAGATGCCAGCCCTAGCCTATATCGGGACTGTGGAAATCTCGCAGCATGATGCGGACTGCATTTACCTGTCGGCAACCTGTTACAAATCTGCTGACTATCGTCCCTATCTGTTTGTCAGCCGCGATAGCGGGGCAAGCTGGTCCAGCATTTCGGACAGTTTCCCGCAGGATGAAATCACCCGGGTGATCCGCGCCGATACGGTGCGCCAGGGTCTGCTGTTTTCGGGCACTGAAACGGGGGTCTTTGTCAGCGCGGATGACGGGGCAGGCTGGACGCGGATGCAGGGCGGATTCCCCGTCACGCCGGTCTATGACATGCGGGTCAAACATGGTGATCTGATTGTTGCGACGCATGGCCGTTCATTCTGGATTCTGGATGATCTGTCACCCTTGCGCGCCGCCGGTTCCGGACTGATTCCACCGCGCGAGACAGTGCGCCATTGCCTGAGCTGGAGCACCGGTCTTTTCGATGGCGATGGCAAGGATTACAGCCCTGCCTTTGGTGTTGAAGGCGCGTCCTACAAGGTGAAAAACCCTGACGGGCGCAGCCAGCGGCGGTATCTTGATGTGGGTGAGAACCCGCCCGACGGTGCCATTCTGTTTTACTGGCTGGATGAGAGTGCCGAGGATAATCTGCTGATCGAGGTGCATGATTCAGATGGCGCATTGCAGGCCCGTTTCGATGTGTCTGATGAACGCCTGAAGATCGACATGAAGCCGACAGCGCATGCCGGCCTGAATCGCTTTGTCTGGGATCTTCGCAGCATGCCGCCTGTGCGCCTCGACCGCTCTCTGCAGGACCGGCCCTATCAGCCATTCGCCCGTGAGGGTGATGGCCCGGCCGGGGTGCGTGTGGTGCCGGGCACCTACCGTGTGTCACTGACTGCTGGCGGCAAAACCAGCACGCATGATCTTGTCGTTGCCAGGGACCCGCGGATTGATGTCAGTGATGCTGATCTTGCTGCCCAATATAAGGTGGCCAAAGCGCTGACGGATTCGGTTTCTGATCTCTATATCGGGGTGAATCGTATCAGGATGATGCGCAAGCAGCTGACAAACCTGAAACTTCTTGTACCTTCAATTGATAGCCAGATCGAAGAGGCGATGACCCGCCTTGGCGAGATTGAGGCCCGCCTTGTTGATGTGCATCGCGAAACTCCGCGTGATGTGCTGCGCCATCCGGCTGGCCTTGATGACACGTTGATGGATCTGCGCTGGACAGCGCTGATTGCCGATGCCAAGCCGCCTTTACAGGTTGCCGAACTGACCGACATCGTGACAGGTGACGTGCAGAGCCTGCTGGATGAGCTGGATACGCTGGTTGAAGGCCCGCTTGCGGCGCTGAATGCAACAGTTGCCGAAATCGGCGCGCCAGCGGTCAGTGCGGCTGCGGTCGGCGCGCCGAAGACAGGCTGGTGAGCAGGGTCCGCAATTCTGCTTTGCGCCCTTTCGCGCGCATCTTTGCGGCGGACGCCATCGTGCGTTCCGCCTATCAGATGGGCAAGACGCCGGTCTTGCCGCTGTTCGCCGCCATGCTGGGTGCCAGTGATATTCTGCTGGGGCTCGTGGTCTCGGTGTCTACCCTGACCGGCATCATTGTAAAGCCGATTGTCGGCTTTCTGTCAGACCGGCAGGGACGCCGCCTGTGGTTGCTGATATCTGCCGGGCTGTTCATCATCATGCCCTTTGCCTATCTGCTGGTTAGCACGCCGGGGGAATTATTTGCGCTTCGTCTGGTGCATGGGCTGGCCACCGCAATCTTCGGGCCAGTCAGTCTGGCACTGGTGGCTGAGATGGCTGGCGAGGGGCGGGCCACCCGATTGGGTGTGTTTGGCCTGGCGCGGTCTGTCGGCTATCTGCTGGCACCAGTGTCTGCAGCTTTCTTGCTGACCCACATGTCGCCGCAGCTTCTGTTCATGCTGACTGGTATTATTGCAGCCATTGCGCTGGTCCCGTTGCTGGCGCTGGAGCGTGGCAGCACTGCACGCAGTTCGGCCCATGCCGGTGACGATCATTCGCTGCGTTACCTGTATGTCAGCTTTGCAGCGGCGTTGAATTCAGCAAGCCGGCGGCCAGCGATATGGGTGGCGGGCAGCCTTGAGATGATGGTCAATATGGCGGCTTATGCGGTGAAGGCGTTTTTGCCCCTGCATATTCTTGCTGCCTCGCAGTCTGGGCACGCGCTGATTTTGGCCGGGCTGTTCTTCAGCGTTCAGGAAGGCGCGCATATGTTGATGCGCACCCCCGGCGGTATGGTTGCCGATAGATATGGACGGCTGACCGTGATCGGGGTTGGCGTGCTGGTCATGGCGGGCGGCTTGTTTGCTCTGCCGTGGCTGCAGGTCGATATGGTCATTCTTGGGGCTGTTGCCCTTGGTGCTGCACAGGGGCTGGTCTTTCCGGCCAGCCTTGCCTTTGTTGCTGACCAGTCGGCGCAGGGCATGGGCACCGGCATGGGGCTTTATGGTGCGATGCGGAATCTCGGCAAGGTGCTGGGACCGGTGATAGGCGGGATCATCATGACGGTTGGCAGTTTTGATGATGTGCTGGTGTCAGCCGGCAGTTTGCTGCTGGGGCTGGCGGGTCTGCTGGTGGTGATTGCAACTGTGCGTCGCACCCGCCGAACCGTTCGCCTTTAAAACATATTGCGCGTTGATGCGTTAAAGCGCCTCGATGGCTGCGCGCAGCTGTCCGGCGATTGGTGCATCTTCGGGCAGGCGGTCAAGCAACTGCTGCCAGAATGCGCGGGCAGCCTCAACATCACCATTGGTGGCGGCGAAGTGCCCTCTCAGATACAGCGTTTCAGGGCGGGCAGGGGCCATTTCGACAAGCCGCGCCAGCAATCTGTCAGCATCATCGGCCAATCGGTCTTCGGCATTGCCGGCGACGATGGCCTGCAGCGCTGCCAGTTGGACATCGGCATCTGCAACCAGCGCATCCGCCGCACTGACAAGGGCGTCCTGCGCCGCTTCGGTGCGTCCCAGAACGTCATAGGCGCGGGCAAGGCGTTGCCAGCCTGGCCCGTCTTCCGGATTGTCTTCCAGCCGAGCTGCCAGCCCGTCAACCATGCCGGCAATCATCGCGTCACGATCTTCAGCGCTCATCTCGCTGGCAGCGGCAATGTCAGCGGCATCCGGGCCGGGTGAGACCGGCACCTCTATGCCACTAGCCGCAGCGGCATCGGCGATATTGTCGGCCAATAGCGGCATCCACGGGGCATCGGCGCTGGAAACGCGCTGCAATTGCTGCCAGTTGTCGATGGCAGCGGCGTAATCCCCATCCTGATAGGCAGCAAGGCCGTATAGAAACAGGGCGCGCGGCTCTGCCGGGTTGGCGGCAAGTGCCTGTTCAACAAGGGCGCGTGCCGGAATGGTGATCTGCCCGTCTGCTGCACGCGACAAGGCTTCGGCCAGCATGGAGACAATGGTTGGGTCGTCATCGGTCAGCACCATCGCCTGACGCAAAGCGGTGACCTCGGTTTCACTGCGACCAGCGTCAGCGGCGGCCACGGCAAGGTCCAGCCAGTTGCTGACACGCTCCGGTTCCGCCTCAACAGCGGCACGAGCAGCATCAAACCGTGCCACCCGGTCGGCATTATCCTGCTGGGCCGTATCCTTTAGCGCGGCAATTTCGGCTGTGCGTTCGGCCAGTGGCCTGTCAGGCAGGTCGGCACGCCCCAACGCAAGATAGATCAACAGGCTGCACCCCACGACAAGGCTGAACAGCGCAACGGCCTGGCGCCCGGCCACCGATGACTTCAGCGATACATGCTCTGGTGATCGTGCAGGTGTTTCGCGGGCAGGCAGAGGGCTGTCTTTATCGGGTATGTCATCGCGGCGACGCGCAGCGAAAACCAGCAATGCCCCGCCAGCCAGAATGATTGCAGGCGCTGCCCACAAAATCCATGTGGACGGCGCAATCGGCGGGTTCAGCAATACATAATCGCCATAGGTATCGCGAATGGCATCAAGGATGTCGGCATCGCTTTGACCAGCGGTCAGACGGCGGCGTACCTCGGTGCGCAGATCGCGCGCCAGTTCGGCATCGGAGTCATCGATGGACTGGTTCTGGCAGACAAGGCACCGCAACCCTTGTGACAGATCGCGTGCGCGTTGTTCCAGAACCGGGTCAGCCAGCATTTCTTCGGGCGTGAGCGCGTTGGCAGGCGTTGCGGCGCCTGTCACTGCCGCGGCCAGTCCCAGACAGATCAACAATGCCCACCGCCGCATCGGCCTTGTTGCACTGGATAGCGGCATTACTGCAGTTCCTGAATGCGGGGCAGCAGGATGTCTTCAAGAACGCGCCGGTCAATCGGGCCAGCATGGCGCAGCAATATGGTGCCATCAGCGTCCAGAAGGAAGGTTTCGGGAACACCATAAACGCCCAGTGCCATGCCGCCCGCACCATCACGGTCCACCCCTATGGCAACGAACGGATTGCCATATTGCTGAAGAAAAGCGCGGGTGTCGGCCGGTTTGTCCTTATAGGCGATGCCCAGGATGCGGATATCCTCCTCCAGTATGGCCAGCGCCGGAGCCTCGGCCCGGCAAGGGGCACACCAGCTGGCAAAGACGTTGACCAGTAATGGCGCGCCAGCGAACTGGGCCGGGCCCACATCGCCTGCTTCCGCATCAAGGCGCGGCAGCACAACATCGGGAACAGCTTTGCCGATCATCGTCGATGGCAGTTGCGAGACATCGCGTTCGCCGCGCAAAGTCGCCATCAGGGCCGCTGTGGCAAATCCGGCCAGCACCAGAAAGGCGACAAGCGGTATCAGGAACGATGCCCTGAGCGGTCTGCCTGACGGGCGGTCCTGCATTACACGCCTGCCTTTTGGGCAGCGTCGTCATCATTTTCGGCCGTGCTGCCAGTATCATAAGCATTGTCAGCCGGCCGCGCGGCGCGGGTTGACAAGGGGCGGCGGCGTGCCCGCGCAATACCGGCAACCGCCCCGCCAATCGCCATGATGCCCGCACCAGCCCAAATCCAGCTGACCAACGGTTTGCGATAAAGGCGCAATGTGTAACCTGTTTCAGCCGTTCCGTCGCCAAGAACAGCATAGTCATCTCCGCTGATCCGTGGGCGAATAGCGGCTTCGGTGGTGGTTTGTCGCTCGGCTGTGTAAAAGCGTTTTTCCGGCGTCAGCACGGCCAGCATCCGGCCATCTTCACGTAGTTCAATGACGGCCGTTTCGGTGATGTAATTGGCCCCCTGGCGCGCTTCGACAGTGCGTAAGGTCATCTGCCGACCCGCAATATCGATCACATCTCCCGGCATGGCACGCACCACAACTTCCGTGGCAAACAAGCCATTGCCGATCGCGCCGGCCAGAAACACCACCATTCCGAAATGCGCTGTCCACATGCCGATCATCGGTGCTGGCAGTCTGGCTGCGCGCGCGGCCACACCGGCCTCGGCAGGTTTCAGCCGGTAGGTAATATCGGCGATGATGGCGCTGCCAAGCCAGATCAACAGGCCAATACCGGCAATGCCGGCGATGCTGATGCCGCTGGCAAATGCCGTTGTTGCCATCGCAATTGCGACGCCCAAAACCACTGTAATCACGCCGGATATGGTGATTATCCGTCTTGTTCCGGGCACGGTGCCGCGCCGCCACGCCAGCAAGGGACCAATACCCATTGCGGCTACAAGCACGCCCATGATCGGATTAAAGGTGGCATCGAAATAGGGCGGACCGACCGTAATCCGCGCGCCAGTGACCATTTCGAGGCCCAGCGGGTAGAAGGTGCCGACCAGCACGACAACAGTGGCTGATGTCAGCAGGAAATTGTTCAGGATCAGGGCACCTTCACGGCTGATGATGTTGAAATCACCACGGCTGACCAGTTGCGGGCCACGCACTGCGAACAGCAAAAGCGGAACGCCGACGGCAACCATCAGAATGCCAAGGATGAACACACCGCGCGCTGGATCGCTGGCAAAGCTGTGCACCGATGTCAGCAAGCCTGACCGCACTATGAAGGTGCCGACAAGTGACAGCGAAAACGCCAGGATTGCCAGCAAGACAGTCCAGCTTTTCAAGGTGCCGCGCTGTTCAACCACGATTGTTGAATGCAGCAGGGCTGTCGCAGCCAGCCATGGCATCAGCGAGGCGTTTTCCACCGGGTCCCAGAACCACCAGCCGCCCCATCCAAGCTCGTAATAGGCCCACCAGCTGCCCAGCGCGATCCCGATGGTCAGCGCGCACCAAGCCGCGGTTACCCATGGACGCATATGCCGTGCCCAGTCGCGGTCTATCCGGCCTTCGATCAGTCCGGCAACGGCAAAGGCAAACGCCATCGACAGTCCGACATAACCCAGATACAGCGTTGGTGGATGCAGCGCCAGGCCCGGGTCCTGCAGAATGGGGTTCAGACCGCGCCCGTCAACCGGCGGCGGGTCAAGGCGGGCAAAGGGGTTGGATGTGAACAGGCTGAAGGCAAGAAAACCGGCGCTGATCAATGCCTGTACAGCAAGCGTACGGATTTTCAGCGCCCAGGCCATGCCGCGTCCGCCCATCGCCAGCAGCGCGCCAAACAGTGCAAGAATAACAATCCAGAGGAGCAATGATCCTTCGTGATTGCCCCAAGTGCCTGATATCTTATAGATCAGCGGCTTTGCTGAATGAGAATGGCTGGCCACAAGCGCCAGCGAAAAGTCGGACGCCAGAAAGGCGGATATCAGCGCGGCAAAGGCGATAAATACAAAAGCGGCTATCAGCATTGTGGCTGGTACCGCCAGATGGGCAAGCCCGTGCCAGCCGCGGCGCAACGCAAACAGGGGCAGCGTGCCTGTCAGAACTGACAGCACGAATGCCAGGACCAGTGCGAAATGGCCGAGTTCATTGATCATGTTGACGAATCTTCACCTACAGCTGAGGGCTGTGTCTTCAATATCACGGGGGCCTGTTCTGTACAAACCCCCGTGACATTTCGCTAACCTCGGTGGATGGCACCCACTTGAGCAATTCGATAGTGCGCCTCGCTCCACCCAACTGACATGTGGCATTCTGTCACTGCGCCGCAGCGTGCGGACAGCGCTGCCACAAATTAAGACGTAAGGCGAATGCCAGACAGACAGACAGACAGACAGACAGACAGACAGACTTGTGCAAACCTTATGATTGTCGTTGTATCGGAAAAGGCACAGATCAAAAGCTGAAGACCAGCATGAGGAATGATCATGGCGCGTTCACAACAACCCAATATTGTGTTGATCATGGCCGATCAGCTGGCACCGCATTTTACCGGTGCATACGGTCATCCGGTGGTGAAAACCCCGCATATGGATGCGCTGGCAGCCCGCGGTGTGCGGTTTGATGCTGCCTACTGCAATTCGCCGCTTTGTGCCCCTTCGCGATTCAGCTTCATGTCGGGCCAGCTCGTCACGCGGATTGCAGCCTATGACAATGCCAGCGAGTTCACGTCAGCCGTTCCCACATTTGCGCATTATCTGCGCGGTCTTGGCTATCGGACATGCCTGTCAGGCAAGATGCATTTTGTCGGGCCGGATCAACTGCACGGCTTTGAAGAGCGTATCACTACGGATGTGTATCCGTCGGACTTTGCCTGGACGCCGGATTGGGAGCAGGCGGACGAACGCATCGACAAATGGTATCACAACATGGATTCGGTTCGGGAGGCCGGCGTGGCCGCGACTACGTTTCAGCTTGAATATGATGAGGAGGTAGGGTTCTTTGCGCGCCGCAAGCTGATGCAGTATGCCAGCGAGAATGTCGGGCCGTTCGCGCTGGTGGCCAGTTTCATCCATCCGCATGATCCCTATGTAGCGCGCCCTGAATGGTGGAATTTGTATAACGCTGGCGATATCGATATGCCAGCCACCGACGCCGGTGCAGTGCCGATGGATGCGTTCTCAAGCCGTCTGATGGACGGCATTGAAGCCAGCACTGTCGCTGTGACGGATGATCAGGTGCGCAACGCCCGCCATGCCTATTATGCCAACATATCCTATTTCGACAGCAAGATTGGCGAGATCGTCCGCACCATCGAAGAGATCGGACAGCTGGATAACACCATTTTCATTATCACGGCTGATCATGGCGATATGCTTGGTGAGCGCGGGCTGTGGTACAAGATGAACTTCTTTGAACATTCGGCGCGCGTGCCGCTGATCATGGCGGGGCCGGGCATTGCGAACGGTGCGGTGAACAGCGCCTGCTCGCTGATTGATCTGTTGCCGACAATGATCGATATGGCCCTTGGCGATGACGAGGACAGCCGGCCTGAGCTTGGTCAGCCAATTGACGGGCGTTCGTTATGGGCAATGGCGCGCGGCGGTGATGAGGATGACGGTGAGGCAATTGCAGAATATTGTGCAGAAATGACCGCCAGTCCGGTGTTTATGATCCGGCGCGGTGACTTCAAATACATCCATTGTGATGATGACCCGCCGCAACTATACAATCTCGCCAATGACCCGGCGGAGCTGGTCAATCTTGCGGAAGATCCGGCACATGAAACGCTGGCCGCCAGATATGCGCTTGAAGTGGCAGAGCGCTGGAACAGTGCCGCGATAAAGACTGACGTGATTGCCAAACAGCATCAGCGTCGTGCCGTTTTTGCGGCCATGCAAAACGGGGCGCGGACCGACTGGGATTTCAACCCACCGCGCGACGCATCGCAGGAATATGTGCGCAACCATATGGACTGGACTGTGCAGGCAGCGCGGACGCGTTTCCCGCCGCTGCAAGACTGACATGTTGAATTGCAGCAACAGAAAATACCCGTTCAGCGGTCCGGGTGAAACCCTGTCATATGATGATATATGCGGGCATGTAACCGGTCACTTGCCAGTTGCCGGTTTTTGTGGAAATGGGCTGATAATCGGCGCATCCTGTTTTCTTTTCGGCGGGAGAGACCTTTGCCGCTAACAACATATCACTGGGGCACGTATGAAATCGTTTCTGAAAACGGTGTCCTGAAGTCACTCAAACCTTTTGCCAAGGACAAGGACCCGTCGCGCATCGGGCCGTCCTATGTCGAGCTGCTGGATCATCCTGCGCGGATCAAAACCCCGTGCGTGCGGAAAAGCTGGCTTGATAGCGGACCGGGGAGCCAACCCTCGGCGCGCGGCTCTGACCCGTTCGTTGCTGTCAGCTGGGACGAGGCTGAAACGCTTGTCGCAAATGAACTTGACCGTGTGCGCACGCGCCATGGCAACAGTGCAATTTATGCCGGGTCATATGGCTGGGCCAGCGCTGGCCGATTTCATCATGCGCAAAGCCAGATTCACCGGTTTCTGAACTGCATCGGCGGGTATACGCGGTCGGTAAATACCTACAGCTATGCCGCTGCCGAGGTCATGGTTCCGCATGTCATTGGCGGGTTTGTGAACATGCTGAACCAGCACACAAGCTGGACAGCTATCGCCGAACATTGCGAGCTGTTTGTGGCATTTGGCGGTCTGGTCACGGATAATGGCCAGATCGGCAATGGCGGGACGGGGTGTCATATCCAGCGAGATGGCATTGCCAGGTCTTCGGGGAATGGCGTTGAATTTGTCAATGTCTCGCCGCGCCGGGTCGATATCGAAGCCGGGGTCGCGCCGCGATGGATCCCCATTCGCCCGAATGCTGATACCGCGATGATGCTGGCATTGTGTCATACATTGCGCCGTGATGACCTTGCCGATACGGATTTCATTGATCGCTATGCCGTCGGCTATGAGGCGTTTGCCGCCTATCTCGACGGGGCGACTGACGGGGTGGTGAAGTCGGCTGAATGGGCCGCGCCTCTATGCGGCATTGCGGCCGATCAGATCATCGCGCTGGCGCATGAAATGGCCTCAAGGCGCACGATGATTGGTGTCAGCTGGTCGCTCAGTCGTCAGGAATGGGGTGAGCAGCCATATTGGGCTGCAATCGCTGTTGCCACGATGCTGGGCCAGATGGGCCTTGCCGGCGGCGGGGTCGGGTTTGGCTATGCCATAGCCAACCATATGGGAAACAATGTCCGGCGCATGTCCTATCCGGCTGTGCCGCAAGGGCGCAACCGCGTGTCAGACTTCATTCCGGTAGCGCGGGTCAGCGACATGTTGCTGAACCCTGGAGGCAGTTTCGACTATGATGGCAAGACATATCAATATCCCGATACAAAGATTGTCTATTGGGCGGGTGGCAATCCGTTCCATCATCATCAGGATCTGAACCGCATGCGGCGGGCCTGGGAACAGCCCGATACGATCATCGTTCATGACTGGTGCTGGAATGCGGCCGCTAAGCATGCAGATATCGTTCTGCCCTGCACAGTGCCACTGGAACGAAGCGATATAGGCATGACACCGCGTGACCCCTATATCGTCGCGATGACCAAGGCGGCTGAACCGGCTGGCGTGGCGCGGAACGATTATGACATTCTGGCCGGCATTGCTGCCAGGATGGGGGTGGCGGATGCCTTCACCGAGGGGCGGAGTGTTGATGACTGGCTGCGCTGGTTATGGGAAGAAACCCGCAAGCGCGCCAAGGTGAACGACATCGCCTTGCCGGATTATAACGATTTTGTCGAAGGCGAGTATCACAAGCTGGATCCGGTTGTGCATCAGCGTGTGATGTTTGAGGAGTTCCGCGCCGACCCCGAGGGCCATCCTCTGGCCACACCCAGCGGCAAGATAGAGCTGTTTTCCGAGGCTGTGGCGGCATTCGGCTATGATGATTGCCCCGGGCACGCCACTTGGAACGCACCTGTCGAATGGATGGGAAGCGCGTCTTCAGACTGTCCGCTGCATCTGATCGGCAAGCAGCCGCCGGCAAAGTTGCATTCGCAGCTTGACCATGGGCGATATGCAGAGTCATTCAAGATCAGAGGGCATGAGCCTGTCGAGATACATCCCGCAGATGCGGCGGTTCGCGGGCTGGAGGATGGTGATATTGTGCAGGTCTTCAATGCACGCGGCAGCATGCTGTGCGGGGTCAGCATAACCGACAGCATTCTGCGGGGGGTGGTCGCCGTCAGCACCGGCGCATGGTATGACCCGGCTGACCCTGACGACAGCCTTGGCATGTGCAAGCATGGCAACCCCAATATGGTTGCGCCTGACCGCCCGACATCGCGGATTGCACAGGGCCCGGGCGCGCATAGCTGTCTGGTGAACATAGCCCGCTATGACGGTCCGCCGGTGACAATCACCGCGCATCAACCACCAGATATTATCGGGGCGGGGTAAACAGGCGGACCAGATCAGAGATAGCTGATCACTTTTTCCGGGTCGGGGCGCGTACGTTCCATCGGTGCCTTCACCTTTTCGCCGATATAAATAAACCCGGCGATCTGGTCATGCCCCGGTGTGCCGCCCAGCGCACGCATCATGCGGTCATTATACGCATACCATTCGGTCAGCCATTGCGCCGCATAACCAAAGGACTGCGCCGCATAGAGAAGCGTTGTGCAGACAGCCCCGGCCGACAGATGCATCTCCCACGGGACAATTTTTGGATGCTCAACCGGCGATGAAATCACCGCGATCACCGTATCCGCGCGTTGCAAGCGCCCGGTTTCGACAGCTTCGACCTCTGGCTTGGCATCAGGATTGGCTGCCAGGAATTCGGGGTGAATGATTTTGGTGTCCAGACGTGCGCGCGCGTCGCCGGCGATGACGACAAGCTTCCACGGCTTCAAGGCGCCATGGTCGGGAACACGGATGCCGGCCGTCAGAATCTGCTGTAAATGATCAGGGTCAACTTTTCCCGGCTGCATTGTTTTTGCCGTGACCGAGCGGCGGGTTGTCAGAAACGAAATCACCTGATCCATGAAAGCTCCTTGCGCGAAGTGGGGTGTCTGCCGGTCGCCAGCATCGGGTGTTTTCACCTCATACGCAAGATGCAGATATCAAATCTGCGGTCGATTTACGGCCAAAAAAAACGAAGCCACTTCGGGCCCCGTTCTTGTGTGTCGCCTGTCGGGCGATCAATGATAATTTTGAATTGTTATTCGTCATCATCGTCATCGTCGCCGGTGTC
>ERZ802826.256-NODE-256-length-17504-cov-34.4674_pt1 | contig 17504 bp, 20 predicted proteins | sample MGYA00345651_ERZ802826 | MGnify/ENA primary metagenome ERZ802826 (study PRJEB30503, sample SAMEA104212371) | marine metagenome | biome: Westerlies Biome; feature: [SRF] surface water layer (ENVO:00010504) within the epipelagic zone...; material: water...
AGCCCACACTGCGTTCCGACAGCCAGCGCCCCACCGGCCACTGCAGCAACACCAGGAGTGTCAGCTGGAAAGCGATCAGAGCACTGCTGTGACTTTCGCTGAGACCCGGACGTTCAAGGCCTCCTTTGACGAGGTCCAGGGGCAAGGCGCTTTGCTGGAGCGAAAGGATGCCGGTCGCTACAACACTCACCACCAGAACCGGCACCAGGGGGGGTAGCCAGGTCAAGTCCAGCGTCCCGGTTGACGACTCCGAATGCGTCCCCTGCGGCATCGGCCGTTCATCCAGCAGCGGATGAACGCTGATCAGGATCAGGACGCTGGCCATGCAGATGGCTTCAACGCCATACACGAGCCGCAACTGGCCAATGCTGGCGGCCATCGTTCCCAGCAAAGCTCCCAGGCCGATTCCGAGGGCATCTGCGCTGCGGACCAATGCATAGCCACGTCCAGATGGAAGCTCGCCGCAGTTGAGGGGAACAGCCAGCTCAATAGCCGGCCAGTACAGACCTGCCGCGGTGCCCAGCAGGAGCTGGCCCAGCACATAAGCGCTGAAGGTGTCGGCCTGAAACAGCATCAGGTCGGCACTGATGGCAAGCAGTGTTGTGGCGCGGATCGGCCAGGAGCAGCGCAACCCGCGATCAAGCAAGGCGCCACTGAGCAATCGAACCACTGTTCCCACCAACGCGGAGACGGCGAGACCACGACCGACCTGACTGGCGGAGAAAGCGATGGCATGGAAGACCAGCGGTGTCATGAAGATGACGCCGCCGGCGCCAATCGAGGCCAGCAGCCGGAGACGGGTGACATTTCGCAGGCCTGGAGGAAACTGGTTCCACCACCGCAGAGGATCAGGGGTTGCTGCGCGGACGCTTCTCAGGACGATGCCTCGTGATGGGCTTGTTGAGCAGTCTGCTGGCCCTGCAGCTCACACCGTGGCCTGCACGATCAGCTGAACGTCTGGAAGTCAGTATCGATGGCATCGTTCTTCCCCTCGATGTCGACGACCTTGTTGCCTGGGTTAGTTCGTCAGACGACTCCCGTTCGGAACTCGCGACCTGGATGCAGCTGCTGGACAGCGAAAGTCGTGAGGGGCTGAGTCGTCTGCTGATGGCACCGGTGTTGACCAGGCGCAGTTTCGGACAGCAATTGCTGCGCAGCTGGGCAGCACGTCCTCTGTTGGAGGCCCTCGGAGAGCTGATCCGGCTCGAGGGAGGTGAACCAGTGGACAGTCAGCAGGTGCTGGAAACCCTGGAGCAGTTGTTGGTCAACCGTGCTGAGGTGACCACCCTCGACCTGCTGCAGGCTTTGCCTGGAGAGCAGTTGCGGCTTGATCTCGATGCTTTGGTGCTGGCGTCCTCGCGTTGGCGGCGGCAGTTGAAGCGTCACCAGGGGTTGCTGCAGGACCTCGGGCGAGAGGCGTTGCTCTCCATGTCGCCAGCACCTGAGACGCGGTTCTCCAGCTCCTCCCTGGCCTTTCAGCAGAGCCTGCATCAGATCCGCCTGCCCCATCGAAGCAAGCCCCTTCAAGTGGAGACCTGGGTTCCGGTTGATCAGCGCCGGGACGGACTGTGGCTGGTGTTCATGCCGGGACTGGGGGGAAATCCGGAGCACTTCCACTGGTTAGCCCGTCGGGTGGCCGGGGCCGGTTGGCCTGTTGCGCTGCTGGAGCATCCGGGCAGTGATGCCGATGCTGTGCAGGCCCTGTTGCAGGGGCAACAGCCCTTTGATGGAACACAGGCTCTCGAGCAGCGATTGCAGGACCTGGCCGGAGTGCTGCGGGCTCAGAACGACCAGCGTCTTCCGTTGACGGGTAACCGGGTTGTGATTGCAGGCCATTCCCTCGGTGCGCTCACCGCGCTGCTTGCAGCCGGGGCAGAGCCCCAAGAGGGCATTGGCGCCCGTTGCCGTCGGGCGCTGAAAGACCTCCCCCTGACCAATCTCTCCCGATTGCTCCAATGTGAGTTGGCGGAGGGCAAGGCACTGCGTTGGGGGGCGGACAGTCCCGAACCCGCTGCAGTGGTGGGACTTAACAGCCTTGGGAGCCTTGTCTGGGCACCGGGTCAGCCCAGCCGGTGGCCGGTTCCTTTGCTGCTGCTGGGGGGGACATTGGATCTGATCACGCCTCCGCTGGATGAGCAACTGGGGGTGTTCTCGGCTCTGGCCAACCACCCCACCAGCCGTGTTGTTGTCGTGGAAGGTGCCAGCCACTTTTCACCAATCCGCGTCGGTGAACCGATGGCCGTACGGCAGAACGATGATCTGTTCCAGCTGGGCGAGGAGCTCGTGGGCATGGATCCGATCAGCGTTCAGGCCGTGATCGGTGTCGAGGTCATCGATTTTCTCGAGGCGGTTGCCGCGGGTGCGTCAGGGACGGAGTCGCAACACTTCAGTCGCGGTGAGGTGCGATGGCATCGGCTCAACCTTGAGACAGCCGCAGATCTTTCCGCTCGGCATCAATAGCGGATCCTGGGATCCAGAGCTGCCACCAGCAGATCCACGGCCACACTCACCAGCACCACTAGGGCCGCAATCACCACCACGATGCCTTGAACGACGGGGTAGTCGCGCTGGTTGATGGCCTCCTGCAGGCGGAGGGCGATGCCAGGCCAGGAAAAGGTCACCTCGATCAGCAGGGCTCCGCCGATCAGGGAGGCCACGGTGATGCCGGCAATCGTGAGCACAGGCAGCAGGGCATTGGGAAGCCCATGGCGCAGCACCACCTGCGTTTCACTCAGTCCTCGGCTGCGGGCCGCCTCGACATAGTCACCCCGCAGGGTGCGCCTGAGGTTGAGGCGCAGCGCCGTTGTGAAGGTGCCGCTCAGCAGCAGGGCCAGGGTCCCTGCGGGGAGCACAAGGTGCCGGATGGTGCCCCTCAGGGCAGTCCAATCAAGGGCAACCATGCTGTCGATCAGATAAAAACCGCTGCCCTGCGGGGGCATCAGGCTGGGGGGAAAACGGCCTCCTACAGGGAGCCAGCCCAGACTGACGGCGAACAGCAGTTGCACCAGCATCGCCACCCAGAACGGGGGGAGTGCGTAGGTGCCGAGACCGTAGAGGCGTCCAGCGAGATCGAGCTTGCCTTCCGGGCGTGCGATACCGCTGAAGCCAATGCTCAGGCCAACGATGGCTGCAACAACCAGGGCCACCACACTCAACTCAAGGCTGGCCGGGAGGGTTCGGCCGATGATGCTGCTGACCGGTTCCTGGTTGATCAACCCCTGACCGAGGTCGCCTTGGATCAGGCCATGCAGGTAGTCGAGGTATTGATCCAGCAGTGATTGATCGAGGCCGAGGCGAGCACGCATCGCTGCCTTGGCGGCCGCAGGAGCACGGCTCCCCAGCACGGCATCCACCGGATCTCCAGGGGCGACTCGCAGCAGCAGGAACACCAGCGTCGCGATCAACCAGAGCATCACCGGTGCCAGCCCCAGCCGGGTGGCGCTGTACCGCAGCAGTGCGCGAGCGCGTGCCATCAGGGCAACTCCCTCAGCTGTGCCAACAACAGGTGGCCGCTGCCATCGAAACGTGGCTGTTCAAGGCTGGTTTGGCTCCAGGCCCGTGGTGCTTCCAGCCACACCGGAATGTAGGCCGCTCCTTTGGCGGTGATTGTCTCGATGCGCTGCAACTCCCGGTTGCGTTCGGCCCCTCGCAGGCGATCACTACGGGTCAGCGTCTCCTGCAACCCCTTGGTGCTCCAGAAACTGCCGCTGATGCTGGCTTCCCCTTCCAGGCAGACGTCGCCCTGGGGGGATGAGCAACTCAGTAGGGGCGTGAGGTAGGCCTCAGGATCGGGGTAACTGCCCCTCCAGTCGAGCATCACCGCTTTGAAGGCTCCCTCGCCCAGCTGGCGATAAATCGTGGTCGACTCCACGCCGTCGAGCTCCAGGACAAGGCAGTCCGACAGATCCCGCTTCACCTGTGCCTGCCAGGTGAGGGCCAGCAACTTGTCGGCGGGGACGTTGGAGCGGAAGGTGAGCGGAATCCGCAGGGGTTGGCCTGAACAGAATCCCGCAGCGTTCAACAACGCCCGGGCCGCTGTCGGGTCGTGAGCAGGCCAGCTGCTGCTGCGAGCACCAGAGATGCTGGGAGGTACAAGTGATCGCAGTGGTCGCCGCAATCCGTAGCTCACCCGCTCGCTGATCTCCTGGCGGTTGATGCTCAGGGCCAGCGCCTTTCTCAGGCGTGGGTCCTTGAGCGGAGCCACGTTGCTCAGCAACGTGATGTAGCCGATCTCCGTGGCTGGGCCAATGGCTTCCCGTAGCTGCCCCTCCTGTGCTTTCTCATGCAGGGCATGGCGCTGGTCTTCATCGATGGAGGGTGAGAGGAGCACGTCCACCTCGCCGCTGCGTAAGGCGCCATAGAGCGCTGTGGAGTTGCTCAGCGTGATCAGATCGAGCCCTGGGTTGGCGGGAGGTTCGCCCCAGTACTGCTCGAAGGGCTCGAGCCGCTGCTGGTGCTCACTGAAGTCGGTCAGCCGATAGGGACCCGTGCCAACAAAGCGGTCGTGGAGAAAGCCATCGCGATGCTGGGCGTAGGCCGTGGGAGACACAGGTGTGAGGTTCACTGAGGTCAGCAGACCCTCCAGAGAGGTGGAGGGGCGGCTCAGCCTGAGCACAAGTTGATGGTCTGCGGCGACCTCGACGGACCTGATCCGTCCACCCACCACATAGCTGAGGGTGCCGATCTCCAGAAACCGTCGCAGGCTGAAGGCCATGGCCTCAGCATCAAACCGGGTTCCGTCGTGGAACAGCACATCCCTGCGCAGGGGGATGGTCACTGTCAGGCCATCGGGGCTGACGATCGGTGACGCCTCCGCCAGCCGTGGGATCAGCTCTCCGTTGCCATCAAGGCTGTAAAGCGGATCGCCCAGGGCACTGAGCAGCTGGATGGTGTTGACGGTGCTGGCCTGGGCTGGATCGAGGGAACTGATCTTTCCCGCGGATGCAACTGTCAGACGGTTCCCAGTTGCAATGGGCTGACATCCCAGTTGCGCAAGGCTGAAAAGCGCGGTGCCGAATGCGACCAACCAGGATCTGGTCAGCTGTCGGTCTGCAATCTTCAAGACAACCGGGGGCTGACCTTGAATATTTAAAGGCCAACCGCTGAGATCTGGTGCAATGACACCTCGAAGACCGGAGATCCCAATTTCGGTTCCATCGGCCAACGACGGACCCAGCAGCGGTCATGCTCACCGTCGACACCAATCACCTGGAATGTCCCTGCATCGCTGTGCAGGTTGACCTGATCTCCCTGCTGAATCTCCATGAGGTCTGAAGGCTCGAGGAGCCTGCAGCCTTGAACAACAGCGGCAGCGGCGACGTTTGACATGAACAGTTCATGCATGAATCAGCGGAAGCTGACTCCCTCTGTTGGAGATCTTGACACTGAATAGGCCCCGATGGCTTGGATTGGGTCTCAGAGACAGCCCAGGTGAGCCGCCAGTCCCGAGACTTCATCCAGAGCAGTGATGGCATCAAGGGCTGCGATCACCTGGCGCTGACTGACTTCATGGGTGATCACAACGATTTCTGCGCCGGCCTCACTGGCATTGAATTGAACGATCGACTGGATGGAAACGCCCGCGTCGCCGAAACGGCCACCCACCTTGCCGATCACGCCGGGAGCATCTTCCGTGTTGAACCGCACATAGTGGCGTTGCCGGATGTCTCCGCTGTCCGCCAGTACGCACGGTCTCCAGCTGCCTGCCGCCAAAAGCGGGTCCACTGCCCCCTGATCGCCACTGGCCTGGCGGATGCCGGCGATGTTGAGGATGTCGGCCACAACAGCCGATGCCGTTGGTCCGGCCCCTGCTCCGGGGCCGTAAAACATCACCCGTCCAATGGGGTCCCCCTCCACAAGGATGGCGTTGTTGACGCCATTGACTCCAGCCAGTGGGTGATCGCTGGGCACCAGGGTCGGCTGCACCCGCAGGGACAGCGGTAAGGGATCCCCCTGGCCTGCAAGGCGTTCAGCAACGGCCAGCAATTTCACGCCGTAGCCCAGTTGTCGCGCGTACTCCACATCACGGCCCTGCAGTGCACTGATGCCTGTCGTGGGGAGGGCATCGCGGTCCACGGTTCCGCCAAAGGCGAGGGCGGACAGGATGGCGATCTTGTCTGCGGCATCGAGACCATCCACATCGGCCGCAGGGTCGGCTTCCGCATAGCCGAGTCGCTGGGCTTCAGCCAGCACATCGGCGTAGGCCGCCCCTTCATCCGCCATCCGCGTGAGGATGTAGTTGGTGGTGCCGTTGATGATGCCGCTCACCCGATTGATCCTGTTGCCACCGAGGGATTGCTTCAGCGGTTCGATGATCGGGATGCCACCGCCGACTGCCGCTTCAATCAGCACGTAGACCCCTGCTGCTTTGGCAGCGCTGGCAATTTCGGGGCCATGGCGCGCGATCACCGCTTTGTTGGCGGTCACCACTGACTTGCCATTGGCGATGGCCTGAAGGATCAAGCTGCGGGCCGGTTCAATGCCACCGATCACCTCCACCACCACATCCACATTCGGGTCGTTGACCACCTCGCTGGGATCGGTGGTCAGCACGGCATCGGCCAACTCAACCGTGCGAGGGCGGTTGACGTCCCGGACGGCCACCCGAATCAGGTCCAGATCGGCAACCAGAGGATGACGCTCCTCTGGATTCAACAGAATCTCGGCCACCCCGCCGCCAACGGTGCCCAGCCCCAAAAGACCTACGCCGATCCGTGCGCCCATTCCCCGTGAACCGTGTTGGAAGTCTGCAGCGACTCTATGAATCGGCGAGCGTCTTAATCGTTCGCCAGTTGCTGTGCCTGGGACTGCATGGTGCGCAGGATGTTGAGAAATCCGTTCGCCCTGGAGGGGGTAAGGCTGGCCTGAAGGCCGGTGGCAGCGATGAACGCGGGATCCACAGCCTGCACCTGCTCAGGGGTGAGGCCATCCAGGCCTTGGATCAACAACGCCAACAGCCCCTTGGTGATGAGGGCATCGGAATCCCCCTGCCAATGCATCACCCCCTGGTCGAGAACCCCCTGAACAAACACCTGGGACACACAACCCTTCACCTTGATCGCCTCGGTCTGCTGCTCGATGGGAAGAGGCTTCAGCTTCTTGGCCAACCAGAGGACGTATTCATACCGTCGCTTGGGATCCGGCGTGCCAGCCAGCTTGTCCACCATCCGGTCGAGGGCGTCACTGCCGCTGCTGGGGGCCATTGAGGTGTTCAGTCGGATCGACGTCGCACGTTAACGAGCAGCCCCACCAGCATCAGCGAGAGCGGGAGTGATACCACTTGATCAAGATCCACCTGACCGCTGTTCACCGGCAGTTCCAGGTAATCCCTGTGGCCAGGACCTCCATCCACCTGCAGGTCCAACACCCCATCAGCCACATCGCTGAGGTCAATCAGCAAGCGGCCACTGGCATCGGTGCTTCCCAGTTCCCGCTGTGGCGTTCCATCAGGATTCAGCAGTCGAACGACGGCACCTTGGGTGGGCTCACCGTTGGAAAAGCTGCTGCTCAGCTCAAGGTTGCCTTCGAGGTAGGTCAGAGCGCTCTCGATCTGATGGGCGCCAGCCGGCAGTGCCGACGTGGTGCCCAGCAGCAGTACGGAAGCCAGCAGACGCAGCATGGATGGTGTCGATGGGTGGGCCCATGGTGCGCTGCATCAACTGGGCTGACCAGGTCCGTGTTCCGTGATCCAGCCAGTGAAGGGCACATCCCAGGCGTCGCGGGGCAAGGGTTCGGAACTGATGCAGGCGGAGGGAAGCACCACCCAGGCCGGCACGGCTGCCCAGAGCGGATCGGCCCGCAAGCGGTCGTAGTAACCGCCGCCATACCCCAGCCGGATACCGCTGTGGTCGATGGCCAGCGCAGGGACGAGCAAGAGGCTGAGCTGGTCGGCACGCAGGGCCGGTGCGTCTGTTGGAGCGGGGATGCTGCAGCCGTCGGCTTGCAAGGGCGTGTCTCCCCAGCGCCGGTACTGGAGTCCACCGGAGCCGTCCGCGACCGGCAGAGCAACAGCGTTTGGGGTGATGGCGCGGATGGGCCGTAGATCCACCTCACTGCTCAGCGGCCAATACAACCCCAGATACCCCGGCCGTAGCGGCGAGCGCTGAACCATGGTCAGCACCTGCCGGTAGATCGCTGAACCGAGTGAGATCTGCTGCTGGCGTCTCTCTCGAAAGTGGCCACGACAATCCTGTTTGGTGGTCATCGCTGAAACCAGCCCGTCAGGGCCACCGCCAGGGCATCGGCAGCATCATCCGGCCGCGGCGGTTCGGTCAGATCAAGCTCGCGCATCACCGCCTCAAGCACTTCATCTTTCTCGGCATGGCCGAAACCGGCCAGCGCCAGCTTGATCTGCATCGGTGGGAACTCCACCACCGGCACCTTGAATCGGGCCAGGGTCATCATCACCACCCCCCTGGCCTGCACCACGTTGATGGTGTTGCTGGAGCGGTAGAAGAAGAATTTCTCCACGGCCGCGAGCTCCGGTCGCCAGGCACGGATCAGTTGCCGCAGGTCGCCGGCAATCTCCACCATGCGTTCACCGTCGCTGCGGCCGGGGTCGGTGCGGATGATTCCGCAATCCAGCATGCGTTGGTGCCCGCCGCTGGTGTCAATCACCCCGTAGCCCACCCGAGCAAGGCCCGGATCGATCCCGAGGATCCGCATCGATTCGGCTCTGATCAGGCCGCCAGGGCCAGTTCAAAGTCGGCGCGGTCGCTGCTTTCGCTGCGCTCGAACACCTTGCAGAACACCTTCACCACCCGATCGCCGGAATCCACCTGCTCCAAAGGATCCTTGCGCAGGCGGTGGCGCAGGCAGCAGGAGGCCACCCGGGCGACATCTTCTTCGCTGACCTCGGTGCGGCTCTCAAAGGCGGCCAAGGCCCTGGCGGCACGGTTGGTGACGATGTCACCCCGCAGTCCATCCACATCCAGCTCGCCGCAGACGGCGGAGATCCGCAGGCGGAGGTCGTCGTCAATGGTCACAGCACTCAACCGTTGCTGGGCCTCCACGACCCGCTGCTGCAGGGCGTCCTGGTTGGCTTCCACCGCCGTGCTGAACCCGTCGGGGTCGGTGTCGAAGGCCGTGCGTTGATCCACCACCTGAACCCGCAGTTCGGGATCACGCACCGTGCGCACCTCCACACTCATGCCGAAACGATCGAGCAGCTGCGGCCGCAGTTCGCCCTCCTCAGGGTTGCCGGAGCCGATCAGCACGAAGCGGGCTGGATGGCGCACGGACACGCCCTCACGTTCCACCGTGTTCCAACCCGAAGCAGCGGAATCGAGCAGAACATCCACCAGATGGTCATCCAGCAGGTTCACCTCGTCCACATAAAGCAGGCCGCGGTTGGCCTTGGCCAGCAGGCCGGGTTCAAAGGCACGCACGCCTTCGCTGAGGGCCTTCTCGATGTCAATCGTTCCGCAGAGACGATCCTCCGTGGCTCCCAGCGGCAGATCCACCATGGGCACCTGGCGTGGTTCTGTTGAGATGGAGTCGCCCCGTTCCATCCGTTCCCGCACCTCGCTGCTCTGCAGATCGGGATCTGTGGATGAACTGTTGTAAGGGTCTCCAGCCACCACCTCGATGTCCGGCAGGAGGTCCGCCAGCGCTCGGATCGTGGTGGATTTGCCTGTGCCCCTGTCACCCATGATCATCACGCCGCCGATGCGGGGATCGATCACATTGAGCAGAAGCGCAAGCTTCATCTCTTCCTGACCGATCACAGCGGTAAACGGAAAAACCCTGCGCTTCCGGGGTGCTGTCACGGCCGAATCACTGTTGTGATCAGGATTGTTTCACAGGCCGAACGGTGAGCACCTGAGGCGGCGTGGCATCGGCCGGGTAGATCAGTCGGATCTGCACCTCCCGCGCTTCGCCAGGCTTGAGTGTCACCTGACCAAGGGATGGTCCCTCCTGACCCTGGCGGAGCACCAGATGCACGGTCTGCCGTCCGTAGGGGCTGCCATCGGTGTCATCAAGGCCAGCCACCTCAACCGGCCCACGGAACATCACGGGACCCGAAAGGCTGCTGCGGAACTGCAGGGCATCGGAGACCTGATCGGTTTTCAAGGGGGATTCGAGGGCCAGGCTCAGGGTCTGCGCTGCCGATCCCCTGTTTTGGAGTGGCAGGGTCAGGTCGTATTCGACCCCGTAGTTCCCGTGGGCGGCCCAGGCTGTTTGGGGATAAAGCGCTTGCAGCTCTGCCGTCTGCACTTGCCCTGTGCCCAAACTGCCGCGCTCAAGGCTGCTGATCGGCCAGGACACAGGCGCGTTCTGAATCGACAGGGTCTCGCTGCCGGGGTCCGTGATGCGGGCCTGCCAACGGCTGCCGATCTGGACACCGCTGACGCGGGAATAAATGATCTTTCCCTTGCTGCCGCGAGGGGTGGGGCTGTGTTCCTTGCCGCTGAGCTCACCGCTGTTGAGCAGGTCAATCCACTCCTTGTCGTCTGGGGCTTGATGGCTATCACCGTGGGCCGCCAGGGTGGCCAGGGCCACCGGCGCCGAGCTGTGCAGACGCAGTTGAAGGTTGCGGCCATTGAGCAGGGGGTCGAGCCCCTGCACCGGAATGGGCAGCTTCAGCACAACCGTTGGGGTGCCGGGCTTGAGAGTCCAGCGTCGTTGCGACAGTTCAGGGGCTTGTCGGCCCTTCAGCAAGTCTCCAGCAACCCGGCTGCCAGGACCAGCGGCGAGCACATCGCTGGTTTCCCGCATCAGCGGTGGCAGCGGCAGAAACGGGGCTGCAGTCTGCCCAGGCTGGGTGGCCTGGGAGAGGGAGGTGCTTCCTTCAATCAGTGTGAGATTGACGTCCTCATCGCCGATGGGCGCCATCAGCAAGGCCAGCCATAGGGTGGAGTCGAGGGTGTCATCCGTGCCTGCATAGACGTGATGGCTGAACAGATCGAAGCGGCCGTTCAGGTCCACGGAGATTGACGCATCCCCACCGTTGGCAAAGGTGGAGAGAAGGATGCCGTCTTCTTTGATCAGTTCCGGGTTGTTGTCGTTCACCATCAGCACGGCATCCAGTTGCCCCGGCAGCGACCGGATGCTCTGTTGCCGGCGGATGACGTCGGCGGCGGCACAAGGAGCCACGCCCGTTGAAAGGCTGGCGATCAAGGCACCAACAAGAAAGAGCGATCTCATGGTGTGGACTCCTGCGATGGGGAGGCGGTCGGGCGCGGTGGAGCCGGTTCCGGCTTGAGGTGGGGGGCCATGGCGGCTGCCAGGGCACGGATCAGATTGGTGGACCTTGGGTCGTTGAACGGACCCTTCACCAGAAAACCTGCAACGGCGCGCCGGCCATCGGGCAGTTCGATCAAGCCGGCATCGGCATAGGCGATGCCGATGTCGCCGGTCTTGTTGTAAACCCGGTACCCCTTGCTGGCCAGGGTGGAATCGGGTGCGCCCTGGGCACCGCCAAGCCCTTGCATCAATCCAGTGGGCAGGAGCGTGTTGGTCACGGAGCTGCCCATGACCTCTCGGAACAAATCGCGGCTGCGCAGGCTCAGGGCTTCACCGGTGTCAACCAGCGCAATGCTGCGGCTGAGGTCATGAGCGCTTGTCGTGTTGGTGCCGTCCAGATCGGGCAGCCAGTTGTTGACTGCGGTTGCGGTCAAGCCGAGGTCCTGGAATCGCCGGTTGATGATCTGCTGACCACCCACCCGCTCGATCAGGAGGTTGGTCGCGGAATTATCGCTGACACGGATCATTTCGGTCGCTGCGACGCGTGTGGGGAAACGGCTTCCGAGCGGTCGTGATGCCATCCAACCGGCGCCGCCTCCGACAAGGTCCTTGGTGAGCACAAGCGGCTCGTTCCAATGCAGATCACCGGCGTCGACCTGTTGCAGCGCTGCAAGCAGGACCGGCGTTTTGATGGAGCTGGCCGCCGGCATTGGGCGATCGGCATGCATCTGGGCGAAGCGGCCGTCGTCGAGGATCAGCATGTAGGCGCTGGCCTGAAGATCCTTCTGCGTGGCCGCGATGGTGCGCCAGCGGGCGGAGAGTTCAGGAATTTCTCGGGTCGGCTGGAAACGACCCACCACCGGCTTTGGGTTCGTCTCAGGTGTGTTGTTGTTCTGGGCAGGCGTCTCCGCTTCAACGGTCTCGGGCAGCTGGAGCCAGCTCGGCAGGTTGAGGGCCTGGCGTTGCACCTGCGGGGCGAACCAGCGCAGCGCTGACCCCGTCAGCACTCCCAGTCCAATCCCCAGCACCATCAGCCGCAGGAGAAGGCGCAGCGGAGTTCCCCATCCCGGAGAACGACGAGGTGGACGGCTGTTGCTCAAGCGCGTCGTGGTCGGGATCTCGCGTGAGGTTAGGGGCGGTCGGCCCGGATGGCCCAGCGCAGTTGTCGCACCATGCCTCGGAACAACGCGACCTCCTCCGCTCTGCAGGTCGCGCGCTGCAAGAGATCCCGAACCTTGCCCATGCGCGCTGACTGGGTGTGGGGCAGGAGAAATCCGGCCTCCAGCAGCAGCTCGGCGGCATCGTCCAGCAACCCTGTCAGATGCGCGGCAGGGGCTGGTGACGGATCTTTGGCCTTGGGAGCACGGACCTGCAGCTGATGTCGAGCCAGGTCGTGCAGCACCACGGCGACCGCGTGAGACAGATTCAGCGAGGGGTAGGCCGCCTGGCTGTGCAGCGTCAGAACCCGCTGGCACAGTCGGAGTTCATCGTTGGTGAGGCCGCGGTCTTCTCGGCCAAACACCAGGGCATAAGGGGGATCTCCGGCCAGGAGCCAGTTGATCGCTGTGTCTGGGGTTTGCAGCGGTATGCCCCCGTGATCCAGCCGGCCACAGGTCGCAATCACCCGACTGCAGTCACCAATGGCGGCCTCCAGATCAGGGTGGATGGTGGCCTGCCGCAGCAGTGGGGCGGCATGGACGGCCATCCGGAGTGCATCGTCACAGAGAACCTCACAACGGGGATTCACCAGGCGCAGAGCGTCAACGCCGAAATTGGCGCAGAGCCTGGCCACACTGCCGATGTTCAGAGGCCCGGCAGGCTCGACGAGGACAACGACGACGGTCAACTCAGCTTGTGCAGGTGACTGAGCAGATCAGCCATCGATGCCGGCTCCATCTGGAAACTCGGCATCGGCGGCGTGTCACCGCTCACGATTTGATGAATCAGGGCTGGATCACGCATCCGCTCGCTGATGCCGGCCAGTTTGGGTGCCAGCAGTCCCTGCCCTGCCAGACCATGGCAGCCCGCACAGTTGATGCGGAACAGTTGGCCACCATGGTCGGGATCTCCTTGAAGTTCAAGGCTGGCCCGGACGTAGGGATCCTGTTGTGCCCCGTTGATCACCCAGATCAGGAGGACTGCGCAGGCTGACGCTGCCAGCACTACTAGGGCAGTGATCAATCCCCTGCCGGACTCCTGCTGTTCCGCTGCAGTTGATGTCGGCTCGATCACAACTGTGGGTTGCTCATGGAAGAATTGTGCTTAATCCTGCGTCCCGGTGCGACCTCCATGATCGAACCCCTGCTGTGCGGCATTGTTCTGGGTCTGATCCCCGTCACGCTTCTGGGTCTGTTCGTGGCTGCCTGGAACCAGTACCGTCGCGGCGGCAGCGCTCTGGGCGGCTGATCAGCACCAGCGAACTGCTGCCGTAGCGACGACGATCCACCTCGGTCCACTCCTCCCCCGGATCGAGTGGTTGATCAGAGCGATATTCACAGATCAACAGACCATCGGGTTGGAGCCATTTCTGGTTTGCCAGGAGTGTGAGTGTCTTTGCGTACAGACCTCCGTCATAAGGAGGATCGAAATAGATCAAGTCAAACCCTTCCTGTCTCCAGTCCTGTTGAAGCCAGTTCATCAGGTCGCGTTTCACGACAGTCACGTCGACACGCCTTGAGCCTGACTGGGCGACGTCCTTCAGATTGCGTTCGCAGATGCTGGCGCAGCGCGGGTCTTTCTCCACAGCGGTCACCGAACGAGCGCCGCGTTCGATTGCCTCGCAGGCCATGACGCCACTGCCACTACAGAGGTCCAGCCAGCGGCAGTCCATCAACCGTGGACGAACAATGTTCATCACCGCTTCCCGTACGCGGGCCGTTGTCGGTCGAGTTCCGCTTCCCCGGGGGCTGAGCAGTCGTCGGCCACTGATCAGGCGCAATTGCCCTGCTCCCTGCATCAACCGATCGGGGCTCCGCGTTGGAGCCAACCCAGCCAGCGCTTCAGCATCGCGCGACCGCTTTCTGATGATTTTTCCGGGTGGAATTGGCAAGCGCCCAATCGGCGCTGCCACACCATTGCGGTGACGGAGGAACTCCCGAAGGAAGCTGCTGCAGCAATTGTTTCGGGTCGCTCCGGCACAGCGGCATAGCTGTGAACGAAGTAAACCCAAGCCAAGGGGTCTGCAGCTCCGAGCATTGGGTTGGCCCGCCTCAGGTCTAGAGGCGCCCATCCCATGTGCGGAATCCGGGCTCCAGCCCCGATGGGCAAACGTTCCACATGGCCTTTGATCAGTCCGAGACCCTCAAGACGGCCCTCGGCACTGGACTCGAACAGCAACTGGAGTCCAAGACAAATGCCGAGCAAGGGCCGGTCGGCCTCATTCCAGCGTTTCAGATCGGGAATCAGACCCGTGGACTGAAGATTTTCGATGGCTGGGTCGAAGGATCCGACGCCAGGCAGAACCAAGGCATCGCAACCATCGAGGTCGCTGGGGCTGACGACGCGACTGGGTTGATGACCAAGGCGGTTGAAGGCCTTCTCCACCGAGTGGAGATTGCCCATGCCGTAATCAATCAGACCGAGATGAAGCCCCAATCCACTGTCCTCCCCCTGCTGATGCGGGGATCAGAGATACTTCGAGACCGTGCCGGACAGGGTTGCCTTGGGAACAGCACCCACAACGGTGTCGACCTTCTGGCCGCCCTTAAACACCATCAACGTTGGGATGCTGCGAATGCCGTACTGACTGGCGACGTTGGGGTTTTCGTCGGTATTCAGCTTGAAGACCTTGATCTGACCATCGAATTCCTTGGCGATTTCTTCAACGATGGGAGCCACCATGCGGCAGGGGCCACACCAAGGAGCCCAGAAGTCGACCAGAACCGGGACGTCGCTCTGCAGGACGTCCTGCTCGAAAGAGGCGTCAGTAACCGCAGCGGCGCTGGACATATGGTCGAAATGATGTGGTTGAAATTTAGCAACGTTGAACCAACTCAACAGTCCAGATCGCTGCAGCGATGGGATCTGTGATGGTTCTCGCAGGAAGAGTGAAAGCCCGAGCGCGCCGGGCCGGGGGGTGTGAGGAGTGTGTGGGCATTGCCCGCACACTCCTCACACTAGCCCTCACTTATTTGCCCATCCCAAGGTGCTGCGCTTTTTGGTACACCTTGCCCTCCGTCAACAACGAGGGAGCCACCACGACTTCCACGTTCTGCATGTCTTGGATGGTGCGGGCTCCAAGGGTGCCCATGGACGTCTTGAGACAGCCCAGCAGGTTGTGGGTGCCGTCGTCGAGCTTGGCCGGGCCCCGCAGGATCCGTTCGATGCTTCCCGTTCTTCCCACGTTGATGCGTGTTCCGCGTGGGAGGACAGGACTTGGTGTGGCCATGCCCCAATGGAATCCGCGCCCTGGCGCTTCCTCGGCGCGAGCGATCGGTGAGCCGATCATCACGGCGTCAGCGCCGCAGGCGATGCACTTGCAGATGTCGCCACCGGTCACGATCCCACCATCGGCCACGATCGGGACGTAGCGACCTGTTTCTTTTTCGTAATCGGCACGGGCAGCGGCACAGTCGGCAACTGCAGTGGCCTGTGGAATGCCAACGCCAAGCACACCGCGAGAGGTGCAAGCGGCTCCAGGGCCGATTCCAACCATCACACCGGCTGCTCCAGCGCGCATCAATTGCAGGGCTACGTCGTAGGTCACGCAGTTGCCGATAACTACGGGGACACCCATGTCCCTGCACAGCGCCTCCAGATCGAGCGTGTCCTGGCCCTCGGGACCGATGTGGTTGGTGGACACAACCGTGGCCTGCACGAAGAAGAGATCGGCGCCTGCCTCAGCGATGGCTTTGCCGAAGCGCAATGCAGCGACAGGGGTTCCACTGACCGCAGCGATTCCTCCCTTGGCCTTGATGTCGGCGATGCGTTTGCGGATCAGGCTTTCCTGAACCGGCTGGCTGTAGATCTCCTGCATCAAGGGGACGAACTCGTCCTTGCCAACGGCTGCAATCCGATCCAGAACTTCGTTGGGATCGTCGTAGCGGGTCTGGACTCCCTCCAGGTTGAGCACGCCGAGGGCACCGAGATTGGAGAGCCGCACAGCCATGTCCACGTCGACCACGCCGTCCATGGCGCTGGCAATGATCGGGATGTCCCGTTCGATGCCACCAAGAGTCCAGCGCGTATCGGTTACCTCTGGGTCAACGGTCCGACCACCGGGCACGAGGGCAATTTCATCAATTCCATAGGCCCGGCGAACGGTCTTGGAGCGTCCGAGCTGAATGTCCACCGCACGTCTTGATGAAGTCTCATCAAGCTACCAATCGGGTTGCGGCGAGCTGTGCTCAGCCACCGACAACCCGTTGCCAGCGGCGCGCCAGGTCTTCCACAACTTTGCGGCGCTCGCCACTGCGTACCAGGTTGCGCACTGAAAAATTGGCAAGCCAGATCACACCGGCCAGTTCAAACAAGCCCGAGGCCAGGGGCACAGCATCGATGGTGCGGAGAATGCCGCCATAGATCTGGAGAACGATCACCAGAACGATCAAGCCTGCGAGCAGTCGAAGCGGGCCTTTCAACTGGCTCCACTGGCTCTGCAGCTGATCGGTGTTGACCAACCCTTGGAGCTTGTCCTTCAACAGATCCCACTCACCCCCTGAGGCGTCAGCGTCAGCCGGGATCGTCACCGTGGCTGCAATGGCTGGATCAGCGGTGGGCTCTGGCGTGACGGTGGGGGTTGGTGTGGGCTCTGGGGCTGCCGGTGTTTGTGCGGGACTCTCCGTGAAGGCAGGCGGCTGTACAGGTGATGGTGAGGGGACCGGGCTGACGCTGTCGACGTTGGATTGTGGTTCGTCGATGGGTCCCATCAGTTCCAAAAATTTGACCTGGAGCTTATCGGAGGTTTTCGGTCTTGATTCCTCCTCGGAGATAAACTGAAGGGCGGTGGTACATCGTTTGTATGGCGGATTCTGTGGGGCCAGGAGGCGGCGGTCCCGGCGATTCCGACGATCGAATCATTCAGGCGGATCTTCGCAACGAGATGTCGCGCTCCTATCTGGAGTACGCGATGAGCGTGATCGTGGGCCGGGCGTTGCCCGATGCCCGCGATGGCCTCAAGCCCGTGCATCGCCGCATCTTGTACGCCATGTACGAATTGGGGCTGACCAGCGATCGCCCCTACAGGAAATGCGCCCGTGTGGTGGGCGAGGTGCTGGGTAAGTACCACCCCCATGGCGATACGGCTGTGTACGACGCCCTGGTGCGGATGGCCCAGGACTTCTCGATGTCGATGCCCTTGATTGATGGGCACGGCAATTTCG
>ERZ802826.271-NODE-271-length-16923-cov-15.5248_pt1 | contig 16923 bp, 12 predicted proteins | sample MGYA00345651_ERZ802826 | MGnify/ENA primary metagenome ERZ802826 (study PRJEB30503, sample SAMEA104212371) | marine metagenome | biome: Westerlies Biome; feature: [SRF] surface water layer (ENVO:00010504) within the epipelagic zone...; material: water...
AAAAGTGCAGTTGTATTTTAACAGAGATATTTTGTGTCCAGATGACGATAAAACCCTGTATAACGATGTCTATAAAAAGTTATTGGATATTGGGGATATTATTGGAGTTGAAGGAAAATTATTTACCACACAAGTAGGTGAAAAAACCGTTGAAGTACACAAGCTTTTTGTGCTTAGCAAATCGTTGCGTCCGTTACCACTTCCAAAAGTAGATGCCGATGGCAATACGTACGATGCCTTCACCGATCCGGAACAGCGCTACCGCCAGCGCTATGTTGATTTGATTGTAAACCCCAGCGTGAAAGATGCATTCGTAAAACGTACTAAGATTACAAACACCATCCGTTCGTTTTTTAACGATCGTGGTTACTTAGAAGTAGAAACGCCTATTTTACAACCCATTCCAGGTGGCGCAGCCGCAAGGCCTTTTGTAACGCATCACAATGCACTAAACATTCCACTTTACTTACGTATTGCAAATGAGTTGTACCTCAAACGCCTTATTGTAGGTGGATTTGATGGCGTGTATGAGTTTGCCAAAGACTTTAGAAACGAGGGTATGGACAAAACCCATAATCCTGAGTTTACGGTCATGGAGCTTTATGTTGCATACAAAGATTACCATTGGATGATGAACACCACTGAAGCACTTCTTGAGGAAGTAGCGGAGGCAGCCAACGGCAGTTCTGCCGTGCAAGTGGGTGAAAACTCCATTGATTTTAAAGCACCCTATCCGCGGGTTCCCATTTTAGAGGCAATAAAAGAACACACCGGAATTGATGTATCCGAAATGGACGAAACCGCATTACGTGAAACGGCTAAAAAACTTGGCCTTGAAGTTGATGACACCATGGGCAAAGGAAAACTTATTGATGAGTTATTTGGGGAGCTTTGCGAACACCACTACATCCAGCCGACATTTATCACGGATTACCCAAAAGAAATGAGTCCGCTGACCAAAGCCCATCGCAGCAAACCAGGACTTACCGAACGTTTTGAACTTATGGTCAATGGAAAAGAACTGGCAAATGCTTACACTGAGCTTAACGATCCAATTGATCAACGGGAGCGTTTTGAGGATCAAATGTCGCTATCAGAAAAAGGCGATGACGAGGCCATGTTTATTGACCAAGATTTCTTGCGTGCATTGGAATACGGGATGCCACCCACATCGGGAATTGGGATTGGTATTGACCGCTTAACGATGTTATTAACCAACAACAGTTCCATTCAAGAAGTCTTATTTTTCCCACAAATGCGACCAGAAAAGAAAGGTCCTGCACTTACCGCAGAAGAACAAGTTATCATGGATATACTAAAAAAAGAAAGTCCTGCCGCTCTTACAACTGTGAAAGAACAAGCAGGACTTAGTAATAAAAAATGGGATAAAGCGGTTAAAGGTCTTACGAGTAAATCTGTGGCAGAAGTAACAAAGACAAACGGGACGTTGCACATTGCGCTTCGTTAGCTAATCAAACCCTAATTTTAAACTATCGTCAAGTTCAACAGCAAAAGGGTTGGTAATGTGCAAATTATTTAAGATTTTAGTTGACTACTTATAAAATTCCATGAAAAACCTAATCCGATTCCTGTTTGTATTGTGTTTTGTAACACATGTAAATGCACAAATTCCGAAGCTATTTAAAAAGAAAAAGGCACCTGAAAAAGTGGAAGCCCCAAAACCTAAAAAGAAAGATAAAAACGCTATTAAGCCTTACGATGAAGTCATTACTGAAAAAGCGGTTTCAGATATAGGTTTGTTTGATGTTCATAAAGTTGATGAGGATTACTTTTATGAAATTCCCGATTCACTATTTGGCAAAGAAATGCTCATGGTAACTCGAATTGCTAAAACTGCCTCTGGTATTGGTTTTGGTGGCGGTAAACAAAATACGCAAGTACTGCGTTGGGAAAAAGATACCAAAAAAGTACTATTGCGTGTGGTATCTCATCAGGTAGTTGCGGCTGATTCCCTTCCCATACACGAGGCAGTTGTAAATTCTAATTTTGAGCCCATATTATATCGTTTTGATATCAAAGCCATTGGAAAAGACTCCATATCTACGGTGATTAACGTAAATAGTTTTTTTGAAAGTGATGTAAAAGCCATTGGATTTCCGCAATCTAGGCGTAAAACCTATAAGGTTTCAAGTTTAGACAAGTCACGCTCTTTCATAAATACACTGAAAAGCTATCCGCTAAATGTAGAGGCAAGGCATATAAAGACTTATAATTCTAGCGATCCACCGTCTAACTCAAGTACAGGTTCTATTTCCTTAGAAATGAGTAATTCTATGATTTTGCTTCCTGAAAAACCTATGAAACGCCGCTATTTTGACGAGCGTGTGGGATGGTTTTCAAGGGGACAAACCGATTATGGGTTAGATGTTCAAAAAAGTAAAACAGTACGCTATTTGGACCGCTGGCGTTTGGAAGTTAAAGACGAAGACTTAGAAAAGTTTGAGCGAGGCGAATTGGTTGAACCCAAAAAACCAATCGTTTACTACATTGACAGGGCTACACCAAAAAAGTGGGCGCCTTACCTAAAACAAGGAATTGAAGATTGGCAAGTGGCATTTGAGGCTGCTGGTTTTAAAAATGCCATCATTGCAAAAGACCCGCCAACGCCAGAAGAAGATCCAGACTGGAGTCCCGAAGACGTGCGTTACTCTGTGGTGCGCTATTTGGCGTCTCCTATTCCAAATGCCAACGGGCCGCACGTTAGTGACCCGCGTTCTGGTGAGATTTTAGAATCTGATATCAATTGGTATCATAACGTAATGACATTATTGCGCAATTGGTTTTTTGTACAAACCGCAGCTATCAACCCCGAAGCGCGAGGCGTTGCTTTTAAAGATGAGATTATGGGAAGACTTATCCGATTTGTGTCCGCACACGAAGTTGGACATACCATAGGGTTGCCGCACAATATGGGAAGTAGCGTTGCCTACCCCGTAGATTCGTTGCGTTCGCCATCATTTACTAAAAAATACGGCACGGCACCTTCTATAATGGATTATGCCAGATTTAATTACATTGCCCAACCAGGTGATGGTGATGTGTCACTCATGCCTGATATTGGCATCTATGATATACACGCCGTACGCTGGGGCTACCGCCCTATTCCATCTGCAACGTCAGCGGAGGAAGAAAAAGAAAGGCTTGATCAATGGATTTTAGCACATCAAGATGATCCTATGTATCGCTTTGGAAGCCAGCAATTTGGAAGTCCAATTGACCCTAGCTCACAAACGGAAGACTTGGGCGATGATGCTATAAAAGCAAGTCAATATGGTATTGCCAACCTAAAACGTATTGTACCTAACTTAATAGATTGGACTGCCGAAGACGGAAAAAATTATGATGACTTACAAGACTTATATAATCAGGTATTGAGCCAGTTTAATCGTTATATGGGTCATGTGGCAGCTAATGTAGGTGGTGTTTATGAATACTATAAAACATACAACCAAGAAGGACCTGTCTATACGCACGTGGATAAAAGTCATCAACAGGCATGTCTGGAGTTTTTACAAGACGAATTATTTGCAACACCCAAGTGGATGCTTGACGAAAATATTTTTAATAAGATTGAGTTTGCAGGTGCCTTAGACCGCATGCGACGTACACAAACGGGTACGTTAAACCGTTTATTAACTTTTGATCGGATGGCGCGTATGCTTGAAAACGAGGCGTTAAACGGCGTGGAGGCCTATACCTTAACACAAATGATGAGCGAATTACGCAAAGGTATTTGGGCAGAGCTGTACAGTAACAATTCCATAGATATGTATAGACGAAACTTACAACGCGCCTATATTGACCGTTTGGAATATCTTATGACGGAAAGCCAAGAACCATTAAGTGGTTCGGCTAGACGCTATAGCAACCGCACGCGAGTGTTGGTGAGTCAGTCGGACATTCGTGCTGTAAGTCGTGCGCAACTGATAAACTTAAAAACAGCTATTGCAAGAAGTTTAGCTAAGGTAAATGATCAAAATACGCGTTACCACCTACAAGAATCTGTAGTGCGCATTGATGCTATTTTAGACCCGAGCTAATTATAACTCCTTTAAGGTTTCAGAAAAGGCTTCGAGCGTATGTTCAAGGTCTTCTTGGCTAATGGCATCATTTAAAAAATAGCTTTCAAACGCGCTTGGCGGTAAATACACTCCACGCTTAAGCATGCCATGGAAGTACTTTTTAAAGAATTCGTTGTTGCCTTTAGCTGCGGTGTCAAAATCTACCACAGGGGTATTGGTAAAATGCAGCGATAGCATTGACCCTAATCTATTGATTTGGTAAGGGATCCCTTTTTGTTCGAGAATAGGCGTCATTTCGTTGTGCAAATAGGCTGTTTTTTCATCTAAGCTGCTATAGGTTTGTGGGTGTTCTTGCAGCAACTGTAACATGGTAAGTCCTGCTGTCATCGCCAAAGGATTCCCACTTAATGTGCCCGCCTGATACACAGGACCTACAGGTGCCAAAAACGCCATAATTTCTTTTCGTGCGGCAAATGCCCCAACAGGAAGTCCTCCGCCAATCACTTTTCCGTAAGTAACCATATCGGCACGTACGCCTAAACGTTCTTGTGCCCCACCCGGTGCCAATCGAAAACCTGTCATTACCTCATCAAAAATGAGTAAAGCACCGTGTGTGTCACACAAACGCCTCAGTCCTTCCAAAAAACCTGCTTTAGGTAAAACACAGCCCATATTTCCTGCTACAGGCTCAACGATAATGGCAGCAATTTTTTCGGGATTTGCAGCAAATATTTCGGCAACTTGTTCTAGGTTGTTGTAGGCAGCTAAGATAGTGTCTTGTGCTGTTCCAGCCGTTACGCCTGGACTGTTTGGGCTACCAAAAGTAACCGCTCCACTACCTGCTTGAATTAAAAAAGCGTCAGCATGTCCGTGATAGCAACCTGCAAATTTGATGATTTTATCGCGCCCTGTATATCCGCGTGCCAAGCGCACTGCGCTCATACAAGCTTCGGTGCCGGAATTCACAAATCGAATTTGATCCATATGTGGTACCATCGCTAAAGCTTGTTTGGCAATTTGCGTTTCCAACGCAGTTGGGATGCCATAGGAAGTGCCTTTTTCAGCGCGCTTTTGAATGGCTTTGACCACTTTTGGGTGTGCATGACCTAAAATCATAGGCCCCCATGATGAGATGTAATCGATATATCTATTCCCATCTTCATCGAACAAATACGCCCCTTTGGCATGTGTCAAGAAAATTGGCGTACCGCCGACTGCTTTAAATGCACGTACGGGTGAGTTCACTCCACCTGGAATAACTTGTTTTGCCTCGGCAAAAAGAGTACTACTGCGTTGATATTGCATCATTTTAAATTGAGTTGTTGACCTATTGCCAAATCAGTTGAATTTAGTCTGTTGATCGCTATAAGATTTTCTACAGAGAGGTCAAATTTTTTAGCAATGGAATACAGCGTATCGCCTTGCTGCACCACATAACTTTGCCCTTTCTTTGTCCGTTTTGATGTCTTTAGAGGTGCTTTACTGCCGTCAAATTGCCATAATTCGTAGCGCTCAATAAGTGAAATAAGTTTATATGCGTATTGTGGATCGGTAGCATAGCCTGCCTTTTTAAGTCCATGAGCCCAGCGTATATAATCTGTTTTTTTCATTTTGAACAAGTCGCTGTAACGCCCACGATTCCGTAAAAAATCGGAGTGATCTCGGTACGACTGTTCTACTTTTTTATACTTTCGAAAACACTCTCCTTTAGCATCGTCGTCGTGTGAAACGCGTGCACCGCGCCACCCTTTATGGCATTTTATTCCAAAGTGGTTATTGGACTTGGCCGCTAATTCACCCATACCTGCCTGAGACTCCAATAAGCCTTGTGCTAAGGTAATACTTGCCGGAATACCGTACTTTTTCATTTCTTTTTGCGCCATTTCGGCATATTGTAGCACATATACTTTCATACGGGTATGCGCATCGAGTTCTGCTAATTTTTTAACGGATTTTTTGGGGGATTTGTTTTCTATTTTTTTTGCTGTGCGCTTCACGCTTCCAGAATAAACCACCTTTTTAGAACCACAAGAAACAAGAAAAAGGGCAACAAAAAACAACCTTAACCCACGGGCCACTGGAGCGCAGCGCGTGAATTGAAGCCTGCTATTCCTTGTATTCCGCCCGTATGAATTAAAAGCAAATTTGTTCCAAATGTCCATATGTCGTCTTTTATCATTTGCACCAACTGAAACAGCATAGGTGCGGTATAAATTGGATCTAACAATACCCCCGTTTGTTGCAGTACATCATGTGCAAAAGCAACTAAGGGCGGGTTCACCTGAGCATATCCACGATGTATGGGGTGTTGCACAAGCGTCCAATTATTTTGCTTAGCAAAGGTACGAATCCGCGCTGTGATTGACACATCTTTTACCATTTGAAACCCCACTACATGTTGATGTGTTGTGCACGAATTTGCCAAACCTGCTAATGTTCCTCCAGTACCTACAGCGCAACAAATGGTGTCAAACATCTCATCCTCTGGAGTTAGTATCTCTGTACAGCCTTTTACTGCAAAGGCATTGGTGCCTCCTTCGGGAAGAATATACAATGTGTCATGTGATTTTTGAAGTGCTAAAACGGTATCTCCTAGTTCTTTTTGACGGTATTCTTCTCTTGAAACAAAGCTAAGTATCATGCCGTTTTGTTGACATGTTGCAAGGGTTGGATTGAGTGGTTTTTTCGCCAATTCAGCCCCGCGAACAATACCAATAGTGGCAATGCCGTAGCGTGCACCCATGGCAGCAACAGCGGCTAAATGGTTGGAAAATGCACCGCCAAAAGTGAGCAATGTGCTGGCATTTGATTCCCGAAAAGCTTTGAGGTTGTATTTTAGTTTGCGCCATTTATTACCAGATCCTAGTGGAAAAACCAAGTCCTCGCGTTTGATATGTACACTAATGCCTGCTGATGCAAACGAAGGCAACTGTATTCTTTGATTTATCGCAACAGGAAATTCCATACTCAAAAGTAGTGTATTGCTTTTAGGATGTAAACGCTACGCATAAAAATGTAAACGTGTTTTCGGCATATTTTTTGTGTAATTTTAAAAAAATTATACAATGAAACGGTTTATTCTTTTTGCCACTGCGCTAATCTTAACGTCATGTGCTTCCATTCGAATTTCTAGCGATTATGATACGAATGTAGACTTTAGCACCTATACCACCTATGCTTTTTTTAAACCTGGAATAGACAAGGTTGAAATCTCAGATTTGGATAAACGTCGTGTGTTAAGAGCGCTTGAAAGCACGCTTCCCACCAAAGGATTTAGTGCTTCTGAAACACCAGATGTTCTTATCAGTTTTCATACCAAAGCAGAAAAAAATGTACGTGTTAGCGAAAGTTATTTGGGTTGGGGCAGTCCATTTTACGGTCCTTACGGCGGTTGGGGCTGGGGCTGGGGTTTTAACAGGCCGTATAATGTGAATACCACTACAACAGGACTACTTTATATTGATATTATTGATGCCACTAGCAAAAAACTAGTATGGCAGGGCAAAGGCACTGGGAGTTTAAGCAAAGGAACGCCGCAAGAACGCGAGGAACGCATTCGTGTGTTTGTCACCGAGATATTGGCTGCATACCCGCCAAATGCCAATGAATAGCAAAATGTAATTGAACTATTCCGCTGCGATAAGGGCTTTTGCTGCTTCCAAAGCTTTGGGAATGCCGTCGGGATTTTTTCCTCCTGCGGTAGCAAAAAACGGTTGTCCGCCCCCACCACCTTGAATGTGCTGACCAATTTCTTTGATAATTGCATTCGCAGTTATCGTTCCATTTTGGGCAATTGCTTTAGACACATAGCAAGATAAAATAGGTTTGTCATTTTTGCGACTTGCGAGAACAGCCACCAAATCATCGCGATTATTCCCCAATTGGAATAAGGCATCTTTCATTCCAGCAGCATCCAACGCCACTTCTTGTAGTAGTACAGATCTCCCATTGTGGGTAACAATATTGCTTTCCAGTTCTGAAATAAGCTGTTGCACGAATTGCTTATTTAGCTGCTCTATTTCTTTGCGTAGTTTGGTGTTTTCGTCTTGTAAAGCCTGTACGGACTGAACCAGATTTTTTGGGTTTTTCAACTGTACTTTAAGCTCGTCTACCATGGCAGCTTGGTCGTAGACCAGTTTTTTAGCTTCGTCAGAAGTAACGGCTTCAATACGTCTAATTCCAAAAGCTACTGCCGACTCGGAAGTAATCGTAAAATGCCAAAGTTCAGCTGTATTGGCCACGTGTGTTCCCCCGCACAATTCCATTGATTCACCAAAACGAATGGTACGTACCGTATCGCCATATTTTTCGCCAAACAATGCTGTGGCTCCGCTATCCATTGCCTGCTGAAAAGGCACATTGCGGTGTTCTTCTAAATCGATTTGCTCTTGAATACGGGCATTGACAAATGCCTCAACAGACGTAAGTTCATCTTGTGTAAGCTTGGCAAAATGCGAAAAATCGAAGCGTAAATATCCCGAACGTACCATAGATCCCTTTTGGGAAATATGGTCGCCAAGAATGGCTTGTAAAGCTTGGTGCAATAGGTGTGTTGCCGTATGGTTACACGCAGTTGCGGTACGCTTTTGAGCATCTACAACTGCGGTAAATGTAGCATCTAGATTTGCAGGAAGTTGATTAGCTACATGCACAATAAGATTATTTTCACGTTTGGTATCAGTGATGTAGGTAACATTTCCATTTGGTGCTTCCAAGTAGCCTTTGTCGCCTACTTGTCCTCCCCCTTCTGGATAGAACGGTGTTAGATTAAACACCAGTTGAAATGAGGCGCCGCTTTTGGTCGTTACTTTTCGGTAACGGACAATACGGACGGCGGTTTTGAGGGTATCGTAGCCAACAAATTCTTCCTCATCGTCACTTCGGAGCTCAATCCAATCTTCGGTTTCAACTTGTGCAGCAGCACGAGAACGTGCTTTTTGCTGTTCCATTTGGGAGTTGAAATCAGCTTCGTTGAGTGTCATATTATTTTCCGAAAGAATAAGTGCAGTAAGGTCAACGGGGAATCCAAAGGTGTCGTATAACTCAAACGCCTTTGCTCCCGAAAGCTCTTTTCCTTTGTTACTAGCAATCAATTGATTCAACAACACCAAACCTTGAGCCAAGGTTTTAAGAAACGACTGTTCCTCTTCTTTAATTACATTTTGAATTAGGTTTTGCTGTGCCTTAAGTTCTGGAAAAGCAGCACCCATTTGATCGGTAAGCGTATCTACCAACGCAAAAATAAACGGTTCTTTTTGGTCTAAAAAAGTATAGCCATAACGAATGGCACGACGTAAAATTCGGCGAATCACATAGCCTGCACCATTGTTGGAGGGCAATTGCCCGTCGGCAATGGAAAAGGAGACTGCCCTAAGGTGGTCAGCAATGACACGTATGGCGATATCGATTTCTTCGTTTTTCCCGTAAGCAGTAGCTGTGCGTGTTTCTATTTCCCGAATAAGGGGGGTGAACACGTCTGTATCATAATTGGACTGTACTTCTTGCACTACCATACAAAGGCGCTCAAAACCCATCCCGGTATCTACGTGTTTTTCGGGCAGTTTTTCTAGTGACCCATTTGCTTTTCGGTTGAATTCAATAAACACCAAATTCCACACCTCGACCACTTGAGGGTGATCTTGATTGACAAGATCGGCCCCTGAAATTTTTGCTTTTTGTTCGGCGCTTCTAATATCCACATGGATTTCGGAGCATGGACCACAAGGTCCTTGATCGCCCATTTCCCAAAAGTTGTCCTTTTTGGAACCCATCAAAATACGCTCTGAATCGATATGCGCTTTCCAAAATTCGATGGCTTCATTATCAGTTTCTAACCCCTCTGTTTGATCTCCCTCAAAAACAGTAACATACAAATCGTTTTTATCAATTTTCATGACAGCAGTCAGAAATTCCCATGCATATGCAATGGCCTCTTTCTTGAAATAGTCACCAAAACTCCAATTGCCGAGCATCTCAAACATGGTGTGGTGGTAGGTATCTTTTCCTACTTCTTCCAAATCGTTGTGTTTGCCCGAAACCCGAAGGCATTTTTGGGTGTCTGCAATGCGCGTATCTTTTGCTTTTTTATTCCCTAAGAAATACTCTTTAAACTGATTCATGCCAGCATTGGTAAACATTAGGGTCGGGTCGTCTTTCATCACCATAGGTGCAGAAGGAACGATTTTATGGTTTTTAGCAGCAAAAAAGTCTAAAAATTGTGCGCGGATTTGTTGTGCTTTCATGAAACCGTTTAATGGTTGGTGCGAATTATGTATCTTTGTTTAATACTCATTTCGACGGGGTAAAAATAGTACATTTTACTGAATGGCAAAGGTTAAGTATTACTACGATCAAGATAGTCTTTCGTACAGAAAGATAGAGGTTAAAAACAGACGTAAAGTACGCAATGTGTTGGCGTTTATCGCGGCATCTGCCATCTTTGGTGTGGGTTTTGTTTTGATTTTACTTTCTACGCCTATGCTAAGCACCCCAACAGAAATTTCTCAAGCACGTGAATTAGAAAACTATAAACTCAACTACGAGCAATTACAACGCAAAATGGGCCAAGTAGAGGAAGTTTTGGAGCATTTGCAAGAGCGTGATAACCAAATATACAGAGTAGTTTTTGAAACAAATCCCATTTCTGAGGATGTTCGAAAAGCTGGATTTGGAGGTGCCAACAGATATAAAAACTTAGATGGTTTTACCAATTCTGATGTGATCATTAGCACCACTAAAAGACTTGACATACTATCTAAGCAAATGGTAGTGCAGTCTAAATCGTTTGACGAAATACAACGCTTAGCGGTTGATAAAGAGAAACTTTTAGCAGCCATACCATCTATTCAGCCCATTGCAAACGACGATTTGACGCGTATGGCTTCTGGATTTGGTTGGCGAACAGATCCCTTCACCAAGGCCCGTAGGCGGCACAAAGGAATGGATTTTACCGCACCTCGAGGAACACCCATTTATGCCACAAGCGATGGAAAGGTTAAACGTGCTGATGCAAGGGCGCTTGGCTATGGAAAACACATCCGTATTGACCATGGGTTTGGTTATGTGACGCTGTATGCACACTTGAGCGGGTACAACGTAAAAAGAGGTCAACGTGTTAAACGCGGTGACATTATTGGATACGTAGGAAATACGGGGCGCTCACAAGCACCTCACCTTCATTATGAAATTCACAAAGACGGCAAAGCGGTTAATCCAATTAATTTTTACTCTGGTGATTTAAATCCTGTGGAGTTTGAGGCGATGTTAGAAGCTGCCAATAAGGAAAATCAATCCCTTGACTAATGCGCCATCAGTTATCCGAAAAACTATATTACAGCATTGGAGAAGTAGCCGAGGCCTTTGACGTTAAGCCATCACTTATTCGGTTTTGGGAAAAGGAATTTCAAATCATAAGCCCAAAAAAAACGCAAAGCGGTACTCGCAAATTTTCCGCCAAAGACATAGAAAAGTTTGAACTGATACATGCTTTAGTCAAGGAACGGGGTTTTACTTTAAAAGGTGCTAAAAAGCAACTAACAAAAGGGAAAAAAGGGAACTTGGACGTACTTAAAAAACTACAAAAAATACGTCAAGAGCTACTGCGTATCAAGGCTGAGTTGTGACTACTTTTTTCGAATAAAAACATCAATTGTTACTCCGTTAAAATTGTATTCGGCGCGAAGTTTGTTTTCCAGAAATCGCTTGTAGGGGTCTTTTACGTACTGGGGTAAATTGCAGAAAAAGGCAAACTGTGGGTGTGCGGAATGTAATTGAGTTGCAAATTTAATTTTGACATATTTCCCTTTTAGTGCTGGGGGTGGGTTTTTTTCAATTACAGGAAGGATATAATCGTTTAGTTTTCGGGTTGCTATGCGTTGTGAACGTCTTTTATATACATCAACTGCTGATTCAATTGCCTTAAATACGCGTTGTTTTGTTAGGGATGAAATAAATACAATCGGCACATCGACAAAAGGCGCTATTTCAGCTCGGATTTGTTCTTCAACTTGCTTGGTAGTTTGCGTGGTTTTATCGACCAAATCCCACTTATTTACTAAAATCACCACTCCTTTATGATTGCGTGCTGCTAGCCAAAAAATGTTTTTTACCTGTGCGTCAAAACCACGAGTAGCATCATATACCAGCATACAAACATCTGAATGCTCAATAGAACGCAAAGCACGCATCACAGAATAAAATTCTATGTTGGCTTTTACTTTTGCTTTTCGTCGAATTCCTGCAGTATCTACCAAACAAAATTCAAATCCAAAACGGTTATATACCGTGTCAATGCTGTCGCGTGTTGTACCTGCTTCGTCTTTTACAATGTTTCTAGGCTCGCCAATAAGGGCATTCACAAATGAAGATTTTCCCGCATTGGGTCTTCCTACCACCGCAAATCGAGGAAGGTCATCTCTCAGGCTGGTAGTTTGTTGCGGAAGTGCCTCAACCAATGCGTCTAACAACTCGCCTGTACCACCTCCATTTATGGCGGAGATATGAAACAAATTATCCATTCCCATAGAATAAAACTCAACCGTAGCTGGGATACGAAGAGCATTATCAACCTTATTCGCAACTAAAAAAACAGGCTTGTTAGATTTGCGAAGTAGTTTGGCAACTTCCTCATCCATCAAATTAGCACCTGTTTCTACATCTACCATAAATATAATAGCATCTGCTTCTTCAATGGCAATTTCGACTTGCTGATCAATTTCTTTCTCATAATCGTCATCGCCTCCAATCACGTAGCCGCCCGTATCTATAAGGGTAAACTCGTGACCGTTCCAATCGGACTTTCCATAATGCCTGTCGCGGGTAACGCCGCTTGAGGAGTCAACAATAGCTTCTCTACGTTGTACTAATCGATTAAAAAGGGTGGACTTTCCTACATTAGGCCTGCCAACAATAGCTACTAGGTTTCTCATAATAATGGGTGCAAAGGTAACTTAGTCTGAGGTCAATAACCAAAACGTTTTAGTGCATTGGGGTTTGAGCGCCAATCTTTGTTTATTTTCACAAAAAGCTCGAGGTGTATTTTTTTATCAAAAAACTGTTCTAATTCTTTTCTTGCAAGCGTGCCTACTTTTTTAAGTGACGCGCCTTTGTGTCCAATCAGTATTCCTTTTTGCGAAGAACGCTCCACATAAATGATAGCACTAATTTTGATGATGCTTTCGTTTACTTTAAATGATTCTGTTTCGACTTCCACAGCATATGGTATTTCTTTGTCGTATGAGAGTAAAATCTTCTCACGAATTACCTCATTAACAACAAAGCGTTCAGACCTATCGGTTAGTTGATCTTTAGGAAAATATGGCGGATGTTCGGGAAGCAGCTGCACTATTTTTGCAATGAGCGTATCTACTTGAAATTTTTCCAATGCAGATATGCTCCAGATATCCGCATTGGGTAATTGCAATTTCCATGCATCAACCGTTTCTTCAAGGAGCTTTTGATTACCCGTGTCAATTTTATTAATGGCAAGAATTAGAGGTTTGTTTGTTTTGGATAAGCGGCTCATTACATCTTCGCTTTTACCCTTCTTTTCACCAATTTCAACCAAATAAATTAACACATCGGCATCGTCAAAAACGGTTTGCACAGCCTCCATCATGCTTTCTTGTAATTTGTATGCGGGATCTATAATTCCGGGTGTGTCGGAAAGAATAAGCTGATAATCATCGGAATTGCGTATGCCTAAGATTCTGTGACGGGTAGTTTGTGCTTTGGCAGTAGTAATAGCTAATTTTTGACCCAAAATAGCATTGGTCAAGGTAGACTTACCCACATTTGGACTACCAATAATATTTACAAAACCAGCTTTATGCATGTTACAAAGGTAATGATTGCTAAAGAGGTATTGTCAAATCAGGTAAGTTTTGTACTTTTGCCCTCTACATCGCGGGATAGAGCAGTAGGTAGCTCGTCGGGCTCATAACCCGAAGGTCGCTGGTTCGAGTCCAGCTCCCGCTACAAAGAAACTCCTTGAGAAATCAAGGAGTTTTTATTTTGGGGTAAAGTGATGCGTACATCTATTTGATGAAAAACAAAGTTGTTGTCTCAAAAAATGAGTCAACATTATTTACCGTTGTCAACTGCTCAAACGGAGTTACTTACTATCAAATACTATTAATCGAATTCGTTTTACATAATACGCGCACAAAAGCACATTTACAGCTAGTAATATACCTGTTAAAATATTTTCTTCAATTCTATTATCAAAAAAAACATGCATAAAAAATATATTGAAAATCATAGGTAACAAAAACAATAGTCCTGCTAACCTTGTTTTAGGGATTATCATTAAAAATCCAGCTAAAATTTGAAAAAAAGCTATGAGCCTTAAAAATCCTGATTGACGCATTGTGTTCATAGTAATTTTATAGCCAACTGGAGCTTCATAAGAACCCTTTTCAACTATAGTTTCCACGATTTATTTTTGGGTAATAGGTTTTAATTTAATTGGAATTTTATCTATTCCTTTAAAAATGAAGAAAAGAGCTAAAATGATAGTTAACACAGCGTTTATTTTGGATTTCATATGTCATGTAATTTTAAGCTAATATATGTTAATAATATTTATTTAGATTGAATATAAATAATTTGGTTTTATTGAATTTCTACTCTATGTTTGCGCCTAATTTGAAACTATTCTAAATAACTAAATGAAAAAGCCCTTACTGCTTCTAACCATTTTATTCTGTGTTTCGTTAAACGCTCAAAATCAACCTGTAGTTTTAAAAGATTCTATTTTCCCTCTAGATGAAGTTATTATTAAAGGGAATACGATATTGGGTAACAAGTTTGTTGCAAAAAACAGAACAGGAGCAGCCTACTTTCTTTCAAAGGAAGAATTAGCGCAATTTGATTATGTGGATATCAACAGGGCGTTAAATAAAATTCCTGGAATCAATTTTTTTGAGGAAGATGGCTTTGGATTGAGACCTAATATAAGCATCCGGGGAACTTCACCTGAAAGAAGTTCTAAAATAGCCATTATGGAGGATGGTGTTTTAATATCGCCTGCACCATACAGTGCGTCATCAGCATATTATTTTCCATCCATTGCCAGAATGGAAGCATTAGAGGTCTTAAAGGGCAGTAGTCAAATTCAATACGGGCCTTATACTTCAGGTGGAGCTATAAACTTTGTCTCTACAGGGATTCCCGACTCATTTGAAGGAAAAGTAAGAAGCATTTATGGAAGTTTCCACACGGGTCAGCTTCATACATCCATTGGAGATAGCTTTGAAAATTTTGGCTACTTGTTGGAATACTTAAATTTTAATTCCAACGGTTTTAAAACGCTTGGAAATAATTTAAATACAGGATTTGATATTAACGAAATATCATCAAAAATTCGGTATAAAACCTCTGAAGATGCTAAAATAAAACAGGTTGTGGAGTTAAAATTTCATCATTACGATGAGGTTTCTAACGAAACGTATTTAGGCTTAACAACAGCCGATTTTGAAAAAGCTCCCTATATGAGATATAGCGGGTCAGAAAAAGACAAAATGGATGCTGAACAGATTCAATATGTGCTTACACACGAAATTAACTTTACAGAAAATTTTAAAATAACATCCAATTTTTACCACAATGAATTTAAAAGAAATTGGTACAAGCTTGATGACGTTGTATTTGATGGCAGCTCGCAAAAAATATCGGAAATACTATCAAATCCAGCTCAATACGCAGGGCATATAGCTGTCGTTAAAGGAGAATTAGATTCAGAAAGTGCTTTGAAAGTAAAGGCAAACAACAGAAAATACCTATCTAAAGGAGCACAAACAAAAATTGATTACCACTGGTATGGGAAAAATGATTCATTTCATGATCTTGAAATTGGATTTAGATTCCATTACGACGAGGAGGATCGATTCCAATGGGAAGACACCTATGCCATAACTAATGGATTTATGTCATTAGAAACTTACGGAGAAAAAGGAGCGCAAGGGAACAGAATTAGTTCAGCAAACACATTTGCGTCATACGTGATGTATAAGTATAAATTCAATGGGCTTACCATATCCCCAGGAATTAGATATGAAAACATTAAATTGTCTAGAGATGATTTTGGGAAATCAAATCCATTGAGGAGTCTTAATGACGTTTCATCAAGAGAAAATAAGGTTTCTGTACTCATTCCCGGGATTGGCTTCAACTATACATTTAACAACAAATTATCTGTCTTCAGTGGTATTCACAAAGGGTTTTCACCACCAGGAAATTCAGTTGGACAAAAACCCGAAGAGAGTGTAAATCTGGAAGCAGGAATTAGATTTTCGGTAGACACATTTAATGCTGAATTGATAGCATATCAAAATGATTACAGTAATCTTTTAGGAAATGATCTTGCTGCTACGGGTGGATTAGGTGAGCTAGATCCGTTTAATGCTGGCGAGGCCTTGGTCAACGGGCTAGAAATGCTGATAACAACTGACTTAATGGAAAATGGAGATATAAAAATTCCTTTCTCAATTTCATATACTCTAACCAATGCCAAGTTTTTAACTGATTTTGGTAGTACCCAAGATATTTGGGGTGAAGTTAATAATGGAGACCGCATCCCCTATATCCCAAAACACCGTTTAAATACTGCCATCAGCATACAAACTAATAAATTTGAGTTCCATTTAAATTCTAACTACAACGGGAAGTTTTCAACTACCGCTAATGGTTCAGTAGAAATTCCTGCGTATTTTATTTTAGATGCCTCCATGATTTATAAATTACGTTCTAACCTTAAGCTGAAAACAAAATTTTTAAATCTTTTAGACGAGGGCTATGCCGTTTCAAGAGCACCAGCTGGACTAAGACCTGGTCACCCTTTTGGTGTTTACGCTGGTTTCGAACTTAATTTTTAAATCATTTT
>ERZ802826.281-NODE-281-length-16540-cov-32.2107_pt1 | contig 16540 bp, 18 predicted proteins | sample MGYA00345651_ERZ802826 | MGnify/ENA primary metagenome ERZ802826 (study PRJEB30503, sample SAMEA104212371) | marine metagenome | biome: Westerlies Biome; feature: [SRF] surface water layer (ENVO:00010504) within the epipelagic zone...; material: water...
AGACCGGCAACGGCAAGGACGCCAAGGTTGTTCAGGAAGCCTTCAACTACATGCTGAGCGACGCTGCTCAGGACAAGGCTCCTTCCCTGGGCTTCGTGCCTCTGAAGGGCGACATCCTGGCCAAGGCCAAGGCTGCTGTGAACAAGATCGGCGAGTGATGACTGGCTGAGCCGTCGGTTGATCTGACGGTTCTGAGCAGTTCCAAGGGGGGCCTACGGGCCCCTTTTTTTGTTCTTTTCTCACCCTTGGACAAAAGTTAGACGGGTCTTAACCGAATCACATCCAGCCCTTTGCCTGGGACGCATGTTGCGCTCCATACAGTTCGGATGTATCCGCGGAACACCTCAATGGTTGCGATTCCCTCCCGTGAGCTCTCCCCAAGACGTGACGGTTTCAGGGAATTGCTGGAAACCAATTACCAGAAACGCAACCTTGTTCATCTGACGGCGGGCAGTGTTGTCCCGTTGCTGAAGAACAGCATCTGGCTTGTTGTGCGCGGCATGGTCAAGCTTGGTGCCGTGTCTGTGCATGGCGATGAGCTGCTGCTTGGGCTCGCCGGTCCGAACGAGCCTTTCGGTGAACCACTGAGCACGGTGGAGGCCTATGAAGCTGTGGCGCTGAGTGACTGTGACCTTCTCTGCTTGAGCACCAGTGAGGTGGAGCAGGCACCCCAACTCGCTCTGGCGATGATGGATGCCATTGGTGCTCGTTACCGGCAGGCCGAGTACATGTTGGCTCTGCTCGGTCTGCGCCGCGTGGAGGAGCGGGTGCGCGGTTTTCTGGAAATGTTGGCCCAGGACTATGGCCAACCCTGTGACGACGGCTTGCGACTCAATCTGCGGCTGACCCATCAGGAGATGGCCAGTGCTCTGAGCACCACCCGCGTCACTGTGACCCGGGTGATCGGTCTGCTGCGTGATGAGGGCTGGTTGAAGATCGATGCTCAGCGGCACCTGGTGATCGCCCACCTGCCACGTCGCTGATTCCTGAGGATTCAGGGCATTAAAAAGCCGGCACAGAAGTGCCGGCTTTTGACCTGTCGCAGTGCGACGCGGTCGGGGTTTGGACGGTTGGATCGGAGCGGCGGGATTTGAACCCACGACCCCCACTACCCCAAAGTGGTGCGCTACCAAGCTGCGCTACGCCCCGTCAGAAGCAAGTTATCACAGGGCATTGCGCCGCCTGAGTCGTTTCAGCATGCGAGTGGTCAGCTGATCTCTTGACTGGTTCCCGTACTGCAGAAGGCGCATCTCAGAGGCCATCTGACGCATCTCCTTGAGGCTCATGGCCGCCAGCCTCAGCTCTGGAAGCGTCCTCCAGGCCCGTGCGCGCATCGGCAGGGTGTTCGGTCCACCGGCCTGGCCGATGTTGATCGTGCCATCGGCCAGCCACTCAGGGATCAGCACCATCAACACGGCGATGAGTCCGTAAAGCTCCACCAGCCCCCGTGGGAGTGGATGAAGCCGGCGTCGATCCGTCGGGTCCGGCGGAGCGCTCACAGCGATCCTCGGTGGAGGTAATGCCCACACCTTGCCACTGACCATTGGCGCATCCAAAGCGCGATGGTCAGATTTGCAATGTCCTCGATGCTGGTGATGGAGGAGTCTCGCGCCAGAGCAGTTCAGGCCCGCGGCTGGCCTCTGGGGTGCGGGTTGAAAAGACCAAACCGATCACCAGCAGCACCGTCAAACCGATCGCGATCAGAACCTGCCGGTCTGACATCTCAAGCCAGGCGGATCGGGGCATTGTCGCTGCGCAGCACACAGTGGTTGATGCTCCAGTCGTAGGCCGCCCAGACCGTTGATGGAAGGCGGTAGTTGTGCCCGTCGAAGTCACCCAGAAGAGTCTGGGTCGGCATGGCGGAGCAGTAGGGGCGACTGCCGGGTTTGGCGAGGTATTGCTGGTGATACGGCTCAGCGAAGGTAAAGGCCTGATCCGCCAGGATCTCCGTGGTGATCGGTCCATACCCCCGTTGATTCAGGGCGTCCTGATACGCGGATTTGCTGGCCTGGGCCAGGCTCATCTGCTGATCTGTCGTGGTGTAGATCGCTGAGCGGTACTGGGTTCCTGTGTCGTTGCCCTGGCGGTTCCCCTGGGTGGGGTCATGGCATTCCCAGAACAGTTTCAGCAGATCACTGAAATCCACGGCTGGGGTGCTCCAGACCACCCGCACCACTTCGGTATGGCCTGTTGTCCCTGTGCACACCTCTTGATAGGTCGGGTTGGTGCGCTGACCACCGGCGTAACCCACGGCCGTGCTCACCACACCCGGAAGACGCCAGAACCCCTTTTCAGCGCCCCAGAAACATCCACAGGCAAAAAGGGCTTCCTCCTGGTCGCTCATCAGCGGTGCCCGCAGCGGGGTGCCAAGAACGGCATGCATCGCCTCTGTCGAGGACTCACCACCGCGTTGGGTCAGCCAGGAGGGGAGCATGAATGATCAGAGAGTCCCTGAACCCTAGGCAGGCTGATCGGTGCTCTGAACGGGTTCCAATTGAATGTGGTTCAGCAGGGTGGTGACGAACGCGAACAGAAGAAAGGGAAGGCTCAGCACCAGAATCAGACCGACGCCCACGAGCGCGAAAATCGGCCGTGACGAGCCCATCAGGGCCAGACCCGCCGCAAGGCTCACGAAGATCACGGCCATCCAGGCCAGCACCTGGCCGTAGATGTCGCCGAAGGTGAGCGTGCAGCGCATCGCCAGAGGTGAGCTGCTGGTCATGGAAGGCTCCTGCGTTCAACCAGCTAAGCCGCTCAAAGCGGTGTTGTCCGTCTCAGCTTCCAACTTCTTCAGGAAGCCATTCCCTCGAGTTGTTCGGCAGCCTGTTGCCGTTCCCACAGTCTTCGATAAACCCCGGCCGTGGCGATCAAGGCGTTGTGGTGGCCCTGTTGCACGATTCGCCCGTTGTCCATCACCAAGATCCGGTCGCAGGCTGCAGCTGCCGAGAGTTGGTGGCTGATCATCACAATGGTGCGTCCCTCCTGGGATCGGATCGAGTTCAGGATGGCGGCGGCGGTGTTGTTGTCCACGCTGGCCAGGGCATCGTCCAGAACCAGCACCGGAGCGGAGACCAGCAGGGCGCGCCCCAGGGCAGTGCGTTGACGTTGCCCGCCGCTGAGCGTGATGCCCCGTTCGCCGACGATGGTGCTGAATCCATCCGGGAACCCTTTGACGTCATCCGACAGTCGGGCACGTTCGGCCGCTTGCTCGACCCGGTCATCTCCTGCCCTGGGTTCGCCGTAACGAAGGTTGTCGGCGAGGGTGCTGGTGAACAGAAATCCCTCCTGGGGAACCATGGCCACCTCGCCTCGCAAATCCTTCAGGGGCAGGCGGTTGATGTCCACGCCATCCAGGAACAATTGGCCGTCCGGAACCGGCACCATCCGACCGAAGGCACGGGCCAGGGTTGTTTTGCCGCAGCCCACAGCACCAACCACGGCCACCAGTTCGCCGGGTTCAATGCAGAAATCAAGGCCGTTCAGGGTGTCGCGCTCGGCTCCGTCGTAACGGATGTGCAAGCCGCGAGCTTCGAGTCGTCCGCTCCTGGGTTGATCTGCTGTGATCGGATCGTTGCCATCACGAATGGCAGGTTGCCGCTGGAGCAGCTCCTCCACCCGTTCCAGACTCACCTGACCGGTCTGGAACGTGTTGAGCGTGAAGCCCAACAACGCAGTGGGAAAAACCAGCTGCTGCACATAGAAGACCAGGGCGACAAGCCCGCCGGTCGTGAGGCTGCCGTCGCTGAGCTTGCCGCTGCCCAGGGCCAGCAGCAACAACAGGGAGATGGAGGAAAGACCCTCCAAAAGGGGGAAGAGGGTGCTTCGAGTCCGTGCCAGACGGATGGCACTGTTTCGGTAACTGCGGTTGCGCTGGGAAAACGCCTGCTGCTCCGATGCTTCCTGGCCGTAGATCTTGATCGCTCCGATGCCGGAGAGGTCCTCCTGGATCAGATCGCTCAACCCAGACAGGTCCTCCTGTTGACGGCGTTGCTGCTTCATCATCCGGCCGCCGAACAGGCGCACCACCGTCAGCATCACGGGATAGGGACCAATGGCAGCCAGGGTCAGCGATGGATCAATCGTCAACATCGCCGGCAGCGTCAGGCTGTAGGCCAGCAGGGTGTTGGTCAGGCTGAGAATGGCGAAGCCCAGCAGGCGGCGGATGTTCTCCACATCGCTGGTGGCCCGGTTGATCACATCACCACTGCCCGTGGTCTGCACCCAGGCCGGTTCCTGCCGGAGCATGTGGTCGAACAGGCTCTGGCGGAGTTCGACCTCCACCTGGCGGCCGACACCGAACACAAGCTGCCGCGACAGCAACCGCACGGCACCCATGGTGGTGGCCAGCAGCACGATCCAGGCGGCCTGGCTCAGGACGCGGTCATAGGCGAAGCCGACCTGCAACTCATCGATGACCCGGCGCACCTCCATCGGGATCGTGACGCTGAGGACGTTGACCACCACCAGGGCGATCGCGCCGAAGATGACGGTTTTGCGGTGAGGGCGCAGGTAACGGCCGATCAGGTCCAGGCGCATGGCCGCCATGCGGTTTCCGATCAGGGCACGTCAACCTAGGTGGGTGTGGTTCTCCACGGATGTCTGATTCCCCGTCCGAGTCAACCCAGAGTCATCCCCTCCATGGGACCGACCGCGATTTGATCGATCGTCTGCTGGCCTGTGAAGCGCCTGGCGACGGTGAACTGACGGAACTGGCGCGTCTGCTGATTCGCTACGACGGCTTCCCCGGTGCTGAGGATCTGCAGCAGGACATGCAGCGGTTGCTGACCCTGTGGTCCCTCAGCCGGGACGAGCTCAACCATCAGGTGCGTGCGCTGTGGGCCAAGGGCTACCGCCCCGGTGCCGCAGCCTCTGACCCTGTGGGCTCCGGCTTCGACACCAGTGAGACCAGCGACGGCTGAATCTGGTCAGCTCAGCACTTCGTGGGGATAGTGGGTGCCCATGGGCCCATTCCGCTTCATGTCACCTGCCTCTCCCTCCTGGTCCGGTCTGCTGGAGCTGCTGTTGTGCGGTGAAAGCCTGTCCGCTGCACAGGCGACGGACCTGATGCAGGCCTGGCTGTCCGAGTCCCTGACCCCTGTTCAGACCGGTGCCTTTCTGGCCGGTCTCCGGGCCAAGGGGATGGAGGCCGAGGAGCTGGCGGCGATGGCGGCGGTGCTGCGTGAGGCTTGTCCACTGCCCTGTGCCCGCCCCGATCGGTTTTTGGTGGACACCTGCGGCACGGGCGGCGATGGTGCCGACACCTTCAACATCTCCACCGCCGTTGCCTTCACCGCTGCGGCTTGCGGCGTGGAGGTGGCGAAACACGGCAATCGCAGTGCCAGTGGCAAGGTCGGCTCCGCCGATGTGCTGGAGGGGCTGGGCCTGAACCTCAAAGCACCGTTGCAGTCGGTCGTCGACGCGATTCCTGCCGCCGGCGTCACATTTTTATTCGCTCCGGCCTGGCATCCGGCTCTGGTGAATCTGGCGCCCTTGCGACGCAGTCTCGGTGTGCGCACAGTGTTCAATCTGCTTGGGCCGCTGGTCAATCCGTTGAAACCACAGGCACAGGTGCTGGGGGTCGCGAAGAAGGATCTTCTGGATCCCATGGCTGGAGCCCTGCAACGTCTTGGATTGGAGCGAGCCGTGGTCGTCCACGGCGCCGGAGGGCTGGATGAGGCGTCGCTGGCAGGTCCCAATGACCTGCGCTTCATCGAAGCTGGCGCCATCCGCTCGCTTCAGCTCTCTCCTGACGAACTCGGATTGGCAACGGCGGATCTCGAGACGTTGAAAGGCGGTGACCTGGACTGCAACCAGACCATCCTTCAGCAGGTGCTCCAGGGCCGTGGGGAACCGGCCCAGCGGGATGTGGTCGCGTTGAATACAGCCCTGGTGCTGTGGGCCGCTGGGATCGACACGGATCTGTCCTCTGCCGCGGCCCGCGCCGCCGAAGCCCTGGATCAAGGTCTTCCCTGGACCCGTCTGGAGGCCCTGCGCCAGCACCTGGCCAGCTGAAATGGACAATGAAGGGTGATGACCGTCAGCTTTTCGGCCTGATGCCCCACCCTTCGTCACGTCAGGCTCATCTCGTGCTGGCCGATGGCACGGTTCTCACGGGTGACGCGTTCGGGCACCGCGGCTCCGTGGTGGGTGAGGTGGTGTTCAACACCGGAATGACCGGATACCAGGAGGTCCTGACGGACCCGTCCTATGCCGGGCAGCTGGTCACCTTCACCTACCCCGAACTGGGAAACACCGGCGTGAATGGGGATGATCAGGAGGCCGACCATCCCCATGCCAGGGGAGTGATCGCTCGCCAGCTCGCCCCATGTGCCAGCAACTGGCGCTGTTCGGAATCCCTGGACAACTGGATGGAACGCCATGGCCTGGTGGGCATCTGCGGTGTCGACACCCGTGCCTTGGTGCGTCGACTTCGAGACGGCGGAGCCATCAATGGTGTGATCAGCAGCGATGGACGTTCGCCCGCTGACCTGCTGGCCGAGGTCCGTCGCGCCCCGAGCATGGAGGGCCTCAATCTGGCCAGCCAGGTCAGTACCACCGAGCCCTACGAATGGTCGTCGCCATGCCGCGTCGGTTTCGATCAGCGGCTGAAACAGCATCCCGACCTCCCTTACCGCGTGGTTGCCATTGACTTCGGCATCAAGCGGGCGATCCTCGACCGTCTGGTCGCCCATGGCTGTGCGGTCACCGTTCTGCCCTCGGATGCCGATCTGGACACGGTGCTGTCCCATCAGCCGGAGGGGGTTTTCCTCTCCAATGGCCCTGGCGATCCGGCTGCGGTGGACAGCGGCATCGACCTGGCCCGATCCCTGCTGGAGCGGGCCAATCTGCCGTTGTTCGGGATCTGCCTCGGCCATCAGATTCTTGGCCTTGCCTTGGGAGGGAAGACCTTCAAGCTCGGCTACGGCCACCGTGGTCTGAACCATCCCTGCGGCACGAGCGGTCAGGTGGAGATCACCAGCCAGAACCACGGCTTTGCCCTGTCCGCTGACTCACTGCCGGAGCCGATGGTTGAGGTCACCCATCTCAATCTCAACGACCGCACCGTTGCGGCGTTTCAGCATCGCCATCAACCGGTGTTTGGCATCCAGTACCACCCGGAGGCCAGCCCTGGACCCCACGACGCTGATCACCATTTCGGTCGCTTCGTTGCGTTGATGGCGGATCGTCGGAACGTCGGTGGTTGACAACCGTCAGCATCACTACACTTCGTGGCGTGATTGCGTGGGGAGACTGGACCCATCAGTGAACTGCAGCGACTGACGGTCTCTCTGCGTGGAGGCTTCGAACAACAGAACGGCTGTCTGGTGTTTCATTTCACCGGTCAGTTGGACGCCTACTCCGAGAAGCAGTTCATGGAGTATGTCGTCGACGTGCTGAAGGCCAGCAAACTCCCTGCTGTGATTGACCTCAGCAAGATCGATTTTCTGGACTCATCCGGATTGGGTGCCCTTGTTCAGCTCGCCAAGCAGTGCACGGATGCCAAGCGCGCGTTTTCCCTTGTGGGGAACTCCCGTGTGATGCAGACGGTGAAACTTGTGCGTCTGGAAGAGTTTCTGCATCTGGCCCAGGATCTGCCGTCGGCCCTCAGCAACCTGGCGGCTTGAGCGAGTGGATCCGGGGGCAGACCGCCGGCGGCAGTGCTGGTGACCTCGGTCCGCTTCAGTTGGCGTGGTTGGGTGATGCGGTCTGGGAATTGCACCAACGTTTGCGCTTCTGCCGCTCACCCGGTCGTGCCGATGTGTTGCACCGCGCCGTTGTGGCCAAGGTCTGTGCCGAGGCACAGGCCGAGGCCCTTGGCCAGCTTGATCCCGTCTTGAGTGAGCAGGAGCGGGATTTGGTGCGTCGTGGCCGCAATCGGGCCGGTCGCGGACCCAAGCGATCCGATGCGGCGGTGTATGGACTCGCCACGGGGTTTGAGACAATGGTGGGCTGGCTGTATTTGAACGACCCAGCGCGCCTGGCGGAGCTTCTCGATCACCTGGATCAGGCCGGCACCCTCTCAACATCCTCAACACCTCGCCCATGAGCCCTCGCTTTGAACGCCGTCCCGGCGGTTCGTCCAGGACTGGACGACCGGGGCGCAGCGACCGACGTCGTCCTGATGCCGACGCTGAGGCTGATGCCGGCCGCCGCGAGTGGAACCGAGAGGCGCCGGCGCCGGTCCGCCGGGGGCGCATGGACGACCGTCGCCGGGGTCGCTCCGATGAAGAGCAGCGCGCCCGTCCTGATCGGGGCGACCGTGGAGGCCGTGGACGTTTCATGGCAGACCGGCGTCCTGAGCGCCCCGCGCGTCGGGAGGGGCGTCGGGACGATCAACGCCCTTACAGCGATCGTCGTGATCCCCCCCGTGACGACCGTTCCGATGGAGGTCGGGATGACCGTCGCATGGATCGCCGTTTCGATCGTCGGGATGAAGCACAGGGGGACCGACGGGGTGAACGGCGTCCGTCTTTTCAACGGGAGCGCTCGCGGCTCCCATTCAGGGATCGCGCTCCGCGCAAGCCTGAGGGGGAGGCGGCTGCTGCCACGCCGCCAGCGGATGATCTGGTCTGGGGCCGTCATTCAGCACTCGCGGCCCTGGAAGCCGGTCGACCGATCCATCGCATCTGGTGCACCCCGGAGATGCGAAGCGCCGCCAAGTTTCTGCAACTGCTTCGCGATGCCAAGGCCTCCGGTGTGCTGGTGGAGGAGGTCACCTGGGCCCGTCTGGGCCAGATCACCGGAGGCTCGGTGCACCAGGGCATTGCCCTGCAGACAGCGGCGGCTGAAACAATCGATCTGGAGAGCCTGATTGAAGGCTGCTCCGATCTGGGGGAACCGCCGTTGCTGCTGGCCCTCGATGGCGTCACGGATCCCCACAACCTCGGTGCTGTGGTCCGCTCGGCTGAGGCCATGGGAGCCCATGGCGTGGTGTTGCCCCAACGACGCAGTGCCGGTCTGACGGGGTCGGCGGCGAAGGTGGCTGCTGGCGCCCTTGAACACCTCCCCGTGGCGCGGGTGGTCAACCTCAACCGCTCTCTCGAGAAGCTCAAGGATGCCGGCTATCGGGTGATTGGCCTGGCAGGTGAGGGCGATGTGACCCTGCCTGATGTGGATCTGAGTGGGCCGCTGGTGCTGGTGACCGGTTCGGAGGATCAGGGGTTATCCCTGCTGACACGCCGCCACTGCGACCAGTTGGTGCGGATTCCGCTGCGGGGGGTCACGCCAAGCCTGAATGCATCTGTGGCAACGGCGCTGTGCGTGTATGAGGTGGCCCGTCGCAACTGGATGAAGGACATCCATGGTCAGGCTCCGTCGCCGCCGATTCAGCGGGCGCGGATGGCCGGTCAGCGAGAGGACGACACGCCAGCACCACAGGTTGAGACGACGCAGCCTGAGGAGCGCATCGAACTGGACCTTGAACGCCGAGATCTCGATGCAGGACGCGAGTTTGATCAGAGCATCCAGCTTTCTCCCTGAGTTGACCGTGTTATTTGGCCTGGTCGGTGCAAAATGCCCCTACAACACATGAGCTCCATGAGCCCTTTGATCCGGCCGCTGCGCAGCCTCGCCAATGGTGTCGGGATGGCTTGGTGGGCCCGTGTTGAGACCACCGGGCCCGATGTGACGTACTGGTTCGGTCCTTTCCTGACCCGCAAGGGACTGGAAGCTGAGCTCGCCACCTTCCTTGAGGATGTGGGTTCAGAGCAGCCTCAGTCCATTCGCCACACCCTGCTGCGCACCCGTCGCAGCGAACCATTGACCATCGCTGCCGAGGGGTGATCCTGCGGCTGATAGCGTCGCTCCTGCAACAGATCGCAGTTTCATGACGATCAGCGCGTGGCGTCAGCGACTGCAGGCTGGTGAAGTCTCATCCAGGGAGCTGGTGGATGAGCATCTGCAGCGTTTGGAGCGGTCAGAGCCGTCGCTCAACGCCTTTGTGGAGGTCACAGCTGAACGGGCCCGCGCTGACGCCGATCGTGTTGATCAGGCCCGTGCTGCCGGTGAGGACCTCGGTCCGCTGGCAGGTCTGCCGCTGGCGATCAAGGACAACCTCTGCACCCGTGGTGTCCGCACCACCTGCTCGAGCCGCATGCTCGAACAGTTCGTGCCGCCCTACGAGTCCACCGTGACGGATCGGCTCTGGGGCGCTGGAGCGGTGTTGGTCGGCAAAACCAACTTGGATGAATTCGCCATGGGCGGCTCCACCGAGACATCGGCCTTTGGTGCCACCAAAAACCCATGGAACATCGAGCACGTTCCCGGTGGCAGCTCCGGTGGTAGTGCGGCGGCGGTGGCATCGGGCAGTTGTCTTGCCTCCCTGGGCTCAGACACCGGTGGTTCGATCCGCCAGCCGGCATCGTTCTGTGGTGTTGTTGGCTTGAAACCCACCTACGGCAGGGTCAGCCGTTGGGGACTGGTCGCTTTTGCCAGTTCCCTGGATCAGGTCGGTCCCTTTGCCGGCTGTGTGGCGGATGCGGCTGAGCTGCTTCAGGTGATCGCCGGTCACGACCAGCGTGATTCCACCTGTTTAACAGCGGATGTTCCCAATTACAGCGCTGGTCTGGCTGCATCGATCAAGGGGCTGAGGGTCGGTGTGATCCGGGAATGCTTCGAGGCGGAAGGACTGGACGCCGAAGTCAAGGCTTCGGTTCAGGCGTCTGCAGCCCAACTGGAGGCTCTCGGTGCCGAACTGGTGGATGTGAGCTGTCCACGCTTCAACGACGGCATCGCCACCTACTACGTGATCGCTCCGTCGGAGGCCTCGGCCAACCTGGCGCGATACGACGGAGTGAAGTACGGCTTCCGTGCTGAGGACGCCGAGAGCCTGGCGTCAATGACGGCCCGAAGCCGGGCAGAAGGTTTTGGCGCGGAAGTGCAGCGGCGGATCCTGATCGGGACCTATGCCCTTTCGGCCGGTTATGTGGACGCCTACTACCGCAAGGCCCAGCAGGTTCGAACGCTGATTCGACGCGATTTCGATGCTGCGTTTCAGAAGGTGGATGTTCTCCTGACCCCCACGGCGCCGTCGCCGGCGTTCAAGGCGGGTGCCCATGCCGATGACCCGCTGGCGATGTATCTGGCAGACCTGCTCACGATTCCGGTGAACCTGGCAGGCCTCCCGGCAATCAGTGTTCCCTGTGGATTCAGTGCTGCTGGCTTGCCGATCGGGATGCAGCTGATCGGCAATGTGCTCGACGAGGCGCGTCTGCTGCAGGTGGCTCACCAGTACGAACAGGCTGCTGATGTGTTCGCGCAACGTCCTGAGGCCCCTTTGGTCCCCTGATCCACCACATCTAGTGTCCTGGCCATTGATCGCACGCTTGATCTTGCGTTAGGCCCTAGGGTGGGGTTATGGCATTCGTTCCGCTCCACAACCACAGCGATTACAGCCTGCTGGATGGCGCATCGCAGCTTCCGGCCATGGTGGAGCGCGCCAAGGAACTGGGCATGCCAGCCATTGCCCTGACGGATCACGGGGTGATGTATGGCGCCATTGAGCTGCTGAAACTCTGCAAGGGCTCCGATCTCAAGCCGATCATCGGCAATGAGATGTATGTGATCAATGGATCCATCGATGATCCTCAGCCGAAGAAAGAGAAGCGCTACCACCTGGTTGTTCTGGCCAAGAATGCCGTCGGCTACCGCAACCTGGTGAAGCTGACGAGCATCAGCCATCTGCGGGGAATGCGGGGGCGGGGGATTTTTTCGCGCGCCTGCATTGATAAGCACCTTCTCAAGACGTACAGCGAAGGATTGATCATCTCCACCGCCTGTCTCGGTGGAGAACTGCCGCAGGCGATCCTGCGGGGGCGGCCGGATGTTGCCCGCAATGTGGCCCGTTGGTATCAGGAGGTTTTCGGAGAAGATTTCTATCTCGAAATTCAGGATCATGGCTCTCCTGAAGACCGGATTGTCAATGTTGAACTGGTGCGCATCGCCCAAGAACTCGGCATCCAATTGGTGGCCACCAACGATGCTCATTACCTGAGCAAGCAGGATGTGGAGGCGCACGATGCCTTGCTTTGCGTGCTCACGGGCAAACTCATCAGCGACGAGAAACGACTTCGTTACACCGGCACGGAATACATCAAGACCGAAGAGGAGATGAACCGACTCTTCGTGGATCATCTAGAGCCGGATGTTGTGCGTCAAGCCATCGCCAACACCGTGGCTGTTGCCGAGAAAGTTGAGGACTACGACATCCTCGGCCACTACCAGATGCCTCGTTTTCCCATTCCTGAGGGACACACTGCGGTGACCTACCTGCGAGAGGTCACAGAGCAAGGTTTACGGGAGCGACTCGAGCTGTCCTCCGATGCAGTCATTCCGGACAACTACGCCGAGCGGATGGCCCATGAGCTCAAAATCATGGAACAGATGGGTTTCCCCACCTACTTCCTTGTGGTGTGGGATTACATCCGTTTCGCGCGTGAGCAAAAGATTCCAGTGGGGCCCGGCCGAGGTTCGGCGGCGGGATCTCTTGTGGCTTATGCCCTTGGCATCACCAACATTGATCCGGTGACCAACGGATTGTTGTTTGAACGTTTCCTCAATCCGGAACGCAAATCGATGCCGGATATTGACACCGACTTCTGCATTGAACGACGTGGTGAAGTGATTGATTACGTCACTGAACGCTATGGCGACGACAAGGTCGCCCAGATCATCACCTTCAACCGGATGACATCCAAGGCGGTGCTGAAGGATGTGGCCCGGGTGTTGGACATTCCCTACGGCGATGCCGACCGGCTGGCGAAATTGATTCCTGTGGTCCGTGGAAAGCCCGCCAAATTGAAGGCCATGATTGGTGAGGAGTCACCAACGCCGGAATTCCGCGAGAAATACGAATCCGACCCTGTTGTGAAGCGCTGGGTAGATATGGCCATGCGCATCGAGGGAACCAACAAAACCTTCGGTGTGCATGCAGCGGGCGTGGTGATTGCCGCTGATCCATTGGATGAATTGGTGCCATTGCAGCGCAACAACGATGGTCAGGTGATCACGCAGTACTTCATGGAAGATGTGGAATCCATGGGTCTGTTGAAGATGGACTTTCTGGGCCTCAAGAATCTCACGATGATTGATAAAACCCTGGAATTGGTGGAAGTCAGCAGCGGAACGCGGCTGGATCCCGACAAGCTTCCGGCTGAGGATGCCGACACCTTCGCCTTGTTGGCCCGTGGGGATCTGGAAGGCATCTTCCAGCTGGAGTCCAGTGGCATGCGACAGATCGTCCGTGATCTGAAGCCGTCCTCCCTGGAGGACATTTCATCAATCCTGGCGCTGTATCGACCCGGTCCTTTGGATGCCGGCCTGATTCCCAAATTCATCAACCGCAAACATGGTCGCGAAGCGATTGACTTCGCCCACACGATTCTGGAACCGATTCTCAGTGAAACCTACGGAATCATGGTCTACCAGGAGCAGATCATGCGCATTGCCCAGGATCTCGCCGGTTATTCCCTCGGCCAGGCAGATCTGCTTCGGCGGGCGATGGGCAAGAAAAAAGTGGCGGAGATGCAGAAGCATCGCGGCATCTTCGTGAAGGGTGCTGCCGAGCGGGGTGTGGATGAGGCGGTATCGGATGAACTGTTTGATCAGATGGTGCTGTTCGCCGAATACTGCTTCAACAAGAGCCATTCCACGGCCTATGGCGCCGTCACCTATCAAACGGCCTATCTGAAAGCGCATTACCCCGTCGCTTACATGGCCGCCCTGCTCACGGTGAATGCCGGTGCAGCCGACAAGGTGCAGCGTTACATCGCCAATTGCAATGCCATGGGCATCGAGGTGATGCCACCGGACGTCAATGCCTCCCGCACGGATTTCACCCCCAACGGCGATCGCATCCTCTTCGGTTTGTCCGCTGTTCGGAACCTTGGTGATGGGGCCATCCGTCAGTTGATTCGTTCACGGGACAGCGATGGCCCGTTCCGTTCGCTGCCGGATCTTTGTGATCGGATCCCTTCCTCGGTGCTCAACCGCCGCGGACTGGAATCTCTGATTCACTGCGGTGCCTTGGATTCCATGGATCCAGCCGCCAACCGAGCCCAGTTGATGGCTGATCTCGATCTTCTCCTCGACTGGGCCTCGTCGAGGGCCAAGGACCGTGACAGTGGCCAGGGCAACCTGTTCGACCTGATGGCAGCTCCGAACGATGAGGACGGTGCCTCTGATCTCAGTCTCGCTCCCAAGGCCGCTCCGGTGGCGGATTACGGCCCAGCCGAGAAGCTCAAGCTGGAGAAGGAGCTGCTTGGTTTCTATCTGTCCGACCATCCGCTCAAGCAACTCACACCCAGTGCTCGACTCCTCGCACCCATCGGCCTGGGGGCGCTTGAAGAGCAACCGGACAAGGCCAAGGTCAGTGCCGTCACGATGATCACTGAGTTGCGTCAGGTCACCACCCGCAAGGGCGACCGAATGGCGATCCTTCAGCTGGAGGATCTCTCCGGCAGTTGCGAAGCAGTGGTGTTTCCTAAGAGTTATGCCCGACTGGCGGACCATCTGATGACAGAGGCGCGTCTTCTCGTCTGGGCTGGCGTCGATCGCCGGGATGATCGCGTTCAGTTGATCATTGATGACTGCCGGGCCATTGACGACCTCGCTGTTCTCCTTGTCGAACTCTCCTCCCAGCAGGCCAGCGACATCGCCATCCAACACAAATTGAGGGAGTGCTTGACGCAATATCGACCTGAGCGTGAGGAGCTTGGCGTCAAAGTGCCCGTTATCGCTGCGGTTCGCGATGGTCATTCAGTTCGCTACGTCCGACTGGGTTCTCAGTTCTGCGTCAAGGACGCGGAAGCTGCACTGCAAGCCCTGAAGACACAGGCCTTCACGGCCCGTCACTCAGAGCCCATGGTGCTGGGTTGATCAGTCGGACTTGTTCTGTTGTTTCTGAGCCTTGATCGACTGGCGCATCCGTTGAACGTTGGGTTTGAGATTCTCCAGACCAAGCAATGAACCGGGCTGTTGATCCCAGCTGGAGCTCAGCACGCCGAAACTCAGCCCCACCAACCCAAGGAGGAAAAAGAAGCCGGAACCCGCCAGTGTCAGACCCGGCGCAATGTCAGCGATGCCCTTGGTGATCAGCAGATAGCTGCCAACAAACACGCCCATGCCGGCGACGGTCGGCAAACCTGTGAACACCGCCACACGACGGGCCATCCGGTCAGCGACATAACGGGGAATGGCCTCTTGGCGAATGGCTTGGTCGTTGCCGTCGCCCTTGGACCCACCCTTTTTGGAACCCTTGGGCTCAAAGGGAAGTGACTGACGGTCCTCAGGCATGTTGCGCTCGATCAGCCGCGGATGCCCAGTTTGGCGATGATCTCGGTGTACCGCTGCTCGCTCTTGTTGCGCATGTAGCTGAGCAGGCGCTTACGGCGACCAATCATCTTCAGCAACCCCTGGCGCGAGGAGAAGTCGTGGATGTTGTTCTGGAGGTGGCTGCTGAGACGGTTGATCCGCTCGCTCAGCATGGCGACCTGGACCTCCGCGGAACCGGTGTCGGTGCCGTGGGTCTGGTGGGTGTTGATCAGCTGTTGCTTCTCGGTGGTATCAAGCGACATGCGCGGGGTGCAGCCCTGTCAGTGCAAACAACCACCTTACCCGGTCATGGGCCCTAACCAGACATAAGCTTGATGCAAGCCCTCAGCCAGGCGTCATCGTCATCACCGTCCTGGGGGCCTCCGATGCTGTTCAGTCGTTGCAGGGCGCTTTGGATCTCATGGGTTTCGTAGCCGAGGGTCTCCAGTGTGGCGATCAGGTCCTGGGGTGAGCTTTCCAGGCTTACGTGCTCGGTGTCTGTTGGAGCGACTGTGTTGACCAGTCGTGAACGCAGTTCCAGTGCCATTCGCTCCGCTGTACGTTTGCCCACGCCCTGTGCTCGGCAAAGGGTTTTGAGGTCGGAGTGGATCAACGCCCTTAGGAGTTCGTTCAGTTGCAGGGCATCAAGTAAAGCTAGGGCTGCCTGCGGTCCAACACCGTTGACACCGATCAGTTCGCGGAATAGATCCCGTTCTTCGATAGCTGAAAAACCAAAAAGTTGAATGTTGTCAGGGCTGACGACTTGATGGACCCATCTCTCCTGCTCATCTCCTAAGTGAAGTGTCACCCAGTCTCTTTGAACAAGCTGAACTTCGTACCCAACACCTCCGGAAGAGATCAGTGCAATATGTCGATTACCGCGTTGGTAATAGTTCTTGATTGTTCCTTGTAGCCAACCGATCATCAAAATGTACCGCTTAAAGATCGAAATGAGACCTTGAAAAAGGTGTTAACACTTTGTAGCCAAACCTTGACATCTTTGAGTCATGAGCTAGGTTAAAAAAGGGTTTGTATAGAAATGCTTTTAACCCCTGAAAAGTTAAGGTTAATCCCCATGGTAGTGCTGATTGTGATCGGCTGCTTTGGTTTGTTGACCTCAAAATCAATCCTTCGGTCACTTTTCTCTCTCGATGTCATTGACACAGCGACCATCAGTATTTTTGTATTAATTGCTGCATCGGCTGGGTCGCAAACTCCGATTGTTTCAGAG
>ERZ802826.291-NODE-291-length-16251-cov-14.815_pt1 | contig 16251 bp, 10 predicted proteins | sample MGYA00345651_ERZ802826 | MGnify/ENA primary metagenome ERZ802826 (study PRJEB30503, sample SAMEA104212371) | marine metagenome | biome: Westerlies Biome; feature: [SRF] surface water layer (ENVO:00010504) within the epipelagic zone...; material: water...
GTGTGAAAACTAACCAAAACATTGGGTGTTTCTGAAGCAACAAAGCCTTTTTCTGCAAGTGTGTTTTCAAGAGCCTTTAAGATCCGTCTTTTATCTAGGTCTGAAACTTTAGCATCGTCAATGCCGGGCTTGAAAAAAGCAAAAGCATTATAAGCACTAAAATCAACGCCTGTGTCATAATCTGTGCTAACACGAATGGATGCACAAGAAGTGAGCAAAATTGCCGCTGCGATGTATAAAAAACATTTCATAATTGAATTTTTTTAAAAATAAACAAAAAACATGCCGAACGTATATTTAAATAAAAATACATAGAATCACGTATTTTTGAATGTGCACAAACCAATCGCCATAAACGAATACTTGCCACTTCCCAAATTTGAGGAAAAAGGAGTGTCGGTACACCTTAAAAGAGAGGATCTGATTTTTCCACTGGCTTCTGGCAACAAATGGCGTAAACTCAAGTATAATTTTAAAGCTTTAACAGCTTCTTCTGCCAAAGGAATACTCACATTTGGCGGCGCTTACTCCAATCATCTTGCTGCAGCTGCTGCCCTTGCCGCTCAGGAACAAATTCCCATTGTCGGAATCGTTAGGGGTGAAGAACTTGCAAACAACCCTTTGAACCCCACTTTGTCCCAGTGTAAGGCCAATGGTATGCAGTTGGTTTTTGTGACAAGAGCCGAATACAAACTAAAAGCACTTGGTGAAACGGCAAGTCAGCTTGTGGCTGCGAAAAATTTAGTTGTACTACCCGAGGGTGGCACCAACAAACTTGCGGTTAAGGGGTGTATGGAAATTTTGACAAATGACGATTTGCGTTTTGATGTTATCGGTTGTGCTGTAGGAACAGGGGGTACCCTAGCGGGTTTGGCGGCGTCGGCTGCCGCGCATCAAAAAGTTGTGGGTTTTCAAATGGTAGATGATGCTACAATCCCAGACCGTATTCGTACCTTTGTAGCACGCGATAATTGGGAACTCATAAGGCATCCATCCTATGCGGGCTACGCCAATGCCGATAAAAGACTTGTTGCATTTGCCAATGAGCTATATAAAAAAGCAGGCGTGTTGTTGGATCCCATTTACACGGCACCTATGCTGTTTCAGTTGGTGCAAATGATAAAAGACAACACATGGTCGTTTGGAACAAACATTTTACTCATTCACACCGGCGGAACGCAGGGAATTGCTGGCTACAATTATCAGTATCAAGCGCAATGGCCAGAACCCTAGTCTTTTTTCTTACCGCACTACTGCTTACTTCCTGTGGCTCAAAAAAAGTGATCTATAATAGCGAGGTCAAGCGCAACGCTAAAAAATTAGAAAACAAATCCCCCAAGCAAACGGCAAAAAAACGTGCCAATTTGGATGCCCATATGCGCATGAAGGTATATGTTATGCAGTATGCACCACTTGCGCAAAAGGAGATGAAAAAATTTGGAATACCGGCAAGTATTACCCTAGCACAAGGACTATTGGAATCGCAAGCAGGTGTTGGGAAGTTGGCGCTTAAGTCTAACAACCACTTCGGAATCAAATGCCACAAAGGTTGGCGTGGACCCAGCGTTTCTCACGATGATGACGCAAAAGGTGAGTGCTTTCGTAAGTACAAAAAAGTAGATCAATCCTATCGGGATCACTCCGAATTTTTGCGTTACAGAGACCGGTACAACAAGCTCTTCAAAATGAAGAAAACAGACTATGTTAGTTGGGCACACGGGCTAAAGAAAGCAGGTTACGCTACAGATCCGCAATATGCCTATAAGCTAATATCGCTTATTGAGCGCTACGAACTTTGGCAATTTGACGGCAGTAAGGAGCCCATCAAAACAAAAAAATCCAAAAAGAATAAGGCCCAAATCGACAAGTCCACAACCACTCAAAATTATGTGGTAAAACAAGGGGATACCTTGTATGCCATTGCCAAGGAATTTGACACTTCAGTACAAGCGCTTAAGGATCTTAACGGATTGCGCTCAAACGAACTGGCTATTGGCCAACAACTCAAAGTAAAATGATGCAATACCAACGTAGTAGCGCCTTGTTCAATGAGGCAAAAAAAGTAATTCCAGGGGGGGTAAACTCCCCTGTACGCGCCTTTAACGCTGTTGGTGGAACGCCTATTTTCCTCACCCACGCAAAGGGTGCTTACCTCTATGACGAGGACCAAAACCGCTATGTAGATTTTATCGCTTCTTGGGGCCCCATGATTTTAGGGCATGCACACCCCAAAGTGGTTGCTGCCATTCAAGCTCGTGCTGAAAAAGGAACTTCCTATGGCATTCCAACAGCATTGGAAACCGAAATTGCCAAACGTGCGCTTTCCATGGTGCCGCATATGGATCAAATCCGTTTTGTGAATTCAGGAACAGAAGCCTGCATGAGTGCGGTTCGACTGGCTCGGGGATTTACAGGGCGTGATAAAATCATCAAGTTTGCGGGTTGCTATCACGGACACGCAGACGCCTTTCTGATTCAGGCCGGTAGTGGCGCCGTTACTTTTGGTAGTCCAAACAGTCCGGGGGTAACAGCTGGTACGGCAAAAGACACCCTTCTTGCAGCATACAACAACTTGGAACAAGTAGCTGAAATATTTCGCGCCAATCCAGAGCAAATTGCCGCCATAATCGTTGAGCCAGTTGCTGGTAATATGGGTTGCATTTTACCGCAAGCAAGTTTCTTGGAAGGCTTGCGTAGTTTGTGTGATACACATGGCGCAGTTCTTATTTTTGACGAGGTCATGACAGGGTTTAGGTTGGCCCAAGGCGGTGCACAGGAATGTCTTGGCGTTCGCGCCGATTTGGTTACTTATGGTAAGGTAATAGGCGGTGGTTTGCCCGTTGGTGCTTTTGCTGCTCGAAAAGAAATCATGGATTTCTTGGCACCACTTGGACCTGTTTATCAGGCGGGTACTTTGAGTGGAAACCCATTGGCCATGACGGCTGGACTGACCATGTTAGACTTGTTGCACGCACATCCTGAGACTTACACTAGTTTGGCTAACAAAACCGCATTCTTGCATCGTGAGATGGTGCCGCTCTTGGAAGAGAAGGGGCTTCCCTATCAAATCAATAGATTGGGCTCCATGATGTCGCTGCATTTTACAGACACGCCAGTTGTGGACTTCGAAACGGCGGCTAAGGGCAACAACGATTATTTTAAAAAGTATTTCCACGGCATGCTAAAACGCGGAGTCTATTTGCCGCCCAGTGCCTTTGAAAGCTACTTCCTAAACGATGCCATAAGCCAAAAAGACCTCGAACATACGCTGGAGGCCTTTTCGGAAACGATAAAAGCGTTATAAATTAACTTGGATCCAAAATCGTATCAATACGCACCACAGCTTCTTGCAAGTGATAGCGTGTGTTTTGATCTGTGGTAGCCGTCAAACTTGTATTGATGGGTATGGCGAGTCAAAACTCTTAAATGATTGTAAAGACGGCGTTTCTTGCTCAGAAAACCAACATGCAAAAAACAGAAGAACGGAGTTTAAGTTTTTCTAAAGCAGTATAACCAATAAGGCATCATCGGTTTTTTTGACTTCCGCAATTGATTTGCCAGTCAGCCCTTTGATGGCCTTATCCCATTTTTTATTACTAAGCCCTGATTGCTCCTTGAGTGAAGCTATTGCAACGGGGCTTTCTTTTTTAAGCAAGTCAGCAATGCGTTGTTCTTCTTCCGTGAGTGTTGGTCCTTTTTTCTCTGGACGCATCTGTGGGAAAAACAACACCTCTTGGATAGAACTGTTGTTGGTCAATAGCATGGTGAGGCGATCAATGCCAATCCCAATACCAGATGTAGGCGGCATGCCGTATTCTAAAGAGCGAAGAAAATCTTGGTCAATAAACATGGCTTCGTCATCTCCTTTTTCAGACAGGGACATTTGGTCCTCGAAACGCTCCCGCTGGTCAATGGGATCGTTTAATTCAGAATAAGCATTGGCCAATTCTTTTCCATTAACCATAAGCTCAAAGCGCTCTGTTAAACCCGGTTTGCTGCGGTGTGCTTTGGTCAGCGGACTCATTTCTTTTGGATAGTCCGTAATAAAGGTCGGTTGGATATAATGATGCTCGCAACATTCCCCAAAAAGCTCATCAATAAGTTTTCCTTTGCCCATGGTTTCGTCTACTTCTAGACCCAATTGTTTTGCTGTTTCACGCAGTGCATTTTTATCCATTTCAGAAACGTCAATGCCTGTGTGCTCTTGAATGGCATCTAAAATCGGCACTCGTGGATAGGGCGCTTTAAAGTCTATGGTATTTTCTCCAACGGTTACGGCAGCGGCGCCATTTGCTGCAACGGCTACTTTTTCAAGCAGCGCTTCGGTTGTTTCCATCATCCAGTGGTAATCCTTGTAGGCCACATAGAGTTCCATTACCGTAAATTCAGGGTTGTGGGTTTTGTCCATCCCTTCGTTTCTAAAATCTTTGGCAAATTCATACACCCCATCAAATCCACCAACAATCAATCGTTTTAGGTACAATTCGTTGGCAATACGCAGATACAGTGGTATGTTCAGCGCATTGTGATGCGTCACAAACGGACGTGCAGCAGCACCTCCAGGAATGGGTTGTAATATGGGTGTTTCAACTTCAAGATAACCACGGTCGTTAAAAAAAGAACGAATGGTATTGGTAATCTTGGTGCGTTTTACAAAAGTATCTTTCACCTGCGGATTTACAATCAGATCTACATAGCGTTGACGGTAGCGTTGCTCGGCATCTGTAAATGCGTCATAGGTATTGCCCTCGGCATCTACTTTGGGAAGTGGCAAAGGACGTAGCGATTTACTCAACACAAACAGCTGGTGTACCTCAATGGTTTTTTCTCCCACCTGCGTGGTAAACATAGTCCCTTCAATTCCTATGATATCTCCGATATCAAGCAACTTTTTATAAACGTCGTTGTACTGGGTTTTGTTTTCATCCGGACATAAGATATCTCTGTTGAAGTAGAGCTGTACCTTGCCTGTAGCATCTTGAAGCTCGGCAAAGCTGGCTTTTCCTTGCACACGCCTTGACATAAGCCTTCCGGCCATGCGTACTTGTTGCCCCTGTTCAAATTTTTCACTTACCGTTGTGGCGTAGTGCGAAACGTCAAAAGCAGCCGCTGGATAAGGGTCAATCCCTAACTCACGAAGTTTTGCTAATTTCTCTCTACGGACAAGTTCTTGTTCTGATAGCTCCTGCATCCCAAATTTTTCTGTGACAAAGATAACCAATGCACATGAGTTATTTAGATATCACGAATTTGTATCTTTGACTACCATGAGTTTATTTAGAGTCCTACTGGCCATCCTATTTCCTCCACTCGCCGTATTGGATAGAGGCTGTGGCTCTATTGTTATCGTTTTTTTACTCACCCTTTGCGCATGGGTGCCTGGCGTTATTGGCGCACTCATCATTCTCAACCGACCGTTCGATTATGAGCCCTAAGCCAAAGGTGCACGTCCGCCAATTAGGCTTGGTGACGTATGAGGCCGCAACGGCCTTACAACAGGATTTGTTTCAGCAAACCATTGACCAAAAAATCCACAACCGCCGAAACCCAGAAGACCAAACACCAACCCAACACCACTTACTTTTTCTTGAGCATCCGCCCGTCTATACGCTTGGTAAAAGCGGAGATAAAAACAACTTACTGGTCAATAATACCACCTTGCGAGAAAAAGGGGCAAGCTTTTTTAAAACCAACCGCGGCGGCGACATAACCTTTCACGGTCCTGGACAGTTGGTGGGGTATCCAATTTTGGATTTGGATTGTTTTTTTACAGACATTCACAAGTATCTGCGCTTTTTGGAGGAATGCATCATTGCTACCCTTGCCGATTATGATATCGAAGCCAGTAGGAGTAAGGGCGAAACGGGTGTTTGGATAGATGTTGACGGAGCCAATCCCCGCAAGATATGCGCCATGGGTATTCGCACCAGCCGTTGGGTAACCATGCATGGATTTGCACTAAATGTCAATACCGATTTGTCTTTTTTTGATTATATCATTCCCTGTGGAATCGCCGATAAGTCCATTACTTCAATGGAAAAGGAATTGGGCACAGCTGTTGCTATGCAAGAAGTGATAAAAAAATTTGAGTGGCACTTTTCCAGAATTTTTGAGGCTGAAATAGCCTAGGGCATTTTGTAAAACCGCAGCTCCTGCCTGTTGTTTTGTGCCGCCAAATACACCGCCGATCCCGGAACCGCTTGACCCAACATCGCCCATTTGCGGCCTATTACAGGAAAGCTATCCAGTAGTTTGGCATCTCGATCAAAGACGTATATCTTGTCGGACTGATTGTCCCAAATAAGGATATAGGTTCTGTTGTTCACCACCTGAATTTGGGGCGGCGCATAAACCCCAAAATCCAATTCCACCAACTGATTGTTGATGCTTACTTTGTTTTCAGTCAGCGTGACCAATGTGTTCCGATTTGCAGCTATGGTGTAGCGTGTTTCAAAGGGCAGTGCTGTTTTGGTAAGCTTTCCTGTGGTGCTGATTTGAACAAGCCTGTTCTTATCGTCAATGCTCACAAAACCACTTTTATAGGGATAGATATCTTGCGTCAACTTGACGTCTGTTGGTATTTTAATACGTGTTTTCCCGGTGCGGTGTAGCAGCTCTCCTTTTCCCGATTTTTCCACAAGAGAAATATAATCTCGGTTGCCAATGCGGATGTGTTTAGCAGGGTATTTCAGTGCGCTATTGAGTTTGGTTTTGCGCCAACCGCTAACTTTTTTCATGCTTCTGTCATACATGCTGAGTGTGTTGCCGCTACTCAATACCAGGCGGTAGTTGCGTTGCTTGTCGTAGTCAAACACCGCCAGCGTGCTGGAAGAGCGCATCCCTTTTTTACTGTAACCCAAAACCGCATTGCCGTTGCGATCCAAAACTTGAAAGCTTTTAGCTGTTGTAAAAGCCAGTTGCAGTCGTTTGTTACGGTATAAATCCACTTGGGTTACGGGACCTAAAATGGCACCATCGAGTTGTTTTTTCCAAACAATGTCGCCGGTGGTATCCAACAAATAGAGTTGATTTTCCTCGTCTTGCCCCACCCATTCCAAGGCTTGCGTTTTGTGGTTATGCACAGCAAAGGGTCCCCAACGCACTGGCGTGTCAAAAGTTGCAGTACCTGCCAGCTCAACGGCTTGCGCTTTCTTGCCCTCATCATTGGGTTTCTGTAGGCTTAATGCCACATAAAACACCTCGCCTTCAACTGTTCCCACATAGTCTGCCTGTCTAAATGCACCTAGCGTCATCTTGCTTAGTGCCGGCACTATTTTTTTTACTTGCGCTTCAAAATAAGCTGGTGCAGACCATCCCCAGAAACTACTGCGGCTGGGCAGTGTTTTGACATAGGTTTGAAAGCGTTCGTTTTGCGCCAAAACGTCGTCTTTGTTAAGCGCGTAAATAACCGATTCTAGTGCGGTCTTGGAAGTTCCCAAATAGAGGTGTTCGTTCAGCAGTGTAGCAAAAGCATAGGTATTTTGCTTTAATATTGGTGGTAGCAGATTAGCGATGGTGCTCTCATCCGAAAAGGCATAAAGCGTTTGTTGTTCCGTTGTGAACTGCGCCTTGGATTTCTTTGCCAAAGCTTGTTTGATGCCGTCGGGTGTTTTGTTTGTTTTTACCAATACCACGGTTTCATTCCCCAGTTGCAGTTGAGCAAGTTGCGTGGCATCCATCAGCAGCGAATCCATAGGGGTTTCGGGCAGGTTGTGCACCGCCTTAAAGCGTAGTGAGGCTTTTTTATAGGTGTCTAGATTAAAGCTAAAAGCTTGAACTGTGTTGGCATTACTTGGAATATGTGCCGCCAAATCGTGTAAGGCACTGTCTTGGTTTTTGAGGAAAGACAGGCGCGAGGCACCGCTAGCATCCATCACACCATAGGCTTGCATATAAACGCCGTTGCTGTTGACTGTTGGCACAATTGCGGTCCACTTGCTCCACTGCGACCAGGGCATAGGGGTTATATTTTTAAAAAGCGTATTGAAATAAGGCGCAATATCATGAGACACAAAAAAGGTATGGTCTTCTGAGCTGTTGTCATAAAGCTGTTCGAGTTCCCTGTCAATACTGTTGGGTGTTGACCGGAGCCGTATACTGCTTTCCAATAAGAGCTTGCTAGGCGAGCTAAAGTGGAGGCTGTCCCAAGTGGCGTAGTAAGTAGGCGGGTTGGCATTTCTTTTGAGCAGCTGTGTTTTGTTGTATCGCAGGGTATCCACGGCAACCGAGTCGCCGTAAACGGGTTTTTGCTGGCTTATCAACAGCGGTATAAGTTGGCCTTTCCCTTCGGGGTGAAAGCTCAATTGCCCGGCGGTGTTGGGAGCTATTTGGTTCAATTCTTCAAAGAACTCTGGCAATAGCGTCGCTGCTGCCATGGCGGCATCTTGTTGGTTGCTGTAATCGTGCAGGGATTTAAACGAGCTGCTTTTCAGCACCACCACCGCATTGTTTGGTAAATACCTCAGCAGGGAGTCTGTAGTGTTTTGTTTGGATTGACAGCCAATCAAAAGGATGCAGGCAGCAATGAGCAACAATCGATTCATAGTGCAAATTTATAAATCTAAAGAGAGTTGTTTTGGTAATAACGCAAAAGTTTTACGGTGTATGTCAACAGCCCCATGTATTCGGATGCCATTGCGGTGTTTGGTGGTTGGGTAGCCTTTGTTGGTGTCCCAGCCGTAGTGCGGATGCTTTTGGTGGTATTCGAACATGAGGTCGTCTCTGGTGGTTTTTGCCAGTATGGACGCAGCCGCTATGTTGCGGTATTTGCCATCGCCCCCAATGATGCAGTGGTGCGGAATGTTGTGGTAGGGTTTGAATTTATTGCCGTCAACGAGGATGGTTTCGGGTACGCGCGCCATGGCGGTTATCGCAAGCTGCATGGCTTCTATGGAAGCGTTTAGTATGTTGATTTCGTCAATTCTTTGGGGCGATACGTGTGCTATGCCATAGGCCAGTGCCACGTTTTTGATTTCTTCTCTTAGGGCATAGCGTTGGTTGGCAGTAAGTTTTTTGGAATCTGTAAGGAGCGGATGCGTATAATTTGGCGGCAGAATCACAGCAGCTGCGGTTACAGGCCCAGCCAAACAACCCCGACCCGCCTCGTCTGTACCGCACTCTAACGTTTGCGTAAACTGTGTTTGCATCAAGGGACTAAAATACAAAAGAAATGGGTTTGGGGAAACTGCCCTAATACTTAAATGGAAAAAGCTAAGAAGGGGTTTGAGTGGGGTGTTTAGGTATGTGTAAATCTAAGCCTTGTCTTCGAAATTTTTAAATTTTATTGAAGAAGTGGTCATATATTGTTTTCAATTCATCAACTTCTTTTTTATTTATTCCTTTGTTTTTGGATCCTTCGTGTGCTAATTGATTTCGATATGAATTAAAATACGAAATCCACTTCATAACTTCTGCTTTATTTTTTCCAATCCCTTTATTGTTTTTAGATAAAGTACAATCAAATGTAACAAAAATATGCTTTTATTGGTTTTCCCTGCTATTGCTGAAATCAATACCTTTGCTGAAACAGTTAAGCGTGCTGCGAATATTTCTATTCTTGTGTTTTCCCCTCTTTGTTTTGGCGCAAACCAATGAGGCGGTCTTCGATTCTATAGCAGAAAACCTACCTGAGTCGCAAGAGTTCCAACAGCCTCAAACAGACCTTACGACTTCTGAAAACACCACGCCCGAAATAGCCATTACAGATTACCTTATCATCAGTCAGGCACGCGACACCACCCATGTGGATACCACGCTCACCATGGCCAAATACTACAAGTTCAACAGTCAGCGCAGGGATAACTTTGCCTATCTGCCGCTGAACAACTCCGGTCAAGCCCTAAACCCCTTGTCCTTAGAAACTTGGCATAAGGAAACCGCACCAGCCGTTGGTTTTAAAGCCAAAGAAAGTCAACGCTTTCTGCCACATCAGTTTGGCTATTACCACGTACCAACACCGCTGTCCGAGCTGTTCTTTAAAACCACCCAATCGCAAGGGCAATCTACCGATGTACTTATCACGGCCAACATCCACCCCAGACTTAACTATGCCATTGGCTACCGCGGACACCGCTCTTTGGGAAAATACCAACACCAAATATCGGGGCGCAGCCAGTTGCGCTTTAGCACACGCTATGAAAATCCCAACGGACGGTATCGCCTGCGCTTGCAAATCATGAATCAAAAAATTTCCCAAGAAGAAAACGGCGGACTAAACGAAGCCTCCATCCAAGATTTTGAGTCAGGGAACGATGAATTTTTTGACCGAGAACGCCTAGAGGTAAATTTCGAAAATGCAACCAATAACTTTATCGGTAAACGTTACTTATTGGAACAAGACTATTTGCTATTTCGCTCCAATGACTCACTTCAGACGCCTCTTTTGCGCCTCGGATACCGCATGCAAAGTGATATTCAAGACAATCGTTTTAGTCAAGACCAAGCCTATAGCGGTTATGGCGATTTGGCAGCTGGCTTTTCTAAGCCCAATGACCATATATATTACAGCCTTCGTCAATTTGATGCTTATACCATACTCACAAGTCCTACCATAGGTTGGTTTTCGGGTCATATTCGGCACCACAAATACAGCTATAAGGAAGCGGAACAACTCGTCAATCCCTCCATAAACGAAGACGCTTACTCTGTGGGTGGAGAATGGCGCAAGCGATTTGGCAGCTTGGATTTTCGTGCTTCAGCAGAACTCGGCATTAGTGGAGATCGCATTGGGAACTACGTTTTTGGCGAAATAAAACAACCGCTGTTTTCGTCTTTTACGCTAACAGCCGGTCTCCGTTGGCAGCAACAGCATCCGGGCTTTGTGTTTGAGCAATTCACTAGCAGCTATGCCGATTACCAATGGAAAAATACAGCTGAAATGGAGCAGCGCACCGCAATTTTTGCGCAACTCTCGCATCCAGATTTTGGTAAACTATCCCTTACCACGACCAATATCAACAACTACGCTTATTACTTGCAGCCCGATGCTGCTTCACTTGCTGTGACGCCCATGCAGTTGACGCGTGGCATCAACCTTTTGCAATTGGATTTGGAAACGGGTGTCAAATGGGGTGTGTTCCGTATGGACATGAAACTACGTGGCCAGCAGTTGAGCGACAACAAAGAAGTGATGCCAATGCCAAATTTTATTGGACGTACAGCCTTGTATTATGAAGACCACTGGTTTGAAAATGCCTTATTTTTAAATTTGGGTGTCAGTGCACGTTATTTCTCTTCCTATAAGATGCGTGCCTACCATCCCTTACTCTCTGCTTTTGTGGTGCAGCCGCACCAAGAAATGGAAGGTTATCCTATTGTGAATGCATTCTTTAATATGAAAATTAGACAGACGCGTTTGTTCTTTGTCTTTGAGCATGTCAATGCCAACCGAAAAGCCGCAAATTATTATGCAGCACCCGGTTATCCCTATCGAGATTTGCTATTTCGTTTTGGATTGGTTTGGAACTTCTTCCAGTAGCCTAGCCGTTTGGCAAGTCACCACCCTCTTTAATTGGCAGTTTGGATGATCCCATCAAAAAGGCATCTACATGATGTGCAGCTTCACGCCCTTCAGAAATGGCCCAAACAATTAGCGATTGCCCACGACGCATATCACCAGCAGTGAAAATGTGAGGTACGTTTGTTTGGTATTTTTCATTTCCTTTTACGTTGGTACGCTCATCTTGATCAAGACCCAAACGCTCAGCGAGTGTGGGTTCAGGACCCGTAAAGCCTAGTGCCAACAATGCCAATTCACATGGCCATTCCTTTTCAGAATGAGCCTCTTCAATAAGCTGTGGTCTTCCGCCATCTTCTGGCTTTTCCCAGCGTACGTTCACGGTTTTAAGTCCTTTTAAATGTCCCTTGTCATCAGCAATAAATTCTTTGGTCATGATGCTCCACTCACGATGAATACCCTCCTCGTGTGAAGAAGTGGTCTTCAGCTGAAAGGGCCAAAATGGCCAAGGGTGATCTTCGGTGCGTGTTTCAGCTGGCTTGGGCATAATCTCAAAGTTCGTTACGCTAGTCGCGCCCTGTCTGTTTGAGGTCCCAATACAATCCGAGCCCGTATCACCACCCCCAATAACAACTACGTTTTTGTTGCCAGCGTGTAAGGCACCGTCAACTTCTGTTAGGCCGTCTACCCAGCGATTGCTCTTGGGTAAGAAGTCCATGGCTTGTACTACACCAGGAAGATCAGCTCCAGGAATGGGCAATCTTCTGCGGATGGTGGCACCACCACAAAGCACAACAGCATCAAAAGCTTCTAGATCGGCAACAGGCATGTTTTTTCCAACTTCAACACCCATTTTAAACAAGATGCCTTCTTCTTCTAAAATAGTCAAACGTCTGTCAATAACGTTTTTTTCCATCTTAAAATCTGGAATACCATAACGGAGTAATCCGCCTACTTTTTCGTCACGCTCAAATACGGTTACCGTGTGTCCGGCACGGTTGAGTTGTTGGGCTGCAGCAAGTCCTGCAGGCCCCGAGCCAATAACGGCCACGGTTTTTCCCGTGCGGCTTTCCGGCGGAACAGCTTTGATCCATCCTTCTTTAAATCCACGCTCAACAATATATTTTTCAATCATCTCGATAGAGACAGGTGGGTTAATGATGCCCAACACACAGGCTGCTTCACACGGAGCAGGGCAGAGCCTACCCGTAAACTCAGGGAAGTTGTTGGTGGTGTGTAGAATACGAAGGGCTTTTTCCCATTCGTTGCGATACACAGCATCATTAAAATCAGGTATCATATTCCCCAACGGACAACCACTGTGGCAAAACGGAACACCGCAATCCATGCAGCGTGCGCCTTGTTCTTGTAGCGTTTCTTCGCTAGGAGTTACTGTAAACTCCTTGTAATTCTTAACGCGGTCTTGAACAGCTACATTCTGTTCGTTGACGCGCTCGTGCTCCATAAATCCTCTTAACTTTCCCATAATTATGCTTTTTGTTCTTGCGCCATGCGTTCAAGAGCTGCTTTATAATCGGTAGGCATTACCTTGATAAAGTGCTTTTGTGTTGTTTTCCAATTTTTTAATAAGTCAGACCCCAGTAGGCTTCCCGTATACTTCACGTGATTTTGAATTAAGCTTTGGACATGGTCGATATCTGCACCGCTCAAGTCTTCTAAGCCAATCATTTCCATATTGAAGTTGCGATCGTCAAAAATGCCGTTTTCAGCATAAATATAGGCGATTCCCCCACTCATACCAGCAGCAAAGTTACGTCCTATCTTACCTAAGATAATAGCTTCACCACCCGTCATGTATTCGCAACCGTGGTCGCCAATACCTTCAACTACGGCAATGGATCCTGAATTCCGTACACAGAAACGCTCTCCAGCAATTCCGTTGATGTAAGCCTCACCAGCGGTGGCACCATACAGCGCTACGTTTCCGATGATGATATTCTCTTCGGGCTTAAAGGTTGCTGTTTCAGGAACTTTGGCTACCAGCCTTGCGCCAGACAATCCTTTTCCGAAATAGTCATTGGCATTTCCAGTCACTTCCATATGAAGTCCTTTGGTTGCAAAGCAGCCAAAACTCTGACCTGCAGCACCTGTAAACAATAGGCTTAGCGTATCAGGCGGAAGCCCTTCACGTCCGTGTGCTTTTGAAATTTCATTACTCAATAGTGCGCCAACACTTCGGTCTGTATTCTTAATATTAAACGACAGTGTCTGTGCTTCTTTTTTGATGATGGCTTTCTGTGCCTTTGAAACGATGTCCACGTCAAGTACGTTGTCTAGCCCGTGGTCTTGTTTGCTTACGTTTCGTACGGGTACGTTGTCTCCAACTTCAGGTTTATATAATATAGCTGACAAATCAATGCCCTGTGCCTTATAGTGGTCAATGGCCGTATTCATATTGAGTTTTTGGCTTTGTCCAACCATTTCATCAATAGATCTGAATCCTAGTTCTGCCATGATAGCACGTAATTCTTCTGCAACATAGTGCATAAAGTTAATGACATGCTCAGGCTTCCCTTTAAAGTTTTTACGCAGTTCTGGGTCTTGCGTAGCAATTCCCACCGGACAGGTGTTGAGGTGACAAGCACGCATCATAATACATCCAGAAGCTACTAATGGGGCAGTGGAGAATCCAAATTCTTCTGCACCAAGCAAGCAGGCTACGGCTACGTCACGTCCTGTTTTCATTTGTCCGTCACACTCCATCACGATACGACCACGGAGGTCGTTCATCACTAAGGTTTGTTGTGCTTCGGCAATTCCTAATTCCCATGGTAATCCAGCGTGCTTGAGCGATGTGAGTGGCGATGCACCTGTTCCGCCGTCAAATCCAGAAATCAATACCACATCTGCTTTTGCTTTTGCAACACCAGCAGCAATGGTTCCAACGCCTACCTCAGAAACGAGCTTCACATTGATGCGTGCCTCTCTGTTGGCATTTTTAAGGTCATAAATCAACTGCGCCAAATCCTCAATAGAATAAATATCGTGGTGAGGTGGTGGGGAAATCAAGCCAACATAAGGGGTTGAATTTCGTACCGATGCAATGTATGGATTTACTTTAGGCCCAGGCAGTTGTCCGCCTTCTCCAGGCTTGGCGCCTTGCGCCATTTTAATTTGAATTTCACGTGCGTTGGTCAAGTAGTGCGAAGAGACACCAAATCGCCCAGAGGCAACTTGTTTGATGGCTGAATTACGCCATTCTCCGTCTTCGTCACGGGTGAAACGTCTTGGGTCTTCACCACCCTCTCCCGAATTACTCTTTCCGCCAATGCGGTTCATGGCTTTTGCCAAGTTTTCGTGTGCTTCTTCACTAATAGACCCCAAAGACATGGCGCCTGTTTTGAAACGCTTCACGATTTTGGTCCACGGCTCAACTTCCTCAATAGGAATGGGATCCAAATCGGTGAATTCAAACATACCACGCAAGGTCATCAGTTGCTTGGTTTGGTCGTTAACTAGTTTGGAGTATTCTTCAAAGGTGTCATAGCTCCCTTTGCTTGTAGCCAGTTGTAGCTTGGCAATACTTGCGGGGTTCAGCATATGCGCTTCTCCATTACGACGCCAACGATAGCTGCCGCCAATTTCTAGGTCAATGCCTTCACCAGCCGCTTTTTCGCCAAAGGCAAATTCGTGACGCTTGGAAATTTCTTGTTCAACTTCTTTAAGTCCGATTCCTTCAATTCGTGTGGCAGTATTACAGAAATAGGTATCGACAAATTTCTTGCTCAGACCAAGGGCTTCAAATATTTGCGCGCCTCTGTAGGAGTGTAGCGTGGAAATACCAATCTTGTTCATGATTTTAACAAGCCCTTTTGCAATGGCTTTGTTAAAATTGGCAATGGCATTTTCAGCAGATAGTCCTTTGATGGCACCTTTTTCTACCTGGTAGTCAATGATTTCATTGACCATATATGGATTGATGGCACTTGCACCATAGCCAAATAAGGCGGCAAAGTGATGCGGCTCACGTGGTTCGGCAGATTCGATGATGATACCAAACTTAGAACGTAAGCTGTGTTTCATCATGCCGTGATGTACAAATGCACAGGCCAAAAGCATGGGTATGGGCGCCATGTCTTTATTGATTCCACGATCGGAAAGTATGATGATGTTTGCGCCATCCTCAACTTCTTTTTTAACACGTTTCAATAGCTCTTCCAGTGCGCGTTCCAGTCCGTTGTTTCCTTCATTGGCAACGTACAGTGCATTAACCGACTTAGACTTAAAGTCATCATGCTCAATAAACTTGATTTTGTCAAGATCTTCGTTAGAGATGATGGGATTTTGAATATTTAATTTTTTTGCATGTGCTGGGATAACATCAAAAATATTGGCATCGCTTCCCACAGACATGGAGGTGTCTGTTACAATTTCTTCACGGATACCGTCTAGTGGCGGGTTGGTCACCTGTGCAAACAACTGTTTGAAATAGTTGTAGAGCAGTTGAGGTTTGTTCGACAATACGGCAAGCGGCGTATCCGTACCCATAGAGCCAATGGCCTCTTTGCCCAAGGTACTCATGGGCGTGATAAGGGTTTTGATATCTTCCTCTGTATAACCAAAGGCTTGTAGTCGTTTGATAAAAGGCTCAGCTTCAACTGGCGTTGTGTTTCCTGTATATGGAACCTCTTTTAACGGAAGCAAATTTTCTTTTAACCAATCTCCGTATGGGTGTTTGGCAGAAATTTTTTCTTTTACCTCTCGGTCTTCAATGATGCGCCCTTCTTCCATGTCCACCAAAAACATTCTTCCGGGCTCTAGACGTCCGTGAAGGG
>ERZ802826.298-NODE-298-length-16065-cov-27.4443_pt1 | contig 16065 bp, 19 predicted proteins | sample MGYA00345651_ERZ802826 | MGnify/ENA primary metagenome ERZ802826 (study PRJEB30503, sample SAMEA104212371) | marine metagenome | biome: Westerlies Biome; feature: [SRF] surface water layer (ENVO:00010504) within the epipelagic zone...; material: water...
CACGTCTGCTGCAGTGCTTACTCCCACCGTAACGCCGGATCGCAAGGTCATCGGCGTTTTCATACCTCTGATCAGGTACACCCTATCGCGTCACGGCACGATCACGCACTGTGAGGAGGTCAACCACAGCTCTAAAGCATCACCGGGTTCTGAGTCATCCAGTCGTTTCTAAAAAAGGAATACAATGACGCAATAGACTCCTGGCAAATTGACGGACAACACGCTGTCTACTGTCCTCTCGCAAAGATAACCAGAGTCAAAAAAGGGGGCCGTTGCCCCCGCTTTGAATCACCCGAAACAGCATTAGCGTGTGATACTGAAACCGCTTTGTTCCAACATAAATCGGTCCTCGCGCAAATTGGCAATCGCTGCCACTTTCCCGTCGTCGTTGAAGAGGAAGCGCGTCACGACGTGCGTTTCAACAGGTAGGCCTGTTGTATCATCGGTATTCATGATCTCTGTCCAAACATAAACAACGTTGCCATCGCCAACGGCCTCGTGCAATGTGAACTTCTCATCGCCCCAGTCGTCACCGTCAGCACCCTCCATCCACTCGACCATGTCGGCTTTAGAGATTGTGTAGCTAATCTTTCCTCGAGCCAGTGATATAGGCATCTCTTTATCGCCGCGCTTTATCACTGCATCAATCTTCTCGCCGGGCTTACCGCGAAAACTCAACCGATCCATATTATCGGCCGTGACGGCCACACCTTTTACAGATATAAACTGGTCGCCCACTTCCAGCGTGCCATCAGCGGGACTGCCCTCAATCACCTCATTTACGATCATAGAGCCTGTCTGGTAGCCATCGTGAGTAAAGCCCAGACCGACATAGCGGGGTCGAAAAACCACCCCATCCTCGGCCATGTGCTCTTTTAGCATCTTCAATGATGCTTCCTTACCACCATTTTGACCTGCGCTCATCCAAGCCTTGGCGATGTCCGTGTGGGACATGCTATGTCCATGCCCATCGGCGTGCACGCTCATCGATGCCGCAACTAATGTCAGTCCTGCTGCGAATGCCGTCACATATCGAGTCAACATATTTTCCCCTTTTTTAACTATCGGATTGTCAAACGTCGTTCCACCATTATGAGAAACGCCATCTAAAACATAGCACCTACTCCTCACTCTTCTATTTTTTTTACACGTCGAAACCGATGACTGAGTGAATGAGGCGTATATAAGGTTCATCAACAGCTGTTTCGATGCAGCGTAGGGTCTAAATGCCCCGGTTGAATAAACGGAATCGCACTTATGTAATAAAGCCAATACCGGCAAAGCTAATACCCATCGATTTTAAGATATGAAAAGTCTGCTAACCGAGACGAGATAGCACCGCTCAATGAGCGAAGTAAAAGGCGAGCAAGACACCACTGACATCGGCTGTGCGGGCAGAGGACGGCAGAAAAAGAATCTTTAAGCGGGTCTGCTAGATCACCGCAGACATGGGTATTTAGATTACTTCGCTACCAGACATTCAACAGACGAAAACGGAGCTGCCAAATAACACCTCGGGCACTCTTTACTGCAGGGCAGAGACTTAGACAGATCACATGTCGTCGCAACAGAAGCACCTGGTTCTCGCCAGAGTACGTGACCAGAACCAGGTGCCCGTAAGATCAATCCATCACTTTTATGAGCAAGTCATCAGAGTGTGTCCGAATGCCTAGCGCCGCATCATATAACTTCGCCTGAAAGAGCGGCATCAACTTTTTGACCGACTTACTGAAGGCTGCATAATTATCAAAGCCGCATGTGATGTAAAAAGCCATCTCGGGACCCCAAGCATGCTCGTAACGGTTACAACGAGCGAAAGCCTCTTCGTAAACGCCGTAGTATAGATCTGCACTTTTGACCATCTCGGAATAGGTCATAGTCGGCGAGAATGTCGTTGTAGCAAACAAGATGTGCTTGGGCCGCTCCGTCATGCCACGCGATGTCATGCTAACGATATGATCTGAGTGTGCGCCAAATAACTGTGTGTCATCCTCGGCAACAACGGGCTGTGGCCCGCCATCGACGATTTCAGCAAAGTGATCGAGGTCCTTAAACACACACGATGTATAGAACCCGCGTTGTGCACCGAACTGATGCTGGTACATCGTACAGTCGTCGTAGCCCGCCGCTTCCTCTGCCTTTAGATACTCAGTCAATGCGGCCTGAATGGCGGACGGAGAACCACCTCCGGGAATTTCATACGTCGAGAAAATAGCCATCGGTAGTGGCGCCTGACTTTTCTCTGCATGATTATCAGCGTTTACCACTAGGGGTGTGAGGGCTGTCAGTAAAAAAAGCGTGATGCGTTTCATAATAACTTCTCCGGTGAATGGTTTTTTGAGATGGGTAACAGACTTTTTAGAGGCAGGTTAAAGAGACTCCCGCACGTCGCATGCAGGAGCCATCTATCCTTACTCGTCGCCCCATTTGGCCAATAGAAAGATATAAATTGTCACGACCAAATTAATGATGACTTGAATCACGGAAAGAATGGTCATCCACCCGGGTTGAGATACGGGATCACCGACGGGAAGCCCAACGCTGTTCATAAAGGAAGTCGCCACCTCGGAGCCATTCCCGGCCATTTCACTCATGGTAGTCGCTGAGGCATAAAATACTGTTTGGGTGCCGGTAGCAAAGAACGTTACCAATAAGATACTGATGACAGACCCCACCATAGCCGCCGCTTTTACTACGGTGGGTAATGTTCTAAACATATAAGCCACATAGACAATCACTGCTGCCATCAATGTCTGTACCAATACATAGTTGACGAAGATGGCTCGATTAGACTGCATGGACGTTAATAATTCGATTTCTGACATGACCTACTCCTAGTTATTTAAATTGGGTTGTCCTAACAACCAGTTTAGACAGAGGCGCCGATTCTGCTAAAAAAATTACGCAGCCTTCTTCTAAGTCTTTAGCAAGTTACCCGCTCCATCTATCAAGTAAGATCACTCAATGGCTGCACCGCTGAATGTCTGCTGTTATCAGTCAGTGCCATTGCGCGGACTTAGTCACTTTACTCAACGCGCGACACCCATTAACGTCGCTCTGTAACTAGCCACGTATTCGTGACGCCGTAAACATCGCAGGAGGGAGCAATATGGCCGAATTAGTAGTGTTAAATTTTAAAGCCGCAGAAGGACAATTTGGGGCATTGGGCGATATGTTCAGAGCGGTACTGGGAGACACGCGCGCGTTTGATGGCTGCATCAAGGTGGATACCTACGAAGATGAGGAAAACTCAACTATCACCTTAGTTGAAGAGTGGGAAACTCTTGCGCATCAACAGACGTATCTCGCCTGGCGGGTTGAAACAGGTATTCACGAGGCAACGAAAGACATCCTCGAGGGTGGGTTTGATAACGGCGTGACCGTCCACATCTGGGGCAAGAAAACGGATATTTAAAGTCAGAAGTTACTGCTTATGGGGATTGTCGTATTTCTAACGCTGGCAAGCGGCACGGTCGGTTGTGCACTCGGATTAATCGTTAAGCGCCCACGGATGGGGGCTTTACTAGGGCTCCTGTTGGGTCCGATTGGCTGGGTAGCGCTCTTTTTAATGCCCAGACATTCCCAACCCTCTGATAGGTCGCCAAGGCGCTAGAACGCTGTCCATAGGGGAGCGTGCGGACTAAGCGCCCGTCGTTATCAAATCGACATCACGGGGTTAACGGTCTTCTTCGTCAGAAACCCTCAAAGTCTGTCACGAGATTCGGCTTGTAGTTGGGTATAAACACCTCAACCATATGCAATTCTCCTTCACCGGCATTATGAATTCGTACTTTTGTGTTCCTGGGAATAAAGAAGCCGTCATTCGCGTCGAACTTCAAGGTTTCATTTTCAAACTCAAGACCTAACGTCCCACTGATAATGATTCCCCGGATATCGAATCCGATTGATCTGACAGGCTCGGTCCAACCAATGGGAGCGACCATCTTGACGATACCCAGCTCATCGTTAGGCGAATAATTGAGCATCGTACGCTCGACATTATCTTGTATCTTTAAAACCTCGGGTACGACCCGCTTATCCACTGTCGATACCGAACTCGATGCCTCTTCGTCACCCTCAATATCGATAGATATGACGCACCCTGTAAGCGACACCAGCAGAAAACAAAGCAAGGTGAATACATTAGGCATCAAAGCCACACTCCCCAAATCATTACGATACGTTGTTAAAGAATGCACTGCCTCGCGTATCGAGCCAAGCATTAAGAAAAATTCGCGGAGTCTCGGTTTGTGTATTAGCTTGAGGGTGCGCATAGCGCAGTTACCAAAACACTAACCGAAATAACACTACTGACTGAATAACACTAATAACTGGAGGTAATGATGACTGAGTATGAAGCATGGACATTAATGGCCGCATTCTTCACCAGCAACGCAATCTACTTTTTAGGCGGCATAGTCGCGGTATGGCTTGGTTTCAGGATGTCTAACAACATCTTTGAAGCGGGCAATGCACCGATAATTGCTAAGATACTGACATCTGCATATTGCCTATGTGTGGCGTTCTATTTGTTCGGCACACTATCGCAGCAGATTTCACTTCTCAGCGATTTTTCGATGGGCTTCTCAGAGGCAGCCAAGACTATTGAAATATCCGAAGCGGCTCAGCGGATTGCCGACTTCGACGCAACGGTGCCAAACATCGTCAACCTCGTATTCGTTCTGTCTATAATCATCTTCCAAATGGCAGGTGTTTGGATGAAAAAATCTGATTGATCACATCTAAACAGCACAGTTATGCAAGCGCCACACGTGGCGCTTTTTTTATCGCAACTAAATAATTAAGTAGTTTGCCCCGCGCTTACGCTTTGTCCCAAGTTTGAGCTAACACATTCTTGCTAATCAATACTTAACGTCACCAGTCCAGAGACTGGGTCCGTTACACCTAGCCCATTCCCCAAGTCTTCCAAGCAATGACGAACACTATCTAGATTGCTAATCATTTCATCACGCGCCTCCACCAAAGCCTGCTCAGAATCCCAAACGCCGACCCAACAAAACGTACGGTTACCTGTATTTACTAAATACGACTTCGACTGGCCCACGCCCTTCTTAAAGTCTTGGTTCAAGGCTACAAACTGGTCCACTTGATCGTCTTTGACCCTGACTCTGACACAATTTATGAATTCCACGGTCGTTCTCCCTGTCAAAAAATACTGATAGCAGCTTAGAACAGAACGACAGTGCTGCAATTTTTTTTACGACACGTCGTCATCAAGGAGTCATACAGTGGGAATTAGGATGGGCGGCGGGTAATTAAACATTTCTATCGATACATGACCTTTCACCGAATACCCGAAGCAATGAAACAACTTAAAAACGTAGGGGACTAAAATGAAATACGTAGCACAAGCAATATTACTTAGCCTTTCAGTACTCACACTCTCCACTCACGCCAGTGAACCAAATTGGTCGAAGTTTCAGGCAAATTTCTATTTTACCTGTTCGGTTGAACCCGACTGCGTTCGGGCATACGACAACCTGATGTCTGCACCCGAAATAGCCGAGAAGAAATTCGAGGCCGCGCTCTACTCAATGGCACACAACGGTTGGGATGAAGCCACTCATGTTATGCGTTTTTACTTTAAAGACGCCGCTGAATACGTGAAGGCAGGACAAACGTTTGCCACCTCGCCAGCTATGGCTGAGTTTTTAGCATCGGGTAGAGAGGCAGGAAACGAGCCTCAGTACCAAACATTGACAACGCACACCATCGCGAAAGGTGACCCTCGGGGCACCAGAGTATCACTGCGATACAGCATAAACGTGAGCGACCCTGCTACCTTCGTTCCCGCGTGGACGAAGATGGCGGCAGAACTGGCCGACAAACCATGGGGCGGGAAAGCATACGGACTGCAAACATACTACCTGGGCAACCTTGGAACCATGACTCACGAAATTTGGGTTGCTTTCGACTCGCCCGTCGAGGCACTAACGTTCTTGGATGAATTCCCTAAGACATCGGAGTGGCAAGCTTACAGCGCCGAAGTAGCTGATGCAGTCAGCATTGTGCGCTCGTACATGGAAATAACCGCCATCAGCCTCAACGAAGACTAGCGTTTTCTATTTTAGCAGCGCGGCAGATTCATAGTTTTGAACTGTTGCGCCAAACCCTGAAAAGGAGAAAAAAATGAACGTGAAAAACTCAATAGCGTCGCTGTTTCTTGGATCCATCGCTTCCACTTACGCTCTCGCAAATCCAGTCGTGAACGTCATCAATGTTCAAACTGACGACCCCACGGGTTACACCGAGTATCTCGCCAATAATCCCCAAATATTCGAGTCATTTGGTGCCGTATCAGGTGGCACCTGCGTCACATTGACGGGCCATAAATACCCCAACCAAGCCTTTGCATTTACCATCTACGATACCCCTGCCGACGCCTATAAATCAGCTGCAGCTTTTGCCATGGGCCCACCAAATCCAGAGATGGATAGTATGCGCAGTATCGTATCGGCTGAGATGTACGCGATATTGAAACCGTTTACCTTGCCTTCGGGATTCGAGCGTCGATTCCAGTTAGTTGTCAATGACGTGCCAAAGTACATCGAGGCGGCTACAGAGCTAGAGAAGGGCTGGCAGGCTAATGGACACAACGTTGAAATTGGCGTGTTTCTTCCTCTTGGAAAAGGAGAAACTTCAGCCAACCTCTTAGATGTGCGTATTTTTGGTGTCACTGCCGAAGCGGCAGGAAAGTTGAGTTTGGAATTAATGGGGCAGCCGTCTTGGAACCAAGCGGCCGCGGCAAAACTAGCAAGCACCGTCGAGTCTGTTGAAATGGACACCTTCGAGATGTGCAAGCAGGTATATCCAGCCAGCTAAGCTCACACCTATGGGCGCGCAAGCGCCCTTCTTCAACGGCTGTGCCGACACCCCCCTACTTAACCAAGCCTGTGGCAGATTGATGTGGAAAGGAGGAAGGGACTTCATCGGTTAACCGCAAATTCACTCAACTCTAGCTTCCTGGGCTCATCCCGCCTGATGCATAGACGTATAAACGTGATCCTTAGGTAGTAAAACTATGGAACAGACTATGACAACTCAGGAAATTTAGGAGTACAACTTTAGGCTGGAGTCACCTCACACCATGACGACATGTCAGTCGTAAATGGCTTAGGTAAGATAAAAAAGATGGTCGGGACGGCAGGATTTGAACCTGCGACCACCACACCCCCAGTGTGGTGCGCTACCAGACTGCGCTACGCCCCGAAGGTCGCGAAGTATACGGGTATTCAAGCCGTTAGGGAATCTCAGTCGTCAACTTGTAAGAGCGATTTCGCCGCCTCAAGATCCTTCAAACTATCACGAATCACCGACATGACCTCTACTGTATTGGGCCCATCCTCGCTGGTTAAGCGCTGGCGGGCTCCACCAATAGTGTAGCCCTCCTCGTAAAGCAGGCCTCGTATAGCACGCACCAGCTCTACATCACCTCTTTGATAATAACGGCGATTTCCGCGCCGCTTTACAGGTTTTAATTGCGGAAACTCAGCCTCCCAATATCGCAGTACATGCGGCTTTACGGCACAAAGGACACTCACCTCTCCGATTGTGAAGTAGCGTTTGCCCGGTATTGGTGGTAGTTCGTTGTTGTGCGTTGGCTCAAGCATCGTCTTGCATCTTCTCTACCCGAGCTTTGAGCTTTTGTCCGGGTTTGAAGGTGACAACACGCCGTGCCGAAATGGGGATCTCTTCCCCTGTCTTGGGGTTGCGGCCAGGACGCGTCCCTTTATCGCGAAGATCAAAATTACCAAAGCCAGAGAGTTTCACTTGCTCGTTATTCTCTAGACAGATTCGAATCTCTTCAAAAAACTGGTCTACCAGCTCTTTCGCTTCGCGCTTGTTGAGGCCTAACTCTTCAAAAAGCTTGTCGGCCATTTCTGATTTGGTTAATGCGGACATAATCTTTTTAGCTTCGCAATTCGATAGCCAGTTTTTCTCTCAACGAATCAAGTACTTGGTTGATCGCACTCGACACTTCAGTTTCATCGAGAGTGCGACTTTGATCTTGGAATGTCAAACCTATGGCGAGACTTTTCGTACCCTCTTCCAGACCTGGACCTTGATACACGTCAAAAAGATCAAGCTTGGTCAGCAAACGGCCCGCTGAGTCTTCAACGACCGACAGCACATCACCGGAGGGGATCGATTCATCAACAATGAGTGCAAGATCACGTCGCGTCTCTGGGTATTTTGAAATATCCGCGTAGGCAGGCATAGCGACCTGAGTCACCGCGGACTGCAATAGCTCAGCCACAGCCGTATTCCCTGGTAGTCCCATCGCCTTACACACAGCAGGGTGAACCGTTCCTATTCGACCAACCACCTGCCCATCGACACTAATAGATGCCGATTGACCATCGTGTAGACCGGGGAAGACACCAGGTTGAAACGCCAACCGGTCACCTAGATTAGCAAGCAGTCCCTCCACTGCGCCTTTCAGGTCGTAAAAATCAGCCGCTACCTTCTCACTCGACCAGCCCTCTGCGTCACGGAGACCCGATACGACTGCCCCAAGCATGGATATCTGCTCTGTTCCACTGTCTCTTGGCAAAAAGATTAACCCTGTTTCGAAGAGACGTATGCGACTCTGCTGGCGACTGGCGTTATGACTAACAGCCTTTAATAAGCCGGGTAGCAAACTCGTTCGCATCACTGCAAGATCAGTCGATATTGGATTTTTCAGCGCTATAGGGGAGATATCCGGATCGAAACTCGCTTGAAGCTCAGGCGCTACGAAACTAAATGTCACTGCCTCGAAATAACCGCGAGCGACCAACTCGTTTTTAGCCTGTCTCATCAGACGGCGTGTCTCAGGGACGGGTATCGGATTGAGCGCCCCGACGATGCGCCGTGCAGGAATGGCATCGTAACCAATGACACGGGCTATCTCTTCGATTAGGTCAACCTCAAGCCCCATATCAAAACGCCAGCTGGGCGCTGTACAAAGCCACCCCTGATCATGCCCTACAACCCAAAATCCAAGACCAATGAGAATACGCTCAACTTCAGCCGACTCAATCGGCACGCCCAAGACGGCTTCAATCTGTGACGCCCGAAGTAAAACCGCCTCATTAATCGGCAAGTCGGATTCGGACTGGACCTCCGATACTGGACCCGGCTCTCCGCCGACGACATCAAGAAACAACTGTGTGGCACGCTCCATGGCCTGCCGCTGCAACTGAGAATCAACACCTCGCTCGTAACGATGCGATGCATCCGTATGCAGACCATATTCTCGAGCGCGACCTGCCATCAACTGCGGTGCAAAAAACGCACTTTCCAAAAATAGATTCGAGGTCGTCGAAGTCACACCACTACCACTGCCGCCCATGATCCCCGCCATAGCCAAGGGCTTTTCATGATCGGCGATGACTAATGTGCCTTGTTGCAATACCTGCTCGGTGCCATCGAGAAGTGTCAGCACCTCCCCTTCTCGACAATCACGAACAACAATACCGCCGGTCAATTGGTCTAAATCAAAAGCGTGCAGCGGCTGTCCCAGCTCAAGTAATACGTAATTCGTGACATCAACCGCGGCATCAATCGAGCGGAGACCTGCTCGCTCCAATCGGTCACGCATGTAGCGGGGTGTTGGCCGCGATAGATCTACGTTTTTGATCACCCGGCCAAGGTATCGAGGACACTTTGCAGTTGCTTCGACGGAAATAGGGAACTCATCAGTGACAGCAGCATCAACGGCGGGCGTCTCGATCTCGCAAAGGCGTTCATCGAAGGCCACTGAAAGGTCTCTGGCAACACCTCGAACACTCAAGCAATCGGCGCGATTAGGTGTCAGCCCAAGCTCAATGATCTGATCGTCAAGCGCTAAGTACTCGCGAATGTCGAGGCCAATGGGTGCATCTGAAGGCAACTCCATCAAGCCTTCGTTATCGTCAGAAATGGTCAGCTCAGCAGCCGCACACAGCATACCTTGAGACTCCACACCTCTAAGCTTTGCCTGTTTAATCTTAAAGCCACCGGGCAGTACCGCACCTACTTTAGCCAGAGGCGCTACTAATCCCGCACGCGCATTGGGTGCGCCACAAACGATTTGAACTGTCTCGTCACCAATATTAACGTTACAAACTCGCAATTTGTCGGCATCCGGGTGCGGATCGGCACTTATAATCTCGCCGACTACGACTCCAGAAAACGATTCTGCAGCTGGCGAGATGCTGTCGACCTCAAGACCCATCATCGTCAGCTTGTGGCTGAGCACCTCTACAGAAACGTCTGGATTAACCCAAGTACGTAACCACTGCTCCGAAATAATCATGGTGCTAACTCACATAAACTGCGCAAGGAAGCGCAGATCGTTATCAAAATTGAGCCGAAGATCACCAATGCCATAACGCAACATAGACAGACGCTCTACCCCCATGCCAAAGGCAAAACCTCGGTACACATCGGGATCTATACCACTCATTTGCAGGACTTTTGGATTGACCATGCCGCAGCCTAACACTTCGATCCAGCCCGTATGACTACAGACACGGCAGCCTTCACCCGAGCACTTCACACACTGTATATCGACCTCTGCCGAGGGCTCCGTAAAGGGGAAATACGAGGGCCGCAGCCGAACCGATAAATCATCCCGCTCAAAGAACGCATGTAGGAAATCCTCTAGCAGGCCCTTTAAATGGCCAAAGTTGGATGTCTTGTCAATCAACAGTCCCTCAACCTGATGAAACATAGGCGAATGCGTTAAATCGGAATCACATCGATAGACGCGCCCTGGACAAATAATCCGAATCGGGGGCTCCTGGGTCTCCATTGTGCGGACCTGTACGCCTGAGGTGTGAGTTCTTAAGACATGGCTATCATCAACGTAAAACGTGTCGTGCATCGCTCGGGCAGGGTGGTGGGCCGGAATGTTGAGCGCCTCAAAATTATGATAGTCGTCTTCAATTTCCGGCCCCTCAACGACATCAAACCCCATAGCCCCGAAGAAGACTTCCATTCGCTGAATAGTCCGAGTGATAGGGTGAAGCGCCCCCGACTCAGCGCGACGACCCGGCAGAGTGACATCGATGGCCTCAGCAGCAAGCTGAGTGGCCAGCGCGTTGGCTTCAAGAGACTCTCGTCGCGCATTTAAACGATCGTTGAGCTGTTGCTTTACCGCATTGATTTCCGCGCCCGCTTTCGGTCGCTCATCAGCCGACAGCTGTCCGAGCCCCTTTAACAAGGCAGTAAGCGCGCCCTTCTTTCCCAAGAAGCTGACACGTAACTCCTCTAGAGCATTGCTGTCCTGCGCAGCGTCAATCGCGGCGCTGGCTTCAACCTTGATGTTCTCCAATGCTTCCATGAATAACTAAGCTCCACTCATTCAAAAAAGGAGGCCGTAGCCTCCTTTCGATTATCGCTCTGCTGTGTTGCAGTCGGCAGCCCTGGCCGCCGCTACGCCGCGAGTGCAGTTCTAGCGCGTTCAACGACGGCAGCGAATGCCGGCTTGTCGTGGACCGCTAGGTCGGCCAATACTCGACGATCGAGTGTAATGTCAGCACGCTTGAGTCCATTTATAAACTTGCTGTAGGTCAGACCATTGGCACGGGACTGCGCGTTAATACGCGTAATCCAGAGCGCACGGAACTGACGCTTGCGTTGACGACGATCGCGATATGCATATTGACCTGCTTTCGTTACCGCTTGCTTGGCTACTCGGAACACACGTGAGCGTGCGCCATAATAACCCTTTGCTTGCTTCAAAATTTTCTTGTGTCGACGGTGCGCCGTGACACCACGTTTTACGCGAGGCATATCTTATCTCCTAACTAGTTAACGGTTACTTTGCGCGCAACATACGATCCACGAGTACCACGTCGGACTTGTGAATCATTGATGTGCCTCGAAGCTGACGCTTACGCTTAGTCGTCATTTTCGTCAGGATGTGGCTCTTGTAAGCGCTCTTGCGCTTATAGCCACTCGCTGTTTTTTTGAACCGCTTAGCGGCACCACTGTGAATTTTGGCTTTTGGCATCTTAGATACTCCTGCTTATGGCTCTGCAAGGTCTCCCATCAGAGCATTTCATCAATCGAGTCGTAGGGCATTCACGGGCCACTACCCTCGTTTCTTGGGCGCTATCACCATCGTCAACTGACGACCTTCCATTTTTGGAAACTGTTCCACAGCACCTAACTCGCTAAGATCGGCCTCAACACGCTTGAGGATCTCCATACCGAGCTCTTGGTGAGCCATTTCACGACCGCGATAACGCAACGTGACTTTGGCTTTATCACCGTTTTCTAGGAACCTAACCAGGTTACGAAGCTTGACCTGATAATCCCCTTCGTCCGTTCCCGGACGAAATTTCATCTCTTTAATTTGCGTTCGCTTAGCTTTCTTCTTCTGGGCCGCTTTTTGCTTCTTCGACTCAAAAATATGCTTTCCGTAGTCCATGATTTTGCAGACGGGTGTTTCACCCTCTGCCATCATGACCAGATCCATGCCTGCGGCATCAGCCTTTTCAACCGCTTCCGCATTGGAAACGATACCAACCTGGGTACCATCTGCATCGATTAAGCGCAGCATGGGCGCTTCAATTTGTTCATTTGTCAGAGCGCGTTTGCTCTTGGTCTCGGTCTTAATACTGGCTCTCTCCAATGGCGGGCTTCGGTGTCGCAGCTCTTTAACACAAAAAAGTGCAGTCACCACCCGAAACAGGGCGGCGATTTTATAGTGAAGTGACCTCGATAACAAGGCATAAGGCCACCGTTTAGTACCCGGGTTTACGCCATTTATGCTTGGTGAGTGATTGCCGACTTATTCTCAACCTCAACCTGCAGGTGAGCACCAAACTCAGCAACCGACATGACACCTAGATCAGCCCCATGTCGACCACGCACCGCGACAGCCCCACTCTCGCGCTCTTTCTCACCTACGACCAAGACGAACGGCAACTTGGACAACTCGGCTTCTCTGATTTTAAAGCCTACCTTCTCGTTTCTCAGATCGGTCAGCACACGAAAACCTTGCGATTTCAACGAAGCGGCAACCTCTTCTGCATAGTCTTTTTGCTTATCGGTGATATTCACCACAACGGCCTGTTGAGGCGCGAGCCAAACAGGGAAGTTCCCCTCAAAGTGCTCGATAAGAATACCGATGAAACGTTCGAGTGAACCAAACAGCGCTCGGTGCAACATCACGGGGCGTTTATCCCGGCTGCCATCCTCGTCGACAAAGGTAATGTCAAACCGCTCCGGCAGGTTCATGTCTACCTGCAAAGTCCCACACTGCCAATCTCGACCGATAGCATCGCGCAGCACAAACTCGAGTTTCGGCCCATAAAACGCGCCTTCACCCTCAAAGAGAACGTAGTCGAGACCCATAACATCGAGCGCGTTGCTGAGAGCACCTTCAAGCTTGTCCCACACCGCGTCGCTGCCAATACGATTCTCTGGACGGGTCGACAACTTAATAACAACATCGTCAAATCCAAAATCCTTGTAAATATCGAGAACCAGCGCGACCACGTCTATGCACTCTTGCTCCATCTGTTGCTCGGTGCAGTAAATATGCGCATCGTCCTGCGTAAAATGTCGAACTCGCATCAAGCCATGAAGCGCACCGGATGGCTCGTATCGGTGAACTTTGCCAAATTCAGCCATTCGAAGCGGCAGATCGCGATAGCTTTTAAGTCCTTGCGCGAACATGGATACCGACCCAGGGCAATTCATCGGTTTGAGGGCAAAAATACGATCGTCCTCAGTCTGGGTAGAGAACATATTCTCTCGGTAGTTAAACCAGTGCCCTGACGTCTCCCACAGGCTGCGATCCATTACATCTGGCGTATTGACCTCAACGTAGCCCGCCCTGTCTTGTTGGTCTCGCATATAGTCAAGCAGCGCTCTAAACAACGTCCATCCCCTGGGATGCCAAAAGACAGACCCAGGCGCATCGTCGCTAAAGTGAAACAGGCCCAGCTTCTTGCCAATTTTGCGGTGATCACGCTTTTCCGCTTCGGCAATTCGATTCAGATAAGCCTTGAGCTCCTTGGGCGACGACCACGCGGTGCCGTAAATGCGCTGCAACTGCTGATTATTGGCATCTCCGCGCCAATAGGCACCGGCCACCTTAGTCAGCTTAAATGCACCCAGCTTCCCAGTGCTTGGGACATGTGGACCTCGGCAGAGATCCATCCAGTCACCCTGCTGATAAATCGAAATCTCCTCGTCCGCTGGGAGCTCCTCGATAATCTGCACCTTGAAGTGCTCACCCATGTCGCGAAAACGCTCGACAGCCGCTTCTCGCGTTTGCACAAGCCTGGTCACAGGTAAGTCTGCAGCGACCAGCTCCTGCATCTTCACTTCGATCTTCTCAAGATCCTCAGATGAAAAGCTGTGCGCAGAGGCAAAGTCGTAATAAAAACCGTCTTCAACCGTCGGCCCTATGGTGACTTGAGTTCCCGGGTATAACTCCTGAACCGCTTGCGCCAGAAGATGGGCCGTCGAATGTCTGAGGATTTCAAGAGCCGCATCATCACGACTTGTGATAATTCGGAGCGAGACGTCACTGTCAATCGAAAAACTCGCATCAACTTCGCGGCCATCAACAACGCCCGCGAGCGTTGCTTTGGCGAGTCCTGCACCGATATCAGCGGCGACTTCGAGCACGGTAACGGGCGCATCAAATTGGCGAGTAGAGGCATCCGGCAGGGTTATGAGTGGCATGCTGTCTTCCTTGGTCAGTGGCAACGCTTACGATGCGCTGCGTGTATGAGTACGCTCAATAATGGCTTTATTGCTGTCGGGCATCATAACGCTTGGGCCCTTATCAATAAATACTAGGCGTTAGCCTTGTCCACCAGCTTCGCTTAGAAACGGGACACCTTGCTCGCCAACTTGGCCAGCATCGTCTTGCTTAAACGGCGCACTAGCGGCCTCATGCGCCTGCCCATTCGCCATACGCAAATTAACGTCCGCGTGATGCTGCTCATCGGCTCTCACACGCTCAATCATATCGCTCAATCGCGCATCGGGTGCGAGGCTGTAGTAATCGATTGCCAACTGCGGTGCCGGCACATTCTCGATCTTACCGGCTTCAATCATCTCCAAGTATTGGGTGTAGCTGTAAACCGCTTCTTCCTCAAAATAGTGAATCATCTTATGCGCGGTTTGTGGAAAAAAGACGTAGAAGACAAAGTAATAGTTCCAGAAAATCGCCTGCGCCGCCAAGATAAGCGCGCGTTCAAACACATTGGGCTTGGCGATATCAATGAAGAACATGAGGTGCATCCGCTCGTTTTCAGCCTCCGCTAACAGCTCCCGGATGGTAGGTCCGTACCCTGTTTTCATTTGCCGCAAACTTCTCAAGTGTATCCACATGCCAGCCACCATTCCCGGCACACCGGCAATCGTCTCAAGCACTACGGCCCTGTGACCATATCGTTTGGCAAAAAAAGCGTCCGCAAAAAAACGGAAAAACATCGTTTGTCCGCGTGCAAACTTGTCAGACAAGTCCATTTCAAAACCCTCAATTCAGTCACTGCGTGCGAAGAAAATGTGGTCTGCCGAGGCGCTCACAAAATCGGCACGGAGTATAACAAAAACTTATGCGAATTGGAGGAAGTAGTCTTTAGTCGAATGACCGACCGAATACGAGCGAACGGCCAAACTAGGTCTCGAGTCGAAGCATCAGCATGACTCCCAGCACGATAAAACCGCCGACAGGCGCCAAAATCAAAGGCCAGCTGTACCACCAAAGCAGTCCAGCCGAGACAACTGTCACAAACACAAAGGTTCCAACAAACAGCAAAGCACTAACCGCGAGATCTTTAATCACATCACCGACAAGGCTCGCTGCGCGTTCAAGCATTCCTCGCACAATCCATCTCTCAGATTCTTCGCTCATATCACTCATACCCGGCTTACTCAGTTAACGCCTAACAATCTCCACTCGCCGATTGGAGCGTCGGCCCGCCTCGGTCAAGTTAGACTCAAGAGGCTCACTCTCTCCCGCTCCTTTGACGAATAAGCGCTTAGCATCAATACCCCGTCCTACCAAATAATCTGCGACGGCATCTGCTCGTTTTTCCGACAGTGCCA
>ERZ802826.303-NODE-303-length-15927-cov-60.3673_pt1 | contig 15927 bp, 16 predicted proteins | sample MGYA00345651_ERZ802826 | MGnify/ENA primary metagenome ERZ802826 (study PRJEB30503, sample SAMEA104212371) | marine metagenome | biome: Westerlies Biome; feature: [SRF] surface water layer (ENVO:00010504) within the epipelagic zone...; material: water...
TTTGTTCTTCCAATAATGTTCGTTGGAATTATGGTTTTAACACAAAGATTAAATCCTACCCCGCCAACATCTGATCCAACACAAGCGCAAGTAATGCAATATATGCCAGTTATGTTTGGTGTTTTCTTTTTGTTTTTCCCTGCTGGACTTTGTTTATATTCGGTAGTTAATTCTGGTGTGTCTTTAGTTCAGCAAAGATACCTTTACAGAAAGCTTGGTGCTTTAGAGTCAGGAATTTAGTGTTTTGTCTGTTGTTTTTGCATTAGCCACGCCGGCGGCCCAATCTGCCATCTGCGTTTTTAGAGTCTCTGGTAAGGGTTGTCTTGACGCAGTAGAAAAGATTTTTAACAAGCCTATTCAAAAACATAAAACTTTTTGTATTAGAAAATTGTTCCATCAGGACAGGGTTATTGATGAGGTCGGAGTTATAACCTTTGGCGGCCCAAATAGTTACACCGGTGAAGATGCTTTTGAAGTATATGGTCATGGAGGTCTTGGTGTTATGTCGTTGATTGTTGAGGCTTTTAAGGGGGTTGGATTTGAAGAAGCTGCTCCTGGTGAGTTCACAAAAAGGGCTTTTTTAAATGATAAATTAAGTTTAAACGAAGCGGAGTCTGTTGCTGATATTATTGAAAGCAACAATGCTGAGGATGTCTTTTTATCTTCTCAATCTCTTGCTGGTGATTTTACAAAAAAGGTTATTGATTTTTCGAAAGAGATTGATTTTTTTAGGGTTAGGGTAGAGGGTGAAATAGACTTTTCTGATGAGGGTGAAGATTTTTTAGATTCAATGTTGGTGGAAGATCTTGGGTTGTTAATTTCTAATTTTGAGCTTTTTGTTGGAGCTTGTATGAATAAAAAAGAGCTTTCTGTTAAAAAAAAGGTATTATTTATTGGTCCTGTAAACTCAGGAAAATCTTCTGTTTTTAATAGATTGCTTGGGTTTGAGCGTGCTTTGGTTTCAAGTGTTCCTGGAACAACCAGGGATTTAATTGAGTCGGAGGTTTTTTATAATAATATGTCTTTTTATGTCTCTGACTCTGCTGGTATCAGGGAGACAGAAGATTTAATTGAGGCTAAGGGAATTGATTTGGGTATTTCTGAAGTGTCTAAGGCAGATGTTGTTGTGGGTATATTTGACTCTTCCGATGAAGGTGTGATTAATAAATTTAGGAAAATTTCTGGTGAGCGTGTTTTTTTGGCTGTTTATAATAAGCTTGATTTGTCTGAAGCCGATATAAAGCTTTTTGATTGTTGTGTGTCTGCCAAAACAGGAGAGGGTTTTGATCATTTTAAAAAGGTTTTGGGGGGTGCTTTTATAAACAAGGATATTGGGGATTACGACTACCTTGTAAGAGAAAGACATATTGCTCTTTTTAATAAAACTATATGTTCTTTAAAAAGCGCTGAAAAAAGACTTTTAGGTAAAGATGCAATGGAGCTTGCTGCAGAAGATTTGAGAATATCGAGAGCCTATATTGGAGATGTTGTTGGTGTAAAAACTTCGGACTCCTTGTTGGGTGATATTTTTAGCTCTTTTTGTATTGGTAAATAAATTGTTAGTAACTTGTTTACCTTTTTTTGGTCTTTTTTTTATTAACAAGCTTTGCTTATGTTTTTTACGAAGGTTTTAACAGGCTTAAACAGTTTTTACCAAGAGTAATTATTGTTTTTGGTGCAGGCTTTATGAGACTTATTAACAAAAAATCATTGCCTTAATAGAAATAACAATAAGTATATAATATAGATATTATTGATTTTAATTAGTATATGGATAAATTTGATGTAATTGTCGTTGGGGGCGGGCATGCTGGTGCTGAGGCGGCTCATGCTGTCTTCAGATCTGGCTTAAAATGCGCGTTAGTTACATTTGAGCGTGAAAAAATCGGTCAAATGTCATGCAACCCTGCTATCGGCGGATTGGGCAAATCGCACATAGTTAGAGAAATAGATGCTATGGGCGGAATAATGCCGATAGCTACAGATATGTCTGGTATACAGTACAGAACCCTTAATACAAGAAAAGGGGATGCTGTGCAGGCACTTAGAGTTCAGTGCGACAGAAGCCTATACAAAAAAGCTATTCAAAAAATTATCAGCCAAACAAACATACACATTTTTGAGGAAGAAGTTGAAGACTTATTAGTTCAAAAAGACTCTGTTAAAGGTGTTATCACCAAAAACCAAACCATTCTTGGCTCTAAAACAATTCTAACAACTGGAACTTTTTTAAACGGCAAAATGTACAAGGGAGATGAAATAACAGAGGGCGGAAGAATTGGCGATAGCTCATCCAAGCCCTTATCAAAAAAACTTTATAGTTTAAGCCTCCCAATGGGCAGGTTAAAAACAGGAACACCAGCAAGAATAAAACTATCTAGTCTAGATCTTTCTGTTATGGAGGAGCAGCCAGGAGAGAGCCCAACTCCTTTTATGAGCCTAACCCATGAAATCAAAAGACATCAAAAACAACTATCCTGTTACATCACCAGAACAAACCCTAAAACACATAAAATAATAAGTGAAAACACCCACCTGTCGGCAATGTATTCAGGAAACATCAGCGGAATAGGGCCAAGATACTGCCCCTCAATTGAAGATAAAGTTTATAAGTTTAAATCCAAAGAAAGCCACCAAATATTTATAGAACCAGAAGGCATAAACAAGGACCTTGTATACCCAAACGGAATATCAACAAGTCTTCCAAAAAAAATTCAAGAAGAGTTTATCTATTCTATAAAAGGACTAGAAAATTCAAAAATAGAAGAATATGGCTATGCTGTTGAGTATGATTTTGTAGACCCTAGGACCATAAAAAAAACACTTGAAACAAAATTCTTAAGTGATTTTTATCTTGCAGGACAAATTAATGGAACAACTGGTTATGAAGAGGCCGCGGCACAAGGGCTAATGGCCGGCATAAACGCTTCAAATAAGATACGAAAAAGAAAAGATTTTATTTTAGAAAGAAGCGAATCATATATAGGAGTAATGATAGACGACTTAACAAACCATGGAATAACAGAGCCATACAGAATGTTCACCAGCAGGGCTGAACATAGACTATTGCTTTCTCAAAACAACGCCGAGCAAAGACTGTTAAGCAAGGCCTTTAAGCAAAACATTGTTAGTAAGGGAAGGCTAAACAACTTTTTAAAAAATGAAGATGAGTACAGAAAATTTTTTACAAACCAACTCGAAAAAATAAAAATAAAAAGCTTTAAAAACAAAAAAAACAAAACAATAGAGCTGGATGAGAAAAGAAGCATCTCTTCTATATTGGCACGACCAGATGTAGACGAAACAAAAATTTTTAAAACCAACAAAGACACCATTGGATTTTTTAAAAGAGCCTCAACAGAAATAAAATACAAGGGATATATAGAAAAACAACTTAGAGAAATTAATAAGAATAAAAAACAAAATAGAAAAAAAATACCTGAAAACATTGATTACAAAAATATTAGCGGACTGTCTAATGAGGTCATTGAAAAACTATTAAAATCCAGACCAGACACCATTGGTTCAGCCTCACTAATTGAAGGAGTTACACCAGCAGCAATAAACCTAATTTTGGTAAACATCAAAAAGACCGAATTAGAAAAAATTAATGCTTAGTGAAAAAAACAAGATAATCCAAAAAATCCCAAATATTTCTTCGAGTGAAGTAAAAAACATACACCTATTTATAAATGAAGCCTTGCTCTTCAACAACAAACACAACATATTTGTAAGAGATGGGTTTGATGATGTGCTTAATAAAGACATTCTTGACTGCATGCCTTTAATAAAAAAGATAAACAACAACACAAAAACATTAGATTTAGGCTCGGGCGGGGGTTTTCCAGGAATTTTAATAGCAATACTTAAAGCAAGTTGTGAAATCCATCTAGTCGAGAAGGCACAAAAAAAAGCATACTTCCTCAAAAAAATGAAGGACATGCTCAAGCTTAAAAACATAGAAGTAATAAATAACAAGCTATTAATCAATAATAATATAGGTGTTTATGATGTCATTACAGCCAGAGCTTTTTCTTCAACCCAAAACATAATTGAAATAACATCAAACAATATAAAAAAGGGATCCAAGTACCTATTGTTAAAAGGAAGAGAAGAAAAAATAATGAAAGAATTGCATTCTGTGGACACAAATAAATATAAATATGAAATAATCAAAATAGATTACAGCGAACACGAAAGGCATTTGGTAGAAATAAATTTAAATGAATAAAATTCTAGCTATAGCAAATCAAAAAGGTGGGGTAGGCAAGACCACTACAGCAGTTAATCTTGCGGCCAGCCTTTCAGCAACTAAAAGAAAAGTTTTATTAGTAGACCTAGACCCCCAAGGAAACGCCTCAACAGCTGCAGGAATTCAAGCAAATGAAATAAAAAATTTATTTAACTTATTTTTTGACAAAACCCCAATTAATGAATGTATATACAAATCATCAGATGGTTATGATGTTATTCCTGGCGGCCAAGAACTAATCGCCCTTGAGGTAGCAATTAGAGAAAATAATAAACAATCTTTTTTAACAAAAGAGCTTGAAGGGCTAAGTAACACATACGACTATACAATCATTGACACACCACCAACCCTAAATCAATTAACAATTGAAGCACTTTTTGCAGCATCTGGAACACTAATACCTCTTCAATGTGAATATTATTCTCTTGAGGGAGTTACAGGGTTAATGGAAACAATCAAAACACTTTCAGACAAAAACCTTTCATCAAATAGGGTTCTTGGGATTGTTAGGACAATGGTAGATATGAGAAACAATCTAGCTAAAGAAGTCTCAGACGAGCTTGAAATACATTTTTCAAATCTTCTTTTTAATACGTTAATACCAAGAAATGTAAAATTAGCTGAGGCCCCAAGTCATGGAGTATCAGGCATTAAATATATGCCCAACTCATATGGTGCAAAAGCTTATCTCGCTTTGGCTGGAGAGCTTATTAGAAAGGTGGAATATGTCTGAAGAAAATAAAATTCTAAACAAGGGATTAGATGCTCTCTTGGGGTCCAACTCATCAATAAATCAAAGAAGTGTTAAGGAGATAGAATTAAGCTCAATAAGTGCAGGAAGGTTTCAACCAAGATCAAACTTCAATGAACAAAAACTTTCAGAACTCACAGACTCGATAAAAAACCACGGCGTTCTTTCGCCAATATTAGTAAGAGAGCTGGGGTTAAACAAATTTGAGGTTATAGCTGGCGAAAGAAGATTAAGAGCATCTAAACAAGCTGGTCTAGAAACCATACCATGCCTTATAGATCAGAAAAAAGATCAAGATGCGTTGGAGTCTGCTCTTATAGAAAACCTTCAAAGAGAGGACTTAAACGCAGTTGAAGAGGCAAGAGGATACGATAGACTTAAAAGAGAATTCGGCCTCACCCAGGAGGAAGTTGCCAAATCAACTGGAAAGGCTAGGAGTACAATTGCAAACTCTTTAAGACTTTTATCCCTTCCGACCTCAATCTTGGAAATGCTTGCTTCAGGCCAGATAGAAAAAGGGCACGCAAAGATTTTGGCATCAATGGATGCAAAAGAGGCATTAAAAACAGCTCAAATTATTCTTAAAAATAACCTTTCTGTTAAAGAACTTAATTTGGGCTCAAATCAAAAAAATAGCTCTAAAAAAATAACAAAAAAACAAAAAGACACAGATTTATTAAATATCGAACAAGAAATGTCTGAATCTTTTGGTCATAAGGTAGAAATAGAAGCTAAAAATAAGAAAAGTGGGAGAATTACTATTTCTTACAATACATCTGATGAGCTCGAAAGCATAATCTCAAAACTTTCTAATTAGGCTAAATATAATAAAAAACACCTTGTTTCTAAGGCCATATATTTCTATAATTCTCGCAATAAAAATTAACATAAAACATAAATCTTTTGAAAAGTTTCCTAAATTCTCTCTTTAGTAGCAAAAGCCTAGTATCTTTTGTTTCAATCGCCTTACTTATAGCGGGATCAATAGAAAATATTTTATTTATCTTGGCTCCAATAAGTTACTTAATTGCTATTGTTTGTGCATATATGATTGGCGGCAAAATCCAGGACCATGGCCTAAACGCAGCATATAATTGGTCTATAAAGTGGGCATTATTCGTATTTTTCTTGTATTTGACAGGGGTGTATTTAATTAATGCATTTGTCTATGCGATGTTTGCATTTATTTTAATTAATACTTTGTTAAATCCAACAATGTTTATTGAAAAACAAAAGGCATCTATCTGATGGCAAAAGAACTTACAACTCAATCTTACATAGACCATCATCTGACTAATTTAACTTGTGGTAAAACACCAGAAGGCTGGAGTTGCAACCCTTATGATGTGGAGCAAATGGGGTTTTGGGCTTTTCATGTTGACTCACTTTTTTGGTCTGTTTTTTTGGGCGCATTATTTATTTTGATTTTTAAAATGGCAATGCCAAGGAGTGTAAGCGCAGACACAACCCCTTCCGGCCTTCAAAATTTTGTAGAAATGAGCATAGAATTCGTTGAAGACAACGTTCAATCTTTATTTGGATCAGTTAAAAACAAACTTATAGCACCTCTCGCGCTTACAGTTTTTGTTTGGATTTTGCTTATGAATTTAATGGATTTAATTCCAGTAGACTTCATTCCAGTACTTGCGGGGCATTTAGCATTCTTTTTTGTTGGCGGACCTGAACATGCTTGGATAAATAGCCCAGAATCTTTTTATTTTAAGGTTGTTCCAACTACAGATCCCAACATCACCCTCGGAATGGCTTTAGCAGTTTTTGTTCTCACTATTTATTACAGCATTAGAGTAAAAGGCTTAAAAGCTTTTGTCGCAGAACTAACCCTACACCCTTTTGGAAAATATTTGATTCCAGTTAATTTCATTCTGGAGATGGTTAACTTCATAGCTAAACCAATCTCACTAGGTTTAAGATTATTCGGTAATTTATATGCAGGGGAAATGATATTTATTCTGATTGCATTGATGTTATTTTTCAGTAGCATACCCATAGGTACGCTTGGGTTTGGATTACATTTAGTTTGGGCGCTTTTCCACATTTTGATTGTGGCATTGCAAGCATTTATTTTTATGGCGCTAACCATTGCTTATTTGGCTATGGCGCATGAAACAGAGGAACATTAAACCTCAATTTAAAGGAGAAAAAAATGGAATATAGTATTTTAGCAGCAGGAATCACAATGGGCCTTGCCTCAATTGGCGCTGGAGTGGGTGTGGGCATCCTCGGAAGTAAGTTTATAGAAGGAATAGCAAGGCAGCCTGAGTTAGCTCCGTTTCTTCAAGGTCGTTTCTTTTTAATGATGGGCTTAACCGATGCGGTTCCTATGATTGGAGTTGGTCTTGGGATGTACATGCTTTTTGCTCTTTAATTTAAATAAATAGTTAAACATGAATATAAACGCAACCTTACTTGCTCAAGCAGTCGTTATGATTGTGTTTGTTGCTATCTGTTGGAAGTATGTCTATCCGCCAATTTTGGCTGTAATGCAAGAAAGAGAAAAAAAAATATCTGATGGTCTAGAGGCTGCAAAAAAAGCAGATGACTCGCTTGAAGAAGCAAAATTAGCTTTTGATAAAGAAATGGATCAAGCAAAGGCAGAGGCAGCAGAAATTTTAGAAAAAGCAAATGCAAGAGCCTCACAAATAGTTGGAGATGCTTCTTCCAAAGCAGAGTCAGAGGCAGAAAAGATTATGACTTCAGCTTCTAAAACTATAGAAAATGATACAAATAAAGCAAAAGAACAATTAAGAGAGCAGATGTCAGAAATCATTATTGATACAACGCAAAAGATTCTTGGTGATGAAATATCACCAGAGAAACATGATGCGATTTTAAAGAAGGCTGCCGAGGAACTATAAGTAATGATTGAATTAACTCCGCTTGCAAGACCTTACGCAAAAGCATTATTTTCATCTGCACTTGAGAGTGAAAACTTAGATGGAATGGCAAATGATTTAAAGACCATGGCCACTGCTTCAAAGACGGAGGAGATAAAGGGTACCATTGAAGACCCAGTATTATCTAGACAAGAGGTTGTAGAAATTTTAACTAAGCTATTTGACGAAAGTGTTGGCGAAACATCTAAAAAACTTCTTTCAATATTGGCTGAAAACAAAAGATTAAATCTTCTTGAGCCAATACATTCCATTTATCAAGAACTTTTAGAAAAGCACAAAGAACAAAACTCTATAGAGGTTTTTGTTGCTGCTATTCCAAGCGATGAGGCAAAAGAAGATATTGAAAATAAACTCAGATCTTCATACGGCAAAGATGCAAATATATTTTTTTCAAAAGACCCAAACATGATGGGCGGCTTATCTATAAAGGTAGGTGACGAAACACTCGATCTTTCAATAAGAGGAAAGGTCAACAAACTTGTAAACCAATTAAATTTTTAAGGTGAAAAAATGAGTCAATTAAATCCATCAGAAATTTCCAGCGTTTTAAAAGAGAAAATTGCTGGTTTAGATCTTTCTGCAGAAAGAAAAAATGAGGGCATTGTTGTAAGTGTCTCCGACGGTATTGTAAGAATACATGGCATGGGAGATGTTATGTATGGTGAGGTTATAGAATTTGAGAATGGAACAAAAGGTATGGCGCTTAACCTTGAACAAGACTCTGTTGGCGCCGTTGTTCTTGGAGATTATTTAGAACTGATTGAGGGTCAAAAAGCAGTTTGTACTGGTAAGGTTCTAGAAGTCCCAGTCGGCGAGGCTATGCTTGGAAGAGTTGTGAATACTTTGGGAGCTCCAATAGATGGCAAAGGTGAGATAAAAGCAGAGAGTACAGCCCCTGTTGAGGTTGTTGCCCCCGGAGTTATTGCTCGTCAATCTGTTGATCAACCAGTTCAGATTGGACTTAAAGCTGTCGATGCTATGGTTCCTATTGGGAGAGGTCAAAGAGAGTTAATCATTGGCGACAGACAAACAGGCAAAACAGCAGTTGCGATCGACGCAATCATTAATCAAAAAGGAACTGGTGTTAAATGTATTTATGTAGCCATTGGACAAAAGCAGTCTACTGTTGCAAACGTCGTAAGAAAACTAGAAGAATATGGTGCAATGGAACATACAATTATTGTTTCAGCAACAGCAGCTGATCCTGCTCCGATGCAATATCTTTCAGCTTATTCAGGATGTTCAATGGGCGAATATTTTAGAGATAAAGGAGAAGATGCACTCATCGTTTATGACGATCTTTCAAAACAAGCAGTTGCATACAGACAGGTTTCATTACTTCTTAAAAGACCTCCTGGTCGTGAAGCATATCCTGGAGATGTATTTTACCTTCACTCAAGACTCTTAGAGAGAGCTGCCAGAGTTAATGCAGATTACGTTGAACAAGTTACCGGAGGAAAAGTAAAAGGTAAAACCGGCTCCTTAACTGCACTACCAATAATTGAAACGCTTGCAGGAGATGTTTCTGCATTTGTACCAACAAATGTAATTTCAATTACTGACGGGCAAATCTATCTAGAGACAGAATTATTTAATTCAGGCATCAGGCCTGCAATAAATCCAGGCTTATCTGTATCCAGGGTTGGTGGATCAGCTCAAACTAAAATTATGAAAAAACTAGCTGGTGGTGTAAGAACAGCATTAGCCCAGTATCGAGAATTAGCTGCTTTCTCTCAATTCGCATCAGACTTAGATGATGCTACCAAGCAACAGCTAGCAAACGGACGAGCCTTCACAGAATTATTGAAACAAAAGCAATATGCACCAATGAGCGTAGCACAACAAGCACTAAGCTTATTCGCAGCTGACAGAGGTTATATGTCTGATGTTGAGGTAGAAAAAATTCTAGATTTTGAAGAAGCTCTTCACGGATATCTTACTTCTGAAAAAGGTGAACTAGAGCAACAAATCAATACAACCGGCGACTGGAATGATGACATTGAAAGTCAATTCACTGCACTAGTTGAAGATTTTAAAAAAACACAAACTTTTTAACCTAAGAAAAAATGGCAAATACAAAAGAAGTTAGAAAACAGATAGCGAGCATTAAGGGCACGCAAAAAATTACTTCTGCCATGGAGATGGTTGCCGCTAGTAAAATGAAAAAAACTCAAGACAATATGCTTAAGGGCAGACCATACTCCCTAAAAATTAAAGATGTAATAAGTCATATGGCTTCTGCAAGTTCAGAGTATCCGCATCCTTTTTACGAAGAAAGAGAATCAAAAAAAGCATGCTTCATTGTGGTCTCATCAGACAAGGGGTTATGTGGAGGACTAAATATTAATTTGTTTAAGCAAGTAATATCTAAATCAGCGGAACTTCATGAGCAGGGCATTGAATCTTGTTTTGCTCTTATCGGAACAAAATCATCCGGGTTCTTTAAAAATGTCGGCGGCCATATTATTGGTGTTGCTGAAAAGCTTGGCGATAAACCAAATCCTGATGACTTAATCGGACTAACAAAAATAGTTTTAGATATGCATAAAAACGGCGATATAGACCAAGCATATCTTTGTGCTAATGAATTTGTAAATACAATGACACAGCAGCCTAATGTAGAACAACTGATTCCACTTGCTCCAGCCGAACAAGACGAGTCACTTCCAACACATTGGGATTATATATACGAGCCTGAGGCCAAAGAATTATTAGACGGGTTGTTAACAAGATACATAGAATCACTCGTTTATCAGGCAGTAGTTGAAAATAATGCATGTGAACAAGCAGCAAAAATGATTGCCATGAAAAACGCAACTGACAATGCTGGCGATTTAATTAAAGAATTAGAACTTTTATATAACAACGTAAGACAAGCAGCTATCACTCAAGAGCTCTCAGAGATAGTTGGAGGCGCAGCAGCAGTTTAAGGAGAAAATTATGAGCAACGGATTAGTTACACAAATTATTGGAGCGGTTATCGATGTCGAATTCGAAAAAGATAATATCCCCAAAGTATACGAAGCCTTAATGGTTGAAGAGAGTGGAACGACTCTCGAAGTTCAACAGCAATTAGGTGATGGTGTTGTAAGAACAATTGCAATGGGTGTAACCGAAGGCCTTAAGCGAGGACTGGTTGTTTCAAGAACAAATGCACCTATATCTGTTCCTGTTGGTCCAGAGACACTTGGAAGAATTATGGATGTTCTTGGTAATCCAATTGATGAGAAAGGTCCAATTGGTGAAAAAGAAAAAATGCCAATTCATAGAAAGCCACCATCATATACAGATCAGTCGGCATCAAATGAAATTCTTGAAACTGGTATTAAGGTTATTGACTTAATGTGTCCCTTTGCAAAAGGAGGCAAGGTTGGATTATTTGGCGGAGCCGGCGTAGGTAAAACCGTTAATATGATGGAGCTTATTAATAACATTGCTTTGCAGCATTCAGGATTATCTGTTTTTGCTGGTGTTGGGGAGCGAACAAGAGAAGGAAATGATTTCTATTACGAAATGCAGGAATCAGGCGTTGTTAATATTGATAACCTTGGAGAATCAAAAGTAGCAATGGTTTACGGGCAAATGAATGAACCTCCTGGAAATAGACTAAGAGTTGCTTTGACCGGCCTAACTATGGCTGAAAAATTCAGAGACGAAGGCAAGGATGTTCTTTTGTTTATTGATAATATTTACCGTTACACTCTAGCGGGAGTTGAGGTATCAGCTCTACTAGGAAGAATGCCGTCAGCGGTTGGATATCAGCCAACTCTTGCTGAAGAAATGGGAGCTCTTCAAGAAAGAATTACTTCAACAAAAACAGGCTCGATTACTTCTATTCAAGCTGTTTATGTTCCTGCTGATGATTTAACAGACCCTTCCCCAGCTACAACATTTGCTCATTTGGATGCGACTGTTGTTCTATCAAGACAAATATCTGAATTAGGAATTTATCCTGCGGTAGATCCGTTAGACTCAACGAGTAGGCAGTTGGATCCTTTTGTTGTTGGTGATGAGCATTATGAAGTTGCCCAAGGCGTTCAAAAAATACTACAAAGATATAACGAACTTAAAGACATTATTGCTATTTTAGGTATGGATGAGCTTTCAGAAGAAGACAAGGGATTGGTAGCAAGAGCAAGAAAAGCACAAAGATTTTTATCACAGCCTTTCTTTGTCGCTGAGATATTTACTGGAACTCCAGGAAAATATGTTTCCCTCGAAGATACTATCAAAGCCTTCAAAGGTATATTAGATGGCGACTATGATCATCTTCCTGAACAAGCATTTTATATGGTGGGAACTATTGAAGAGGCTGTAGAAAAAGCTAAAACTTTATAAATATGAGCACTATCAAGATAAACATAGTTTCCTCGAGTGAGGAAATATATTCCGGAGAGGCCACGATGGTTTATGCAACTGGCTCTCTTGGAGAACTTGGTATTGCCCCAGGACATACTCCATTATTAACCGGTTTAGCTCCAGGGCCTGTCAGGGTCGAAAACGGGTCTGAAGAGGAAGCCTTTTTTTGTTCTGGGGGTTTTCTTGAAATTCAGCCTGATCTTGTCACTGTCTTGTCAGATACTGCAGAAAGAGCTGATAATCTTGACGAATCAGAAGCAATTAAAGCAAAGGAAGCAGCTGAACAAAATTTAGCAAATCAAGATGCTACATTAGATTACGCAAAAGCTGCATCTCAACTCGCCGAAGCAGTTGCTAGATTGAAAACTATTCAAAAGTTACGCAAAAAACAGTAAGGTATTCATTTAACATAGAATAAAACTGTGAGCGTACACACCATAATACTTGCGGCCGGAGAAGGCTCAAGAATGAATTCAAATAACGCTAAGTCTCTTCAGAAGATTGGCGGAATTTCTATGCTTAGAAAAATATGCGAAACAGCAGGCTCAATATGTTCTGATATCACTCTTGTAGTTGGGTTTGACAAAGAGGCAGTGATAAATGAATCTAACAACTACGGCCTTAATATTTCAACAAGCGAACAACCGAATCCTATTGGAACTGGTGATGCAGTTAAATGGGGTTTAAAAGAAGTAACAGAAAACTCAAAAATTTTAGTTTTGTATGGGGATGTTCCACTCATTAAAAAAAGTACTCTAGAAAATCTAATAGATGAAGCCGAATCAGGCCTTAGTATTTTAACAACAATACTTGATCAGCCTTATGGCTATGGAAGGGTCAAGAAAGATGACAATAATAATCCAATTGCCATAGTTGAAGAAAAAGACGCAACCGAGCAAGAAAGAAAGATACAAGAAATATTTACAGGAGTTTTGTGCGCTCCAAAAAATTTACTAGAGGAGGGCCTTAGAGAAATAAATAATGATAATGCTGCAGGTGAATTTTACTTAACTGATTTAGTTTCTATAATGAATAATAAAGGAATTAACATTAGGACTTGTTCCGCATCCAATGATGAGGTCAAGGGCGCAAACAATAAACAAGAACTAGAACAACTAGAGGGTATCTATAGGTCTATGAAAGCTGAAGATTTATTTGAACAAGGGGTGACAATAGCTGATGCATCTAGATTAGATGTTCGAGGAGATGTTGAGTCTGGTAAGGATTGCTACATTGATGTCAATGTTATACTTGAGGGCAGCATTGCTCTAGGCGACAACGTATCAATTGGACCTAATACAATAATTAAAAATGCGCGTATTGGAAATAATACAAAAATAGAAGCTTTTTCTCACATTGATGGAGCAAAGATAGGAGACGATTGTGTCATAGGGCCTTATGCAAGATTAAGGGAAGGGAGTCTTATAGAAAATTTAGCCAAAGTTGGAAATTTTGTTGAAACTAAAAATTCTAAACTAGGAAAAGGATCTAAGGCTAACCATCTTACTTATTTAGGCGATACAGAAATTGGCGAAAATACTAACATAGGTGCTGGAACAATCACATGTAACTATGACGGTAAAAATAAACATAAAACTAATATTGGAGACAGCAGTTTTGTTGGAAGCAACTCTGCTTTGGTTGCTCCAGTCACAATAGGATCAAATGCTACTGTTGCAGCTGGATCTGTAATAACTAAAGATGTTCCTGATGATGCCCTTGGGTTTGGAAGAGCAAAACAAGAAAACAAAAAAGATTGGTCTAAGAAAAAGGAATAAACATGTGTGGAATTATTGCTGCTGCTTCAACTAGAAACGTAGGAAAACTTTTAGTTCAAGGCCTTCATAAAATGGAATATAGAGGCTACGATTCTGCTGGTATAGCCTTGCATCAAGAAAACTCAATCACACATCTTCGAGCCTTAGGAAAAGTTCAGCTTTTAGAAGATATGATGATTTCTGAAAAACCTAAAAGTAAGCTTGGAATAGCTCACACTAGATGGGCAACTCATGGCGAACCCTCAAAGGCTAATGCCCATCCGCATAAATCAAAAGATAAAGTTTATATAGTTCATAACGGCATTATAGAAAATTACATTGGACTTAAAGAAGCCTTAGTTAAAGAAGGTTATGAGTTTTCCTCGGAAACCGACTCAGAATTGATTGCCCATTTATTAGATTCTTATCTTGAAAAAGGTAATAGCATGATTGATGCAATGTACTTAGCCAAAGAAAAGCTTGAGGGAGCGTATGCAATAGCAGCGATTGATATGAATAATAACAATAGTCTTGTAGTAGCTAGAAATAAATCTCCTTTGTTACTAGGTATCGGAACAGACGAAATGTTGGCAGCTTCTGATCCTTTAGCAATTGGGCAACTAACAAATGAATTTATCTTTTTGGAGGACGGTGATGTTGCTGAAATATCTGCAGAGTCTTATAAAATTTTTGATGAAAATAAAAAGGAAGTAGAAAGAGAAATTACTAATATTGATATCTCAAGCCAAGCAACTTCAAAAGGTGAATATAAGCACTTTATGGAAAAAGAAATTTATGAACAGCCAGAAGCCATTCTGAATACTCTAGACGGAAGGGTTGGCGTTGAAGATATTTTAGATAATATCTTTGGCTTAGGTTCCAGTGAACTTTTTACTAAAGTTAAGCGCATTCAAATTGTAGCCTGTGGAACTAGTCTTCATGCTGGAAGAGTAGCTGCTAATTGGCTTTCTGCAATTGCAGAACTACCTTGTCAAATAGATTATGCAAGCGAATACAGATACAGAAATCCGCACGTAGATGAAAACTCACTTTTAATAACAATATCTCAATCAGGCGAAACGGCTGATACTCTAGCTGCTCTAAGATATGCAAAAGAAAAAGGCTATTTAGGTTCTGTTTCAATTTGTAACGTTCCTACCAGTTCTCTTGCAAGAGAATCAGATTTTGTATTATTCACCAATGCAGGTCCTGAAATAGGAGTAGCTTCAACAAAAGCATTTACAACTCAACTAGCTGGACTAATGTTGCTAGTTTTATCTTTGGCCAAAAGTAGAAATCTAAATCCTAAATTAAGAACTAGGGTTATAACGGCGCTAAGAACTTTACCTGAAGTTATTAACGAGACTCTTGCATTAAAAGAAAAAATATTAGGTTTAGCTCCTGCTATAGCAAGTAAGGACAATGCTCTATTTTTAGGTAGGGGTATTTTTTATCCCGTCGCAAAAGAAGGTGCTTTAAAGCTCAAAGAAATATCTTATATTCATGCAGAGGCGTATCCTGCTGGTGAACTAAAGCACGGGCCGCTTGCTCTTATAGATGAAGACATGCCAGTTATCGCCTTGGCACCTGAAAGTGAGATTGCTGAAAAATTAGTTTCTAATTTAGAAGAAGTTAAAGCTAGGGGAGGTACTCTTTATGTTTTTGCAGACCCCTCTGTCAATATGGACGTTAAAAACGGTGCTCTAATCACCATGCCTAAGTGCGACTTTCTTTTAACGCCTATCGTTTACACAATACCACTTCAGATACTATCCTATGAAGTTGCACTTCTTAGAGGAACAGATATTGATCAACCCAGAAATCTAGCAAAGTCAGTCACTGTCGAGTAGAACAAAACAGAGAATTACATGGAGAAAAAAAGTAATTAACAAT
>ERZ802826.304-NODE-304-length-15922-cov-32.3349_pt1 | contig 15922 bp, 17 predicted proteins | sample MGYA00345651_ERZ802826 | MGnify/ENA primary metagenome ERZ802826 (study PRJEB30503, sample SAMEA104212371) | marine metagenome | biome: Westerlies Biome; feature: [SRF] surface water layer (ENVO:00010504) within the epipelagic zone...; material: water...
TTGCTGTCTTTGTAGGCCTTGCCGGGCTTGAACGGCTTGCCGCTGGCCATGGCAACGGGGTCTTTGAAACCGGCCTCAAAACCAGAGAGATCCCCCAGATCCGCCGGCGCCGGAATGGGGATCTTGCCCCCCAGTTCTTTGGAGTTCGCCGTCACCGTGCCCAGGATCACCACCCGCCTGGAGGGGTGGCTGGAGTTCTGCAGGCGCCCCAACAGCAGCTGCACCAGCAGGAAATGGCCGAAGTGGTTGGTGGCCATCGAGATCTCGTAGCCCTGGGGCGAACGCTCCGGCTGCTTCAGCTTTGGTTTGTACACCGCGGCATTGCAAACCACGGCATCCAGACGATCGGGCAAGGCATCAACAGCACGCCGCACACTGTCGAGATCACCAAGATCCATCAACACGTGCTGAAGCCGATCCTTGGGCAGGTCCATATCGTCAGCCGCCGCCGCGGCCCGCTGGGGGCTGCGGTTGGCGGTGATCACCGTCCAGCCCCGCTTCACCAGAGCGCAGGTGGCATTGAGGCCCACACCTGACGTGGTGCCGGTGATCAGAACGGTGCCGGGCGTGGACATCAAGACGGGACCTGAAAGGTTGCCAGTCTGCCGGTCAACCTCCGAAGCGCTGACCGGTGGTGATGAATCTCAGCGCCAGATCACCCGCAGACGATTGGGTGCAATCCATTGATCCTGCTCGCTCAGCAACCGTTTCTCACCGCCGATGCTGAACAACCGATCAAAGCGATGCTGCAGGGTCTCCAACTTCTTCGATTCAAGATTCACCACCGCTGCAATCTCGCCATGGCGCTCAAGCCGCTCCTGATAGGCCACGGACAGGCGCGCCACGCTGACGCAACCCACAAGGATGAGCGCACCCTTGGCCGCCAGAGCGATCAGGCTGCAGTGCAGTTCCTGCTTGTCCAGCTGGCGCTGAATCGTTGCAGCACGGTTGGCGGCAGCTTCAGCGGATGGCTGATCCATAGGTCGAGATGACTTTGTCTTGGACGCCGTCACCACGACTTGCTCAGATGTCCGCTTGTAACGCAGTGATCAGGCCTCGTAAAGGCTGATGGAGAGACGCAGAGCCAGCACAGCAGCGTGGGCGGCCACCACGAGAGCGACGAACACTTCAGCCGAAGTCAGAGCAGTGGCCATGGGAAAGAAGACACAAGCGATCCCATTGTTCTCCCTCAGCAGGGCTTCAGGCCATCATTCGCAAAGGCCTGTCACACCCGTCGATGGAACCGGTTCAGATCAACGCCGATGCGATCCGGCGTCTCGACCTCACTCCCCTGCAGCCCTGGAGCAGCCAGCCGCTGCCGTCGCTGCTGGAGCAAGGCCCTGCTTTGGAACTGCAGTTCGACTGGCCTCGCGATCCTTCGGATCCCCGGGAACTTGCCGAATGCCCCGAGCCACGGCTCTGGGCCCTGCGGGCCGATGCCCGTTTTCCCTGGCTACCGCTGCTGTTGGAACGCGACCAGGGCAGTTTGATCCGCCATGTGGCCATGGTGGTGCCCCACAGCTTCAACCGCAGTGAGGGACTGCGCTTCGAGCCCCAGGCCCTCGAGCTGTGGATCACCCACCGGCTGATGCAACTGGATGACCTCTGCACCGCCACGCTGGGACGCCCCCAACGGGGCAACCTGTCGCAGATGGCAGCCTCCCTCGGCTACGAGCTAGACGCTGGCTTCTGGACCCTGTTGAGCTGAGCCTCAGACCATCAACAAATGCAGGGCCCGCCGGCAGCTGTCCACCGCCAGCACGATGGCCAGGCCCCGCAGCAACCGCACCAGCACCACCGCATCAAACCGATCCAGACGACTGGCGGACCATTGCGCGGCCAGGGCCGCCACGCCCCCCAGCACCAGTCCCATCCAGGGCACCCCTCGCCCCTCATGCAGGAACTGCAGCGAAGCCGCTGACGCCGAGCAGAACACCGCCACGGTGCTGAGGCGCACCGCCCGATGGATGGGAACCCCCAGGGGTCCGTTCATCAGCGGCACCATCACCAGGCCACCGCCAAGGCCGAGCATTCCTGCGGTCCACCCGGCAATGCAGCCCACCCCCGCCAACAACCCCACCTGGCCGCCGGTCTCCTCGTCCTCGCCGGGTGTTGCCTCCTCCTCCCGCACGCGCACGGCAAAGGCCAGCACCACGTAGATCAACGTTTGCATCGCCAGCAGCAGCCAGCCGCTCACCACGCCGGCCAGACCGCCGAACAACAGCGCTGAACCAAAGGCGGACAGTCCAATGGCCACACCGGTTCGAACCGGCAGCGATCCACTGCGCAGGTGGGACACCAGGCCCGCCAGGGCCGTGGGAACGATGGCAAAGCTGCTGGTGGCCAAAGCCTGATGGGGCGGAAGATCCAACCAGAGCAGCAGGGGCGCGAAGATCAAACCACCTCCGATGCCCAGCAGGCCGGCCAACCCGCCGGCCAGCAGGCCAAGGCCGATCAGCAGGGGGATGTCCCACCAGGGCAGCACGTCATCGCTCGCTCACGATCTCCAGCATGCCGACCGCCCGATCCCCTGGCCGACTCATTCCCAACCGGATCGCGGATGGCCCGACCCAGATGGCCATCGATGCGCTGCTGCTGGCCCAGGCCACGGAGGTTCCGGTGCTGCGCTTCTACCGCTGGGACGGACCTTGGCTGTCCCTGGGCCGCCATCAGCGCCACTGGCCCCAGCACTGGGAGCAACTGGCGCGGGAGGGGCGCCTTCGCATGGTGCGTCGGCCCAGTGGCGGCCAGGCCGTGCTCCACGCAGGGGGGCTCACCTACGCACTGATCTGGCCTTCGGCCCCACGCCGACGCAAGCAGGCCTACCGCGAGGCCTGCCAATGGTTGATCGATGGCTTCAGCCAACTGGGGCTGCCGTTGAAGTTCGGGGACGATCCCGCCCTGGGCAGCAGCAGCAATTGCTTCGCCAGCTCCACCGCTGCAGATCTCGTGGACCGTGCCGGCGTGAAACGCATCGGCAGTGCCCAGTGCTGGCAGCACGGACGTCTGCTGCAGCACGGCGAAATCCTGCTGGACCCTCCGCCGACGCTCTGGCAGGCGGTATTCGGCGAAGCCGCCCCGCCTGCAGCAGCGGCAGACCTCAACCGGCTGACCCTGGAGCAACAGCTGATCAACGCCATGGCGATGGCCTGGCCTGATGTGGCCTGGGAGGAGGTGCCCCTCAGCGACGACGAACGTGCTCAGGTGGAGGCCCGTTCACGGTCCGATTGTTCGGAATTTGCGGGCATCGACGCAACGATCTGAGGCAACATCACCAGTCCCATCGGGTAGCTGTTGTGGCGTCGGGCCTCATCGAGGATCGGAGCGGGAAGGCGCACCCCTAATCGCTTCAGCACCGCTTCACCGATGTCCATGCGATCCAGCGTGCCGGCAGGAAGCCCGGCTGGGCTGAGCACCAGCACGCGTCCCTGTTGAGAGGCCTCCACAGCCTTGATCGCTTGCCAGATGGGCGCGCTGTCGGCAACGGAAGGAAGGGAGTCGAGGGGGCGGAGATGGTCGCCGACGGTCTGCCGATCCCATTGCTGAACCGGCAGATCCCGCAGGGGCTGGTCATCCACCCAGCCCAGCCAATGGGGGCCACGGCAGATCAGCACCCAATCCGCTCCACGCTTGGCCTCGTCGTCCTGCAGCCGCAGCTGACTGAGCTTTCGCAGGGGTTGATCCGATTCGATCACCCTGAAGCGGCGACTGGCGGCATCAGCCACCTTCAGGTCCTGAAGCACCTGTTGCAACACCAACATCTGGGACTGACTGCGATTCGCTCCCAGGCCGAACCAACCGATCAGCATCAACATCACACCGTTGAAGCCGCCGCCCTGCAGCAGCAGCAGCCCCCCCATCACGATCAACAACGTGGCCAGGGCACGGCCGGACGCCGCGGCCACCTGCATGCCCCGCTTCTGACTGCCGCTGAACTGCCAGACCAGCGCCTTCAGGATCAACCCGCCGTCCAAGGGCAAACCGGGCAGCAGATTGAACAACCCAAGCATCAGATTGAGCAGACCGAGCTGGGTGCAAAGCAGCGTGAGCAGGGGGCTGACAGCACCGGCCGGCACCGCTGCAAGCAACAGGCCGAGGGCCAGCAGCAGGCTGACCAGCGGACCAGCGGCGGCAATCCGCAGACTGCCCATGGCCGTGGCGCACTCCTTCTCCACCCGGGCGATGCCCCCCAGGTGAAACAGCGTGATGCTGAGCACCTTCACCCCTTCGCGGACAGCCATCACGGCATGGCCGAGTTCGTGCAGCAGCACCGACAGAAACAGCATGAGTGCTGTGGCCAGTCCCAGGCCCCAACTCACCAGCATCGGAACGGCTGGAGTGACCTCACTCGCATAACGCCCCTGAAAGAGCGTGGTGAAGATGGCCAGGGCAAACAACCAGCTGGGCTGGATCCGCAGCGGAACGCCCCGAAAGGTCAACAGGGTCCAGCCTTCTCCCACCGCTGCTCCATGGTGTCGCTGCCCCAGTGGGGCGTGTCCACCATGATCCTAAGGAGATCAGCCAGCAGGATCTTGCGCGATCAATCCACCGCTCCAGCCGTGAAGATCTGCGGCCTCACCGACACCGAACAGGCACTGGCGATCGCTGCCATGGGTGCAGATGCCATCGGTGTGATCGGCGTGGCAGGAACTCCCCGTTACCTCGAGGACAGCCCTCGCCGGGCCCTGTTCAGCCAACTGCAGCTGCACTTTCCTTCGCTCCAACGGGTCTGGGTGGTGGCGGACCCATCGAATGCGGTGCTCGATGCATCACTGCAGGGCGAGGGCACCCCAACGGTGATCCAGCTGCATGGCCAGGAAACCCCCGCGCAGTGCCAGGCGTTGCGGCAACGCCACCCCGAGATCACCGTCTGGAAGGCCCTGCGTTTGCGCAGCCAGGACGACCTCCATGCCGTGAAGGGCTATGTGCAATCAGTCGATGGACTGTTGCTCGATGCCTGGAGTCCGGATCAGCTGGGGGGCACGGGCCATCGGCTCCCCCTCGACTGGCTGGCGGAAACCACATTGCCGCTGCCCTGGTGGTTGGCCGGTGGCATCAGTGCGGAATGGATCCCGGAGCTGCTTGACCGCGTCACACCCGATGGCCTCGATGCCTCAAGCCGGCTTGAGGTCCGTCCCGGCTGGAAGGACCTCGAGAAGGTGAACGCTCTGCTCTCGGCAGTTCAAGCCTGACGATCAGCTGCTGAGCAGCGCCTCCTGCTGACGCACCAGTTCGAAGAATTCCTGCTTCAGGCTCGGGTCGTGGCGGAAGTCGCCCCGCACCACGGAATTCACCATGCTGGTTTGCGGCTCTTTCACACCGCGCCACTTCATGCAGTAGTGCTGGGCCTTGATGATGATGCCGAGTCCCTGGGGCTCACAAAGCTTCTCGATCTCATCGGCCAGGATCATCACCGCCTCTTCCTGGATGTGGGGCCGTGAGAAGACCCAGTCCGCCACGCGCGTGAACTTGGACAGTCCGATCACCCGGGCACCGGGTTTGATGCCGATCCAGCAGTTGCCCATGATGGGCACAAGGTGATGGGAGCAAGCCGATCGCACCGTGATCGGGCCAACGGTGTAGATCTCATCCAGCTTTTTAACGTTGGGGAAACTGGCCACCTTCGGCTGGTGGTGGTAGCGCCCTTTGAACACCTCATGGAGATACATCCGAGCCACACGCTCGGCGGTTTCGTGGGTGTTGTGATCGTTGTCGATATCGATCACCAACGTGCGCAGCAGGTCGCGGACTTTGTCCGCCACCTCAACCTCCAGCGCTCTCAGTTCACCGGGTTCGATGTACTCAGCGATGTTGTCGTTGGCGAGGAACGACACGCCTGCGGCCTGAAGCCGCTCGCGGATCCGGCTCGACACCTCGGCACTCAGACGAGGCTGGCCGTTGCCGTTGGAGATGCCATTGCTGGCGCCATTGGTCACGAAAGGGACGGTGGTGGTCATGGCTATTCGTTCAGAAGGCGCCGGCAGCCGGCATGAGGGTTAAATCTTCGATCACCTGGTTGACGGGTTGTTCGGCCAGGTTCACCAAGGCCTCCGCTGCCTGGTCGACGGAGAGCATGGCACGACGATCGAAATCGCTTTGTACGGTTTCCGCGTCCCACAGGGGGGTATTGACGGCACCGAGGGTGAGGGTGCAGGCGCGGATTCCATGGGCTCGCTCCTCTTCCGCCAGACAACGGGTGAAGCTGGCCAGAGCCGCTTTGCTGACGCAATACGCCCCCCATTGCGGGAAGGCATTGCGAGCGGCGTGGCTGTTGACGTTGATCACCAAACCTCCAGTTGCGCGCATGGCAGGAACCACGGCCGCACAAACCTGCATGACGCTGGTGACATTCAGCTGCATCAACCACTGCCAACGCTCCAACGGCATGGCCAGCAAATCTCCCGTGTAAGCAGCACCTGCGTTGTTGATCAACACCGCAGGAGGAGAACCCTGCTCCAGAAGGCCTGTCAGCGCTGGCTGAATGGCCTGGGGATCCGTCAGGTCAATGGAGCGGACCTCCACCTGAACACCCATCGGCCGCAATTCAGCAGCCAATTGCTCAAGTTGATCGCCACTGCGGGCAACAAGCTTGAGATCCCAACCCTTGCGGGCTAACAGTTCAGCAGTTCGGCGGCCAATGCCACGACTTGCACCCGTAATCAGAGCCGTTGGCAAGCGCTGTTTGCAAACCGTGACAGATTAATCGATTTTGCCGGAATTCTGTGAATTTCCCTCAACAAAGCGCCCCATTGCACGGAATTTTCGATAACGGCTGTCTCTTAACTCACGTTCCGACAGGGCCAACAGCTCAGCGAGATGCCGCTCCAGTGCAGCCCGCAGGGTCTGACCTGCCTCCAGAGGGGCCCAGTTGTTTCCGCCGGACGGTTCCTCAAGAACCTCATCCACCACACCGAGCTCCAAGAGGTCGACACCGGTGATGCGCAGCGCCGTGGCCGCATCAGGTGCCTTGGCCGCATCCCGCCAGAGGATCGAGGCACACGCTTCAGGACTGGCCACGGTGTAAACGCTGTGCTCGAACATCAGCAAGCGGTCGGCCACGCCGATACCAAGGGCTCCGCCGGAACCACCCTCACCGATCACTGTGGCGATCACAGGGACCCGCAGCCGGAACATCTCGCGCAGATTGACGGCAATGGCTTCACCCTGCCCCTGCTCCTCCGCCTGAAGCCCTGCATAGGCTCCCGGAGTGTCGATGAAACTTAGAATCGGCAGTCGGAATCGATCGGCATGCTCCATCAGACGCATGGCCTTGCGATAACCCCCTGGGGTGGCCATGCCGAAGTTGCGGGCAACGTTCTCCTTGGTGTCGCGTCCCTTCTGATGGCCGATCAACAGCACCGGCTGATCACCCAGACGCCCAACACCGCCCACCAGGGCCTGATCATCGTTGCCGCGTCGATCACCATGCAATTCAATCCAGTCGTCACAGAACATCTGGATGAAATCCAGGGTGCTGGGGCGATGGGGGTGACGGGCCACCTGGATCTTCTGGGCCGGCGTTAGCCCCTGGAAAATCTCCTGACGACGGCGAGCCGCCAGAGACTCCAGCTGATGGAGCTGCTGACTGACATCCACCTCGGAATCCCTGGCGAGCTGGCGGATCTGTTCGATCTGCTGCTCCAGCTCCACCAGAGGCTTCTCGAATTCGAGTAGGGGGCGGCGAGGCATGGCGTTGGTATCAGGCGGCGGCGGCCTGGGCAGAGGGGTTGAGGTTCAGCGTGGAAAAACCATGGCGCACCGAAGCAGCTCCGATGAAGTCCATCTTCTCCAGGGTGATGTTGTTTCGCCCCCAGCTGAAATTCGTATGACAGCGCTCGAACTCCAGCAGCATGGCCTCAGCGAAGCAAGCGAACATCTGCCGTTGTGGCTTCTCCATTTCGGCGATTTGCATCATCGTCCAGCCGATGTCCTTGCAGAACTCAACGATTCCTCCTTTGAGGACATGAATGCCGCCACCAGCAACTTTGGTGTCGAGGTTTTTCGGATAGCCGCCGTCGATCATCAGGCAGGGCTTGCGCAAGCTGGCCTGATCGATCTCCAGGGTGCGCGGCATGCTCGCCACCCACACCACCACATCCGCCTCGGGCAGGGCCTCATCCAGGGTGAGGATTCGTCCGCCGCCGATCTGCGCCTGAAGGTCCAGCAACGGCTGCTGCTGGCGGGCCACCAGCAACAGTTCTCCCACACCGGTGCGTGCTGACAGCCAGCGGCACACGGCACTGCCGATGTCTCCAGTGGCGCCCACCACAGCCACTTTGGCGGTTTTCAGGTCGATGCCGAGGGTTGGGGCATTGTTTTCCACCTGACGGCAGATCACCCAGGCGGTGTGGGTGTTGCCGGTTGTGAAACGCTGCCACTCCAGCGTTGTGCTGCGCACCGTCTGGTGCTGCAGCAGGTTGAAGTTCTCAAAAATGATCGAGGTGAAGCCACCGAGAGCGGTGATATTGATCCCCTTCTTCTGCGCCAGCTCCATGGCGTTCAAAACCTTGCGCCGCGCCGTTTTGAACCGGCTCAGCATTTCCGGAACGAAACAGGAATCGATGTAGGCACCTTTGATCGTGGTCCCAGTGGGACTGGAGATCTCCACGTGTTCCACCAGTTGTGGTGGTGCACTGCACCACACATCGAGATCTCCATCAGCGATGTGATCGAAACCCAGTTCCATCGCCTTGCGACGGGCTGCATCGAAGCTCGTTGAATGCCCGATCAGACCAAACATGCACCCGCTCTAAACACGCCGCTAATGACGACCCGATCCTCCATGCTCCCACGGCACGGCAGGGTTCTGATCAAGTTCCTGTGGACAAACCGGCCGAAGGGGGTCTGAGTGACCTCAGACCGCAAGGGCTGCAGCAGCCATCCGGGCGATGTCTCTGGAGGTGAATCCGATCTCCCCGAGAGCTTCCTGATAGGCGATGAGGAAATCTTCGATCAGGTCTTCCTTCTCCATGTGCAGCACTGCAGCATCGGACGCGACCTCTTCCAGCATTGAGCGAATCAAGGGGAGGTTGGCTTTGTTGGCCTCGAACAGCTCATCCTTGCTGGCTTCAAAGTTGGCCTTCAGCCATTCCTGGCCGTAGTTCAGATGGGTGTACTCGTCTTTCACCACACCCTCTGTGATCTTGCGAGCAAAGGGATCGGCTACAGGGATATAGATGTGATAAGCCGAAATCGCAAAGGCTTCGATCAGCAGGGCCTGGATCAGCAGGCAGGTCACCACCTTGCCCTCCTTCAGTGCGGCCTGGAAGTTGCCGTGCAGAGGTTCGAAGAATTTCTTGGCAAAGACCATGTCCGCCTCGACCCCCAGGTTGCGGCCGCAGGAGGTGAAGCCTTTCATGTGCTTCATTTCCATCCGCGCCAGCTTCGCCAGTTCGTCCTTCTGATCAGGAATCAAGCTGCCGAGGGAGATGTAATTGTCGTGGGCTTCCTGCTCGCCCTCGATCACGATGGCGTTGATGCGGCTGTAGGCATCCTTGTAAGCCTCGGTGGTGAAATCAGGCAGCGCGTCCAGGCCCTCCAACACAGCTGCCTCGGGTGCGTTGAGGGTCGTCATAGGACGTGGTCCACCACTTTCAGTGCGACTGAGAATAACCAGGACCCCTGATCTTGGTGAGGGAAGCGTTCTCAGTTCAGGACGCAGAGGTCCTGTCAGCAGCCTTTTCAACCGCTGGCCAATTGCTCGCCAACAACGCCTGGAATCGCGCGGTCCAATGCACCACCAGGCGCTGTTCCAAGGCCTGTCCAAGCTCGGCTGAAGCAGCACCGCTGTCTCCAATCACACCGCTGCGACTGAGATCCTGCATCAACCAGGCCGAAGGAGCGGCCCCTTCCAAACTCCAACCGCTGGGGGGAAGAGGACAGCTGTCCAAACCAGGCAAACCGTCTTTCGGGCGCTGATCACCAACCAGTTCAGGGGCCTGATGCAGCATCAATGACGTCTCCGCCAAACCGGCGTGCAGACCATTCTCCAACTCATCTGCAGGCAGCAGATCAGCGAGCCCTTCGACTCCACTCCAGAGGAAACAGGGCAGCACAGCCATCGCCGGACAGCGTTGCCGCAGCTCCCGGGCCGCGACCTGCAGCAAGGCGATCTGCCCACCGTGGGCGTTGAACAGCACCAGGCGACGCCATCCCATGGCAGCCAGCTGCTCCCCCAGTTGCACGACCAAGGCGATCAGCAGGTCCGAGGACAAACTGAGGGTGCCTGGAAACGATTGGTGTTCCGGTGAAAAGCCGATGACCTGGGTCGGCAATCTCCAGATCGGCAGTTCAGGATTGAGCTCTGCCAGAACGGCTTCAGCGATCCGTTCAGCAAACAGGGCATCGGTGACAAGGGGGAGATGGGGGCCGTGCTGCTCACAGGCACCAAACGGCCAGATCAGGGTTGATCCATCGCCATGGGCCCTCTCCTGGATCTCAGGCCAGGCGAGCTGGTCAAAGCGACGCCGATGGCCCGTCATCGAAACTCTCGTTGCATCGTTTCTAGACCTGTCCCTCCCTGTCAGAATGGTCGATCGACGACCTCCTGTTCATGGCCGCAGCTGGCAGTTCGCAGCCCAATCGCCCCAAGGCACCGCGAGCGGCTGCGACCCCACCGCTCCAGGTGATGAAGATCAACCGCAAGGAGGAGCAGGAGCAGCTGCAACGCGAGGCCGCAGAAGCTCGCGCAGCAGCCGAGGCGGCAGCCGAAAAGGCACGCCTGCTGGAGGAGCGGGCGGGATTGACGGGTCCACCCCGAGCGGCTGCGGCCGAGGCCGATGACGATCGCTTCGACATGGGTGCCATGGAGGGGATGACCATGGCGGATCTGATGGGATCCCCTGACAAGGCACCCCGCCGCCAGGACGACAACAAACCCCGCAGCGTTGACGACTTCGACTTCGACGAAGAAGCCTTCCTGGCCGCCCTGGATGAGAACGCTCCCGTGGGCACCACGGGAGATGTGGTGCAAGGCACCGTGATCGGGCTTGAAAGTGATGGCATCTATGTGGACATCGGCGGCAAAGCGCCGGGATTCATGCCCAAAAGCGAGGCCGGCCTGGGGGTGATCACCAACCTGGGTGAGCGTTTCCCCAAAGGCCTGCAGGTCGAGGTGCTGGTCACCCGCGAACAGAACGCCGATGGCATGGTCACCATCAGCTGCAGGGCCCTTGAACTGCGCAAGAGCTGGGACAAGGTCAAGGAACTCGAGAAGCAGGGGAAGGTGGTGCAGGTGATCGTCAACGGGTTCAACCGTGGCGGTGTGACCTGCGATCTCGAGGGCCTGCGGGGGTTCATTCCCCGATCCCAGCTGCAGGAGGGCGACAACCACCAGGAGCTGGTGGGCAAGACCCTCGGGGTGGCCTTCATCGAGGTCAACTCGGAAACCCGCAAGCTGGTGTTGTCGCAGAAACGTGCTGCGGTGGCTGCCCGTTTCCAGGAGCTGGAGGTTGGCCAGTTGGTAGAGGGAGTGGTCGCCGCGGTGAAGCCCTATGGGTTGTTCATCGACTTGGGGGGAATCAGCGGCCTGCTGCACCAGTCCTCCATCACCAATGGCAGCCTGCGATCCATCCGCGAGGTGTTCGATCAGGGTGAGCGTGTTCAGGCGCTGATCACGGAGCTGGATCCTGGCCGTGGCCGCATCGGATTGAACACCGCGCTGCTGGAGGGTCCCCCCGGCGAATTGCTGATTGAAAAAGACAAGGTGATGGCGGAGGCCAGTGATCGGGCCAGCCGCGCCCAGAGCATGCTCAAACAACGGGAACAGGACGCCGGATGAACGCCACGCAAACGGTCGGCGCCGACTGGGAACTGGATTTCTATTCCAGGCCGATTCTTGAAGCCGACGGGCGCAAACGCTGGGAGCTGCTGGTCACCGCGACCCCCGCGGCAGATGCAACAGAGATCCCCTTCCGTTTTTCCAAATGCTGCCCATCGGGGGAGGTCAATTCCCTCTGGTTAACGGCCGCCATTGGCGAAGCCCGGCAATGCGCGCTGGAGGCCGGCTGGCCGGCACCCCGACGCCTGCGCTGCTGGCGCAGCTCCATGCGAACGATGGTTCAGCGGGCTGCCACGGAGCTGGATCTGGAAATGATCGCCAGCCGCCGCACCTATGCGCTGCTGGAGTGGTTGCAACAGCGCGAGCAAGAGGTCTATCCCCAGGAGGAAGGCTTCATGGCAGGCCCTCTGGCCCCACCGCCCGCACCTGTCGCCACCCCGCCTGTGCCGCTGCCTGAAGAGGTGCAGGGCGATGCCTGGTCCTGGGCATCCCTGCCGGCGGATCTTCTGGGTGACGCGTCGGACTGGCCCACCAGCTTCAGCGGCCTGCTGCCCCTCCCTGCCGGCCTGGACAGCAACCAGCCGGTGCCGGGGCTGCGTCTGTTCAGCAACAGCCGCGCCCTGGCGATGGCCGGCTGGCTGGGGGGGCTTGAGCCGGTGCGGCTGCTGGTGGAGGGTCGTCAGCTCGTGCTCGAAGCAGGGCAGGACGACCGTTGGTTGGTGAGTGATCTGGATTCAGCGGCGGCCGAGGCCATCGCCGGGGAGCTGGCGCAATCCAAAGAACGCGGCAAAGGGCTTCAATTCATCGCGATCCAGGCCAGCCCCGAGGAGCAAGCGTTCGCGGGCTTCTGGATGATGCGTGACATCGCCACCCTCTAGGCCAGCCATGCCGATGGAAGGCCACGATCCTTTCGATCGACCGGACAACAGCTTCAACACCCTGCAGGGCTGGACCTGGATTGGCTGCTACGGCGGCTACTACCTGCAATGCGATCGTCTCGACGCTGCAGGCTTTGAACACGGGTTCTTCACGCGCCGCTGGCAGGGTCGAGGCCCCGACGAACTGGCCGGTTACATCAGTGCTGGCATCAGCGTCCATCGTCCCCAGCAGATCCACAGTGGAATCGTTCTGAAGGCCAGCGAAGCCCGTCAGGAGCCCTGGCCCGAGGCCGACGGCCTGGTGAGTGATTGCGGTAGCCAGAGCCTCTGGGTCTGCGGTGCCGACTGCACCCCGGTTCTGATCGCAGATCGCGGCACCGGCCATGCCGCGGCCTGTCATGCCGGCTGGCGTGGGGTGGCCGCGGGGATCTTGCCGGAGGCCGTGCGGCTTCTGGAGCAACGCGGTGCACGGCGAGACGATCTTCTGGTGGCCCTGGGGCCAGCGGTGAGCGGGGCGAACTACCAAGTGGGCCCTGAGGTGGTGGCGGCCATCGCCCAGGGGCTCGACATCCGTGCCGATGCCGAAGCAGCACTCGAAGACGCCGGGGCTTTGCTGCCGGATTCAGAACCGCAGCGCCATCGGCTGGACATCCGCCGCGCCGCGGCCCTGCAGTTGCAGCGCATCGGTTTGACACCAGCACAGATCAGCCACTGCCCGCTCTGCACCGTCAGCGAACCGGAGCTGTTCCACTCCTGGCGGCGGGATCAGGTGAAAGCGGTCCAGTGGAGCGGCATTGTCAGTCAGGCCGCTGACTTGGACGAAGCCGCCAGCAGCTGAGCGGCCATCGCTTCCGCCGCCCGGATCCCGTCAATGCCAGCCGAAAGGATGCCTCCGGCATAGCCCGCTCCTTCACCGGCTGGAATCAGACCACGGGTGTTGAGCGACTCAAGCTGGCCATCTCTGGGGATGCGCACAGGAGACGACGTCCGGGTTTCCACCGCCGTGAGCACGGCATCGGGATGGTCATAGCCCCGGAGGCGGCGGGCAAACTGCGGCAGTGCTTCGCGCAGGGCGGTGAGGATCGGTTCCGGCAGCACCGGAGCCAGGTCTGTCGGCGTGATGCCGGGCTGATACGACGCTGCAATCGTGCCCAGCGTTGTGGACGGGCAACCGGCCAGAAAATCCTCCAGACGTTGCGCCGGGGCGGCATAGGTCCCACCCCCACTGCGGAAGGCCCGCTGCTCCAGATCCCGCTGCAGCGCAATCCCCGCCAGGGGATCACCCGGATGCCGTTCGTAGGGCTGCAGATCCTCGGGTTCGAGGGTCACCACCAAGCCGCTGTTGGCATTGCGCTCATTGCGGGAGTGCTGGCTCATGCCGTTGGTCACCACCCGCCCCTCCTCCGAGGTGGCCCCCACCACAAAACCGCCAGGACACATGCAGAAGCTGTAAACGCAGCGGCCATTGCTGGCGTGATGGACAAGCTTGTATTCCGCCGCGCCAAGCCGCGGATGGCCCGCCATTGATCCCCAGCGGGCCTGATCGATCAAGGGTTGCGGGTGCTCGATCCGCACACCAACCGAAAACGGTTTGCGCTCCAACTGCACCCCCACCTGATCGAGCATGGCGAAACAGTCCCGGGCCGAATGGCCGGGCGCCAGCACGAGGTGACGGCAGGGCAGTTGCTGACCATCGGCCAGCAGAAGCGCCTTCAAGCTGAAGGGCTTCTCGCCGCCGCTGGGCTCGAGCAACAGGCGGTCCACCCGGCAACCAAAGCGCACCTCACCCCCCAAGGCTTCGATGCGCGAACGCAGGCCACGCACCACGGTGGCCAGCTTGAAGGTGCCGATGTGCGGGCGATGCACCGTGAGGATTTCGGCGTTGGCACCGCAGGCCACCAACTCCTCAAGCACCTTGCGTCCGTAGTGCTCTGGATCGCTCACCTGGCTGTAGAGCTTGCCATCGGAAAAGGTGCCGGCACCCCCCTCCCCGAACTGGGCATTGGATTCCGGATCAAGGGCCTGCTGCCCCCGCCAGAAGGCGAAGGTCTGCTGGGTCCGTTGCTTCACCGGCTGCCCACGCTCCAGCAGCAAGGGCTTAAACCCCATTTGCGCCAGCAGCAACGCAGCGAAATAGCCGCAGGGGCCGGCACCAACCACCACGGGGCGTGCCTCCAGGCCCGGCGGCGCCTGCGCCACCATCCGGTAGCGGGTGTCCGGCGCCTGTTTCAGCGGAGGGCCGGGCAGGCGTCGCTTCATCAACGCCTGCTCATGGCGGACCAGCACATCAACGCTGTAAATCAGCTGGATGCGATCACGGCGGCGGGCATCGATGCTGCGCTTGACCAGTCGCTGCTCCAGCAATTGATCCGGCGGAATCTTCAAACGACGCAGTACGGCCTGCGTGAGCTCCTCCTCGGTGTGATCCAGCGGCAGCTTCAGCTCAGCCAGTCGCAGCATCAGCCCGCTTGCCATCTGCCTTCATTGGATCAGATGGCGTCGCCATGAGCAGCCCTGCAGCGGCCTGACCCGACGGCGTCATGCCACCCCGCAAACGGAAATCACTGGCCGCCGCCTTCAGCCGCAGCGACTCGCCCCGCTGTCGCTGACGCAGGGCGGAGCAGAGATCGACCGCGTCCTGATCAGGACTGACCCAACCCATCGGATCCGGGAGACCGTCATCCGACACCGGCAGCGGCGCCGCTTCGACCAGCGCCAGCACCCGCGCCGTGTCGTAGCCCGCTGCGGCGAGCAGGTCTGGGGTATGCCCCCAACGGCGATTGAACGCCTCTGCAAAGGCCAACCAATCGTCACCACGGGCCGGATGTTCCAAGCCCAGTTGCTGCCAGGGCACCTGCGGCAGATCCCGCAGCGTGGCCGAATCCGACAGATACACCCAGTTGGGCGTCCAGGGTGCGCCACCACCGAATGCACCATCACGCTGCTCCCGCCGCAGGCGGGTGGCCAGAGGCCCGTCGGGTTGATCGGCCACCACCACCGTGCCGGCCCATGACCAGGTCATGTCCTTGCGAAAACGATCAAGCCGTTGGCCATCCGTTGGATCCACCTGCTGCACCGGGGTGGGTTCGTAGCTCTCCACCAGACCGCCGGATGCCTCGTAATGATCGACAAAGGCCATCGACAGGGTGGCCTCAAGCGCACTCGGATCAGCCACCACCATGGCCCGGTCCCAACCGGCCTGGAGGGTGGCTTCCACCGTGGCCTTGACGTCCTCCTGAATCGAGGGGACCAATGGCCAGAGCTT
>ERZ802826.314-NODE-314-length-15596-cov-30.0983_pt1 | contig 15596 bp, 18 predicted proteins | sample MGYA00345651_ERZ802826 | MGnify/ENA primary metagenome ERZ802826 (study PRJEB30503, sample SAMEA104212371) | marine metagenome | biome: Westerlies Biome; feature: [SRF] surface water layer (ENVO:00010504) within the epipelagic zone...; material: water...
AGAGACGCACCGTCAGCGGCAAGGGGCGCCAGGGGGGCTGGTCCGCCAGTTCCTCATTGAGGTCCACCCAGAACCAGACACTCACCACCATCAGCAAGGGGGCGACGAGAGCGGTTACGTAACCCAGCGGGCGCTCATCGGTGAGCAACAGCAGGCTGATCCCCATCAAGCTGGCCACTTTCCAATACAGACCCAGCAGTCGCTGCACCACAGGTTCACGCCGCCAGGCCGACCAGATCAGCAGCACCAGAGGCAATCCCAGGGCTACCGTCGCCGCCAGCCTGTAGGTGAGCCACACCAGGGCCCTGTAGGAAAGCTCGTTCACAACGGCAACTAGGAGTCGAGCCATTATCGATCTCCCGCACCGTGCTGCCGAGGATTGATAGGGTCCAATCCATGGGCATGTTCTCTCCTCTCGACTGGATCCGAGCAGCAACCTCAACACCCAGTTGTCGATCGGCCCTTTCCACTCGCCCCTCCATGGAGGAAGCCGTTCGCGAGGTGGTCAGCCAGTTGGGACGGCGCGGGGAAGCCGATCTTGCTCTGGTGTTCGCGTCGACCGCCTACGCCAGCGATCTGCCACGGTTGTTGCCCCTCTTGCGACGGGAGTTGAGCTCCAGGCATTGGCTCGGAGCAGCAGGCGGGGGCGTTGTTGGAACCCGCGCTGACGGCACTGCCGCCGAAATCGAGCAGGCACCGTCCCTCAGCGTGACTCTGCTGAATCTGCCTGGGGCCGCGATCGACAGCGTGGCTCTTTCCACGACCTCACTGCCGGATCTCGACGGTTCAGCACAGACATGGCAGGAGTGGAGTGGCCTCAACCCCCAGCACTGCCGCAGCCAGATCCTGCTGATCGATCCCACCAGCAGCAACATCAACGATCTGATCAGCGGCATGGACTACGCCTTTCCAGGCGCCGAGAAGATTGGCGGGATCGCCTGCCCGCACAACGCGCCCCACGGCTCATTGCTGTTCGATGACCGGGTGGTGACCGGTGCGGTGATCTGCTCCATCGGCGGCGATTGGCGACTGGACAGCGTGGTGGCTCAGGGATGCAGACCGATCGGTCCGGTTTTTGCGATCGAGCAAGTTCAACGCAACGTGGTGTTGGAACTCAGTGATGGGGAGCGTCGTGACACTCCGGTGGCCTGCCTGCAGCGAATCCTTGCGGACCTGACCGAGGAGGAACGGGATCAGGTGCGTCACTCCCTCTTCCTCGGGATCGAACGCCGCAACCTGCAGCTCACGCCCAACCGTCTGGATGCTGCCGGTGGAGCCTTTCTGGTCCGCAATCTGATCGGGGTGGACCCCAACAACGGCGCCGTTGCCGTCGCTGATCGGGTGCGCCCCGGCATGAATGTGCAGTTCCAGCTGCGGGAAGCCGATGCCTCCCGCAACGAAGCGCTCAACCTGCTGCGCTCCTCCACCGAAAACGCTGGATCAGCGCCAGTGTTCGGCCTGCTGATGGCCTGCCTGGGGCGTGGCCAGGGATTGTTCGGTCAACCGGATGGGGATGTGAATCTGGGCCGCACCGTGATGCCGGACCTGCCGATGGCCGGTGCTTTCTGCAACGGGGAAATCGGTCCAGTAGCGGGATCCACGCATCTTCATGGCTACACCGCCTGTTGGGGGTTGCTGAGGCAGGATCCACCCTCCAATGCCGATTGAGCGTTGCGCCAGCACGTCAATCCCCTCAGCCGCTTCTTCCAGCTGCCGCTGCAGCTGCCATCTCCTGGTGAGCTGTTCGACCATCCCGAGCAACCGATTCACCTCGACATCGGCTGTGCCCGTGGACGCTGCATCCTGGGGCTGGCTGAACTGAACCCGGGCTGGAACCACCTGGGCGTGGAGATCCGACGCCCCCTGGTGACCGCCGCCGACCGTGATGCCCTCAACAGCGGCAGCGGCAATGTGCGGGTGCTGTTCTGCAACGCCAACATCAGCTTGGAGAGCTGGCTTGCAGCGCTGCCGGACGACCGATTGCAGCGGGTCTCAGTGCAATTTCCCGATCCATGGTTCAAGCGGAGGCATCGCAAGCGGCGGGTGCTTCAGCCGGCCCTGCTGCTCGCCATCGCAGCCGCCCTTCAGCCCGGGCGGGAGCTGTTTCTGCAGAGCGACGTGCTGGCAGTCATCGAACCGATGGTCGCCCTCACCGAACTGAGCGGTTGTTTTAGTCGGCCGGAAGCGGATGCCAGGCCCTGGCGGGCAGACAACCCCCTCCCCGTTCCCACGGAACGGGAGCAATACGTTCTCGAGAAGAACCTCCCGGTGTACCGCGTGCTGTATCGACGCAACAGATCACCCCTCCCGGATCCAGAGGCACTGGAAAGCCGTTGGCAGGAGCTCGATAATCCCGCTGAAACGGTCTTCACCGACGTCTGAGCGATGGCCGATGCCACAGATCAGCGATCCATCCCTTTGCTGCTGCGTTGGCAGGGGTGTCTGACGCCAACAGCGTCCGTGCAGCAACGGCTGGAGCTGCTGTCGGGCGTGGTGCTGATGTTGCTGCTGGGCAGCCTGCCGTTCGTCAGCCGCAGTGGCCTAGGGCTGGAACTTGCAGCGGCTGGCCTGCTTTGGCTGTTGTGGTCATTGATCACCCCCGCCGAACGCCTCGGTGCCATCAGCCGCTGGGTGCTGCTGTACCTCGCCATCACCTTGGTCTGCACAGGCTTCTCCCCCGTTCCGATCGCTGCCGCCAAAGGCCTGCTGAAGCTGACCAGCTACCTGGGCGTGTACGCCCTAATGCGCACCCTGCTGGAACGGCAGATCGTCTGGTGGGACCGACTGCTGGCCGCGCTGCTGGGGGGAGGGCTGTTCAGCAGTGTCCTGGCACTGCGTCAGCTGTATGCCTCCACCGACGAGCTCGCCGGCTGGGCCGATCCCAATTCCGTCAGTGCCGGCACGATTCGCATCTACGGGCCCCTGGGTAACCCCAACCTTCTGGCGGGCTATCTCCTGCCGCTGGTGCCCCTGGCATGCATCGCCGTACTGCGCTGGAAGCGGCTGAGTTTTCGCCTCCTCGCTGCGGTGACGGCACTGCTGGCGGGCAGCGCCACCGTCTTCACCTACAGCCGCGGCGGCTGGCTGGGCCTGCTGGCGGCCCTGGCCCTGGCGGGCATGCTGATCCTGCTCAGAAGCACAGCCCACTGGCCGCCCCTGTGGCGACGTCTGCTGCCCCTGGCCGCCCTGCTGATCGCCGGCATCGCGCTGGCCCTGGCGGTCACCCAACTGGAACCGATCCGCACCCGGGTGCTCAGCCTGGTGGCTGGTCGCGGTGACAGCTCCAACAACTTCCGCATCAACGTGTGGCTGGCGGCCATCGAGATGGTTCAGGACCGCCCCTGGCTCGGCATCGGACCCGGCAATGCCGCCTTCAACAGCATCTATCCGCTGTATCAGCAGCCGAAGTTCGATGCCCTCAGCGCATACTCCGTGCCGTTGGAGATCCTGGTGGAGACCGGTATCCCTGGGCTGCTGGCCTGCCTGGGACTGCTGCTGAGCAGCATCCAGCGCGGCCTCCGCATCCACGGGCAGCAGGGGTTGATCGCCATCGGCAGCCTCGCCGCCATCGCCGGGCTGCTCACCCAAGGCATCACAGACACGATCTTTTTCCGGCCGGAGGTGCAACTGATCGGCTGGTTCGCTCTCGCCAGCCTCGGCGCCAGCTGGCTGCGGGATTGATGCTGCTCGCAGGATTCGATGCCGGCCAGACCAGCACCCGCTGCCGGGTCTGCCGCTGGCAAGAGGACGGCTGGCAGATCATCGGTGAGGGTTCAGGTCCTGGGGTGTCCCACCTCGAGGCCTCTGGCGGAGCCGAGCGGTTCCGTCAGGCCGTGCTCACCAGCCTGAAATCCGCCTCTGAGGGTGAAGGGGAACGCAAGCTGGATGCCGCCGTGATCGGTGCCAGCGGAATCGAGCAGGGCACAGCCCTGCAACCGAAAGCCACTGCCCTGCTGGCAGATGCCTTGTCTCTTCCCGAGGACAGAGTCCTGGCCACGGGCGACGAGCGCACCGCGCTGCGGGGAGCCTTCCCTGAAGGGGATGGAATCATCCTGATCAGCGGCACCGGCATGATCTGCCTCGGCAGAGACCACCAGGGGAAAGAACACCGCTGCGGGGGTTGGGGCTGGATGCTCGATGGCGCCGGTTCCGCCTTTGATTTGGGCCATCAGGGGTTGCAACTCACCCTGCAGATGGCCGATGGGCGACGGCCGGACCACCCCCTGCGCCAGCGGATGTGGGAGCAGCTGGGCTGCCGCAGCCATGCCGATGTCAAAGCCTGGGTGGTTCAACCGTCACGCACTGCTGCGGACCTGGCCGCCCTGGCACCACTGCTGGTCGCAGCGGCTGATGCAGGCCTTCCTGCCGCTCAGGACATCCTTCAACGATCAGCTGCGGCTCTGGTGAGCTGTGCCGCCACCGTGGCCCGGGAACTCGCGCTACCGCAGCCGGCGGTGGCGGGGCTCGGCGGCGTACTGCAACACCCGGGCAGCGTCCAACGGGCGGTTGAGGTGGGGATCATCGCTGAGATCCCTGGCGCACGCTGGGCCCCAGCTGCCTCCGATGCCTGCTGGGGCGCACTCACCATGGCCCGCGAGCTGGTGCTCAGGCCGCGTTGAGGTGCTCGTCGGCCATGGCAGCCAGATGCTGGGTCCAGCGGTCCACCAGCGACTGGTCTTCCGCTTCCACCATCACCCGCAGCACCGGTTCGGTGCCGCTGGCCCGCACCAGCACCCGCCCAGCTGCACCCATGCTCGCCTCCGCCTGGAGCACCGCCTCCTGAAGCGGCATGCAACTGGACCATCCCTTGCGGCGGGCTCGGTCCGGAACCGTCACATTCACCAGCGTCTGGGGATAGGCCTTGAAACTGCGATCCAACCAGTCGCTCAAGGCGATGTCCTGGGCATGGCACAGCGTCGCCAGCTGCAGCGCCGTCAGCACCCCATCACCGCAGAGCCCATGGGATGCCGCAAGGATATGGCCGGACTGCTCACCCCCAAGGGCTGCACCGTTGGCCACCATCGCGGCATGAACATGCTGGTCGCCAACGGGCGTGCGCTCAAGCACACCGCCGCGACGCTCCCAGGCCCGCTCAAATCCCAGGTTGGACATCACCGTGGCAACCAGTCGATCGCCGGGAAGCGCCTTCTGGTCCTGGAGCACCGATCCCCAGAGGTACAAAACATGGTCTCCATCAACCACCCGACCGCGGGCATCCACCGCCAGCATCCGATCGGCGTCACCGTCAAAGGCGAAGCCCATCACCGCCCCTTGGGCCACCACGGCCTGGCGCAGGGGGTCCAGCTGGGTTGAACCACAAGCCACATTGATCCGTTCTCCATCCGGCTGGCCATGCAGCACCGTCAGGTCTGCGCCGAGGGTTTGAAACACCTCAGCGGCACAGGCCGTCGCTGACCCCCAGCAGAGATCAAGAACGATCGGGACACCATTGAGCCGCCGATCCCCCACCGAACTCAGCAACTTGTCCTGATACGACCTGAGCAGGTCCTGCCGCTGAACCGAGCGACCACAGCGGCTCAGGCCATCGTCCTCGAGCTCACCCCGCAGGCCGGCTTCCACCCGGGCCTGACGCTCGGCGCTCAGCTTCGTGCCATCGGCACCAAACACCTTGATGCCGTTGTCGGCGGGGGGGTTGTGACTGGCCGAGACCATCAGTCCACCGGCGGCACCCACCTCACGGATCAGCAGGGGCACCGCCGGCGTGGCACAGAGGCCAAGCTCCCAGACATCTCGACCCGCCGCCGTCAGTCCTGCGGTCAAAGCCGCCACCAGCATGCTGCCGCTGCTGCGGGAATCCATCCCGATCAACACCGGACCATCGGCCTTGAGCACGCGACCGATCCAGTAACCCACCTGCAGACAGAGGGCCGGTGAGAGCTCAGTGCCGGCACGTCCCCGGATGCCGTCCGTGCCGAAACCTGGCGCTGAAGACCCGAGCGAGGGCCCGATCGACGGGACGGCGCTTTGAACCATGGGTCTCAATCGTGGATCGAAGACTACAAACCATGGGCCGAGCGCTCCGCATCCCAGGTGACAGGTGACCTGCCGCCCTCAGCGGGACGCAGAATGTGGTGAGTTCCGGCGACAGCGTGCCCGCAGGACCCCGGAACCTCTTCGCCCTTCTGCTCACAACGGCCGGACTGAGCCTGACGATCACCGTCATGGGCCAGCGCCTGCTGCGGGAACGACAGCCAGCGCTGACCCCCAAGACGACACCGATCCAGTTGTGGCAGACCTATCGATGGTCGGTGGATCCTCTGCGCCGGCGTGAAGCGGCCTTGTTGATGGCCAAAAGCAGTCCGACCCTGGCTGGGCAGGGTTGGGGAGACGATCCCCTGGCCGCCGTTGCTCTGGCCCTTGCCGCCGAGAGAGAGCAGCGCCGTGGGGATCACGCTGGGGCAGACGTCCTCTGGCAACAACTGCTGAGCCGCTTTCCAGAGACAACCGTGAGCGCAAGAGCCCGGCAGCACGTCCCTGGCCTGCGTCAGGAGCTGCTGAAGCTGCATCCGTCTCACCCCGCAGCCCTGGCCACCGCCGTGGCCCTGGAGCCAACCCCGGAACGGGGGCATCAGGGGGCACACCATCTGGCGCGTTGGGGTTGGCGCTGGCCGGGCGCGATGGACCGACTGAAATCAGCCTGCAGCGCCAGTGAGCCGACTCCGGCAGAGCGACAGAGCCTTGCCTGGGCCCTGGCCATGCTCGGGGCCGGATCCTCCGCCTTGGACTGTCTGCAAGGGGAAGCAGCTGAAGCGGAGACAGCGCTCGCCGTGGGACGGGCCCTGTTGCGGGGTGGTGAGGAGCAGCACATCCAAGGGGAACAGATGCTGCTGGAGCTCACCCAGCAACAGCCGAAATCGTTGGCCAGTGATGAGGCTGTTCGTCTGCTGATGGAGCCCCTGCTGCCGGACCCGGCACGAGTGGAAGCCATTCCGCCATCCCTGGCGGAGCGCTCCGCTGCTGTGGCCGCGGCACAGGTTCGGCTCAACGCCGGCAATGGCGCCATCAATGTGCTCAAACGGTGGCCTGACGACCGCGACAGCTGGCAGCTGCAGTGGGATGAAGCTCGGTTTGCCCTGCTCGATGAGCAGTGGGAACGGGCCCGGGACCTGTTGATGGCCCTGCCTTCAGGCACCTTGCCGCCCCCTCTGGAAGCACGGCAACTGTTCTGGCTGGGGCTCAGCGAAGAACGGACAGGCAACAGCACCGCCGCCAAACGCCATTGGCGGCGATTGATCGACACCCACCCCCCGGGGTATTACCGCTGGCGGGCAGAAGTGCGTCTGGGTGAAGCCAAGCCCCTGCATCTGGACAAACCATCCACAACCCTGCCCGTCTCGGTTTGGGCTCCCCTTAACAGTCGCTATCCGGAGGTGAACACCCTCTGGAGGCTGGGGCTCACCGAACAGGCATGGGACGCCTGGCTATCGCTGCGTGATCCCCGAGCTCCCCTGGCAGCAGAGGAGCAGTTGGTGGAGGGACGACTGCGGCTCAGCGTGGATGACCCCTGGCGCGGCCTCGATCAGCTCTGGCGACTGAGCGTGCGCTGGGTCCCCACGAGCTGTCGGCAGCGCCTGCTGCTGCAACGGAGTCAGAACCCTGTCGTCTTCCAACAAGCCATCCAGTCCGCATCGACACAGCACGGGGTGGATCCAACGTTGTTACTGGCCATCGCAAAACAGGAGTCGCGCTTTTCTCCAGGGGTGCGTTCCATGGCTGGAGCCGTCGGTGTGATGCAACTCATGCCCGCAACGGCCGCCTCCGTCGCCGGGAAACCGCTCTCGGAGCATGAGCTGATGGAGCCATCCACAAACATCTCCCTCGGGGCTGCGTACCTGAGATCACTGCTTCAGCTCTGGGAAGAGGATGCCTTCCTCAGCATTGCCAGCTACAACGCCGGCCCTGGCACGGTGCGTTCCTGGCCTCAGCCGCGCAACGACGAGGACATCGAACTCTGGGTGGAGCGGATTCCATACGCCGAAACCCGCTACTACACCAAAAAAGTTCTCGACAATCTTTTGGGTTACTCAGACGACGCGTGGCCCGGGTGCGACGACCGCGCCGAGGGGATGGGGCAAACAGTGGCCAAGTCCAATTCCGGCAACGAGAACAAATCCCAACAGCAACAGCGAGCGCCGGGGGGCAGTCATCACCCCAAGACGGACCAGATCAAGCCGCGCCAACAACAGCGCTGAAGCCAGGATCAGCAGATCAGACAGCAAGTTCAGCCTCAGCAGGTAAATCCCAAGGACGATCACCATCAACAGCGTGACCAGCAGGGTCATGACCCGACTGGACGCCATCACCAACGAGAGTCTCCGCATCAGCAAGTCCGGCATGGTGCAGATCACCAGAACCGCCAACAGCTGAACCCCTTCAACAACGAACAGCAGTTCCAGAGAGATGCTGCGGGAATGCATGAACTGGATCTGGGCCATCGACCACTGGTGGCCCATCACCACAGCGACGCCGAAGAGCACGTTGAGCATCGGCGCCCGCAGCGGCAGGTTCAGGAGCCCAAAACAACCCATGGCCTCACGCTAATCACGGGGATCAGAGGTGACTGCCAAAGTGGCTTCACCCCCAGACAAGGCCATGACAGGCAGTTCTCCACAACCACTGCTGGGTCCTGTTCAACGGATCGTGCTGGTGGTGGCCGCCATCGTCCTGGCCGTTGGTCTCACCATGATGCGGGGTGGATTGCAGAGCGGATCCCCTCTGGAACAGCTGGCCCGACGTTCCCTGACTCCTGACGTCGCCCTCAGCAACGGGCGTCCGACGATGATTGAGTTCTATGCCGACTGGTGCCAGGTCTGCCGGGAGATGGCGCCGGCGATGCTGAAGCTCGAGCAGAGCACGCAACAACAGCTGGATGTGGTGATGGTGAACGTCGACAACCCGCGCTGGCAGGACCTGGTGGATCGCTACGACGTCAACGGCATCCCCCAGCTCAATCTGTTCAATGCTGAGGGTGATGCCGTCGGCCGCTCCATTGGCCTGCGACGGGACGAAGAACTCTCCCTCCTCGCCGATGCGCTGATTCAGGGCTCCCCACTGCCGTCCTTGCAGGGGCTGGGTCGTGTCAGTGAACGCACGGACGACGCACCACAACAGGCATCTCTGACGGCTGGTCCCCGCAGCCACGGTTGATCACCGTGCAGCGGATTCATCCGGGCAGCTTGCCGTCATCAGCGGCATGATCACCACACTGACCCGTCGTCATCACCATGGATCGCTTCCGGGTTGATCTGATCGCTGCCACACCCAACCCTCAGCTCTGTGTGTATGCGGCCATGCATCAGGACTACAGCGAGGGCTTCGTCGCGGCTGATCGTGAGAACTGGCCCGATGAACAACGGGCGGGGGAGATCTGCGTCAAACGCCTGCTGGCTGGGGAACGCGGTCATTACGGCCCGATGGAGCACGCCCAGATCGTGCTGAACGTGGGTTGGTTCCCCCATTCCGTGATGCAGCAGGCCCGCACCCACCGGGTGGGCGTCAGTTTTGATGTGCAGTCGATGCGATACACCGGCGAGCGCATCTGCCGCGCTGCCAATGGGGAGCTGGATCTTGAGGAGGTGTTCTACCTGCGACCGGTCGGTGACTACAGCGATCGCCAGGGCAAGAAATACGCCTACACCGAAAGCCAGCGGGCCCTGGACCTCGACCATTGCCGAGCCTCAGCGGAGCGTTATCGCGACCTGCTAGCAGCAGGCTTCGCTGAAGAGCACGCCCGGGGCATCCTTCCCTTCGACTATCGCCAGCACTTCGTGGTGAGCTTCAGTCTGCGGGCCTTTCTGCACTTCATGGATCTGCGGGCCAAGCTCGACGCGCAGCTGGAAATCCGCCAGCTCTGCGATCTGATGTGGCCACACATGGTGTCCTGGGCCCCTGAATTTGCGGGCTGGTATGAGAAAAGCAGGCTTCACCGCGCCAGGCTGGCCCCTTAGATCCGAGCCAGGGTGACCCGCTCCGGTTGATGTTGATATTTGCCCTGGCGATCGCTGTAGGTGGTGTCGCAGGGATCCCCCTCGAAGAACAGCAGCTGACAGATCCCTTCTTCGGCGTAAATACGGCAGTCAGCGCCGGAGCTGTTGCTGAACTCAAGGGTGAGGTGTCCTTCCCAGCTCGCTTCCGCAGGCGTGGTGTTCACGATGATGCCCAGACGGGCATAGGTGCTCTTGCCAAGACAGATCACCGTGATGTTGGGCGGGACGCGCATCTTCTCCAGCGCGACGCCAAGGCCATAGGAATGGGCCGGCAGGATGAAATAACGACCGTCCTCGTCCTCATGCAACGGCGTCGGCTCGAGGTTGGCGGGGTTGAAGCGCTTGGGATTCATCACCGTGCCCGGCACATGGCGAAAAATCATGAATTCCTGAGCTGAAAGCCGCAGGTCATAGCCATAGGAGGAACAGCCGAAACTCAGCACAGGCCTGGCCTGCTGCTCGGGATCCAGATGGCGGACCAAGCCCTTCTGGAAGGGCTCGAGCATGCCCTGAGCGGCCTGTTCGGCGATCCAGCGATCGTTCTTGAGCATCAGAAACCTCGACGCAATTGGGTGACCTGATCAGCCATGGCCACGATGCTGGGGGGAATGGCGGGCCCTGTGATCACCACATCCATGGCGGGCGGCCGCTGGTCGAGGGCATCCAGCAGGGCAGCCTCCTCGACGTAGCCCAATCCAACGGCGAGGCCGACTTCGTCCAGAACCAGCTGATCGATGTCACCATCACGCAGATGGCGACGGCAGGACTGCCAAACCGCATCAACAGCCGCCGCACCACCAGGGTGATCAGCCTGAGAGAGGCAAGCGGGCACATCGGGGCGGAGCCAGGTGAGTCCGCCGCAGAGCCGCACGCAACCCTGCGGTCCCTGATGCACTCCACCTTTGAGGAATTGAGCAATCAGCACACGACTGCCCAGCCCAGCGGTGCGCATCGCCTGGCTGAGAACGCTGGAGAAGCTGCCGCGATAGGTCGCGGTGTGAACCTGAAGCTGCCCCTCCGGCTCCACCAGGTGCAGGGGTGGGCGAACCGGCACCAACGGGCGGAGACCAGCCCGCTCCAGAGCCCTGTGGTCCTGAGCCACGGAGTCCGAGGAACGATGGCTTGAGGTGAGGCTGGCGGTCATCTCGGCTGCAGGCACCCGGGAGATCCCGGCAGACCTTGAATGTAGCGGTGCAAAGCCACCCCACAAGGGTCAAGACACCATCCATGGTGTGACGTTCCATCAAGCCGGGGCATCGCCTGTCAGGCTTGACGACAGCTGTGATGCGCCGATGCCTGCACCCACGCCCAAGCGGGCAGACGGCCGGGGAGCCACAGAGCTGCGCCCCTTCTCCGTGGACTGGGATCCGATGTCCTTCGCCCTCAGCTCCCTCATCGTGCGTACGGGCCGAACCGCAGTGCTGTGCAGCGTTTCCCTGGAGGAGGACGTCCCCCGCTGGCGCCGGGGGAACGGTTGCGGCTGGCTCAGCGCTGAATATCGACTGCTTCCCGGTTCGACACCGCAACGGCAGTCGCGAGAGTTGATGAAACTCTCGGGCAGAACGCAGGAGATCCAACGCCTGATCGGTCGCAGTCTCCGGGCTGTTCTCGACATGGACGCCCTCGGCGAGCGCACGCTTCTAATCGACTGCGATGTGATCCAGGCCGACGCCGGCACCCGCACCGCCTCGATCACCGGCGCCTGGATCGCCTTGCGCCGGGCCTGTGATCAACTTTGCTCCCAGGGTGTGTTGACGCAGGATCCGATTCGCCAGCAGCTGGCGGCGGTTTCGGTGGGGTTGATCGATGGGACGCCCCTGCTGGATCTCGACTACAGCGAAGACAGCCATGCCGATGTTGATCTCAATGTGGTCACCGCCGGTGATGGCCGCCTGCTGGAACTGCAAGGGACAGCAGAGCAAGCACCCTTCAGCCGCTCCGAACTCGATGCCATGCTCAACCTGGCTGAATCGGGACTTCAGGAGCTGATGCAAGGTCAGCGTCTCGCCCTGGCCACAGCCGCCGGTTCAGCGATTTCGTAATAACGACTACACGGCTCGTCAGGGCACATTCGTAATTTCCCAGCAGTTGCGAGGAAACCATGGTGGCCAGCAGTGGTTTCAGTCGCTATTCCCCCCAGCAACCGCAGGTTGCGGGTGCAGCCGAACGAAGCCGCACCCTTCTGGATGTCATCCGTGATCTGGATGGAGCCAGCACCGAGTTGGTGGAACGCAACAAGACGATTTTCTTCCCGGGGGATCCAGCCGAAAGGGTGTATTTGATCCGTCGCGGAGCCGTGCGCCTGTCCAGGGTGTACGAATCAGGCGAAGAGATCACCGTGGCGCTTCTGCGGGAAAACAGCCTGTTCGGAGTGCTGTCACTGCTCACCGGACACCGATCCGACCGCTTCTATCACGCTGTTGCCTTCACGCGGGTGGAAATGGTGACCGCACCGGCCGCCTCTGTGCGTGCTGCCATCGAGGCGGACACCGGTGTCGGCCTCCGTCTTCTGCAGGGTCTCTCCAGTCGGATCCTGCAAACGGAAACGATGATCGAAACCCTCACCCATCGCGATATGTCGTCCCGATTGGTGAGTTTTCTGCTCGTGCTGTGCAGGGATTTCGGCGTGCCCGATGAACTCGGCATCACGATTGATCTGCGCCTGTCTCATCAAGCCATTGCCGAAGCGATCGGCTCCACACGCGTCACCATCACCCGTCTACTGGGAGACTTGCGCCAATCCGGACTCGTTCAGATTGACCGCAAGAAGATCACGGTGTTGGATCCCATCGCCCTGGCCAAGCGGTTCAGCTGAGTCCACCCCCCGTGCGATGGGGGTCTGATGAGCGGCTGGCTGCTGATCCTGGCTTTGCTGATCCTCGGAGGCGTGCTGTCGACCCTGGGGGATCGGCTGGGCAGTCGCGTGGGAAAGGCACGGCTCAGCCTGTTCAATCTGAGGCCGCGACGCACCGCTGTGTTGATCACAGTGCTCACCGGCAGCCTGATCAGTGCCCTGTCCCTGGGTCTTCTGCTCCTGGTGAGCCGCCAGCTTCGGGTTGGACTGTTCGAGCTCGATGCCCTCCAGGCCAAACTCCGGGACAGCCGGGCGGCCCTTGATGCGGCCGAAACGGAGCGGCGCGAGGCTCGGTCAGCGACGGAGCGGATCGAGGCGGAATTAATTGCCACCCGGCAACGGTCCGCAACCCTGCGCCGAGAGCTGGAACCACTGCAACAGCAAAAGCGTCAACTGGAGCAGGAACGGAACCGACTGACCGCCGACATCCAGGCCAGGGACGTCGATATCCAGCGCACGGAAGCTGAATTGCGCAGTGTGCGCGACCGGATCAAGGCTGGGGAAAAGGAGCTCACGTCCCTGGAGCAAGACCTGCTGGCCTTGCGCCGTGGGTCCGTCGTGCTGCGCAGTGGCCAGGCCCTGGCCACTGCCACGGTGAGGCTGGAGCAACCGGGGCAGGCCAAGCAGGTGGTGGATCGGTTGCTGCAGGAAGCCAACCAAACCGCCTACGTCAGGGTCAGGCCAGGGGAAACCCCTGATCGTCAGATCCTTCTGGTCCCCCGAGGGGATGTGGAACGGCTGCAACAAACCCTCCGACAATCCGGCACCTGGGTCGTGTCGATGCGATCGGCGGGCAATGTGCTGCGGGGTGAGTCCGTGGTGTATGCCTACCCGGATGTGAAGCCGAACCGAACCATCACCCGCGTCGACGAGGTGCTGGCCACCACCACCATCGAGCCGGACGAACGCGGATCAGAGGCGGTCAGAACCCGGCTCAACCTGCTGCTGGCTTCAGCCTTTGCAGAAGTTCAACGCCGCGGTTCGCTCAGTGAAGGACTGCAGTTCGATGGCAGCGCCCTGAACGAGCTGGGCCTGGCGCTGGTGGATCGAACCGACAACGAACCGCTCGACCTGCAGGTGATCGCTGTCCGCAGCAGCGACACAGCGGATCCCGTTGCCGTCAGTGTGATCCTGAGGCCATGAGCCATCTGGTGGGACTCGACCCCGGTCGTGCCAAGTGCGGTCTGGTGTTGGTGGATCCTGATCAGCGCCTGGTCCTCGATGGTGTCGTGCTGCCCCCATCGCGCGTCATCAGTCAGCTGAAGACCTGGTCCAACCAGGGGGAGCTGCGGTTGATCCTGTTGGGGAACGGCACCAGCTCGGAGCAATGGAATTCAGCGTTGCAACGACTGGCCTCCATCGAAATCGTTGAGGAAAGGGGAACAACCCTTCGCGCCCGGGAGCGCTACTGGCAGCTCTGGCCCGCCAGGGGATGGAGGCAACTGCTGCCGCGGGGCCTGCGGCTTCCCCCTGGTGAGTTGGATGCGGTGGCAGCTCTGGTGATGGTCGAAGATCACCTCGGCCATCGGTGCCAGTGGCCTCAGCCGCGACCGGCCTTCAAAAGCGTGCCCGCACCGTGAAGGTGTAATCCCCGCCGGGCTCCAATCGATAGTCGGCGCGCACCAGAAAGCGCAGCAACGCGTCCTGAATCAGGGCTCGACCCAGGGACGGCTCAACCGTGAGCTCACCGCGATCGAAGGCCCAGTGAAAGGTCCACTCGAAACCGCCTGCCGAGACCTCACCCTCAACGCACTGATCACTGAAGCACTGCCGCAGCACCCTCAGGTGGGCTGTCGTGGCGGGAAGCGCTGTCATTCCACTGAGGCCGGACGGAAGCCGTTGATCCAGTTGCCGGCGCGGTCCAGACCCTGGCGCTGAATGCGCTGGATGGCCTCCAACACACCGTCCAGCACGGCATCCACCTCAGACTGCTCCGCACGACTGAAGGGACCGAGCACGTGGGACACGGTGCGCGCCCGCCGTTCCGCGGGGTTGTCAGCAGGAGCACCAATGCCGATGCGCAAGCGCGGAAAGGCCTGAGTGCCCAGGTGCTGAATTGTGCTCCGCAAACCGTTATGGCCTCCAGCACTGCCCTGGGCCCGCAACCGCAGGCGCCCCAGGGGGATGTCCATGTCATCCACCAGAACCAGCAGTTGTTCCGGCGTGAAGCCAAACCAGTCGAGCGCTGCGCGGATGGACCGACCGCTGTCGTTCATGTAGGTCTGAGGCATGAGCAGCCTCAGTCGGCTTTCACCGATGCCGTGTTCCGCAGCCAGGCCATGCAACTTGCTCTGCTGACGGAAACTGAAGCCCTCGCGTGTGGCCATCCGCTCCAATGCCATGAAGCCGATGTTGTGACGGGTTCCCTCGTACTTCGTGCCTGGATTGCCCAGGCCGACCACCAGCCGGAGCACATCGGCCATCAGGAATCAGTCGTTGGAAGATTTCGCGGTGGGTGATTCAACGTCGGAAGAAGGCAGCTGTTCCGGCTCTGCCATGGCTTTGTTGATTTCCCGCTCGAACTCCTTCGAGGCCGATTGAAAGCCCTTCAATGTTTTTCCAAGTGTTCGACCAAGCTCAGGCAAACGCTTGGGGCCGAACACAAGCAATGCAACGGCGCCGATCACCGCCATTTCGGGGAGGCCGACGCCGAAAACATTCATCGATCGATCAACCCAGACCGTTCCAGTTGACGTTGATGCCTTCCAGGATCAGCGACTTGTTGTACAGCTGAA
>ERZ802826.315-NODE-315-length-15533-cov-14.7513_pt1 | contig 15533 bp, 12 predicted proteins | sample MGYA00345651_ERZ802826 | MGnify/ENA primary metagenome ERZ802826 (study PRJEB30503, sample SAMEA104212371) | marine metagenome | biome: Westerlies Biome; feature: [SRF] surface water layer (ENVO:00010504) within the epipelagic zone...; material: water...
GAGACGTTCGCCTATCCAGCCGGGCGTATCCATATGGGGCATGTCCGCAACTATACGCTTGGCGATGTAGTTGCGCGCTATCGCCGTGCCGCCGGATTCAATGTTCTGCACCCGATGGGCTGGGATGCGTTTGGCCTTCCGGCTGAAAATGCCGCTATTGAGCGCGGTGCCCACCCGGGTGCCTGGACCACAGAAAACATCGCCTCTATGCGCACGCAGCTTCGCGGCATGGGCCTGTCCTATGACTGGGACCGGGAACTGGCAACCTGCACACCGGACTATTACCAGCATGAACAGAAAATGTTCCTGCGCTTCCTTGAAAAGGGTCTCGCCTACCGCAAGGAAAGCTGGGTCAACTGGGATCCGGTCGAAAACACTGTTCTGGCCAATGAACAGGTTGTCGATGGCCGTGGCTGGCGATCAGGCGCCCCGGTGGAACGCCGCCAGCTGTCCCAATGGTTTCTGAAAATCACCGAATATGCGGATGATCTGCTGGCAGCGCTTGACGGGCTGGACCGGTGGCCCGACCGTGTCCGGCTGATGCAGGCAAACTGGATTGGCAAATCCGAAGGTGCTGAAGTCACATTCGGCCTGACCAGCGAGGCACCAGATGGCAGCAGCGGTATAACCGTTTTCACGACACGGCCAGACACGTTGTACGGCGCATCGTTCATTGCGATCGCGGCAAATCACCCGCTGGCAGTCAGCATTGCTGAAAAGGACATGGATGCTGAGGCGTTTCTGGCAGAATGTGCCAGCCTTGGCACATCTGAGGCGGCTGTTGAAACAGCCGAGAAGCGCGGATATGACACCAGCCTGAAGGTAAGGCATCCCCTTGTCGAGGGTCATCACCTTCCTGTTTACATTGCCAATTTTGTGCTGATGGAGTATGGGACCGGTGCCATTTTTGGATGCCCGGCACATGATCAGCGCGACCTTGATTTCGCGAACACCTATGATCTGCCGGTATTGCCGGTCGTACTGCCCGATGGTGAGGACCCGGCAGGCTTTAGGGTAAGTGATACCGCCTATACCGGCCCCGGCCAGCTGTTCAATTCTGCGGACTGGGACGGGCTGAGTGTTGAGGATGGCAAGCGCGCAGCGATTTCTGCGCTGGAGGGGCTTGGTTCAGGCACCCGCCAGACGACATACCGCCTGCGTGACTGGGGCGTGTCGCGGCAACGCTATTGGGGATGTCCGATCCCCATCATTCATTGCGAGACATGTGGCATGGTGCCGGTTCCCGATGCTGATCTGCCTGTCACACTGCCCGAAGATGTCAGCTTTGACACCCCCGGTAATCCGCTGTCAAATCATCCGACATGGAAACACACGACATGCCCGTCTTGCGGTGGTGCCGGCATTCGCGAACAGGACACCTTTGATACGTTTTTTGAGAGCTCATGGTATTTTCTAAGGTTCGCCGACCCGCATCACCCGGCCGGGTTCAGTCGCGAGGCCGCCGCCTACTGGATGCCCGTTGACCAGTATATTGGCGGGGTGGAACATGCGGTTCTGCATTTGCTGTATTCGCGGTTTTTCATGCGCGCGCTTCGTGATGTCGGATATCTGGAGATCGATGAGCCATTTGCCGGCTTGATGACACAAGGTATGGTCTGTCACCAGACATTCCAGTCGGCAGATGGCAAATGGCTGTTTCCAACCGAGGTGGAGCGCGACGGCGAAGGATGGCGCACAAGTGACACCGGTGAAGCTGTTACCGCAGGCCGCATCGAGAAAATGAGCAAGTCGAAGCGAAACGTGGTCGACCCCGAACTCATCATTTCTGAATATGGCGCTGATACAGCGCGGTTGTTCATGATGTCGGATTCCCCGCCCGAACGAGATATGGAATGGACCGAATCTGGCGCTGAAGGGGCGGCACGCTTCCTGAAACGGCTGTTTCGTCTGTCCTGTGATGACAGTCTGCCACCCGTGGGCAGCGCTGTGCCCGAAGACGGCAAGGCGCTGGATCTGGTTCGGGCTGCCCACAAGGCGATTGCCGCCATTACAGCTGATATCGAGGGTTTTCGGTTCAACCGGGCCGTGGCGCAACTCTACACATTGGCCAATGCAATCAACGATCTGCCAATGGAGGCAGCTGGCGCTGGCAGGGCGCGGCGCTTTGCGATTGAAACGCTGACCATGTTGCTGGCACCTGTAGCACCGCATATTGCCGAAGAGATGTGGCACAATCTGGGACATGACAACATGCTGGCCACAGCGGCCTGGCCTGTTGCCGACCCGGCAATGCTGGCAGAGGATACAGTTGAAATTGGCGTGCAGGTCAACGGCAAACTGCGTGATACTGTTTCGCTTGCGCGTGATGCTGACGAAAATGTCGCCAAGGCGGCTGCACTGGAATCAGCCGGTGTTATCCGGTATCTTGACGGAGCGTCACCGAAGAAGATCATTGTCGTCAAGAACAGGATCATAAATGTGGTTATCTAGGCTGCTCATCGCTGCGATATTGGCACTGGCCACAGCCTGTTCGGGATTGGCTGTCAAACCGCTTGGTAGCAGCTTGTCGCAGCAGGACCTTGGCGTGGTGGTTGCGGATACTGCTGGTAGAAATGGCCAGATCTACACGCGCAACCTGACCAGATTGCTTGGCGATACAAGCGCACCAAAGTTTCAACTGAAATCATCATTGTCCTCATCCTCAACAAGTTCGGTGACGGTCAGAGGATCAACCGCAGATTTCAAGAAGAAAAGCATGACTGCTGCGATTACGCTGATCGACACCTCTACCGGCAAGACGGTGATGCGCGACTCGATGTCTGAAAGCACGACGCTTGGTACAGTGACCTCATACTATGCGCAGGCGCGCTCAGACAAACATGCCGATGAGCGGATATCACAGCTGCTGGCAAAACGTGTCGCGATCCGCGTACAGCTGTATCTGATTGAAATGAATAAGCAATGAAAGTTGCGACGCGGCAGATCAAAGGCTTTCTGTCCGCCATACCACAGAACATCAATGCCGTTTTGTTGCACGGTAATGATCTCGGCATGATTTCGGAATATGGGGCGAAGATTGCTGGCCAGGTCGCCCCTGACATTGATGATGTGTTTTCGGTGACGCGTCTCAGTGGTGAACAGGTTTCTGGCGATCCGGCCTTGATTGGCGATTCCGCACAATCCATCGCGATGACCGCCGAGCGCCGTCTGGTCTGGGTACGGGGCAAGGGCACCGAGCTTTTGTCCGGCTGCAAGACTGCCTTTTCCCAATCGCTCGATTCCGCTTTCATTGTTGTTGAGGCCACCGATACAACAAGCCGGCATGCGCTGGTAAAACTGTTTGAAAATGCTGATCATGCCGCCGCCGTTGGCTGTTATGCTGACAGCGCTGCTGATCTTGGTGCTGTGCTGAAAGAGATCACCACACGTGATGGAATTTCCATCGACCGGGATGCGGCCGCGCTTGTCATCCAGCGGCTTGGCAGTGACCGCGCCGCCTCACGTCAGGAAATGGAAAAACTGGCGCTGCTGGCCGGTCCCGGCGGATCACTTGGCTATGATGATGTGGCGGCTGCCCTCGGGGACAGCGGTGCGCTGACGACAACCGATATTGCCATGGCAGCTGCCGATGGCCAGATCGACCGGCTGCAGCATGGGCTGGAAAAGGCGTGGTCAGAGAGCCAGAATGCGGTGATGGTGCTGCGCGGATGTCAGGGTTATTTTCGCCAGCTGTTGAGTGCTTCCCGCGCCAGTCAGGCCGGGACACCGGTTTCCCAGGCCGTCAAGTCATTGCGCCCGCCAGTGCATTTTCGCCTGCAGGACAAAATGGCAGCACAGCTGCGCGTCTGGACACCGGACAGCCTGTTCGATGCGGTTAACCGCCTGCAGGATGCCGAACTGTCGGTCAAACAGGGGGGCGGCAATGACGAGATATTTGCCGGCCAGGCATTGCTTGGCATCTGCCTGCGGCGACAGAAGTCCGGACGCTAGATGCTGCCCAGTTTTTCCAGAACATGTTCCAGCTGTTTCAGGCCGGAAAATGTCAATGTCATGCGCCCGTTCTGACGCTGCTCATCCCAGGTGATGTCGGTCTTTATGCCAAGTTGATTTTCCAGCATATTCTCGATCGCACGAATATCAGCTGATTTCGATGCCGCAGATTTTTGACTGGATGATTTGCCCGATGTGTCCCCACGCGGCTTTGTCGCCAGTGCCTCTGCCTGACGCGCGTTGAGACCACGCTTCATGATATCACGAGCCAGCGCACTGGCATCGTCATGGCCAATCAGCGGCCGGACCTGGCCCATGGTCAAACTGCCATCTGTTACCAGTGCACGCACATCGTCAGGCAGGCCAAGAAGACGCATAAGGTTTGCAATGTGGCTTCTTGATTTACCAATTATTTCAGAAAGTTGTGATTGCTTGTAACCAAAGTTTTCAATCAGCTGTCGATAGCCTTCAGCCTCTTCAATCACATTCAGATCAGCGCGCTGAACATTCTCGATCAATGCCACTTCATAGGCTTCTTCATCGCTGAAATCCCGCACAATGGCGGGCACGTTGTGAAGTTGCGCCATCTGCGCGGCCCGCCAGCGGCGCTCACCCGCGATCAGTTCATAGCGGTTTGCCTTGGTGGCGTGCGCGCGGACAAGAACAGGCTGCACCAACCCTTTGCTGCGGATCGAATCAGCCAGTTCTTCCAGCGCCGCGATGTCAAATCTGCGACGTGGCTGCCACGGCCCTGAATTGATCCATTCAATGGGAATATCGACAAGGCCGGTCAGCTGGGCAGCCGGCAGGGCAGCGGCAGGTTGCTCGGCGGTGCCTGCTGACGCGTCAGATGATGACACCGATACAGCCGCATCCCCCAGAAGGGATGACAGACCACGCCCGAGGCCGCGTTGTCTTGCCACCACTTTGCGGGCGGATTCCTCCGAAGCAGCCGTTTTTACAGGGGCCGTGTTCGCGGGAGCCGTGTTCGCGGGGGCCTTCTTTGGCTTTGTTTTCTTGCTTTCAGGTGTTTTCGCCATGTCGGGCGTCTCCTTTGCGCCTGCTTTTCAGGCGTCTAATTTCGGGCATCTGTCTTTTGGGCATCTGTCTTTCAGGCTTATTTTCAGGCGGCTTTCGTTTCCTGACGCAGCAATTCTGCAGCCAGCGCCGCATAAGCCTGTGAGCCGGGACATTTCAGATCATAAATCAGGACAGGCTGACCATAGGACGGGGCCTCGGACACACGGACATTGCGTGGAATGACCGTGTTATACACAAGATCACCAAAATGATCGCGGACATCCGTTGCCACCATGGATGACAGTTTGTTGCGCGTGTCATACATCGTCAGCACAATGCCCTGCATCCGCAAATCGGCATTCAAGCCGCCGCGCACCGCCTCAACGGTACGCATCAGCTGCGACAGGCCTTCAAGCGCATAAAATTCACATTGCAACGGCACCAGAACCGCCGTTGCCGCGGTCAACGCATTCACCGTCAACATGCCAAGCGAGGGTGGACAATCAATAATAATATATTGATATGTCTTGTTTATTTTCGAAATGCCCTCAGCAAGACGAAACTCGCGCCGCGGCATATCTGTTAATTCAATCTCGGCAGCCGACAGATCAACGACCGTCGGCATGATGTCCAGCCCGGGCACCTGTGTTGACTGGATGGCCTCATTCGGCTCGGATTGTTCGGAAATCATCGAATAGCTGTTATGCAGCCTGGTTTCGATACCCAGACCGGTTGAGGCATTGCCCTGCGGGTCGAAATCAATCAACAAGACCGAGCGCCCGCATGCAGCCAGTGCCGTCGCCAGATTGATCGATGTCGTTGTCTTGCCTACTCCGCCCTTCTGATTGGCAACAGCAATGATGCTTTGTGAATTGGTCATGGATTGGCACACCGCTATTCTGTCCGGACGGTCAGGTCTAACACAAAAGCGTGCGGATTGGTAAGGCTGGGATGCAACTGCCATGAGATATGCGGGCGGTCATCAAGGCAGGTCAGTTCTTCATGAACGGATTGCCCTTTCAGGAACAGGCAGCGCATTGGCCCATTTTGGTCAGATGGAGCCAGCTGACGGTCCAAAAGCGCCAGCAACCGGTCAACCGGGGCAAGGGCGCGTGCCGTAATCAGATCGACATCCTGACGATCAAGGGCTTCGACACGCTGCGTCAGCACGGTGGCCTGCAGGCCGCACTCGCGGATAACCGTCTGCAGGAAAATAGACTTTTTCTGATCCGATTCAACGAGCGTGACGGGACAGTCTGTCATGATGGCCAGCACCAGCCCCGGAAAGCCTGCACCACTACCGACATCCATTATGGAAGGCGTTTTTCCAGCCAGCAACGGCACCAACTGCGCCGAATCCCAGATATGGCGGTGCCAGATATCAGGCAGCGTGGTTGGCGAGATCAGATTGACGCGCGCTTGCCATTTCTCGACCAGCGCAACATAGGTCCGCAGACGGATCAGGGTTTCACGTGAAACATCCAGCTGCGCCACCAAATCTTCGGTAGTGGTATTCATTGTGTGGCAGCAGCTGCAACAGCCCTTTGTGGCCGATGCGCCTGATCGCGCTTCAGATGCCGCAGGACCAACAACACCGCCGCCGGTGTGAGACCGGGCAGACGGTTAGCCTGGCCAATCGTTTCCGGGCGATGGCGGTCCAGAACGTCGCGCGCCTCAGCCGACAGACCACCAACCTTGTGATAATCGAAATCTGATGGCAGGTGAATCGCCTCATCGCGTACAAGGGCCTCAATGTCAGCCCGCTGCCGGTCAATATAGCCAGCATACCGGCAATCTGCCTCAATCTGCGCGCGCAGCGTGTCGGGAACCTCATTCAGCCGGGGCCAGATAGCGGCAAGCCGGTCAATCGACATATCCTCAAGCGACAGAAGGTCGGCAATGGTACGACGCGCCCCATCGCGCGGCACAGGAAGGCCGTGGGTGCGCAGCTCACCTGGAAGTGCCGTGATGTCCGTAATGAGGGCCTGGGCGGCTTGCAAAGCGGCTTTACGCCCCGTCCAGGCCTGTTGCCGCGCCGCGCCGACGCATCCGGCAGCGATACCCTTGTCCGTCAACCGCTGATCCGCATTGTCGGCGCGCAACAAAAGCCGGTATTCCGCGCGTGATGTGAACATGCGGTAGGGTTCCGGCGCACCGCGGGTGATCAGATCATCAATCATCACACCGATATAGGCCTCAGCCCGACCGAGGACGAATTCGCGATCCGTGCCGCCAGCCATACAAACCGCATTGATGCCAGCGACAAGACCCTGCGCTGCCGCCTCTTCATATCCGGTGGTACCGTTGATCTGTCCGGCCAGAAACAGGCCCGGCAATGCTTTCAGCTGCAAGGTGCGGGACAACGCGCGCGGATCAATGAAGTCATATTCAATGGCATATCCATGCTGCAATATCCGCGCGTCTTCCAGCCCCGGAATGCTGGCCACCATGGCATCCTGCACATCGCGCGGCAGGCTTGTAGAAATACCGTTGGGATAAACGGTGTGGTCATCAAGGCCTTCGGGCTCCAGAAAGATCTGATGCGAGCTCTTGTCAGCAAACCGGTTGATCTTGTCTTCGATTGACGGGCAATAGCGCGGTCCCTGGCCCGCAATCTGGCCGCTATAAACAGCCGACAGGTGCATGGATTCGGCAATAATCCGGTGCGTTTCAGGCGTTGTACGGGTGATACCGCATTCGATCTGCGGCACCTCGATCCGTGTTGTCATGGTTGAAAACGGAACAGGCGGGTCGTCGGCTGGCTGCATATCCAGAACCGACCAGTTGATCGTACGCCCGTCAAGACGCGCCGGTGTCCCGGTTTTCAGGCGGCCAACCGGAAGATCAAGCGCCCGCAACCGCGCTGCCAGCGCATTGGATGGCGCTTCACCAACACGACCAGCCGGTGTTATCTCGCTGCCAAGATGTATCAGCCCGCCAAGAAAGGTGCCGGTTGTCAGCACAACAGCACCGGCCTGCAGCGCTTCGCCTGCCTCGGTGATCACGCCGCAGCATTGACCATCACGAACCAGCAGATCGCCGACAGCTGCCTCAATCACGCTGACGCCTGCTTCGGTGATCAACATCTGGATGGCCGCACGATAGAGTGCGCGGTCAGCTTGTGCGCGCGGACCATGAACGGCAGGACCGCGTGAGCGATTCAGCATTCGAAACTGTATCCCGGACGCATCAATGGCGCGGGCCATAATGCCGTCCAGGGCATCAATTTCGCGCACGAGATGACCCTTGCCAAGGCCGCCAATAGCCGGATTGCAGGACATCTCGCCGATCCGGTCTGCACGCATGGTCACAAGCGCAACGCTGGCGCCCATACGCGCGGCCGCCGCAGCTGCCTCGCAACCGGCATGTCCGCCGCCAACAATGATCACATCATGCGTCATGCATTTGCCTCCTCCGCGCTATATGCGCTTTTCCGGCAGACTTTTCCAGCACTTTACCTTGACCGGTGATGCTGGACCAGATCAGGGCACAGATGATCCGCTATTTGCCGATACAGAAGCTGGAAAAAATGCTGTCGAGCAGGTCTTCAACATCGATCACCCCGATCATTCTGCCAAGACTGTCGGCAGCGTGACGCAAATCCTCTGCGGCAAGTTCGGGTGCTTTACCAAGATCATGGCCGAATGCCGCCTCCAGCGCGGCGTGCGCCGCTTCAATCGCGTGCCGGTGCCGCAGACGCGTGATGATGCTCGCCTGTTCAGCCCGATTGGCAGGAATAACCAGCTGGCGCAACGCATCAAGAACGGCTGCACCAGATGCCTCGGCGTTCGGGCCAGCAAGACCGAGATGGAGATATGTATCCTTACCGGCGTTAGCGGCATCGGTTATGCCGAGATCAGCCTTGGTGACAATGACCAGCGCGTCACCATCAACAAGGCTGGTGAGGGGGCTGATCCCCGCATGCCAGCCCGGCCGCGTCCCATCGACAAGGATCAGCGCCGCATCACACTGCTGCGCCGCCATCCGCGCCCGCCGCACGCCCTCAGCCTCAATGCTGTCATCGGTATCGCGAATACCTGCCGTATCAAGAAGGGTGACCGCAATCCCGTCCAGATCAATGGTGACGCTGACGACATCGCGTGTTGTACCAGCTGTATCGGACACAATCGCCACATCTCGGCCAGCCAGATGGTTCATCAGGGTGGACTTACCGGCATTGACCGCACCGATCAGCGCCACTGTCACGCCGCCGCGCACACGTTCGCCAAATCGGCCATCATCAAGGGCTGCACGCATGGCACCGCGTAAAGTCGCAGCCCTGGCCTGCAGACCCGCTGCGATGTCATCCGGCAGATCCTCATCAGCAAAATCGATCAGCGTTTCGAGATGCGCGGCCAGCTCAATCAGGCTCGCCCGCCAATTGGTGGCCGGCCCGCGCAATGCGCCTGACATCTGCTGCCAGGCCTGACGGCGCTGCAAATCCGTGTCGGCGTCGATCAGATCGGCAAGCCCCTCGACCCCCAGAAGGTCGATCTTGTCATGATCAAACATGCGGTGGGTGAACTCGCCAGCCTCAGCCGGACGAAACCCGTCACACTTGGCCAGCATGTCCAGAATGGCGGCAACAACAGCGGTTGATCCATGACAATGGATCTCCAGCACATCCTCTCCGGTTGAAGATAGCGGACCGCTCATGGCCAGCAGCAACACCTCGTCCAGTGGCTGGCCACCCGGGTCCAGCAACAGCGCAACGCGGAACCGGCCGGCTGACGGCGCCTCTGCCCCGAAGGTCTGCGCCGCTGCATGGGACGTCGGACCGCTGATCCGGATCACAGCAATGGCTGACCGGCCAGGCGGTGTGGCGAGTGCAAAGATTGTGTCGCTGCGGGCTGGCATAGATGGCTTTCTCTCACTTCCTGGGTGTTATAGGCTTATCGCTGCTGGCAATGCGCATCAAGGCTGTTGAATTGGGCCAGGGTTTACAGGCCTGAAAAAAGGAAAAGAAACATGGGTGGGTTTTATCACGCGACGATACATACTGCACTTGGCTATATGCGGGCAGTCAGTGATGGAAATATGATGGTCAGACTGGATTGGGACCAGATTCCACCCGATAATGCTGACCGGCCGGATGATGTTTCACGTGAAACAATTCGCCAGCTTGAAGCCTATCTGGCGGGTGAGCGGATGCTTTTTGACCTGCCGTTGCGCGCTGAGGGCACATCACGGACCGGCCAGAACTGGCTCGACACGATGGCCCTGATTCCTTATGGACGCACCGTCACCTATGGTGAGTTCGCGGCCATGGCAGGCAAACCGCAGGCCCCGAGGGCAGCCGGGTCCGCCTGTGCCCGCAATCCGATCCCGATCATATATCCCTGCCACCGGGTGGTTCGCAGCGGCGGCGCGCTGGGTAATTATGGGGGTGGTAGTGATCACCATCCGACCAGCGCAGCCAATCTTGACCGCAAGCGCTATCTGATCGAACTCGAACAGCGCTTTGCCTAGACCAGATCTGCCGGACGGGCCAGCTGTGATGAAATGGGGGACTAGCTGTTCATCTGGTCGAAGAAATCATCATTCGACTTCGAGTTCTTCAGCTTGTCGATCAGGAACTCCATCGCGTCCACAGGGCCCATCTGCATCAGGATGCGGCGCAGCACCCACATCTTGGCCAGCGTGCCCTTGTCGACAAGCAGCTCTTCCTTGCGCGTTCCCGACCGGGTGATATCAATCGCCGGGAATGTGCGCTTGTCGGACAGCTTGCGATCCAGAATGACCTCGCTGTTACCGGTGCCCTTGAATTCCTCGAAGATCACCTCATCCATACGTGAGCCAGTTTCGATCAGCGCAGTGGCAATGATGGTCAGCGATCCGCCTTCCTCAATATTCCGCGCCGCACCGAAGAAACGCTTTGGACGCTGCAACGCGTTGGCATCAACACCGCCGGTCAGCACCTTGCCAGATGACGGTACCACCGTGTTATAGGCACGTGCCAGGCGCGTGATGGAATCCAGCAAGATCACCACGTCGCGCTTGTGCTCAACCAGACGCTTTGCCTTTTCTATAACCATTTCAGTTACTTGTACATGTCTGGAAGCTGGTTCATCAAAGGTTGAAGAGATGACTTCGCCGCGTACAGACCGCTGCATGTCCGTCACTTCTTCCGGCCTCTCGTCAATCAGCAGGACAATCAGATACACTTCCGGATGGTTTTCCGAGATGGCATGCGCGATGCTCTGCAGCATCATTGTCTTGCCAGTCCGCGGCGGTGCCACGATCAATCCGCGCTGCCCCTTGCCCATTGGCGAGACCAGATCGATCACCCGCGGGGTGTTATCTTTCTTGTCCGGGTCGAATGGCAATTCCAGAGTCAGCTTTTCTTCCGGATAGAGCGGCGTCAGATTATCGAAATTGATCCGGTGACGCACAGCCCCCGGGTCTTCGAAATTGATTGTCTCAACCTTCAGGAGAGCAAAATACCGCTCACCATCCTTTGGCGCCCTGATTTCGCCTTCGACCGTGTCACCGGTCCGCAACCCGAAGCGGCGCACCTGGCTTGGCGAGACGTAAATATCATCAGGGCCGGGCAGATAATTCGATTCCGGCGCCCGCAGGAAGCCGAACCCGTCTGACAGGACTTCGAGAACACCGCTGCCATAAATAGCGACCTCGTTATTCGCCAGCTGCTTCAGGATGGCAAACATCATATCCTGTTTGCGCAGCGTACTGGCGTTTTCAACCTCAAGATCTTCGGCATAAGCCAACAGATCGGCGGGTGTTTTTTGCTTCAATTCCTGGAGATGCATATCAGCACACTATATTTTTCAGGAGGGAGACAACAGACGATACGATTCGAGACCGACGTGTCAGGGAATATTTGTATCAGAGGAAATTCATGTCAGAGAAACCATGTCCTGACACATTACGGGTCTCGACATAATCTGAGAAACCTATTGATACGCAACTCTGTGCGTTATGTAAAGTCAGGCTTCACGACCGCCATTATAACAATGATGATCATCAACAGCGTCGGCGCTTCATTCCAGATGCGATAAACCTTCGAGCTGTAAGGCAGCTTGTCATTTTCCAGATCACGCCGCATTCGGGAAAACAACCCGTGACACCCCGCCAGCCCGAACACACAGACGATCTTTATGATCATCCAGATCTCGGTTAACAGTGCGGGGACCAATACCAGCATCCAGATCCCGAAGATAAAGCTGGTGATCATCGCCGGGGTCATAATCGCCTTTAGCAAGCGGCGTTCCATGACCTTGAAAGTTTCTGCCTGCACCGAGCCAAGCGGTGTATCAGCGTGATACACAAACAGCCGCGGCAGATACAGCAGTCCTGCCATCCAGGCAATTACCGAGATAATATGAAGGGCCTTGATGATTTCGTAGCTCATATATCCGATCCTCGTATCATCGAAACAAGCGCATCAACATGCGCCAGCGGCGTTTCTGGTGTAATGCCGTGTCCAAGGTTGAAGATATGCGGACGCCCGTCGCAGACATCAAGGATATGCGCAACCGCATCCTGCATGGCCGTGCCACCGCCAATCAGCGCCAGAGGATCAAGATTGCCCTGCAGCACAACATCTTCTGGCAGCGTGCGTGCCGCCCAGGCCAGATCCGTTCCATGATCTATGCCCACCGCCTGCACACCGGTTATATCGCAATATCGCACAAGACCCTCGCCGATGCCTTTGGGGAATCCGATGACCGGCTGCATAATGCCACGCTTTCGCAAGCTGGTTATAATATGCGCTGCCGGATCCGAGACGATGCGATCACGGTAATGCGCGGGCACAGCGCTGGCCCAGCTGTCAAACAGCATCAGCGCATCAGCCCCGGCATTTGCTTGCAAGGCGAGGAACTCGATCGTTGCCTCGGTCACGATATCCAGAAGATTGTCAAATTCACGCTCATTGGCCCACAACCACTTGCGCGCTGCAGGAAAATCACGCGATGACTGGCCTTCCAGCATATAGGTGATAATCGTCCAGGGGGCACCTGCGAACCCGATCAGCGCCGTATCAACAGGCAGCGCGGCGCGGGTCTTCTGTATCGCCTCACCAACTGGTGCCAGAGTGGTTTTGATATCATCAAGATGCGACAGATCGATATCTGCCACGCGCTCTAACGGGTCAAGCAGGGGACCAGTGCCAGTGACAAAGCGGACATTCCTTTTCAAAGCCCATGGCACAAGCAGAATATCGGAAAAAATAATGGCCGCATCAAAACCGAACCGGTTTATCGGCTGCAAGGTGACTTGCGATGCCTTGTCGCTGTTCAGACAGAATGAGATGAAATCAGGTTCACTGCTGCGCAGCGCACGATAGTCAGCCATATACCGTCCCGCCTGACGCATCAGCCACACAGGTGGCGGTGTATGTGGCGTGCCAGACAGCGTATCAAGGAAGCGTGATGCCATGGTCGGTAAAGCTCTCTTATAATAATAGATATTATATATAGGGTTGATGATAGTAGATGAAGGTTGTGGAAAGCAGGCACCACAGCTTTGCCCACAGGTTATCCCCAGACTAATCACCCGCTAACTAGCGTACCGGGTCCCGAATAAACAGGGAAAATCACGCTTGTCCACATTTTCCTGCTTGGTTGATTGGCATCTTTTCCCCTTCGGGACAACAGCTGTGCCGAATGTGGCTATCATGATTGTTTGGTGGCCACGCCAAAAACAATCCCCATAAGCACAAAGTTTGCAGCAGGCTTGTCCCCGCAGCCGCCCCCAGGCAAATTATGCTAACAGATAGAATGATGGCAGATAGAATGATGGCAGATAACATGAAGTCTGGCCTGTTAACATGTCATGTCACGTCTGCTGCCCGGTAACCGGCTGATTGAGGCCAAAGCCAAAAAGCGGATGACAGAAACGATATCAGCCCATAATTTAGCGGGATGAGCAACGCCCCCCTGCATCTGCATCTTGTATCTGATTCAACCGGTGAAACGGTGCATCAGATTGCCCGCGCCTGTCTTGCCCAGTTTCCCGAAGTCCGTGCAACTGAACATGTGTGGACGCTGGTGCGCAGCGACACGCATGTCGAAGCGGTGATCAATGGGGTGGACCGCAACCCCGGTATCATGCTGATGAGTATTGTCAACCCGGACCTGCGTGCGTTGATCGAAACACGCTGCGATGAGCGGCATATTCCGCATATTTCGGTGCTTGATCCGGTGGTCAATATGCTTGGCAACCTTTTGGGACAACCGATGCAAAGCCGCCCTGGCGGGCAGCGTCAGCTCGATACAGCCTATTTTGAGCGGATGGCAGCGGTGGAATTCGCTGTGCGCCATGATGACGGGCTGAACATGAATGAGCTTGGCAATGCCGATATCCTGCTTGTCGGGGTGTCGCGGACGTCAAAAACACCGACATCGATGTATCTGGCGCATCGTGGCTACAAGGTGGCCAATTATGCGCTGGTGCCGAATGTACAGTTTCCGGCGCATTATCTTGACGGGATCCAGATGTTTGTGGTCGGGCTGACAAATGATCCAAAACGGCTGAGCGTGTTGCGAAAGACGCGGCAGATCGCGCTGTCGGATGAAACCAATATCGCCTATAGCGACATCGACCAGATTTCGGATGAGGTGCGCGATGCACGCCGCCTGTTTACCAGCCGGGGCTGGCCGATCATCGATGTTACGCGCCGGTCAGTGGAAGAAACAGCGGCAGCGGTGATCCAGCTACACACCAAATGGACAGAAGAAAGAGGATGAGCGGAACAAGGAGGAGTATGGGGGAGTTTGCGCGACTGCCGTCAGGTCCGTTGATTCTCGCCTCGGCAAGCAAGACACGCCAGGCATTGCTGGGCGCTGCCGGCATTGATTTTCAGTGCGCGCCTGTATCTGTTGACGAGGCGGCGATTCGCGGGTCATGCGCGGCCGATGATGTTGATCCCCTCGATGTTGCCGTGATGCTTGCCGAGATCAAGGGAAAGGCCGCGTGTGAGCGCACCCCGCCCGCCCCCGGACAGCTGCTGCTCGCGGCTGACCAGATCCTGTCGCTGGACGGGGTGATGTTTGGCAAACCGGCCACCCGCGATCAGGCCTTTGGCCAGCTGCAGCGCCTGCAGGGCCAGACACATCAGTTGATGACAGCGGCGGTGATCTTTCGGGACGGTGTGCGCATCTGGCATCATGTCGAAACCTCGACGCTGCAGATGCGTGCGATGCGCGATCCTGATATCACCGCCTATCTTGATGTGATCGGCGAGGCGGCATTTCGGGGGCCGGGTAGCTATCAGCTGGAAGGGGCTGGTATTCACCTGTTCAGCCGTATTGATGGTGGGCATACCGATATTCTGGGCCTGCCAATGCTGCAGATCCTGGCCTTCCTGCGCGGGCACGGGCTGACGATCACCTCGCCCGGGACGGCGGTGCCAGAATGATGAGTGATGGCATAATGGGTAACAGGATGATGATTGTCGGTCTGACGGGCGGTATTGCCACCGGCAAGTCCACAACTGCCGAGATGATTCGCGGCGCTGGTATTCCTGTGCATGACGCGGATGCAGCTGTGCATCAGTTTCTGGTCGCGGGGGGCGCGGGCGCTGGCCCGGGCAGGTTGCT
>ERZ802826.318-NODE-318-length-15494-cov-26.9152_pt1 | contig 15494 bp, 15 predicted proteins | sample MGYA00345651_ERZ802826 | MGnify/ENA primary metagenome ERZ802826 (study PRJEB30503, sample SAMEA104212371) | marine metagenome | biome: Westerlies Biome; feature: [SRF] surface water layer (ENVO:00010504) within the epipelagic zone...; material: water...
TCAGGGGTGCGTTACGACCAGCTGATTGAAGCGACCCGCCCAAAGCTCAACCAACCTGAGTTCCGCAGCAGCTGGCAAACAAGTTTCCGGCAGCTGCTGCTGATGGTGCTGCCTTACCCCAACCGCTTGCGCGCTCTGCTGCAGCCCTTGCGCGCCTATGCCGGCACAAGGCTGCAGCGTTTCACTCGGCAAACAGGGCTCTTAAAGCTTCTGGGCCCACAACTGGAAGCGATGGAAGCGCTTTTGCCTCCTCTGCCACCTGAGGGGTTTGCCGATCGCTTCCCGCGGGTGAATCCGGCGCAAGGCGAACAACGGGGACGGGTGGGATTGGTGCTTGGTTGCGTCCAACGATGTTTTGATCCTCGGGTGAACGAGGCCACCGTGGCCGTCCTCCAAGCCAATGGCTTCGAGGTGGTGATTCCAGCCAATCAAGGCTGCTGCGGGGCGGTGAGCCATCACCAAGGCCAACTCAAGCAAACCCAGGAGCTGGCCAGCGCTTTGGTGCAGAGCTTTCGAGATGAAGCCCTGGATGCCGTGCTGGTGGCTGCCTCCGGCTGCGGGCACACCATGAAGGCCTACGGAGAGCTTCTCGATGGCGAAGGCAACTTCACTGCGCCGGTCTTGGACGTGCATGAATTTCTTGCGCATCAGGGGCTTTCAGAGTCGTTTCGGCAAGCGCTCACGCCGCTGCCCTGCACGGTGGCCTATCACGACGCCTGCCACATGATCCATGGCCAGGGGATTGCAGCCCAGCCCAGGGACTTGCTGCGTGCCATTCCCGAACTGCAGCTCAAAGAGGCCACGGAAGCCGGTGTGTGTTGCGGGAGTGCCGGCATCTACAACCTGGTGCAACCGGATGAGGCCGCAGCACTCGGCCAACTCAAGGCCGACGACCTCAGCAGCACCGGAGCCGAGATTGTGGCCAGCGCCAACATCGGTTGCAGCCTGCAACTGAGGCGTTACCTGAGTCAAGACGGCCCCAAGGTGGAGCACCCCATGGAACTGCTCGCCCGCTCCGCTGGTGTGGGGCCATTCAGCCAAACGCACAGCAAGGCCTAAAGCCCTTCGAGCCAACGCCAAGCCTCGGTAAGGGTGTCTGGCTCTCCAAGGTTGCCTGGAAAGGTGATCACCGGCAGGGGATCGCTGGGCTCCAGCTCGCGAAGATCCTGATCCAAGGCAGGAATGGACCGCACCAGCGACAAGCCTGGCAAGAGCTGCCCCTCCAACTGCACAGCCTCAAGGCCAAGCCCCTCCACCAACAGGGTGCCGGTAGTGATCCCTCCTTTGCTGATCAGATAGCCAAGCCGCGGTGCCACGCCGGCCAGCAAACGGGCCATCAGGGATGCCAGATCGATCCCAAAGCGCAGCCGCCGCGCAGCCGCCGCCGCACCAGCTCCAAACACCAACTCCCCACGGCTCGAAAACAACACCGGAGTGAGCCCTTCCTCCAGCGCAAGCTCCAGCTGCGATCGCCATTCAGCCTCCAGATCCGGCAGGAGCAAATCCGGAGATCCCCCCTCCAGCACCCGGGCGATGCGAGCCACCGGCAGCTCAATCCCGCGGCAACGCTCGTTGGCCAGCAGAGATTTCAACTGTTGATCCGCCAAGGCCACATGAGAGCCCACTACCACCAAACCAGGGAGTGGCTGACCAAAGGGATCCCGGCGACGCAAGCCCGCCAGGCCATCGGCATCCAGGGGTTGGGGTCCCAAAGGTGATGGACCGGAATCCACCAGGCCGTTGAGAAGGCTTGCGGCGGAGCGAAACAAGAAGCGCTTGCGCCCCTGCAGCCTGCGGATTGCGACTCCCAATGCCAGCAGCTGCTCGGGATGGGTTGCATCGACGACAACCGATCTGTTGGCTTTTAGCGCCTTAAGACAAGCCAAGAGATCCTCAGATCGCCCTGCTTCCAGCAACGCCAGCGGGATTCGCAGCACTGCGTCTGCAGCGATCTGGCCAGCGCTCTTTTCTTCGAGCCACTCCGCCAGATCACTGGTGCCATAACCAAACAGGCGATCTCGGGCAAACGCTGTGGTGTGCACCGGCTCTTCATGAAGCAGATGCACCCCATTCACGGTGGTGCGCCCCCCTTCCAAGAATGCAGGCACATGCAAGGTGGCATCCACCGCAGCGAAGTGCTCCTCCCAGGCCTGCGCCAGCACCTGGGGTTCGAGCACGCCATGACCACGCAAGGTGGAATCACCGCGGCTCACCAGCAGAAGCTCATGCTCCTGAAGGCCTTCAGCGGCCATGGCCAGCACCAGAGCGCCCACAATCTCGCGGTTGCGGGTCGCCGCGGCCTCAGGCGTGAGCGCCCGCGTGTTCGCCAACACAAACAGCAAGGGCGAGGGGTGCCTCAATCCCTTACGCAGTGCGGCTTGATCCCAACGCAACAGCAGCGGGCAACTGTGCACCGTCTGAGAACCGGTGGGATCGTCGTCGATTACGACAATCTTCATGGCACGATCAGTTGTTGTATTGATCTGGCCTGTTCGCTCACGTGCCTGAACAAGGGTTGTCTTCCACAGCGGTACTAGCACCCAATTCTGTTGAGGAGCTTGGCCAACTCATCGCCGACCTGCATGCCGAGGGACAACCCTGGGTGCCTTCCGGCATGGGTAGCCGTCTGCACTGGGGTCCTCCTCTCTCCGCAGATTCGGGGCCAGTACTGAGCATGCGCCACCTGTCCGGGATCGTTGACCATGCGGTGGATGACCTCACGATCACCGTGGATGCGGGCATGCCCCTGGCCGACCTCCAGACAGCCCTGGCAGAGCATCAGCAATGGCTTCCGCTCAACTGGCCCTGGGGCAGCAGCATGGCCTCACCTACATCGGCGGGCTCGATCGGTGGGCTCGTGGCGAGGGGGTTGTCTGGAGGTCTGCGCCAACGTCACTTAGGCGTGCGCGACCAGATCATTGGCATCAGCTTGATCCGCAGCGATGGGGTGAGCGCCCGTGCCGGCGGCCGAGTGGTGAAAAATGTGGCGGGCTATGACCTGATGCGCCTGCTCTGCGGCAGCTGGGGCAGCCTCGCCCTGATCAGCGGGCTCACCTTGCGCGTGCAACCGATTCGTGAACCACGCGGTCAACTGGTTCTGGAAGGCGACTTAAGCCAGCTGGAAGCCTTCCGAGCCGAGGTGGTGGGCAGCAGCTTCACACCCGAGTGGATCGATTGGGAGCTCCACCCGGACCAGGGACCAAGAATCCTGATGGGCGTGGCCAGCATCAGTGATAGTGCGGTTGTCGACCAGCTCAACCGGCTCGAGACGCTCGCTGGAAAGCAGGGGGTGAGCAGCGAACGCATGCCGTGGGACCACCTCATCCCTGAAGGATCCTCCACATACGAAAATCCGCTCTGGCTGCTGCGCCTCTGCCTACCACCCGCCCAGCTCCAGAACGTATTCAGCTCGCGAGAATGCACGGCTCTTAAGGGCTGGCATTGGCAGCTCGCCGCTGGAGCCGGTAGCGGTGAGGCCTGGCAACCCAGCGGTTCTCCCACACCGGAGTACCTGATCGAAGCGCTGAGGCGACGGGTGATCGCATTAGGGGGTCAACTCAGCGTTCTGATCCAACCTGGAGCCGAGCCAGGGGCTCTACCCGCCTGGCTGGATGCACCATCCCGCCCCCTGATTGAAGCCGTAAAGCGTCAATTTGACCCGAAAGATCAGCTCTCGAGAGGACGGCTGCCTGGGGTAGCCGCGCCTTTCAACTCACCGCATAGCGGCAGCTGAGCTGGAGGCTCTTGCCAGGCGCGAGCTCTAGCTTGCCGTCCCCACTAATCAGAGACTGACGAGGGCCCGTCCAGGGCTCGATGCACACCATCGGGCGAGGAGGCTCGGTCCAGACCACTGTGAGATCCATGGGCGCTTGATGCTGAAGCTGCAAACGCGACCCCGCAGCCTCATCCACCAGGGTGACCGGTCCAGCCGGGCGGGTGAGAAAGTCCACCCCCTCTGGCAATCGGCTCAGTTGGCCTGCGGTTTCAGCCTCTGCCATCACAAGGTGGTTGAGGCACTGGGGTGCCAAACCTTCGAGGCTCGTGCGACTGAGATCGGTCACGTTGAAATAGGGATGGAGACCAAAACTGAAGGGCATAGGCTCGCCGTCTTCATTGGCATTCGCAATCGTGGTGGTGATCTCCAGCGCATCATTCACAGGACGTACCGCCATCTCCAGGCGAAAGCGGAACGGATAATCCGCAAAGGTCTCGTCGGTATCCGTTAGAGACAAACGCACGCCGCTCTGGTCATCGAGCAACTCCAGCTGCCAGGGCATGCCGCGAGCAAAACCATGCTGCTTAAGAGTGGCCTCTCCGCTCTTTAAGGGAAGCCGGTCACCGGGAAGGTTGCCGCAGATGGGGAACAACACAGGGATCCCACCACGGATGCTCTGCGTTGGGTCGGCATAACGCGTCTGGTCGAAATAAAGAATCTCTCGCCCGTTGCAGAGCCATTCGGTGACAATGCCGCCGCGCTCGGGCACAACCCGCAAGCGATCACCACTTTGGGGATGGACGTATTCCCAATGGGCATACGGCGTTGACAGTTGACGAAGGGTCATGGCCATGAAACCCGGAGCTTCTTCAGTGTGAACTCAAGGCAGTGATCCGCGCCGCCATGGTTTCAATCCTCTTGGAGAATTTTCATGGGTTGGCTTTGCAGGGAACCCAACCAATCGAGCAGGGCCTTGTTCACCTGATCCGGGACCTCGTCATGGGGACAATGGCCTGCTTCTAACACCACTTCATGGGTGTTCTCAGGGGCATGGCGCTGAAAGCTTGCCCGGCGTCCGGCAGCATTAATCCAGGGATCACGGATCCCCCAGAGCAGGAAAAGTGGGGATTGCAGCTGGGCAAACAACTCATCAAGAGGTTGACCGCTGGGAATGTCGAACACGGTGCGAAACACCCCAAAGGCTCCCGGATCCAGCGACGGAAGACGAATCGCCTCCACCAAGGCGTCATCGACATTGGTGCGATCGACGTACACCTGATTGAGGGTGCGCCGAATCGTGGACCGCCGGCGCAAATTCTCGAACAACACCCTTTGCAGCACTGGGCTTTTGAGTAGGGCTGAAGCAATCGTGCGACGGGCGATTGTGCCCCAGCCACTCGGCGTCGCACGCTGTTCATCACTGAAGGGCCCTGCCGCGTTGAGCAGCACCACACCCGCGGACTGGTCCTTTAAAGCGGCACCAGCCGCTAGAGCAGCAAACCCGCCGAGCGAATTTCCAGCGATCACGGTGGGGCGACCGATCCGTTCCTGGACGTAGGCCACCAATTGGTCGCGCCACAGCGCCCCGCCATAGGTGAGCCCTTCTGGTTTGGCGCTGCGGCCAAAGCCAAGGAGATCCAGGGCGTGCACCTCGTACTGGCTTGCCAGCACTGGAATGTTGTAGCGCCAGTGGTCGGTAGAAGCGCCAAAGCCATGCACCAGCAACACAGCGGGCCGCGATTTGGCCTGGGCCGCGGCCTCAGGCTGCTCAGGCATCTGGCAAAGACCATGCACCGCATGATTTTCAAACTGCCACCAGGTTTCGCCCACCACTCTCTTTCCGTCGGGCGGCGATGCTAGGCATCCTGTTCATTCCTCCGCAGCGCCGGGCACTTGCCAACGATGGACACATACGAGATGGGGCCCCTGCTGCAAAGCAGCACCCTCAGCGGAGGACTGTTTTGGGCGCTTGCCCTCTACCTGCCGCTCAGTGGACCACTGCAACGGCTGGAGGCAAGCTTGGAGGACAGCCCCCTCACTGGAGCCTGGCGTCAGGCCGCGTTGGTGATCAGCAGTCTTTTGCTCGCCCTTGCTGTGGGTGTGATCACCCAACTCGTGCTGTCCTGGGCACTCGGACCAGGCTGGGCCTCCAGCCTGGCCTTAATCACCATTGGCTGGAGTTTGTTTCTCATGGTCGCTCGCGGCCAAGGGGACTAGATCAAACCAACGGGATCAGCCGCCACCTCGCCATCGACCTTGTCGTCATCATCCGGCTTATTGCCACCAATCACCAACCTGAGCAACACCGGAGCCAGGAAGGTGGTGCCGATCACCATCAACAGGATGGCCGCCTCGAGCGATGGCGACAAAAGCTTTGCGCTAGTGCCAAGCCCTAAGAAAATCAACCCCACTTCTCCGCGGGGCATCATTCCAAGCCCAACCACAAGACGGCGTGTGGGTTGCTTGCTCACAAAGGCCCAGCCCGCAGCAATCTTGCCGATCACGGCAACCACAAACAGGAAGGCCGCGATGATCAAAGCGGTGCGGCTGGCGGGATCGGAAGGATTGATCACCGACAGATCCATGCCAGCACCCACCAGCACAAAGAAGATCGTGGCAAATAGGGTCACGATCGGCAGGACGGCCTGCTGAATGGCGTGATTGTGCTTCGAACTGCTCAGGATCAGGCCAGCCGCGAAGGCGCCAAGGGCGGCCTCCAGACCAATCGCGGTAGCTGTAAAGCAGCTCAGCGCGAGGATCACGAAGGAGGCCACCAGCACCTCACCCGGTGCCTTGAGTTTGTCGATCAGCCAGTCAAACGCGGGGGCTGCAGAGCGGCTCAAGCCAATCGCCGCCACAACAAACACAGCGGCGGCCGCGACGAGCTTCAGGATCGGACCAATGTCCAGGTTTCCACCGGAGGCCAAGGCGATCACCACAGCCAAGATCACGATGCCGAGGATGTCATCGAGAACGGCAGCACCGATCACGATCTGCCCCTCGCGGGTTTTCAAATATCCGAGTTCTCCAAACACACTGGCGGTAATGCCAATGCTGGTGGCGGTCATCGAGGCGCCTGCAAAGATCGCCGGAATCGCTCCCACGTGGAAAATGGCCATCAGCCCCCATGTGCCCAGGGCGAACGGCAGCACCACGCCCGCCACCGCCACGGTGAAGGCCTGCGTGCCAACGGCGATCAGCTCATCGAGCTCACTCTCCAGACCAGTGAGAAACAGCAGGGCAAACAGACCCAGCTGGGCCACAGCCTCCAAGGCTGGGAAGCTTTCGTTGTAGAGCTCCGTGACCGATTCAGGGGGCACATTGCCCAAGGAACTGAGCAGGCTGACTAAGCCGTTGCTCAGCTCCACTTGGGTTTCTGGTGGCACCAAGAGGTGTAAACCAGACGCTCCGATCAACACGCCGGCCAGCAGTTCTCCCAAAATTGTGGGCAGCTGGAAGCGCACCAGAACTTCGGCCAGCGCGCGAGCCGCCACGAAGATCAGCATGAAACGGCCAACCCCAATCAAGGTGCCCGCCATCTCGAGATCGTGGGCAGACAGTTCTGCCAGCAGCGGCATGAGAACGGGCGGCATCGCAGCAGCGAGCATCGGAATCGGCATGTTTTCTCAGCGGGACCTTAAGGGCAAACACGGTCAGCGGCCGCGCATTGGGAACCTGTGCTTGCTGATGGCAACAAAAAGGACGCCTCGGTCACAGTTCCTGCACTGTTTCAAGCTTTCTTGGCTCGATACCACCACACTTAATCGAACACAAAACGCAAACGCCATATTTCCCCCTCCATGAGCAGCTCCGAACCCCTCGATCTTCGCCTTCCAACTCCTGGTTGCTACGCCGACCCAGAACGAGCCGGATTGGATGCTGATGCCGTGTTCGACGGCATGACAGAGCACCTGTTTTTCACGCTGGGCAAGCTTGCACCATCCGCTAGCCGCCATGACCTCTACATGGCCCTGAGCTATGCCGTACGAGATCGGCTGATGACCCGCTACTTGGCGAGCTTGGAGGCGATTCGGGAACGACCGCAAAAAACGGTGGCCTATCTATCTGCGGAGTTCCTGATTGGACCGCAACTGGCCAACAACCTGCTCAATCTGGGAATCCAAAACGAAGCGGAAGAAGCCGTGAAACGCTTCGGGATTGAATCCCTGCAGCAGATCATCGAAGTGGAAGAAGAGCCAGGCCTCGGCAATGGCGGCCTGGGGCGCCTAGCTGCTTGCTATATGGAGTCGCTCGCGAGCCTGCAAATCCCTGCCACGGGCTATGGCATCCGCTACGAATTTGGAATTTTTGATCAGCTGATCCGCGATGGCTGGCAGGTGGAGGTCACCGACAAGTGGCTGAAGGGTGGTTGGCCCTGGGAACTGCCCCAACCCGATCAGGCCTGCTTTGTGGGTTTTGGCGGGCGCACTGAGAGCTATCTCGACGACAAAGGCAACTACCGCTCGCGCTGGATCCCGTCGGATCACGCCATTGGCGTGCCCCACGATGTCCCCGTTCTCGGCTACCGCGTGAACACCTGCGATCGCCTGCGTCTCTGGCGCGCCGATGCCACGGAAAGCTTTGATTTCTACGCCTTCAACATCGGCGATTACTACGGCGCTGTGGAAGAGAAGGTGGGCAGCGAAACCCTCTCCAAGGTGCTTTACCCGAACGACGGCACCGATGAAGGCCGGCGCCTACGCCTGAAACAGCAGCACTTCTTTGTGAGCTGCTCCCTTCAGGACATGTTGCGCAGCCTCGATAACCGTGGGCTGTCCGTTGACGACTTCCCTGAGTACTGGACCGTTCAGCTCAACGACACCCACCCCGCCATCGCGGTGGCAGAACTGATGCGTCTGCTGATCGATGATCGTCACATGGAATGGGACAAGGCGTGGGACATCACCCGCCGTTCCGTGGCTTACACCAACCACACCCTGCTTCCCGAGGCACTCGAAAAATGGGATCTCAACCTGTTTGGAAGCCTGTTGCCTAGGCACCTTGAGCTGATTTACGAAATCAACCGCCGCTTCCTGCAGCAAGTGCGCCTGCGTTACCCCGGTAACGAGGCGATTCAACGCAAACTCTCGATCATTGATGAGGAGGGGGGTAAGTCGATCCGGATGGCACACCTCGCCACCATTGGCGCCCATCACGTGAATGGTGTGGCGGCGCTCCACTCCGAGTTGGTGCGTGAGCAGCTGATGCCTGAATTTGCCGAGCTCTGGCCCGAAAAATTCACCAACGTGACCAATGGCGTGACCCCTAGGCGCTGGGTTGCACTCTCCAATCCCGGACTCTCTGCCCTGCTTGATGAGCATGTGGGCCCCGACTGGGTCACCAATATGGAGATCCTGCGCAAGCTTGAGGATCGCAAGAACGACACTGGCTTCCTCACTCATTGGGAAGACACCAAGCTCTCCGTGAAGCGCAAGCTGTCGACCTACATCCACCGCAACACGGGCGTGTTGGTGGATCCATCCAGCCTGTTTGACGTGCAGGTGAAGCGCATCCATGAGTACAAACGCCAACACCTCAACGCGCTGCAGGTGATCACCCAATACCTCAGGATCAAAAACGGCCAGGCCGATGGCATGGCCCCACGCACGGTGATCTTTGGAGGCAAGGCGGCACCTGGCTATTACATGGCCAAGTTGATCATCCGCTTCATCAATGGCATCGCCGAAACGATCAACGCTGATCCGGATATGGACGGACGGCTAAGGGTGGTGTTCCTGGCTGATTACAACGTGAAGCTGGGCGAACAGGTGTATCCAGCCTCGGATCTTTCCGAACAGATCTCCACCGCCGGCAAGGAAGCCTCCGGCACCGGCAACATGAAGTTCGCGATGAATGGAGCGCTCACGATTGGCACCCTCGATGGTGCCAACGTCGAAATCCGTGAGCACGTGGGACCTGAAAACTTCTTCCTATTCGGCAAGACCGTGGAAGAAATTGCTGCCCTCAAGCAAAGCGGTTATAGGCCTTGGGAAGTGGTGGAGTCTGTTCCTGAGCTCGCTGAAGCCATCCGCTTGGTGGAAATGGGTCATTTCAGCAATGGCGATGGTGAGCTGTTCCGTCCTCTGATCGACAACCTCACGGGCAATGATCCGTTCTTCGTGATGGCTGATTTCGCCGATTACTTGCGCGCTCAAGATGCGGTGAGCCTGGCCTGGACCGATCGCCATCACTGGAACCGGATGTCGGTGTTGAACAGCGCCAGAAGCGGCTTCTTTTCATCGGATCGCTCGATCCGTGACTACTGCCGTGACATCTGGAAGGTTGAGCCCATGCCCGTAGAGATCACCTGCGACGTGCCTGATTAGTGGAAGGGCAATTGCCCTTGCATTAAAAAAGCCCTCGCGATGATCTCGAGGGCTTTTTTTGAGCGGAATTGATCTCAGAATGTTCAGCTGCGATCAGGAAGATCAGGGGTTTGGTGCAGCAAGCGATTTAAACGCAGGCGATCAGCATTGAGGGGGTCAGGGGCAAGCTCACCGGCCAGCTCCCTGAATTTCTGTTCAATATCGTCGGGCACGCGAACATCAAAGATGCGCTCCATCAACGCTTCGATTGAAAACAGGTGGGCATTGATATTTTCCAGATCAGCCATCGCTTGATGGGTCGCATCAGCAGGCTCTTCTCCACCACCCATTGGGGTGGCATGGGTTTGGGCATCAGCACCCGGGGTGCCGTGTTGCTTTTGTAAATCCTCGAGCACGCGGCCAGACAAGGTTCTAAAGGCTTGAAGCGCCGCCCAACTCAGCTCCTGCTGCTGACGCAACGTTGGTGACTCTCTGATCAGACGATCATGCTCTCGATAGAAGCGTTGACAGTCCGGACATTGACAGGGCTCTTCAGGCAAAGCAGACCCTCAGTTATTAACCATCATGGCACCTGATCAGGCCGCTAACGGCGGATCCTGATCGAACCCAAACCGATCACCAAGTTGATCGCCGAACGGATCTCCTTCCCTGTTCAACGCCCCTGGTAGCGGAATCTCGATTGAGCTCACCACGTTGAGCGCATCGCGCAAACGCATGGAATCGGCAAACCAACCCATCGCTTGTTCGGTGTCTCCACGACTCTCAGCATCACTGGCCTGATCTTCATGGGCTTCTGCCAAAAGGGCGAGCCAGCAGAGACAGCGCGCTTGCACCACAGACAAGTCAAGGTCGGTTGGCTGGCTGGCAGCGATGCGCTCGCTTTCCTGCTGAACCAAAAGCCGCAGTCGAAGCTCGTGAAGCTGGGTCATGGAACCGGTTCACACCCTCAAAAATAGCGGGGGTGTGGCATCTGGCTACCCCCATCAATATCAATCCAAGGCAATCCATCAATTTGTATCTAGGGCGGGGAAAGCTCAGCCTGAATGACTATCTAATGGGAATCAGTTCAAGCCTTCAATGACTCGCAAGCTTGGTTTATTTTCAGACTTCAAAGCCTTTATCAACAAAGGCAATGTTGTTGATCTCGCTATTGCCGTTGTGATTGCAGGCGCGTTTGGCAAGGTCGTTGGCTCGGTTGTCACCTTATTGATGACCAATGCGCTTGAGCCGGCCTTGAAAGCCGCCAATGTGGACTCGATCAATTCCTGGCCTGCAGGAGGCGTGATTGTGGCGATCATCAACTTCCTGGTGATCGCTTTTGTGTGTTTCTTGATTGTCAAATCAATCGAGGCGACAAAACGCAAGCAAGAGGTCATTGCCGAAACAAAGCCAGATCCTCAAGCGCAACTGGCTTCTGCGATCACTCGCCTCACAGACGCCCTAGAGCGCAAGGGTTTCTGAGGGGGTGCCAAGCTGAAAGCGATACCAGTCAGTCACGGGGCTGGCGGGACTCGAACCCACGACCTACGGTTTAGGAAACCGTCGCTCTATCCGGCTGAGCTACAGCCCCTCAGAGGCCATTATGGGGGTTGAAAGTAGGCGAGGTGATCGCAATTGATGGCCGTTGCCTTCGGGCTGCAGTCATCGGTTGAGGAAAGTCCGGGCTCCCCGATGGCCAGGCTTGCTGGGTAACGCCCAGTGCGGGTGACCGTGAGGAGAGTGCCACAGAAACACACCGCCGATGGCCCCGTGGGGACTCCCCCAGGCACAGGCAAGGGTGCAAAGGTGCGGTAAGAGCGCACCAGCAGCATCGAGAGGTGCTGGCTCGGTAAACCCCGGCTGGGAGCAAGGCCTAGGAACGACGGCTGGCCATCTTCCCCGTTCCGTCTTTGTGCGCCGCTCGAGGTCGTCGGTAACGGCGATCCCAGATAGATGATCACCCCCCTTCCTTGGAAGGGTGAACAGAACCCGGCTTATGTCCTGCTTTCAACCCTCTTTGTTGATGTTCTGTCAGGCTGCATCAACAAGATCGTCCAGCTAAAAACAAGTCATTCGCATCCGCCGGAGTTGCTGTGATCACTCCCGACCGTGAACAGCAACTTCAAGAGCTCTGGTCCCAACTGGTTCCCGATTCGAACCTCGCCCGTAAGAACAAACTGAGCTGGGAGCAGTTGGAACTCCTGGACGAAGCCCTCACCCACACCTCCACGGGGCTCGCCCGCCATCACGAACAGCTGGAGTTTCTCGGTGATGCGGTGCTTCGTCTGGCGGCATCAGATTTCATCGAATCCGAACATCCCCAGCTGCCCGTGGGGGAACGCTCTGCCCTGCGCGCCCAGTTGGTGAGCGACCGCTGGCTGGCGGACTTGGGCGGAAGAATCGGGATTGAATCACTTCTGAACCTTGGAGCGAAGGCCAGCGGGGATATGGCGGCACGCGCCACCCTCCGTGCCGAGCACTGCGAAGCCCTGATCGGCGCGATCTATCGGATCAGCGGCAAGGTCGCTCCCGTACAAACCTGGCTCGCCCCTTACTGGCGCGAAACAAGCCATGAGGTGCTCGCCGATCCCTATCGCGGCAACAGCAAATCAGCGTTGCAGGAATGGACCCAAGGCCAGGGGCTGGGACTACCGAGCTATGTCTGCACCGAAATCAGCCAACGCCATGGCGACCCCCGCCGCTTTCACTGCCAGGTGTTCATCCAAGACCAAAACAAGCCAACGGCAGAAGCCTGGGGTGGATCGCGGCGACAGGCGGAGCAGCAGGCAGCCAAAGCGGCTTTACATCAACCAGAAACAGAGGCAGGCGGCAGCACAGCTCCGCACTGATCGCAATGCAGCGCTTCCGAGCGATGGCTCTGCGCTCCACAGCTCAGGCAGTCGCGGCCACCGCGGCGCACCTGCTGCATTGTTTCCACGGTGATGATCCCCGTGGGAATCGCGATGATCCCAAAGCCCAGCAGCATCACCACAGCAGCGAGCAATTGACCGAGCACCGTTTGGGGAACGATGTCGCCATAGCCCACTGTGGTCATCGTGACGATCGCCCAATACACCCCTTGGCCAACGGTCTGGAACTGGGTTTCTGGATGGCTGCTTTCCACAAGCACCATCAGGTAGCCCAGCACCACTTGGGCCATCACCACAAAAAACAAAAACACTCCGATGCGGCGGGCACTGGCTTTTAAGGCATTACCAAGCAACTGGGCTTCATCGAGGAAGCGCAGCAGCTTGAACACGCGCAGCACCCGCCCAAATTTGAAAATCCAAAGGATCAGACCACTGCTGATTTGGGGAACGAAAAAGAACAAAACGGCTGAAACATCAATTAGGCCGTAAAAGCTGAACAAGTACTTGCGCGGCCTGGGCGAGACCCACAAATGCAGCAAGAAATCGGCGATGAACACCAACAAACAGCCATGCTCGAGTGTCCCCACCCAACTGGGCACTTCACCCGGCGCAGCCAACCTCAAAGGATGGGGCTGGACCAACAGGCCAGCCACGCTGAGCAGAATCGTGCCGAAAATGATCAGGTTGTAGACACGTCCAGCCCGGGTGTCTGCCTCAAGAACAATCTTCCGCAAGCGCAGGCGCAACGACACCAGATCAGGCGGCGCTGAGATCGCTCAGGCGCATCGTGACCAGCTTGTCCCAATTTCCGCCTTCAAACAGCACGGCGGCGCGATCACCACTGATCCGCTGCACAAAACCGGTATAGCCGTTGTAGATCGAGCGGGTGTCCACCACGGTGACCGTGGCACCAGGCAGGATCGGTGGAGCGGAGGCCATAAAACAATGGGCAGTCGTGGATCCATTATCGAATGATGACTTCCTCTCCGTCACCTAGCTCAGCTGATCCGAACAGCCCAGAAGAATGGATGCCTGTGGGGACGCTCGTAGGCGCTCAGGGGTTAAGGGGCGAGCTACGCCTTAACCCAGCTAGTGATTTTCCAGAACGCTTCACGGAGGCTGGGCCTCGTTGGCTGCAAGCCAAGGGTTCACCACTCAAAGAAGTAGAGCTGCTCGAGGGCCGGCAACTGCCAGGCAAAAGCATTTATGTGGTGCGCCTTAAGGGCGTGAACAACCGCGCCAGTGCGGAAGCACTTGTAGGCCACACCGTGCTGGTGCCTGCCGCGGACAGGCCCGAGCTCGCAGATGGTGAATTTCATCTGCTTGATCTGGTGGGCTTAGAGGCGCGATTGGCAGGCAATCAAGAGCCGATCGGCACGGTGAGCAACCTGATCAGCGGTGGCAATGATCTGCTGGAGATCAAGCTCCACAGCGGCAAAACGGTGTTGGTTCCGTTTGTTGAAGCGATCGTGCCAGAGGTGCAGCTGGAGGAGGGCTGGTTATTGCTCACCCCACCTCCAGGCTTGCTGGAGCTTTAAGCGAACCAAAGCAACAGCAGCGGCACGATCAAGGTGTAAGCCAACGACAACGGCCAACCAAAACGGAAAAAATCAAGGAAGCGGTAGCGCCCAGGTGCATACACCATCAAGTTGGTTTGATAGCCAATCGGCGAGAGAAAGCTCTGGCTGGCAGCAAACACCACGGCCGTGGCAAAGAGCATCGGCGGATACCCCAATCCCTGCGCTACGGCAGCGGCGATGGGTAAGACCAGGGCAACGGCGGCCGCGTTACTGAGCAGCTCCGTGGCCACCAAAGTGATGGCATAGATCACCAGCAAGGCGCTGTAGGCGGAGCTGTGGTGCAGCAGCGTGAGCAAGCTCGATGCCGCCTGATCAGCCAATCCCGTTTTCTGTAAGGCCACACTGAAGCTATACAGACCACCCAGGAGCAAATACAAATCCCAGCGAATCGAGCGCAGCGCCGTTCCGGCATCGAGGCATTTCCCGATCACCAACACCCCCACACCCACAAGCACGGCTGCAACGAGGGGCATCACCTTTAAGCCGGCAAGCAGCAGCACGGCCAGCATCACGCTGATCGCCAAGCCCTTGCGGTGAGTGGAGGGCAGGTCGTCGTCAAGCTGATCGAGAACCACCAGGTCGCTGGATTGCTGCAGCCCCCGCAGCGCATCGAGCGGAGCCTGCAGCAGCAGCATGTCTCCCTCTCTAAGGACCACCCGTCCCAAGCGATCGCGCAGGGTGCTGTTGGCTCGGTTCACAGCCAGCACCGTGGCATTAAAACGCTGGCGAAAGCGCAGTTCTCTCAACGTGGCACCGGCCAACAAGGAACCAGCAGGCACCAACACTTCGGCATGACGGATGTGGGGCAACTCCTCGGCGAGAAGGGTGCCGGCGAGATCCACCATCCGGTCTTGCTGCAAGCGCAACAGCTCCTGGCGGCTGCAACGCAACAGCAAGCGATCGGCGGCTTGCAAACGCAATTGGGCAAGGGGCGGCTGCAGCCGTTGGCCATCCCGGTGCACATCGAGCACATCCACATCAAAGCGGCGCTGCAACCTGCTCTCATGCAGGGTGACCTCACAGA
>ERZ802826.320-NODE-320-length-15394-cov-12.5855_pt1 | contig 15394 bp, 15 predicted proteins | sample MGYA00345651_ERZ802826 | MGnify/ENA primary metagenome ERZ802826 (study PRJEB30503, sample SAMEA104212371) | marine metagenome | biome: Westerlies Biome; feature: [SRF] surface water layer (ENVO:00010504) within the epipelagic zone...; material: water...
AAACAAATGTTTATGTATATGGCGGGCATGGATGATGAAGAAGAATTTGATAAAATGGCTGAAAAAATGACTGTTAAGGGATATGCCGATAAAGTTAAATGTCCAACTTTACTAGCAACAGGTGAATTCGATCCACTATGTCCATTAGAAGATGCGATTGAAGTTTATGAAGATTTAACATGTAAAAAAGAACTATGGGTAATTGAAGATCAATTCCACCCATTGTGGGGAATCCCTAATTTAGGAAAGTTAGATTGCCATCATTATATAATGGATTGGCTCCAAAAAGCACTACTTGATGGTAAGACTAACGATAAAAGAATTGCATATGTAAGCAACAAAGGAGATGGTCCATTTGGTGATTGTGATTGGGATCCGACAATTAAGCCTGGTGAAGCATACTTTTAAATTACTTCATTGAAGTTCATTTTAGGAAATTGCAAAAAGAAATTATTATGAAATGGTTTCACTTTTTTTAGAAAATTATTTTTTTCATTTATAGTCATTTCATAAATTTGAACATTTTCATTTTTTATCATATCGATTAGTTTGCTATCATCTTCTTCTGCCAACTTATATTGATAACTAATAGTTTCTTTTGCTGCTTTTAAAATCAATTCTTGTTCTTGATCTTTAAGTTTATTGAAGAAATCCTGATTAACTACAAATAGACAAAACCCAAATAGATGGGAAGATAAAGTAAGGTACTTTTGAGATTTTTGAACTCCAAAATTCCAAAAATTTGTTAAGGGGTTTTCTTGAGCATCTATTTTATCATCTGACAATGCTTTTTTAAAATCTCTTACGTCTAGTGGACATGAAATAAATCCTAACTTATTAAAAATATTTATATGTAATTCACTAGGAGTTGTTCTAATTTTTAAATCAGAACACGAACTTTCATCATTTATAAATGATCGATTTGTGCTAATGTGCCTAGCACCATTATCCCAGAAACCTAATAATTTTAGATTTAAATCATCTTCTAACTTTTCTGACACAAATTTATTAAATTTATCATCAATTAAAGTCTTTACTTCGTTTTTATTTTTGAAATAAAAAGGTAAGTCTAACAATTGTATTTCTGGTAATAGTTTTTCATAATAACTCGACCACAAGTAAGATATTTGAATATCATTGTTTCTAGTCATATCAATTAGAGATGAAGCCTTTTTTCCTAGTAATGTAATGTCTTTTTCATATTCAAAATCAAATGTTTTTGATAATTCATTAATAAAGAAAACCATTGATCTTGTATGTACAGATGCTTCCCCTTGATAACCTGCAACTTTAATAACTTTTTTCATTAATAAACCCTAAAATATGTTAAAGATTAATTTTACATTAAAACTTTTTGGAGAACAAATTGAACAATACAATAATTGATCTTTCTGTTGAAATATATCAAAAATGTCCAACACTTCCCAATCATCCACCTATGGTTTTATCAGAATATCAAACACATCAAACTATACGTGAAGCAGAAGGTGTAAAGTTTTCATGTGCATCAATGTATATGTCTATGGGAGAGCATACTGGAACTCATGTTGATGCTTTTTCTCATTTTGATCCAGATCCACATGCAAAATCCATTGATCAAATGCCATTAGAAAATTTTTATACAGATGGTATTTGTTTAGATTTATCACATAAACCACTAAAGTCTAATATAACAGTAGATGATTTGGAAAAAGCTCTAGAAAAAGATAAACTAAGTATTAATCCAAAAGATACAGTATTATTATACATGGCACATTATGATAGGACTTATGGTACTAATAAATTTTTAACTGATTTTCCTGGTTTGACTAGAAATTCAGCTGAATGGCTTGGAAAAAAAGGGGTTACAAGCTTTGGAGTTGAAGCTGTAAGCCCAGGTACTCCAGGTAAGAATAATTTTGATGTTCACAATGTTTGTAAAGAAATGGGTTTCACGCACATAGAAGGATTGACAAACTTAGATAAACTTATTGGGAAAGGTAGATTTAAATTTATCGGGCTACCTCTCAAAATTAGGGGAGGTACGGGCAGCCCAATTAGAGCAATCGCGGTTTTCTAAAATTATCATTTAAAACAGTTTCTTAATTAATATTTATAAACAATTCAATCAATTGTTTCTTGGCAAGATAACTGGTTCGCCAGTTTCAGCAGATAAATCTGCTGCTATATATAATTCCATAACCATTTTAGCCTCTTCTGGTTTTACCAAAACTGGTTTACCTAAAGCAACAGCATTAACAAAATGATTTGTTTCTTCGTGCATAGGGCCTGCGTGTGTATGTTCGACAGGCTCACCAGGCATTGAAGACATTGGGTATCTGATACCATCCTTAACAGTATTTAATTGAACATCTTTATGACTATCATCAACAAATAGTGATCCATCAGTACCTATAACTTCAATCCAGGTGTGGGAATAATTTGGATAACCTAAAGGTAAAATCCAACCACCACCTACACTTATAGTCATTCCATCATCTAATGTTACAAGAATCCATTGATGATCAGGGGTGTTACTATTTTTAGAGAATAATTTACCAGAAGTTTGGCTATATACTTTTACAGGTTTTCTTGGTTGTAGACACCACAATAAAAAATCAAGATCATGAGTTGATTCCATTGCCGCAGGAGAAAGGGCAGTTCTTCCTGAAATTTTTTCACCTAATTCCCTTGTAACATGCCTACTAACAAGACAAGTAACAGGTTCTCCAATTAAATTATCTTTTAGAGATTTTTTTACATAAGCATATTTAGAATTAAATCTTTGAGAATAACCGATTGTAAATTTTACATTATTTTTAATCGATACTTCTATTAATTCTTCAGCTTCTTTTAGTGAAGTAGCTATTGGCTTTTCTAAGAAAACATTTTTTCCAGCTTTTAATGCCGCTAATGCCATTGGAAAGTGAGTTGTTTCTGGTGTAGCGGAAATAATTATTGTATCTATATTTTTATTATCAATTAATTCATTCCAATTATCAGTAGCATTTTCTAATTCAAGAGATTTTTTTAACTCTTGAAGTCTATTTTTATTATTTTCAGCAATATATAACTTATCAACAAGAGGATTGTCAGCACAAGCGTTAGCTCTTATGCCACCACACCATCCAGTTCCAATAACACCTACATTAATTTGATTAATCATAATTATCTCCAGTATTCACTATAAGTTAATTGACACCTAATAATTTGGCAGCATTTATACCTGTAATTTTCTTTATATCGTCTTGATTTAGGCCAGGAGTACCCAAAACATGGCCAACAGGATCATCCTCAGCCATATCATAAGGGTAGTCAGTACCCATAACAATCTTATCCGCACCAAAAACATCCACCAAATATTTAAGCTGTTCATAAGTAAAGACAATTGTATCAAAATGCATTTTTTTTAAATAATAACTAGGAGGATGCTTTAGATCATTGCCGCTACAATCAGGTCTGGCGCCCCAAGCATGATCTATTCTTCCTGCGTAAGAAGGTAAGTAACCACCTCCGTGTGATACTAAAATTTTTAGGTTTGGAAATTTTTCTAATGTTCCATCAAAAATAAGGTGATGTAGAGCAACAGTTGTATCTAAGGGATTTCCAATAACATTATTGAAATAATGATTTTTTAGACGATCACCTTGAGGGTATCCATTTGGGTGAATGAAAATAAGTGTATCTAATTTTTGGGCTGTTTCCCATACTGGATCTAGTGAAGGATCAGACAACTCATGTCCATCAACAGTTCCTAAAACCTGAAAACCTTTTAAATTAAGCTCTTTAACACCTCTTTCCATTTCTTTAACTGCAGCTTCAGTATCCTGTAATGGAAGGTGGCCTAAAGATAAAAATCTATCTGGCCTATCTGCTGCCACTTTTGATAGAGTATCGTTAATAATTTCTATAGATTTATGACCACGTTTATTTCTAATTGAATAATAAGCCTGGAAGGGGACAGGTATTAAAATTTGCATATCAATACCTTGTCTATCCATATCTCGAAGTCGTTGATCAATATTTGTTAGGTTTATTGACCTATCTTTACCTTGTTGTTTATTTTGCAGAGATGATTTTTCGTTAGTATATCTAAAAGCGGGAACAAAATTTGGATCAAACAAATCTACAATTGAATCAGCTGCTTCTTGAACATGAAGATGGCAGTGAGCGTCAATAGTTATGTTAGAATTATATCTTTCTTTTCTTTCAAAATGCTTCCTAGCAGCAGTTGCACCATATGGTTTGAGTTCCAAAATACTCTCCTAGATATTAGACATATTTATTAGTAAGTTAATTATAATAAAACATTAAATTATAAAAAAATATAGATATCATCAGATAATTTGATTTTAGTTTTTTACAATTAAGTTTAAAATATAACTTCAATGTTTGAGGTGTTTTATGAAATTTGGATTATTTGGAAGTGCTAAACTTAATAAAATTGAAAATGATATAGACAGTTCACTAAGTTACAATGAATGGATAGATTATAATATAGAAGCTGAGAAATTAGGTTTCGAAAGCACATTTACTGTAGAGCATCATTTTACTGGTTTGGGTCAAGTATCTGCATCGTTAAATTTGTTAACTTATTTAGCTGCCAAAACTTCTAAAATTAAATTAGGTACTGCTGTTCTTACTTTGCCTTGGCATAATCCGGTTTTATTGGCCGAACAAGTTGCAACCATGGACTTATTATCAAAAGGGAGAATTCAACTGGGTGTTGGTAAAGGATATAGATATAATGAGTTTAAGGGCTTTAAAATAGACATGAAAGAGGCAAACGAAAGATTTGATGAGTCGATAGATATAATGGTCAAATCTTGGAAAAACAAAGAAAAATGGAGCTATGCAGGAAAATTTTGGTCATTTGATGATATTGTTGTTGAGCCTTCATGTCATCAATTACCTTATCCAACGCTATGGATGGCAGCTGGAAATCATGAAGCAATTAAAAATGTTGCAAAAAAAAATGCAAATTTATTACTTGACCAATTTTCACCATTAGACGAAGTCATAAAGAGAGTTCAAGTATATAAATCTGAATTAAATAAAAACAAATTAAATGACGACACACATAATAGAATAGCCCTAGCTAGGGCTTTATATATAGCTAAAGATGAAAAAGAAAAAATGGAAGTCATAGAAAAAAGAATGATTGCTAGATCAAAAGTTGATCAATTGTCAGAAAGGCCGGATGGTAAAAATGAGTCAAGTATAATGACATTTAAGGGACCTGACGAAGCCCTAAACGGCGCTTTAATTGGAACGGAAGAAGAAATACATGAACGTCTAAATAAATTAAAAGATAATGGAGTAGGGTATTTGCTATTAGTGGACGCAGGTGGTGGAATAGAACACCTAAGGACGTTTGCAAAAAAAATCATGCCTACTTATCATTAATAAAGATTTTTTAAATAATAATTTACTTTATTTTAAACAATTTACAGGCATTTCCTCCAGTAATGAGAGAAATATCATTTTCAGTTAAGCCTTCCGTACCTATAACATGTTCAATCGGGTCATCTTCAGCCATATCATATGGGTAGTCAGTACCCATTATAATATGATCAGATCCGTATTTATCAATAAGATATTTCAGTTGATCAAATGAAAAAACAACTGTGTCGAAATACATTCTTTTTAAGTAATCAGAAGGTTTATATTTTAAGTTATAACCGCTGCAGTCTGGTCTTGCTCCCCAAGCATGGTCTATTCTTGCTGAATAGGCTGGAAGATATCCACCACCATGAGCCACAAATATTTTTAAATTAGGATTTTTTTCCATTGTTCCATCAAAGATTAAATGATGAAGTGCTACAGTGGTATCCATCGGATTTCCAATAATATTGATGAAATAATGGTTTTTTAACCTTTCACCTTCGGGATAACCGTTAGGGTGTAAAAAAATAGGTACATCTAGTTTAGTTGCAGTTTCCCATATTGGGTCATATGATGGATGTGATAACTCCTTTCCGTCCTGAAACGTTATAATTTGAAAACCTCTTATATCCAACTCATTTACACAGCGAACCATTTCAAGAGCAGCTAAATCACCATTCTGCATCGGTAAATGTCCTAAAGCAACAAATCTATCTTTTCGTGAGTTAGCTGTTTCAGAAAGTTTATTATTAATAGTCTCTATTGCTTTATAAGCTGCATTACTTTTAATATTGCAATAATGCTGAAAGGGAACAGGAATAAGAACTTGAGTATCAATGCCCTGTGAGTCCATTTTTTTTAACCTTGTTTCAACATCTGTTAAATCCATAAATCTATCTTTGATTTGTTGAACATTTTGATTTGTTGTTACTGCGTTAGAATGTCTGAAAGCTGGAACGTCTAATTGATCAAAAAGACCTTGAACAATGTCCGCTGCTTCTTGCACGTGTAAATGACAATGTGCATCTACAGTTTTAGATGAAGGCCTTACTTTGTATCCAGGTTCTCCATGAATTCTACCTGAAGTTGAGCCGTAAGGTTTAATAGACATTTTTTTCTCCATAAGAATAAATTATTAGTTATATTATAATTTAAATTATTATAATTCAACCAGTTAGACAACTTGTTTAATCTTTCATTTAATATATTTCATTATTATTTTTTGAAGAGGGCTTTAGTTAATAATATATATTTGTCGCATAATATATATTATGTAACTTAAATATCTATAATTAAGCCATCATAAGCTGGAAAGATATTTGGAGGACATAATTTAGTAACAACGTCATGATCTGATTCTGGACTTAAATGAGTTAAATAAGAAATATCAGGTTTTAATTTAGCAATCCAATCAAAAGATAAATCAAAATGAGCATGAGCTAAATGCGGACTTTCACGAAGTCCAGTGATAATAAGCACCTTGAGATTATATAAATAATTAAAACTTTCGTTTGGAAAATCAACCACATCTGTACAATATGCAAAAACATCATTAAAAATAAATCCAAGAGTGTCTATAACTCCATGATTTTGTCTAATAGATTTAATTTTAATGTCATTAATTGTAAACTCATCAAAATATTCAATATGATTTAATTCTAAAGGTGGATTAAAATATGATTGAGAAGATTCTGATTTTTCAAATAAATAGTTAAATCTAGTTAATAAAAAATTAGATGTTTCTAGATTAGTATAAATCTTTATTTTTTCTCTATTATAAAAATAAAATGGTCTTAATTCATCCAATCCCGATATGTGATCAGAATGTTGATGAGTGATAAATACAGCGTCTAATTTTTTGATATTGTGTTCAATAAGTTGATTTTTAATATCAGGACCAGCATCAACTAAAATAGTTGTATCATCATTTTGAATTAAAATGGAACATCGTTGTCTTTTATTTTTGGGATTTGAAGGATCACAATTACCCCAACCTAATTTTCCTAAAGCTGGAATACCAACAGATGTCCCTGTACCTAGGACAGTAATTTTAATATTTTTATTCATTAAAACATCTTATCAAAAATTTTATAGGAGTTCATATTTAATTGACCAACAAATTTGTTAAAATCAATTTTTCTAATATCTGACAAGAATTTAGCTGTTATTTGACAATTCTTTGGTTCATTTATTGTTCCTCTCAACGGGGTTGGTGAAAGGTAAGGTGCATCAGTTTCGACTAATATTTTATCTTTTGGAACTAACATTGCCACTTCTTGAATTAATTTAGCAGAATTAAAAGTAACAATCCCTGAAAATGAAATATAAAAACCTAATTCAACGCCGCATAAAGCTAAATTTTTTCCTGAGCTAAAGCAATGAAGTATAGCCTTAAAAGAACCCTTTTTATATTCACTTGTTAATATTTTTATCATATCTTCATCAGCGTCTCTGGAATGAATAATAAGAGGCAAGCCTATATCCCTTGCAACATTAATCTGAGTAATAAAAGAATTTTTTTGTTTATTTATAGTTTCTTTCCCATAATGATAATCTAAACCACACTCCCCTATTCCAACACACTTATTTTTTTTTGATATTTTATGAATTAAATCATAATTAGAATGATTACTATCCTTGCAAACTTCGTTTGGGTGTACTCCAACAGTAAAAAAAACCTCATCGTTATTATTAGATAAATCTATTATTTTATCTATTTTGTTTAAGTTTGTTGAAATTGAAATAATTCTCTTAACATTATTCTTCTTTGCGTTGTCTAAAACTTCGTCTAATCTGTCATAAAGCTCAGGAAAATCCAAGTGTGCGTGTGTATCTATTAAATAATCAGTCATTCTTTATAATCGAGCCACTTAAATTCTTGGAAATAAAGGATTAGGTGTAGAAATTTTAATTCCTCCACTAAAAAATAATTCAATAGATTTTATGTCTCTTTCCACTAGTGGAATATCAATATGATCCAAAATAGCTTTTGAAGTATTTGGTATGAATGGTTGAAGCATTATAGAAATCTGCCTTATAGTTTCTGTAAGTGTATATAAAACAACCTCCATTCTTTGATAATCATTTTTTTTGAGTGACCAAGGCGCTTGTTCATCAACATATTTATTTGCATCTGATATAACCATCCAAATATTTTTTAAAAATTGATCAAACTTTTGTTCATCCATTAAATTTCTATAATCATGCAAAGAATTTTTAATTGAATTAATTAATTTTAAATCTTCATCTTTAAAAATATCTGGTTTAATTGGTACAACCTCATGACAATTTTTAAATATCATAGAAGTAACTCTTTGAAATAAATTGCCAAAGCTGTTTGCTAAATCACTATTAATTCGGTTAATAAGTTGAGAATGAGAAAAATCACCATCATTACCAAAAGGAACTTCCCTCATTAAAAAGTATCTAATTTGATCAACTCCATATTTTTTTACTAAGTCAAATGGATCGATTACGTTACCCAAAGATTTTGATATTTTATTTCCTTCATTAGTCCACCATCCATGTGCAAAAATTTTCTTTGGTATTGGTAAGTTAGCAGCCATTAAAAAAGCAGGCCAATAAACTGCATGAAATCTGATTATGTCTTTACCAACCATATGAAGATCCGCTGGCCAAAATCTTGAAATAGTTTCATTGTTTGTATTTGAATAATTACAGGCAGACAAATAATTAGTTAAAGCATCAAGCCATACATACATAATATGATCATCATCGTTTGGAACTTTTACACCCCAAGTAAAACTTGTCCTACTAACTGAAAGATCTTTTAAACCTCCTTTTACAAAGCTTATAACTTCATTTCTTCTAGAATTTGGTGAAATAAAACTCTTATTTTGTTCATAAAAAGTAAGAAGTTTATCTTCCCATTTTGATAAATTAAAGAAATAAGAGGGCTCTTCAACCCATTCAACTGGAGAGCCTGATGGCGCTTTCCCGTCTATAATTTCAGATTCTGAATAAAATGCTTCATCTCTTACTGAATACCAACCTGAATATTTATCTAGGTATATCGAACCATTTTCAAGTAATGTATTCCATATTTTTTTACAGGAATCCAAATGTCTTTTTTCTGTGGTCCTTATAAAATCATCATTTGAAAAATTCATGCATTCTAAAAGGTTTTGAAAATTCTTAGATACATTGTCAACAAATGCCTTAGGCATAACTCCTTTACTTTTGGCTGCTAATTCCACTTTTTGCCCATGTTCATCAGTACCAGTTAAGAAAAAAACATCAAAACCGTCTAATCTCTTAAATCTAGCAATAACATCACAAGCTAATGTTGTATAAGCATGACCAATATGTGGTACGTCATTAACATAGTAAATTGGAGTAGTGATATAATAATTAGGAACCATAAAACAACCTTAAAAAAAACTATATACCACAAAAATCTTTAAATGAATCAATTAAAATATCTGATTTATTTAAATTTAACAAATTAGCAAAGTGCATATTTTTGTATATTTGTGAGTTTAAGTCTAAGAGTTTATGAGAGTTACTATTTTTAGAAATTTTATTAATTAATTCTTTTTCTTTGTTTAATGTAGAATCTAAATATTTTTGATATTGAAGAAAAAAAACTGTTTTTTTAATTAGATCATTTATAATTAAATTTACAACACTTAACGTAAAGTCATTATCTTTTGAATTTAATGCAACCAGAACAGGCTCACTTAAGTTTAAAAAAGATTTAGTTTTAATTAGATCATCAAGAAGATTTTCATATAAATTGTATATACCATTTTTGGCAATTTTATATGCATTTTTGGGAGAACCAAAAGAAACATTTTTTAAAAACAAAATTTCTTGTTCAGATTTATCTTCATAATTTTGACAGATAAAATTATCAAATTCTTTTTTAGACAATGAATTTATATAAAAAAAAGCACATCTAGATTTTATAGTTTCAAGTATATTAACAGGAGTGTCAGAAATAATAAAAATATATGAATTTTTTGGTAATTCTTCTATGGTTTTTAATAATAAATTTAATGAATTTAAACTTAAATCTTCAATAGTGTTAATAACAGCAATCTTAACTTTTGAAATTGAAAATGTACTATAAAAAAAAGATTTTAAATTTCTTACATTTTCTATTGGTATTTTTTTCCCATTATTTTTCTCTTCTTTACTTAAATAAAAAAAATCCGGGTGTGAATTATTTTCGAATAAATTATAAGATTTATTAATATTTATCTTATCTAAACAAAATTTATTATTTTGAAATATTTCAAAACTAATTTTATCATTTATTTCAAAATGACATAACATAAATTTACATAATTTAAATATGAAGTTTTTTTTACCTAGACCTTTTGATCCTCCAATTATGAAAGCATTTATTGTATTCGAGGAAATTGTTGTAATTATTTGTTTTTTTGTTACATCATTTACGAAATTTTTATTTTCAAAGCTTTTAATCATTTATGTTAAGTAATTCTGAAACGTGATAATTAATATTATCTGATATAACTTCTTTAGTTTGACTAGCATCAATTTTTATTATTCTTTTTGGAAATTTATTATACAAAAAATTGAACCCATCAAGTATTTTTTGGTGATAATCTAAACCTAATTTTTCAAATCTATTTTCATTTTTATTATTTCTATTTTTTGTTCTTTCTAGTCCAACCATTGGATTTAGATGTAAAAATAATGTTAAATCTGGATATAAGTTATAGCAATAAGTTTCATGTAAATTAAGTAGTTTTTTTCTATTAATTTGTCCAACTAATCCTTGATAGACAATTGTTGAATCTACATATCTATCACATAATACAATTTCTCCATTTCGTATTGCAGGGTCAATTAATTTATTTATATGTTCTCTTCTAAGAGCATTAAATATTAATGCCTCAGAATAAACATCCCATACATTTTTATTACCAGAAACTAAAAATTTTCTAATATACTCACCTTCTTTAGTGCCACCGGGTTCCCTGGTAGATATCACTTTATTTTTTTTTTTTACAAGAAATTGTTTAAGTAAGTTTATTTGAGTGCTTTTTCCAACGCCTTCTCCACCTTCAAAAGAAATAAATAAACCTTTCTTCATACTTGCATTGAAGTTGTTATTACTAATCAACAATGTCTCCATAGAGCAAAAACTTTAAGATTGATTTAACTCTAATTAACGAAGACATTTTTTTGATATCTTCAGAAGAAATCATATCCTGTTTGATAGTTTTTTTACCTGGAATTGTAATATATATATTTCCAACAATATCACCTCTACGTATTGGAGCGGCTATTGGATCCATCCATTCAACTTTAATTTTTGTTTTATTAAACTCTAGTGGTGAAACAATTTTTGTAAATGGTTTAAGAGCTACTAATTTTACTTCTGATTGTTTTCCAAGCCAAACGTTCGCTTTTACAAGAGTATTCTTTTTATTAAATAAAGACAATAATGCTGTTTCTCTAAAAACTATATTAAAAAGTCTTTTACTTTCAAAGGTTCTCTTTTTTTTACTATTAAGACCATTAATTACAATAGTTACTCTTCTATCATTCCTTTTTACAGAACCAATTAAACCATAACCTGATTCATTTGTATGACCAGTTTTCAAACCATCTGCTCCGTTCATGGTATATAAAAGTGGGTTTCTGTTAGATTGTTTTATGTTATTATAAGTAAAAATTTTTTCTTCAAATAATTTGTATAATTTTGGAAAATCTTCAATAATTTTTTTGGTAAGAATAATAAGATCTCTTGATGAAGTTTGCAGATCCGGATGAGGCCAGCCAGTTGAATTTGTAAAATAAGTATTAGTCATTCCCATTATTTTAGCATAACTATTCATTTCTCTTGCAAAAGCTTCCTCATCACCAGATATACCTTCCGCTAAGACAACTGCTGCATCATTTCCAGATTGAACAATTAAACCTAGTAATAAATCTTTAATTGAAACGTTACTATTTAGTTCTAGAAATGACCTTGATCCTCCCATTCTCCAAGCCTTATCTGAAACTAAAAAAGTATCTAACATATTTAAAGAATTGTCTTTAATTCTATCAAACACGATGTAGGCTGTCATCACTTTAGCCATAGAAGCTGGCTTCATAAGATCGTCTGAATTCTTTTCAAACAAAACCTCATTAGCTTCATGATCATAAATTATAACTTGTTTAGCAGGCGTTGTAATATCTAGTATGTTTGAAAATGAATGGTTAGATTTTATTATCACAAAACATAAAAAAACATTAAATAAAAGAAAAAATCTATTAAATAATTTAAACATTAATTACCTCTATTAACCTATTCGATAATAATTTTAGCACCTTGCATACCTTTTTGTAATAACAAAGAATGAAGTTCGTCAACTTTTTCAACACTTGTAAAAGGTCCAGCTTTTACTTGATAAATAGTTTTATTCATTTTTAATTTTTTATATATTTTTACTTTTTCTAAATATGAAACTTTTTCTTTCATAATTTTAGCATTTTGAGCTGAGCTAAATGATGCTAATTTTATATATATCTTATATTCTTTTTTTAAATTATTAAGATCATATTTTATTGTTTTTTTAATAGACTTATATCTTTTTTTTGTTCCATCAATTTTAACATTAGTTATTTTGGGAGTATTAACTTTAGGAACTTCTGCTTTAGGTAAGTCTATAATTTCTGGAAAAGAACCTTTTTTGGCTAATTTTTCAAGAAGTATACTTTTTTCTTTAAGTATCATAACTCTAACAAGGCCCGTTCCATTCCTTTTTAGATCTAATATATCTGCGGCTTTAGAAGATAAATCAATAATTCTATCGTTAACAAAAGGTCCCCTATCATTAATTCTCAAAACAATTGATTTGTTATTTTGTAAATTAGTTACTTTTACTGCACTAGGTAAAGGTAAAGTTTTATGCGCAGCAGTTAGTGCATATTGATTATAAATTTCACCATTAGCTGTAAGCTTTCCATGAAATTTTGGCCCGTACCATGATGCAATACCAGTTTTATTGTAGGATAAATTTTTCTTTGGAAAATAAAACTTCCCTTTTACGTTATACTTATTACCTATTTTATATATTGGCTTTGCTGCTATATTTTCTTTTTCTTTAGGAATTAAATACTTTTTACCTAAATTTGCGGCCACTTCTACTCCAGATGTGCAGCCTTGAATAATAAAAAATAAAAATAAAACAAAGATTTTTTTTAATTTTAGAATATAGTTTTTTTGTAAAAAAAATTGTTCAGTAAAACATAAATTAATTTTCATTTATAGAGTCCGATAATTTACCAACAGCTATTGCAAAATAATTTGATCTATTCCAATTCAAAAGAGAATCAAAATTGTTATAAACTAAATATCCGTAATTTCCATAATTATCAGGAATAATAAGACGAGCTTTTATTTTAACCTTCGGCAATTCATCTTTATTTTTGTTTAAAATACCATTTAAAGACCATTTATCTAATAAATAATATTTATTTTCTTTTAATTTTTTATTGTAATTACCAATATAAACTTTCCTACCCCAGGTAATTTTATCAGACCATCCAACCTTATTTAAATAATTAGCTGCAGAAGCAAAAACATCCGGTTTAGATGTCCAAATATTTTTACTACCGTCCTTATCCCAGTCATTTGCATAATTAATAAAACTAGATGGCATAAATTGGCATTGTCCCATTGCACCCGCCCATGATCCAGTCATTTTACTTAATGTTATATGACCATCATTTATAATTTTAAGAGCATTAAACAATTCTTTTTTAAAATACTCGTGCCTTCTTCCCTCAAATGCTAATGTTGACAATGCAGAAACAACTGAAAAACCACCTGTCAATCTTCCAAAATCTGTTTCGATTCCCCATAAAGCGACTAAAAAACGAGGTTGAACTCCATAATGTTTGCTAATTACATTTAATAATTCTTTATTTTTCTTATACCTACTATTTGCTTTTTTTATTCTAGATGAAGTTACTACTCTGGCAAGATATTGATCTAGGGTTAATTTAAACTCAGGTTGAGACCTATCTAATTCAATAACTCTAGGAATGAATGAAACTTTACTCTTATAATCTTTAATAACTTTTACAGAGACACCTTTTTTTTCAGCCTCTTTTGATATTCCTTTTACAAAGTTATTAAATGTATCGTTTGACAAAGCCTGTGAGGATATTGAATTTAAAAATGTAATTATAAATATATAAACTTTAAACATTCTAATAGTTATCATTGACCTACCCCCCCCAAGTATTATTCATTATATATTAATTTTAAATTACAAGGAAAAAAAATTTATAAAATCTCAAAATTTAATTAAGAAATTTAGTAATATAAGTTCATCACTTATTATAAAAATTACTTGCTATCAGAATAAAGCTAGTTTAAAAAATCGTTAACTGGATGGGTGACTGAGCGGTTGAAAGTACCGGTCTTGAAAACCGGCGAAGGTGAAAGCCTTCCGTGGGTTCGAATCCCACCCCATCCGCCATTATACCCCCCTAACCTACTTATATTACTATCCTAAGGGTGCCCTAAACGGACAGGATTGCAAAAGGTCATATTTTAAATAGAAAGTCCCAACCAGTAACAAGCACCATTAAGTTTAAAAATGCTATTATAGCAGGAGCGACGTACCCTTCTGCAGATGTCTTTACGCCGTCAACAGAACCCCAATAACTATGGATAGTTTGAAAGCAAACAACAGCGCCAATACATGCCTGCACAAAACCATAGACAAACAGTAACCAAGCGCCCTCGATAGAAGTGAGTAAAGCAATAGCTAGGGTGAATGCAAAGCCGGCAGCAAAAGTGCCAACAAGTCTTGTCATAATTGCACTGCCTTCACCGAAGCCATATTTCTCAATGTACTTGCGTGTTTGGAAAATACATTGATAAGCATAAATCAAATTTCCAAATATTATTAGTGCTATGAGTGAAAAAATTAGCATTTTGGTAAAGCCCTCTAACCTCTCAATTGGGGGACAGATTTTCCATAAAATTAATTCCCATCCAAATCACAACAAGTAAAGAAGAACAAAAACATGGCAGAGA
>ERZ802826.321-NODE-321-length-15353-cov-11.2696_pt1 | contig 15353 bp, 12 predicted proteins | sample MGYA00345651_ERZ802826 | MGnify/ENA primary metagenome ERZ802826 (study PRJEB30503, sample SAMEA104212371) | marine metagenome | biome: Westerlies Biome; feature: [SRF] surface water layer (ENVO:00010504) within the epipelagic zone...; material: water...
CGGCCCGTTCTTCAGCGCTTCGACAGCCTCTTCGGCAAGATTGTCCCAGTTATTCGACATATCGTTCATGACAGCATCCATTCATGTGCCGGATCGTTTTTGAATTTCCAGATGCGCTTTGGCCCTGCCATGACGTTGAGATAATAGCTCTCATAGCCATGCGGTGCGCCAACCGGGTGGTAGCCGCGCGGCACCAGTACCACCGTCCGGTCTTCGGCGGCCATGGTTTCGTCCAAATCGCGGCTGTCGTCATAAACCCGGTGCAGAACATATCCTTGCGGCGGATTTATGCGGTGGTAATAGGTTTCCTCAAGATAGGATTCTTCGGGAAGATTGTCAGTGTCATGCTTGTGTGGCGGATAGGATGACCAGTTGCCTGCAGGTGTGATCACCTCCACCACCAGCAGGCTGTCGGCGGGCTCGGTCTCGGGCAGGATGTTGCACACATGGCGCACATTGGTGCCCGTGCCACGGGTCTCCATCGGCATGTTTTGATCGCCAATCAGGCGCGGCGGCAACGTTCCACCGGTTCCAGGTGCACGGCACACTGCAATCTCGGCATCGCTCCCCGCTTCAACGCGCCAGCCGGTATTCATCGGCACATAAACAGCCTGCGGCGACACCCGGTCGAACACCGAGGCACGCCCCTGCAGCATACCGGTATCCAGGTCACCAGCGATGATACGGGCACTGCCTGACAGCAACACCAGACAGACCTCATCACCAGTGCCGTCAACCGCAATGCTGGTTCCGGCGGAAATGTCATGCAGACCAAAGCCGACATAAGACCATCCAGCCGAGGCCGGTGTCACGTCATGCACCACGCCCGTGCTGTCAAGGTTTGGCTGAACAAGCAGTTTCGACATGATCACTCTCCCAACTGGCGTTCCTTGCCATCCCGCCACCCTTCATAGGCGGCGGCCACCTCGGCACGTTCAGACACGGCGGGAACACCAACTTCCCACCAGGCGCCACCCGCCGCCGTCGATACGGCGGGGTCTGTATCAATGACAATCACATCAACGCCCTTTCGGGCGATGGCATGGCGCGTCATCTCCTCCAGCTCGGTGACGGAACCGGCCTTTTGTGCCCGCGCCCCCATCGCGGCGCCATGCCCGACAACATCAACGCCTGGCAACACCTGATGATGCGAATCAACGAACATATTGTTGAACGCCGCCCCACCAGTGCCGGCCTGCAGCCTGTTGATACAACCGAAACCGCGATTATCCGTGATAATCAGCGTCATATTGCTGCCCATCATCACAGCAGTGGCCAACTCGGCATTCAGCATCAGATAGGATCCGTCTCCGGCAAAGATCACATTCGGGCGATCCGGCGCCGCCATATCGACACCGATCCCGGCTGCCACCTCATATCCCATGCAGGAAAAGCCGTATTCCATATGGTAACCGTCAACGGCACCGACTTGCCACAGCTTGTGAAGTTCACCCGGCATTGACCCTGCTGCACCGACGACAATCGTCTCGGCCGGACAGGCCCGGTTGACCGCACCGATCACCTGCGAATCAGACGGCAATGCATTGCTGTCAGCAGGCGCGCTGCACACGGCATCCACATCTTTCATCCAGCCATTCCATTCGGTGCTGATCTCGCTGCGATAGGCGTTGGCCGTGGTATAATCCTGCAGGCCCGCGGCAAGCGCCTCAATCCCGCGCAAGGCATCCGCCATCAAGGGCATTGCACGATGCTTCACCAGATCATGCGGCTGGACATTCAGCGCAATCACCCGACCACCGATCAGGCTGTTCGATGCGGTGGTGAAGTCCTGCAATCTGCTGCCAACGGCCAGCACAACATCGGCACTGGCGGCCAGATTATTGGCGGCCGATGCGCCAGTCACACCCAACGAGCCAACATACATCTCATCCGCTTCGACAAGCGCAGACTTGCCTGCCTGCGTTGCTGCCACCGGAATGCCTGCGCCAGCCGCAAAATCTGCCAGCGCTGCTGCCGCACCGGAATAGCGCACACCACCACCGGCGATGATCAGCGGGCGCCTGGCATCTTTCAGGCACGCAATCGCACGCGCCAGTTCGGCATCATCAGGGGCGATCCGGCGCATGCGCCAGACACGCGGCACAAAGAAATGCTCGGGATAGTTCCACGCCTCGGCCTGTACATCCTGACACAGCCCCAGCGTAACCGGCCCGCAGTCTGCCGGATCGGTCAGCACCGACATGGCCTTTGGCAACGCCTGCAAAAGCTGTTCCGGACGGGTGATCCGGTCAAAGTAGCGCGAAACCGGGCGCAGCGTGTCATTCGCCGACACGGTGCCATCGGCAAAGCTTTCGACCTGTTGCAGAACAGGATCAGGCGCACGGGTGGCGAAAACATCACCAGGCAACAGCAGAACTGGCAGGCGGTTCACATGCGCGAGCGCTGCTGCCGTTGCCAGATTGGTCGCCCCGGGCCCGATTGAAGTGGTAACAGCCATCATCCGCCGGCGCTGTTTCTGCTTGGCATAGGCGATGGCGATATGTGCCATGCCCTGTTCATTATGGCCGCGGAAGGTTGGCAACTCATCGCGAACACCGTAAAGGGCCTCGCCAAGACCAGCCACATTGCCGTGTCCAAAGATCGCCCAGACCCCTGCAAAGGCGGGCTCAGTGCTGCCATCCAGCTGTTCGATGCTTTGCGCGGCCATCCAGCGGGTCAGCGCCTGGGCCATGGTGAGGCGAACGGTAGCCATATGTGTCTCCTGCCTTGCTTGTTACCAGTCAGACGCAGCGTTGTCCCATGCCGCTATCAGCCGTTCAAAGACGGCCCACATCATATCCTGCGCCGTCTGATCATCAATCTTGTCGGCAAACCATTGCTGCGCCGCTTCACTGAAGATCGTCCGCCCTATCGCAAAGCCGCGCACCAGCGGTTCAGCCCGCGCAACGCCCAGCACACGGCCCAGCTGTTCATCGGGCATTTCCTTGCCCAGAACGATAATGCCCTGTACATGCGGATCATTGGCCCGGACAATGTCACCAGCACCGGTCCAGAATCCGCCATCATCAACCGGCTCCAGCTTCCACCAGTCCGGCGCAACGCCCAAGTCATAAAAACGCTGCATCAGCGCCAGAACCTGTGACGGCGCGGCCGACTTGTCACGATTGCCGGTGATAATCTCGAACAGCAATTCATGACCGGTCTGACGGCAGGCATCTGCCAGTCTGACAATCTCGGCCTCATGATAGGCGATCACATCCGGCTGATCATCTGTTCTCACAGGTGCCAGCACCTTGACGCAGTGATTGGCCGGCCATTCGGCAAGCCGGCTGCCAAGATCAGGCCCGTCTTCAAATGCCAGCGGAAAGACCCCTGACTGCTCAATCGGACGGCCGATCCAGAGGTCATGATCCGATGCCGCATGAAGCGCCGTGCGACCAAGCCTGTCATCAACAAGCAACCCTACACCCTGATGCCTGTCGCTGCTGCGTGTCGCCGCGCCAAGTGCGATCATCTTGAAGTGATCGATATCCGCTTCGGACTTGCCATTGGCCTGTGCCATGTCGACAAACTGGCTGCGATGGTCAAAAGCAAAGGCCAACAGCCGGTCATGCTTGCGCCGGCGCGTTGTGGCCCAGTGAATCTGTTCCAGCGCGTTGTCCTTGCGAAGTGCGAAATGTTCGCTTCCCGTCTCGATCATGTGGCGCAGTTCAACCTGCGATGGGTAAGACGGTGCGCAGCCATGCCGCGATACCGCCAGCGCACCGCAGATATTGGCATATAATGCGCAGTCGGCAGCCGGTTCATCACGCAGCCATCCCGACAGGAAGCCGGCCATAAACCCGTCGCCCGCCCCCAGCACATTGAACACCTCGATCTCGCGCACTGGCGAAGCGACACCGCTGTCCCAGCCGTCGATTGCATCTTCAAACACAACACAGCCAAGTGGCCCGCGTTTACAGACAAGAGTGGCATCGGTGATCGAACGCGCCGCCCGCAAGGCAGCAAGGGTATCAGTGGTACCCCCGGCAATATGCCATTCCTCTTCGGTGCCAACGATCAGATCACAATGGGGAAGCACCGTCTGGATATGTGCTGTTACGCGCTGGCTTTCGGCAAAGCGGCTTTCACCATCGGCATGACCGCCAAGCGCCCACAGGTTCGGCCGGTAATCAATATCGAACGCCACCTTGCGGCCATGCGCACGGGCCAGTTTCATCGCGGCGAAGCTGGCTGCCGCCACCCGGTCAGTGCTGAAATGCGTTCCCGTGACCAGAACAGCGCGCGCAGAAGCGATGAAGTCGGCACTGATATCTGCCTCGCAGATCGCCATATCGGCACAGTTTTCACGATAGAATATCAGCGGAAATTGTTCGGCATCGCGGATGCCAAGCAATACCAGCGCCGTCAGCCGTTCATCATCGGTGATGACATGGCTGGTATCAACGCTCTCATCCGCCAGTGTTTCGCGAATGAACCTGCCCATATGCTCATCACCAACGCGCGTGATGAGCGCTGATTTCAGCCCAAGCCTGGCACAACCAATGCTGATATTGGTGGGGCTGCCACCGATATATTTTGAAAAGCTGGACATGTCTTCAAGCCGGCCGCCAACCTGGCCACCATAGAGATCGACCGACGAACGACCGATACAAATCACATCCAGCACCGGATCACCTACTGTCATAACCACGATTCCTGAATGCGAAGTGGCTCTTTTGCGCTTCCTTGCGCTGTCGTCCGGCCTCGATGGCAAGATACAACGCAAGGCTCATTGTCGCCGACAAGGACCGGAAGCCGGCAAACTGATCTTCGGAATAGAGAAGGCTGACCGGCCCATAGATCGGACTGACTTCGGTATCGGTCAGACAGACACACGGTATGCCAGCGGCCCGCGCCTGAATTACCGTCGCCGACGTGGCTTGAGAATAGGGCCGGAAACTGGTGGCAATCAGGACATCGTCAGGGCGCATCAGATCCACATATTTGCCAACCTGATCAAGATTTGACACCAGTGCATGGCTGACCATTCCCAAGCCGGTAAAGAGATACTGGAAATAGGATTGTACAGCCACTGTCCGCCCCGAACCGGCAAGCCAGATCGTGTTGGCTGAAGCCAGCATCCGCACCGCCTCATCCATCAATTCAGCATCAACGCTCGCTTCAAGATCGGTGGCTGATTGCACCGCAGATTGGGTGATGGCGCGCAACACATCGGCCGGGCCAACATCATCAATGCCTTCCAGGCGCGAGCTGTAACCAACCGAATTGCTGCGCAAGTGATCGCGGTACAGCCGCTGCAATTCACTGAAACCGCTAAACCCGAAATGCTGTGAAAAACGCACAAGTGTCGATGGGTGGGTACCAATCTGGTGCGCCAGTTCGGTGATTGAATCCAGCGCCACACGATCAGGAAACTGCTGGGTATAGTCGGCAATCTGCTGAAGCTTGCGCGGCAGAGTGGCGTGTGATGCACGCACCTCGGCAACAAAAGCCGAAATATCAGTCAATGCCTCAAGTCTTGTTATCTTTGAGCTCACAACCGCTGCACTCTGAAATCACGTGGATGTATTCTGGAATTCGGACTCCAGCTCGGCAAGCTCGGCTCCTCCCGCCATCAACGCGCGCAAATTGTCCATATCAATCTCGTCCCTATCGCCGTCAGCCAGCACTCGTCCCCGATTGAGGAAGGTATAGCGGTCCCCGATCAACCGCGCATGCATATCATTATGGGTGATGAAGATGATTGCGATCTCGTTCATCTCGCGCACCTGATTGACAGTACGCAGCACTTCAAGCTGTTGCTTCTGACCAAGGGCCGATGTCGGCTCATCAAGGATCAGGACTTTGGCGCCGAAATAAATGGCGCGCGCAATCGCAAGTGTTTGCCGCTGGCCGCCAGACATGGTGCCGATGGGCTGGGTCGGATCAGCCACATCGATGCCAAGCTTGGCCATTTCGGTGCGCGTGATCTCGTTCATGCGGTTCATGTCAAGAAACACACCCTTGCTAATCTCGCGCCCCAGAAAGAAATTGCGGGTCACACTCATCAGCGGCTGCAATGCCAGGTCCTGATAGACCGTGCCGATACCCGAAACAGCAGCATCACGCGGTGTCTTGAAGGTGGTTGGTATTCCGTCGATCAGAATGTCCCCTTCATCAGGTATATGAACCCCCGACAAGACCTTGATCAGCGTGGACTTGCCAGCACCGTTATCCCCGAGAAGGGCCGTGACCTGACCCTTGTGGGCCTCGAACGACACATCCTTCAGGGCGATGATGTTACCAAAGAACTTGGAAACACCCTTGAGCTGGATGGTCGGCGTGGTTGTCTGCTGTGCCATGGCTATCCCTTCAAGACCCGATTGCGCAGGAACTGGTTCAGGAAGGCGGCGCCAAGAATAAGCAGCCCCAGCATCACCCGGAACATATTGTTGTCGATAAAGGGCACAAAATTGATCCCGCGACTGGCAATGGCGAAAATGAACGCCCCCAATACGGCACCGATGACCGAGCCATATCCGCCGGTCAGCGCGCAACCACCAATCACCGCGGCGGCAATAGCGTGAAGTTCACGGAAGTCACCAGCCTTGGGGTCTGATGCGCCGGATGTCATCACTGTCAGAACGCCCAGCAGACAGGCAAGACATGCAGACAGCATGAACAGGCTGATCTTCACCCGATTGACTGGCACACCAACCGCACGGGCTGCTGTCGGATCACCGCCTGCCGCATAAATCCAGTTGCCAAACCGCGACTTCTGCAACATCAGCGCAACCATGATCACAAGGATGGCAAAGTAATACACCTCAGCATCGAATGGCAGGCCAAAGCCCTTATCAAAAGCAAACAGATTATCGATGATCGTCGGGTCTTCACCGCCGCCAGCCGGCGCTTTCAATTGCGGTTTTACGGAAAGACGCGACTGGTTCAGCAAGGTCTGGCTGAGAAACACCGCAAAGCCGCGACTGGCAAACCAGAACCCCAGCGTCACGATAAAGCTGGGCAACCCGGTTCGAACAACAATGACGCCAATGATAAAGCCGAGAAATGCCAGCTCGACAAAGGTCAGAAGAATGGCGGGCACCACAGGCACACCAAATATTAGCAGTAATGCAAATGAATGGCCGGCCAGCGCGATATTCGCACCGATGCTGAGATCGAATTCACCGGCAATCATCAATAATGATGCCCCAATGGCCAGAATGCCCACAAATGCAGCGAGTTCCACCCAGGCCTGAATACCGATCGGATTTGTCCACATAGCGGAAAAGGTTCCGCTGATGCTTGTCATGATCATAAAGGTAATAACAATAATCGCGAGACCGAAGACGGATCCGAGCTCGGGACGAGCCACAAAGCTCTGAACAAGGCCAACTTGCCTTATTCGTTCATCTGTTCCGGACATGGCACCTTCCTCCCTGTGTCTGACCATCGCCATCTTTGTGGCGTTATTCTTTCAGGCTGTATGCGACGGCTGCCTAAGTCTTTTGGGCCTAAGTCTTGTGAGCCTGTATCTTTTGGTCAGTGTTCCTGGACCCGGCGCGATCGTATCGGCCAAAGCCCGGTAATCCAAAGGCGGGCAGAAATGATCTGCCCGCCCGAATGTGTAATCAAACCGGCTTAGCGCTCGACGCCAGCCAGCTTCTTCACCTGCTCAACATTGGCGGTGGTAACGAAGCCTGGGCCAGAGTTGATCGAATTGCCTGGCAGTGTGCCATTGCGATGGTTCAGATGCAGAACAACAACCGGCAGGTAACCCTGCAGGAACTGCTGCTGGTCGATCGCGTAATGCACGGTGCCATTTACGATGCCGTCAACAATCTGCGGACCAAGGTCAAAACAGCCAAGGATCACGTCGCCAGCTTTGCCAAGCTCTTCCAGGGCAGCAATTGTAGGATCGCAACCTGTCGGGCCAACAGCCATGACAGCACCTGTGTTCGGGTTTGAAGTCATGTAGGCGATGACAGTGTTTTTGATGTCATCAAAGTCCTGTGAAACCTCAACCATGTTCAATGATTCGCCCATACCATCGGCAAAACCCTGACAGCGATCAAGAAGCGCCGAGTTGAATGGCTCGTGGTTGAAGCAGACGCCGTTTGAACCGCCAAGGCCCTTCGACTTCTCTCCACCGCCTTTGCCAGCATCATACTCTGGCTGACCAACATGCATGACGGCACCAAGTTCCTTGGACACATCCGCACCCGAATTCATCGAAATAACGGGGATGCCAGCATCAATAGCTGCCTTGATCGGGCCGGCAAGGATGTTGGCATCAGGGATCGAAACAACAAGACCATCCGGGTTCTGGGCGGTCGCAGCTTCAATCAGTGCAGCCATTTCATTCAGATCGCCAGTTGACGGGTTACGGTACTGAACGTCAGCACCGGTATCCTCGGCCGCCGCATTCACAGCGTTGCGAACAACACCCCAAAATGCGTCAGTGTCGGATCCATGTGTAACAACGACGATGTTAGCTTTATGGTCAGCTGCAATTGCGCTACCCATGCTCATTGCGACCGCTGCCATTGCCAAAAGCAGTTTTTTCATAGTGTTTTCCTCCTCAATTGGTTGCCAAACAAACCGTAAGTTCAATTCCTGGTCCGCAGGTCGCTAGGAGTAAAGGTAAAGACACTCAGAAAATCAATAATCAATTTCCAAAATTAGAAATTTTGTTCTATTCGAGTTTGGAGTGGCATCCAGACGGCGGCACAGAATGGACAAACAACATGTTGGATTGCGGTCGGGACGGCGCAATCAACACCACCCAAAAGGAACATAGGGATGAAAGAAATCGGTATCGGTGTCATCGGCACAGGCTTCATGGGCAAAGCACACTCCATCGCCTACAGCGCTTCGGCTTCGGTCTTTGGAACCGGTCTCAGACCGCGCCTCGAAATTGTCTGTGATCTCAGTCCGGAGCGCGCATCGCAACGTGCAACCGATCTTGGTTTCAGCCGATATTCGTCTGACTGGCGCGAGGTGGTGAACGACCCGGCGGTTGAATTGATCTCTGTCTGCACACCGAATGACACACATGCCGAAATTTCAATTGCGGCACTCGCCGCGGGCAAACATGTGTGGTGCGAGAAACCGATGTCGACCACGCTGGCCGATTCGCAATCGATGACAGACGCCGCCACCGCCAGCAGCGGCCAGACAATCATCGGCTATAATTATACCAAGAATCCCGCCGTCACCCATGCGCGCAAGTTGATCGAGTCCGGCGCCATCGGCCGGGTCGCCGCTTTTTTCTGCCGTTATGATGTTGATAATGAGGCAGATGGCCAGCGTCCCTGGTCATGGCGCATGTCGCGCGACCGGTCAGGCACCGGTGCCAATGGCGATGTACTGAGCCATGTGATCAGCGTGGGGCACTACCTGACCGGTTCGACCATCAAACGCGTTGTTGGCGATATCGCCATCGTTCACTCCGAACGGGATGATCCGGACAATCCGGGCCAGCAAAAGACCGTGGACAATGACGATATGGTTGCCGCCCTCGTTCAATTTGAAAATGGTGTGCATGGGCATATCGGGGCCAGTCGCGCCACCTGGGGCTATAAATGCGGGTTGCGCTGGGAGGTGCATGGCACCACCGGCACAATTATCTTTGAACAGGAACGGCTGAACGAGCTGAAACTGTTCACGCGGCAGGATGATCCGGCCACCGATGGCTTTCGCACCATTCTGACAGGCCCGCAGCACCCGCCCTATTCCGCCTTTCTGCCAAATGGTGGACACAGCCTTGGCTATATGGATGTGAAAATCTGCGAGCTGCATGAACTGCTGACCTCTATCGAAAGCGGCGAACCCGTCTGGCCATCCTTCTCGGACGGGTTGATCATCGAAAAGGTCATGGATGCTGTTGACCGCTCATCACTGAGTGGCCAATGGGTCGACGTCTGACGACGTTAAAAACTCGGGACCGCACGATTTGTGATCCTGTCTTGAGGCAGATTCCATATTGTGTCCAGCACGCGCGATCAGTCGCCGATGTCGACGCTGCGCCCGCTTTTTGCTGATGCCAGTGCGGCATCAGCAATCAGTAGCGCGTTGAGGCCATCCTGACCCACTGGCACTGAGGCTGCACCATCGGCCAGCGAGTCAATAAAGGCATTGATTTCATTGGCATAGGCATCCACGTAGCGTGTCATGAAAAAATCATGCAACGGGGGCCGTGCATAGCCGCTGGCATCTGCCACCTCAATATTCACCGGATGTTCGTTCTGTGCAGCCACCATGCCGGCGGACCCGTGAATTTCGATCCGCTGGTCATAACCATAGACCGCTCGGCGTGAGTTCGAGATCGCCACCTGCCGCCCGTCGGCCCAGCGCAGCACCGCTGTCGCGCTGTCAAAATCGCCAAGCGTTTCGATCTGCGGGTCGGTCAGCACTGCACCGGTGGCCATCACACTGGCCGGCATGCCGCCCATCAGAAACACAGCCATATCGAAATCATGGATCATCATGTCACGGAAGATGCCACCAGACCGGCGGATATAGTCGGCAGGCGGCGCCCCCGGATCGCGGGACGTGATGACACCCATTTCGGGCGTGCCAATACGGCCATCCTCGATCGCTGCCTTTAACGCCATGAAATGCGGATCAAACCGCCTGTTGAACCCGACCATCAGTGGCGCACCAGTTTCTGCAACCACCTGTAAACAGTCCCGCACGCGCCCCGCATCCAGATCAATCGGTTTTTCACAGAAGACCGCTTTGCCGGCACGCGCGAATTGTTCGATCTGGTCAGCATGCAGATCGGTTGGCGTACACAGGATAACCCCGTCAATTGTGGTATCAGCCGCGATGGAGTCGACATCCATCACCGCCGCCCCATAGCGCGTCGCAATCGCCTGCGCCGCGTCCGCCACCGGATCGAAAATGGCAGCAAGTTGCGCCTTGTCACTGCTGGAAATAGCCCGGGCATGCACCTGGCCAATTCGCCCTGCCCCCAGAATTGCAAGTTTTTTCATCGACTATATTCCCTTCAAGGTCATGTTGCTGGCCACCTTGATCCGGGTCTGCCCGCGCGCGGAGATTTGCAGATTCATTGCGCTACATAAAGCGCAAAATCCGACTTTTGAAGATTTGAAGGCAAGCACCGGGGCACAGCTGGCAAACAGGGCGGTTCACCCGGTTTACTATCTGTCTGTTATCAGCCGGTCATCCGGTGGGTAGTCTTGTTGCCGATTTCCGTTTCCTGAAATGAATAGCTGGCCTGTTCGGGTGCCAGTTGCGCCACACCGATGATATGATCTGCAATCCGCGATGCGATCATCTGCGTGGGCGCATTCAGATTGCCGCCAACAACGCGCGGCATGATGGATGCATCGACGACCCGCAACCCCTCAACACCATGGACACGGCCCCATTCATCAACAACCGCATCATCATCATATCCCATGCGGCAGGTGCAGGACGGGTGATAGTCGGTGGCGCATTCATCAGCGATGACAGCCTTGATTTCGTCATCTGTTCTGGCCTGTGCCATTGGCCCTGTTTCACCACCATTCAGATCTTTGAAGGCAGCAGAATTTGTAATGTCGCGGGCTTTTTTCACCCCGTTCATCATGCCTGTCATATCGGCGGCGGCGGCCATGTAATTGAACAGGATCATAGGCTTGCCGAAATGGTTTTTGGGGTCGAGCTCAACGCGCCCGGCACTCTCCGGGTACAGAAGATCGATATGAAATGAAAACCCTTGTGTTACCCGAAAACTGTTGCCCACCTCTTCAAACCCTGTGGGTCCAAAATGATACTGCAGATCGGGGCGCGCGGCATTGTCATGACTGCGCACAAGCCCGCCAGCTTCCCAGATATGCGAGGTGGCAATCCCCTTGCGCCGTGACAGCCATTCCAGCCCGACGCCAAGCTTCTTCAGCGGGTTGTTCAGGCGATGCATCTCAAAGGATTTACGGCTTTTGAATTGCAGTACCATCGTCGGATGGTCCTGCAGATTGCGCCCGACACCAGCAAGCTTTACCTGCGTCTTGATGCCGGCATCCTGCAGATGATCTTCAGGGCCAATGCCCGAGCGCAGCAGTATCTGCGGGGAATTGATCGCACCGCCCGACAGGATAATCTCACGCCGCACCTGAACCGTGCGAGGACCGCCGCGATGCGTATAGCTGACCTTGTCAGCACGGTTGCCGGTGATTTTCACATCGCGCACGGCCGCACCGGTCAACACCGTCAAATTCTGGCGTCCGCGCGCCGGCTTCAAATGGGCAACCGCCGCACTGCAACGCTGGCCATTGCCGATCGTGGCATCAAGCCGGCTCAGCCCCTCTGGCTTATAGCCGTTCAGATCATCCGAACGTCCCTGACCGGTTTCGTCTCCGGCTTCGAGAAAAGCGTCGATCAGCGGGCTCTGGTGATGGCTTTTGGTGACCTGCAGCGGGCCACTGTCGCCGCGCCATGCATCGGCCCCGCGATCTGATGCCTCACCAGCGCGAAAATAAGGCAGGCAATTCTGAAATCTCCAGGCTGGCAGGTCAAAATCCTCGGCCCAGCCATCATAATTGTCGGGGTGGCCGCGCATATACACCATCGAGTTGATCGAGGATGATCCGCCCAGCACCCGGCCCCGCGGTGTCCAGACAGCGCGCTTGTTCAGCGAAGGCTCGGCCGCACTGAAATAATTCCAGTTGATCGACGGGTTACGGTAGGCGCTGTAAACACCGGCCGGAATATGGATCATCAGATTGCGGTCAGGCGGGCCGGCTTCCAGCAACAGCACCTCAAACTCACCCGATGCACTCAGCTTGCTGGCCAGCACACAGCCCGCCGAGCCGGCGCCAATGATCACATAATCGAACTCCGTCTGGTCTGCCATGATGGGCCTCGCACAATCTCTAAGCGCAGTCTCTGGGCCATTGAGACGCTGTTTCACCCAAAGATCAAGCAATCACTTGCACAGCGCGCCGGAATGCCGCGCAAAACGCGTGATCTTTTCGGGGCTGGCGGCACCTGCAAAACATCTGCAGCGCAGACACAGCACGGGACTGTTTGCTGCAACCAGCAATGGACTGGCGGTTTTGCCCTTGTTACGTTTTGCGGTGCAGCGCTGACAGGCAAACCGGCTTTCTGTAGTATGGCAGATCACAGACCATTTAAATGCGGCCCTGAAAGGGCTTTCCCGATGATTTCATGGCAATTTCTGACGACTGCCTTTGTTGTAGTAATCGCACCCGGGACAGGTGTGATCTACACATTGGCCATCGGCCTTGGTCAGGGGCGCTGGGCGGCGGTCTGGGCCGCGCTGGGTTGCACATTCGGAATTGTGCCACATTTTCTGGCCGCCGCCTTGGGGCTGGCCGCCTTGCTGCACACCTCGGCAGTTCTGTTCAGTGTGGTAAAGTTTGCCGGCGTGGCCTATCTGCTCTACCTCGCCTGGCAGGCGTTGAAGCCCAATGGCGCGATGGCGGTGCAGGCTGGCAAGTCGCACGAGGCTGGTCACCGCATTGCGCGGCGCGGCGCTTTGATCAATATTCTGAACCCGAAACTGTCAATCTTCTTTCTTGCCCTGCTGCCGCCTTTTCTGTCCGGCAGCCCCGAGACGGCAACCCTCGAGATGGCGCTTCTTGGCGGTGTCTTTATGGCCATGACCTTCGCCATCCTTATGATCTACGGGTTGTTTGCGGCAAAGATGCGGGACTGGCTTTTGGGCAGCGCGACGGCGATGCGCTGGGTCAACCGGTCACTCGCCGCGATATTCATTGCGCTGGCGGCACGGCTGGCGTGGGAGCGCGCCTGACCAGGACAGGCATCGCAAGATAAGCGCTGTGGCATCATCCCGGGAAGGAATGGAAACACGAAAGGGATCTGCTTTCCGTGTCTCCAAGATTCCGTGTTTCGGAATTTTCGAATTTCCGAATTGTTTATGTGGTGAGCAGGCTTTATTCGCCCCACATACCGGCAAATTCATAGGCAATTGCAGGCTCACCGCCAACGACCCAGGCATCATGTCCCGGGGAAATGGCATAGGCGTCGCCCGCCTTGTAGGTGGCCTCGCTGCCATCATCGCAGACGCAGTGGATGGTGCCGGCCACAATGATTCCGGTGTGTGTGGCCTGGCAGCTGTCAGTGCCGATCAATGGCTTGATATCGGTTGACCATTTCCAGTCTGGGCTAAGTGTGAGTTTCATTACTCTTTGACCCAGAACATTCACGGCTTCCATGCGGGCATTCGGCATATCTTTGGCTTCGTCAGCAGACTCGCTGAAGTTTTTCACTTCGATCGGCATTGTATGCACTCCTACGGGATTGAGAGATTAACGAAAAATTTACGTTATGCATCAGAGTGAATAGATAATACCGGCATTTCAAGATGTTATATAGTTACATCGGGTGTGGTTGATATATTCAAAATTGATGTGAAACGGGGAAGAAATCTTGTGAGAAAATGGCGGAGGGGAAGGATTCCATATCAATCTGCAAGTGTCTGACAGGAATCAGTTTTTAGAAGCCCAACAAATCCAACCCCACATCTTCTCCCACATTTGATTGGGTTTACTGCAGCTGGTTGCTAGATCTGGATCGAATTGGGCCGAGGGGGTGGGGGCATATGTTCGAGGTGCTTGCGGCTCGGTCCTTGGACGGGTGATGGATGGGTGGAGGCGCTCTTGTGGAGTTTTCCTGGACCCAAACAATCCTGAAACATATGATAATGTCGATTTCGTAGTTAAATATTCACTAGAACTTCAGGCATGGTAGCTTCTGAATCTTCTCTGTTTAAAACGACATGCTCAGAACAGTGTGTTCGGGCTGTTTGATATTAACTACTGTGATATTTCATTTATATGTATTGATGTTGTTATTGAAACGTCATCTCCATCGAAAATGCTAGATCCTGGTTTTCTTAAGGAGAACATAGATGAGAAATCGCACCACAATCTTGCCATTCATAATCGCGGCGTTTCTGGCCCCTGCCATTGCGATGGCAGATGGTCATGCGCCAGGTTTTTTCAAACGTGAAAGTACGTTTTTTGTATACCACAACCTGCCAGTCGGCACCGAACGCGCCACCGAGACAGCCGCTGAAATGGTGGCATTTTCCAAAGATGGAATGACGGTTCTTTATTCCAACTCCCAACTTGATTCGCTGGGTATGATCGACATCACTGACCCTGCAAAGCCTAAGCCGCTTGGCGAGACGGATCTTGGTGGTGAGCCGACAAATGTTGGTGTTGCTGGAGATAACATCGCGCTTCTTGGTGTGAACACTTCTAAGTCCTACACAAGGCCATCTGGGTATTTGGCCGTGGTCGATATGGGCAAAGCGCGTGCCGGTGACGGCAAGAGTGCCATCGTCAAATCTTGTGATGTTGGCGGTCAGCCTGACGATATCGCCATCAGCAATGATGGCAAATACGCAGTTCTGGCGA
>ERZ802826.335-NODE-335-length-15038-cov-9.94327_pt1 | contig 15038 bp, 12 predicted proteins | sample MGYA00345651_ERZ802826 | MGnify/ENA primary metagenome ERZ802826 (study PRJEB30503, sample SAMEA104212371) | marine metagenome | biome: Westerlies Biome; feature: [SRF] surface water layer (ENVO:00010504) within the epipelagic zone...; material: water...
TGTGAACGCCACCCGAAAAAGCGTCGGGGTAGCGAGATCGCGCGTCATGCGCGCAGACAACCCGCTGCGCCAACGAAAGGACCTCGGGGTCCATCCGCGCGGCGTCCTCAAGGTCAGCCAGACTGAAGCTGCCTTTGCACAGCGCGGTGGCCACCGCATAGGGCGCACTAAATTTGGCGTCATATTCGCTTTGGGGCGCTCGCTTTGCCTCAATAGGGCTCGCCACAACACCAAACTGCCGATCGTCGAGCAATATGGTGACTGACTTGATTACGTCAGGCGTGATTGCATGCTCCGATCGTAAGGCCAGCGCGGCATCAACGGGCGCATGATTAAAGTGGCAGATGGGATAGGGTTTGATGGCCACGGTACGCAACGCCCAATCGCGGAACAGTTGCGATGACACCGCCTCTGTCTCCACCGAGGTGCCCGGCGCGTAGAGCGCATAAAAACCAAAGCGCCCTCCGTAGGCCTCGCCTGGTCCCTGAAACCCAGATACACCGAGCGCCGCCGCCTGCAAGGCAGCGGAGGCTGCCCATCCAGGGTGCAGTCGCTTGGTCCAACTGCCATCGTCCAAAAACGCCATGCTGCCGCTACTCAAGCTGAGCGCCACGCCCTGTGCACGCACCAAGGCCTCGCTGTCTGCTCCCATCATGCGGGCCGCGGCGACCGTGGCGCCAAATACCCCCACGACGCCCGTGGGATGGAAACCTACCTGCTGGAATACGCCACCCGCCTGCGTGCCCAGCATCGCGTCGACTTCGATCGCCATCAAGGTGGCAAGAAGTAACTCTGCACCGCTTAGGCCACGCTGTTCAGCAAGCGCGAGCGCAGCAGGGAAGGCACTGGCGGAACAATGGACGACCGACGCCAGATGGGTATCATCGTAGTCCAACCCATGTATCAACAGCCCGTTCATTAAGGCTGCATCGCGCAGCGAGACGGTTGTGGACTGGCCAATAATGGTCGAGATGCCCTCGCTGCCCAGCAGATTCAGCGAATCTAGCGATTTATGAGCAAAATCGTAGGCACGCGAGGCGAAAGCAATACCCACAGCGTCTGCAAGACACAACTTGAGGTATTCCCACACATCCTGCGGCACCTGATCCCGCTCTAGGGCGATGGCCCTGTCAGCGATCGCGCGACTCAGCGGTGCGGTTTGGTGGGTAAGCGGTGATACTTGCATCAGCGGCTCCGGAAATGTCCGGACATGATACACCAACCGCTTTCAGATGCCGACTGATCAGCCGGCCATCAAACCCTCAGCTCAGCAAACTGTCGGCCAGCGCCAGAATGCGCTGACTCTTATAGACAATGGGGTAATCAATGAAGTAACCGTCCAGCTGAATGGAGGCCGAGCCCTCTGCCTCCGCGGCTTCGAACGCTGCCACGACTGCCCGGGCATGGGCAATCTCCTCGTCGGAAGGTGTGAATACCTGATGAGTTAGGGGAATCTGGGCAGGGTGGATACAGAGTTTGCCGCCAAAGCCGAACTGTTTGCCGTGGCGTGCGGACTGCAAAAACCGCTCATCATCTTTGATCTGCAACACCACCGTGTCGATCGGCGGCTCTAGATTGCCCAGACGCGCGGCATGAGACAGCTTTGCTCGCGCATAGGCCAACACCGACTCATCAGCGTTCCATTCGTAATTCAGATCCAGCGTGTAGTCCCCGCCGCCAAACGCCATGCGCTTGATGCGGCTGTCGGCAGTGGCAATCTTCCTCGCTCGCTCTACCCCTGCTGCCGTTTCAATGATCGGCATCAGGTCCAAGCTGCCCACAGCCATGCCCTGCGCCGTCTCGGTAGCGGCGAGCACGTTTTCCAGCTCGTCGAGACACGCCCGCGACTCCACTTTTGGCAACACCACACCATCGAGCCATGGCCCGACGGTGGCTTTGATGTCCTCGGCGCAATAAGGCGTATCGATGCTATTGACGCGAACGTAGTGTCGGGTACCACTGTTGGGACGGGTGGTGAAAGCATCCACCACGCATTGACGCGCAGCGGGCTTTTCACTGATTGCCACAGCATCTTCCAAATCCAGGATGACGGCATCGGCGCCCACCTCAAAAACCTTTTCCACGCGCCGAGGATGATTCGCGGGCGTGAACAGGAAACTCCGAATGGGCGTGAAATCTTCAGGTGTCATATCAGTTGTTCCAGGACCAGTGATCGGCGGTCTGCCAGCCGCGGGTGAATTCGAAGGTATAGCTGAAATTACTGGCTGGGTGCTCAGAGATCGACGCTTCAAAAATGCGCCCCCCTCTGCCCTCATAAAATCGACTGACGCTCAGCGAGGGCGAGCCCGGCTCGACGCCCAGGACCGCGGCTTTCTGGTCAGACAGCACTCCAGCAGTCAGGCGAATCGTGATGTTCTCGATCGATTCTTTGAAAGTCTCAGCGATCATCTCGTAAACCGGACGTGAGCTCGTACCGAGCCGCTGGGCTATCGAGCCGTATTCCGGGATGACATACACATTGGCCAGGCAGATCGGCATACCCTCATCTCCCAACGTCCTCAACCCCGAAATTTGCACCCACTCGTCTCCCACCTGACACCCCAATTCCCTCGCCAAGGGCTTGTCCGCCTTGATGCGTTCATCGGAGAGCAATCGAAAAATGCTGCTGTCGGGGTAACTGAAGAGTTCCGACGGTGAGCGCACCATTTGCACGAAAGCCGGTGACGCCTCGGTGGAAAGCACCAGCGTGCCACGCCCCCGCTGTCGCTTCACAAGCCCCATGTCTTCCAGCACACGCAAGGCCTCACGAATCGTGTGTCGACTGGCATCAAAACGATCGATCAGTTCCAGTTCGCCGGGTAAAAACGTGCCGACGGGGAACTTGCCCTCGCGAATACCGGCCAGCAGCGTGTCCGATATTTGGCGGTAAAGTGGCACTCTGGACGAGCCCTGCGCACCGCCATCGGCCTGTTTTTTTGCTTGCTCACCTTGCATGACAGGTCTGAACCCCCCAGACTTCATTTGTCCGAACATTTTAGTTGCTTATCGGTTGACCACAACCCGTTATGTCGATCTCACAAGGTATTTGATCATGTCCAAAACCTCTGCTAAGGCGCGCTACGCTCACCAAAGCGGCCGTCACTTCGAGGACTTTACAGTGGGGGACATCTATCACCACTTGCCCGGAAGAACGATCTCGCAACACGACAACGCCTGGTTCACCTTGCTGACTATGAATACCCACCCACTCCATTTCGATGAGGAGTACGCCGCGGAGACCGAGTTCGGTCGACCGCTGGTCGCGAGCCCACTGACGGTGGCTATCATTGTGGGCATGAGCGTATCGGATGTGAGCGAGGCAGCCATCGCCAATTTGGGGTGGAAAGAAATCAAACTGCCTGCGCCGGTTTTCCCGGGCGACACTCTCTACGCCAACACGGAAGTGCTGGACAAACGTGAGTCACGCTCCCGACCCAACGCGGGCATCGTCAGCGTGCTCACCCGCGGCATCAACCAGGACGACACCGAAGTCTGCGTCTTTGAGCGGCAGATCCTCATTCCCAAGCGCAACCCCGCTTAAGCCCGTTTTTCAGGAGATACAGCATGAGCCACGACGCGTCGGTCGAACAACAGATGTTGGCCACCATCGACAAATGGGTCGAACAGGAGCTACGCCCCATCGCGCGCGAGTTCGATCAGGCGGACGAGTACCCGGTTGACCTAGTTGAACAAATGAAAGAGCTGGGACTGTTTGGCGCCACGATCTCTGAGGAGTATGGCGGCCTGGGTCTGAGCGCCTCCACCTACGCACGGATTGTCTCGCGGATATGTGAAGTCTGGATGGCGCCCTCGGGCATCTTCAACTCTCACCTGATCATGGCGAACTGTGTCGAACGCGCCGGCACCCAGGCCCAGAAGGAGCACTTTCTGCCCAAGTTCGCGACCGGAGAACTGCGTGGCGGTATTGGCCTGACCGAGCCGGACGCCGGGTCAGACCTACAAGGTATTCGTCTGGTCGCCAAGAAAGATGGTGATCACTATATTTTGAACGGCACCAAGACCTGGATCTCCAACGGGATTAAGGGCAATTGTCTCGCCGTACTCACCAAGACCGATCCCAGCGCCTCGCCGCCGCACCGCGGCATGAGCCTCTTTATCTGCGAGAAGGGCGAGGGCTTCAGTGTCGGCAAAAAGCTCAAGAAACTGGGTTACCGTTCGATCGACAGCGCCGAACTGATCTTTGAGGACTTCCGGGTCTCCGCGGACAATTTGGTGGGCGGGGAAGAAGGCAAGGGCTTCCAGCAGGTTGCCGGTGGCCTTGAGCTGGGGCGCATTAATATTGCTGCGCGTGGCGCGGGGATGGCAAAGGGTGCGACCAATATGGCCCTCCATTACGCAATGGATCGAAAAACCTTTGGCAAGGCCATTGCCGAACATCAGGCCATCCAACTGAAACTGGCCGAAATGTCGACCCGCGCGGCTGCGGCTGAATTATTGGTGCATCAAGCCGCCGACAAGTTTGATCGCCACGAGCGCTGCGATCTGGAGGCAGGACAAGCTAAATTCTTCGCCTCGGAAGCGGCGGTGCAAAACAGTCTCGATGCGATGCGGGTCTTTGGTGGTTACAGCTACTCTCCAGAGTATGAGATCGAGCGTTTCTACCGAGACGCGCCGCTGCTGTGCATTGGTGAGGGCACCAACGAGATCCAGCGCATGATCATCGCCAAACAGATGGTGGCGCGGGCCAGCTGATCAATCCAGTACCGTCATGAACTCCGCAGCATCCAGCCGTTCTGTGCGGTAGGTATTGATAAGCGCTTCGGGGTCGGCGTATCCCAGAGACATGCCGCATACAAGCATCTGCTCGGCGGGTGCTTCCAGAATAGACATCACCGTATCATGGTAAGGGCAGAACGCCGCTTGAGCACAGGTCTCCAACCCCATTTCCCGGGCGGCCAACATGAAGGATTGTAAGAACATCCCGTAGTCGACCCAGCTGCCCTGCTCCATATCCCGGTCGATGGTAAAGAAGAGGCCGACTGGCGCGCCAAAAAACTGATAGTTCTGCACTCGGTAGCTTTTTACTGCCTCGGCATCCTGCCGCTCTATTCCTAGCAGCCCGTATAACCCAAAGCCTGTTTGTCGGCGTCGACCGATATAAGGCTGTCGCCACTGGCGGGGGTAGTAGTGGTATTCGTATTCACCCTCATCACCATCTAAATAACGCGCCGAACAGGCGTCTGTAATGCGCTGTTTGCGCTCATGACGCACGATATAAGCGTGCCAGGGCTGAATGTTGGACCCGGACGGTGCCCGCCCAGCAATATTCAAAAGTGCTTTTATCTGATCGTCAGTGACGGGTCTATCGCTCAGAAAAGCGCGAATACTCTGCCGGCCGACGATGGCCTCACTGACGCGCACGATTTAACTCAAGCGCACTGCTTGGACAGCCAAGTGTGGGCTCTTCCCCCCTGGGGAGCGCCGATCATTTCGCTCAAGAGCGCAACCGCCTCCAGAAGCTTGGGCATATCGAGCCCGGTTTCATAACCAATTGACTCGCATAGCATCACCACGTCTTCAGTGGCCACATTCCCTTTGGCGCCGGGCGCAAAGGGACAGCCTCCCAGCCCCCCTGCCGAGGCGTCGAACTGACGGACACCCGCCTGCAACGCGGCGTAAACGTTAGCCAGACCCATGGCACGGGTATCGTGAAAGTGACACCCCAACCGCTCGGGTCCATATCGATCAACCAGTTTGTGCATCATAGAATGCACAGCGGCAGGATTGGCGGCACCAATGGTATCGGCAATCATCAAACGCGCTGGCTTGTGCTGCATCAAGCGGTCCACCTGCTCCAGCACCAGCGATTCCTCAACGGCTCCCTCATAGGGGCACTCAAACGCCACAGCGAGATAGGCGTGGATATCGACGCCCTCTGCTGCCGCACGATCCAGAATCTCCTCCCCCATGACAAAGGTGTCCTCGAGGCTCTTGCGGATATTGTTCTGGTTCATCTCTTCAGTGGCAGCGAGCGCGATGGCATGACTGCGAATACCCGCCATGATGGCCAGTTCGTATCCCTTCATGTTAGGTACCAGCGCGCTGTAGGCAAGCTGTGCCGGCGGAAGATTCGCGGCTATTTCGTCCGTCCCTGCCATCTGGGGGACGGCTTTAGGCGACACAAACGACCCGATCTCAAGCTCGGGCACGCCGGTCTCGGCAAGGGCAGCCAATAGCGCGACCCGCTGCTCTACGCTGAGGTGCTTGGGCTGCGCCTGAAGCCCGTCGCGGGCTGCAACCTCTTTGATAATCACCTTCTCGGCCATCGTTATCTCCTTTTAAGAGGGCTCTGGAAGCTCCGCCTCCGGACCCTGGCGGCGCCAAGTGTAGCGCCACTGGGTCAGCGTCACCACTCAGGGCTCGAGCCGGCTCAGCTTGCCGTCAGCCCACGGGCGGCGTCGGCAATAGAAGCGGCGTCGACCTTAAAGTGGGCGCGTAAGTCTGAACGCCGCTCACTCATCCCAAAACCATCGGTGCCCAGAGCCGTAAACGGTCCGGTTATCCAGCTCGCAATCATACGAGGCAAGGCCCGCACGTAATCCGTCACGGCGACAGTGGGCACATTGGTCTCAGGAAAAATCGTGTCCAACCAGGCTGGCTCAGCATCGGCAGTGCCCGCCTGCTCTGCTCGCTCTGCATCGCGCGCCAATTCGACATAGCTGGTGATGCTATACACGGCCACCGAGTAACCCTCTGCCCTAAGCGTCGCGGCCGCCTGCATCACTTCGAACAGAATCGTGCCGGATCCCAGTAGATTCACGCGTGGCCCGTCGCCCGTGGCAGACTCCAGCAGATACCCACCCCGCACCACGCCCTCGTCGAGACCTTCATGTGCGGGTCGAGCCGGCATGGGCAGCGCTTCGTTGTACATCATCAAATAAAATAGCTCGTCGTGATCCTCCACGAACATCCGCTGTATGCCGAATCGGACAAGAATCGCCAATTCCCAAGCGAAGGCACAATCATAGGTGCGCACCGACGGCACGGTGCTCGCGAGAATCGGAGAGTGCCCGTCCTGATGCTGGAGGCCCTCGCCGTTCAAGGTGGTGCGGCCCGCCGTACCCCCCAACAGAAAGCCCCGGGCCATCATGTCGGCAGATGCCCAGATCATGTCGCCCACGCGCTGGAAGCCAAACATAGAATAGAAGATGTAAAACGGGATGGTGGGCACCGCAAAGGTGGCATAGGCAGTGCCCGCTGCAATGAACGAGGCAATCGCCCCAGCCTCGCAGATACCCTCCTGCAAAATCTGCCCGTCAATCGCTTCCCGATAAGTATTTAATGCCTCAGCGTCGACGGGGGTATACCGTTGACCGTCGGGCGAGTAGATGCCCGCCACCTTGAACAATGCGTCCATGCCAAAAGTGCGCGCCTCATCCGGCACGATGGGCACAATAAACTCGCCTACCTCAGGGTCTTTCAGAAGCTTGGTCAACAGGCGCACCATGGCGGTGGTCGTAGACATGCTCCGTGACTCGCTGCCCGCGTCGAAGGTCGTGAAGATCCCCGCATCCGGCGCCTTCAGACTGGCAGCAGGCACCTCGCGTCGGGGTAGATAGCCGCCCAGTGCTTCCCTGCGCGCCCGCAGATACCTGAGCTCATCGCTGTCCTCGTCAGGACAATAAAAATCGGCCCGGGCAATCGCCTCATCGTCGAGCGGTATCCCCCAGCTGCGCGCGCAGGCGATCCGCTCCTCGCGGCTCAAATCTTTCTTTTGATGCGCGGTATTGCGCCCCTGCAAGGCAGAGCCCATGCCATCACCCTTGACGGTCTTCACAAGAATGACTGTCGGGCGATCCTCACTCTCACAGGCCCGGCGATACGCGGCGTAGAGCTTTTTCGGGTCCTGCCCACCGCGCTTGATCTGCGCCACCTCGACGGCGGTGAGCGTATTCATAAGCTGCTCTAGGCGGGGATCGCCGTGCACCCAATGCTCGCGCTGCTCGTCTCCAGGGAGGATGGAGTAGCGCTGATAGTCACCGTCGAGACACTCCTCCATGCGATGGCGCAAGACACCCTCGTGATCCGAGGCAAGTAGCACATCCCAGCCACTGCCCCAGATCACCTTCAGGACTTGCCAGTCGGCGCCGCGAAACGCCCGCTCCAGCTCCTGAATGATTTTTCCGTTACCGCGCACCGGTCCATCGAGGCGCTGCAGATTGCAGTTGACGACAATCACCAAATTGTCGAGCCGCTCTCGGGCGGCGATATTGATGGTGCCCAGCACCTCGGGCTCGTCGGCCTCACCGTCGCCGATAAAGCACCAGATCCGCGCGTCATCGGCCGCCAGCAGTCCGCGATGCTGAAGATACTTGGCGAACCGCGCGATATAGATAGACATTGGCACGGACAGGCCCATTGAAGCGTTGGGCACCTGCCAGAACTCGGGCATGGATCGTGGGTGCGGGTAGGAAGGCAAACCCCCGCCCTCTCCCAACTCACGTCGGAAATTACGCAGCTGCTGCTCGGTCAGCCGTCCTTCCAGATAGGCTCTGGCATAGATACCCGGCGCGGCGTGCGGCTGGGGGAGCACTAGGTCTCCCCGGCCTTCGGCGCTGAAAACGTGATGAAAGGCGGTCTCCATAGCGGTGGCGGCAGAGGCGTAAGTCGCAATGTGCCCACCCAAACCGGCACCTTCGTCCTGCGCCCGAAGAATCATGGCGGCCGCGTTCCACCGAATGATATTTTCAATGCGCTTCTCAAGCTCGAGGTCTCCCGGATACGGTGGCTGCTCTTCGGGAGAAAGCGTATTGATGTAAGGCGTGTTCAGTAATGCGTCAGAGAGCGTCACACCCTGATCGACGCTGTACTCCTGTAGCCGCCTGAGCAGCGCCCGCACGCCCTCGTCACCATATTCGCGCCGGATGTCCTCGAGCGCCGACCGCCATTCAGGCCAGTCGGCATCGATCAATGCACTGACATCAATCGATGTTGGCTGCGCATCACTCATCAGGCGAGCGTCTCACGCAATGACAGTGACGCTGGTTCTGGCACTGCTGTTTCAGATGGCTCATGATAGCGATAGTACCGAGTACGGTGAGCTGGACGCCAGTCATGTCAGACCGAAAAGCATTGGACAGAATCGACGGCGGGATGGGCCAAAAACCCGCATTGATTATTGTGGACGTGGTGGTGGGGTTTACCGATCCGGCCTGCCCGCTGGGTTCAGAGGCAGACGCCGTCGTGGCGGCCAATGTCGAGCTGATGAATGCCTTTCATCAGGCAGATCTGCCCGTTGCCCTGACCACAGTGGTCTATCACAACGAGGAACAAGCTTCCGTGTTTCGAGCGAGGGTCCCGGCACTCAACCTCCTGACCCCTGACTCAGAATGGATCAAATTTGATCCCCGGTTACCCATCGCCTCGTCAGATCTTCAGTTGGAGAAACGCCATGCCAGCGGCTTCCACGGCACTGAGCTGGATGACTGGCTGAAAGCAAAGAGCGTGGACTCTGTGGTGGTCACAGGCCTCACCACCAGCGGCTGTGTGCGCGCTACTGCAGTAGATGGATTACAGAATAACTACCGCGTCTTGGTGCCAGAGGAGGCCTGTGGTGATCGCGATGAACAGGCCCACGAGGCCAACCTTTATGACCTCAATGCTAAGTATGCTGACGTCGTCTCCGTCAGCGACGTGTTGGCGTCACTGTCCAGCTGAGTCCGACTGCTGCGCGGCAAATTGGGCTGCCTGTTCAGGCGTCGCCTCGGTCTGATACTGGGCCTTCCACTCGTCATACGGCATGCCGTACACGATCTCGCGGGCCGACTCTTTATCCAATGTCACTCCCTGCTCTCCAGCGGCTTCTGCGTACCACTTGGACAGGCAATTTCGGCAAAAGCCGGCCAGATTCATGAGGTCTATGTTCTGGACGTCTTTGCGACCGTCGAGGTGTGATAACAGTCGTCGTAAAACGGCCGCTTCAATCGATTCTTGACTCATATTGGGTTTCATCTCCTCTCATTGTGGCGCAAATCGCTCACCACCATTACTCAGTCGGCGCCATCGAGCGCGCCAAAATCAGCTCACGGATCATCGCTCCTTGCCCGGGATATCGCCAAGCGCCATCGGGTAACGCCTCCAGCTTCCACCAAGTGACGTCTGCCACCTCCAGCGGGCGGTGGATACGCGGCTCCGCGGAGGCGGGCACCGCGCACCAATACAGATGGAAGCCATTATCGAAAACGATAGCTAAATCGCCAGCGCGAGCGGTCAAACCCGTTTCTTCAAACACTTCTCGCTCCGCACCACATCGCGGCGATTCTGACGCGTTAACACTGCCGCCGGGCAGCGCCCATTTATCAGACCAATCTTTGACCAGCAGTGCGCCCCGCGCATCCCAAACCAGACAACCCGCGCTCGGCGCCGAGCCCGAGTTGCCGGATGAACTGCAGGGCGGCGGTGCTTCTCCACAAGCCGCCACCAACATCAGGAAAAGCAGTAAGCCATTACGCCTCATACACCCAATCCACCGCGTCGTTACCCACCGCAATGCGCAGCTCGTCCAGCAACGCATCGCTCGGATGCACCTGCCAGGCGCCACCCAGACGCACGGCTACCGATCCTTTCGGCTGCACATATTCCATTACCACGGGGCACTGCCCGCCAACTGCAGAGCGAAGCGTGTTGGCTAGCAAGGTATTAAAACGCTCATCGACTCGATGACTGGGTACCCTAAGGCGCAGTTGCGACACTCTCGCTTTGCGGGCCTGTTCCAGCGATCTAACTGACTTAGTGCGCATCGCGAGACCGCCATTAAAGTCATCCACCTGCAGCCTGCCATCGAGCAAGACAATGCGATCCTTCTGCAATAGATCCCTGTGTTCCGTAAACACATCGTTGTAGACCGTGGCTTCGATCTGCCCTGAGCCATCATCCAGTGTCAGCACCGCCATCGGCCCCCGCTGGGTTTTGATGGTGCGGATATCGAGAATCAGACCAGCCACTACCGCTTGATTGTTGGCCTGCAGTTCGCGGATACGACGCGGAGCAAACTTCCGCACCTCGGCTTCGTAGGCCTCCATAGGATGCCCACTTAGGAAACTGCCGAGACTTTCTTTCTCAGCGTTCAACAATTCCGTCAAAGACCATGCCCGAGCGCCTCTGTGCTCATGGTAGGGATCCTCTGCGTCATCACTGGTTGCCATCACCTCACCGAACAAGTCATCAATACCCGCAGCGGTGTTGCTGGCCACCTGCTCGGCACCTTTAATGGCATCATCCAGCGCCGCCAGCAGCACCCAACGCTCCACTCCCAATTCATCGAGCGCGCCACTCTTTATCAGCGCCTCCAGTGCCCGACGATTCACTTTTCGTGGGTCCGTCCGCGCGCACAGATCGAACAAACTGGTAAACGGCCCGTCACTCCGCGCCGCCAGCAGTGAGCTGATGGGACCCTCTCCCAGCCCTTTTATCGCGCCCAGTCCGTAGCGGATCTGCCCCTCATTATCGACCGAGAAAGCGTATTGCCCAGACTGAATTGACGGCGCCTGAACCGTGAGACCCATTCGTCTAGCCTCATCCCGGAAGGTTAAAAGCTTGTCGGTATTGTCGATCTCGGAGCTCATCACCGCGGCCATGAATTCAGCAGGGTGATGGGTTTTAAGCCAGGCCGTTTGATAAGACACCAGCGCATAGGCGGCTGAGTGAGATTTATTAAAGCCGTAGCCAGCAAATTTTTCGACCAGATCAAAGATCTTTATGGCCAAAGTGGGATCGATACCCTGTGCGGCCGCACCCTCCTCAAAGACGCTGCGCTGTTTGGCCATCTCCTCAGGTTTTTTCTTACCCATCGCTCGGCGGAGCAGATCGGCACCACCCAGCGTGTAGCCCGCGAGCACCTGCGCAATCTGCATCACCTGCTCCTGATACAGGATGACGCCGTAGGTGGGTTCTAGGATGGGTTTGAGCCATTCGTGCTGATACTGAGCGTCGGGATAGGCCAGCTGCTCGCGGCCGTGCTTGCGATCGATAAAATTCTCGACCATTCCTGACTGAAGAGGTCCGGGTCGAAACAAGGCCACCAATGCAATGATGTCCTCGAAACAGTCGGGACGCAGATTTTTGATCAGCTCCTTCATGCCGCGACTTTCAAGCTGGAACACCGCCGTGGTGTCACCACTCTGCAGCATGCGAAAGACCTCGGGGTCATTGAGGGGCAGGCTATCAATATCTAGCGCCGTCTCTGCCCGCGCATCGATCATCTGGATCGCCCACTGAATAATCGTCAGCGTGCGCAGGCCCAGAAAATCAAACTTCACCAAGCCTGCTTCTTCAACATCGTTCTTGTCATACTGGGTGACGACACCGCCACCGTCTTCGTCGCAGTAAATGGGCGAGAAGTCGGTCAGCTCACTCGGCGCAATGACCACACCGCCGGCGTGTTTGCCCGCATTGCGCGTCACACCCTCGAGCTGCACCGCCATATCCCAGATTTCCTGCGCCGAGCTGTCCTCTTCAAGGAGCTGCACCAGCTGCTCCTCCTGCTCCAATGCCTTCGACAGGGTCATGCCCACTTCAAAGGGGATCAATTTGGACATGCGGTCCGCGAGACCATAGGGCTTACCCTGTACCCGCGCCACATCGCGTACCACCGCTTTGGCGGCCATGGTGCCGAAGGTAATGATCTGCGACACCGCCTGGCGGCCATAGGTTTGCGCCACATACTCAATGACTTCATCGCGGCGCTCCATGCAGAAATCCACGTCGAAGTCAGGCATCGAGACCCGCTCCGGATTCAGAAAGCGCTCAAACAGCAGGTCGTATTCGATCGGATCGAGGTCGGTGATCTCCAATGCATAGGCCACCAAAGACCCTGCACCCGAGCCTCTGCCAGGGCCAACCGGAATATCCTGCTCCTTGGCCCAGCGAATAAAGTCCATGACCACGAGGAAATAACCGGGGAAGCCCATCTGGTTGATGGTATTAAGCTCAAACTCAAGACGCTGACGATAGGGTTCCAACTGCTGTTCGTTCCATTCAGGAAACCGCCGCTGCAACCCCTCATGAGATAATCGACCCAGAAACGCCTCGATCGTCTCTTCCTTGGGTACCGGATAGTTTGGTAGAAAAGGCTGGCCCAGCGTCAGAGACACCGAACATCGTCTGGCAATTTCGACTGAGTTCTCGAGTGCTTCAGGGATATCAGAGAACAACTCCGCCATTTCCTCGGCAGAGCGAAGGTACTGTTGATCCGAATAAGCGCGTATTCGTCGCGGATCATCCAACGTCCGCCCATCACCGATGCAGACCCGGGCCTCGTGGGCTTCAAACTCCCCCGCCTCCAGAAAACGCACGTCATTGGTTGCTACCACCGGGCAGTGATGCTCGGCCGCCAGCGCCACGGCTGCGTGGAGATAGTCTTCTTCGCCTGTTCGGCCTGTTCGCTGTAACTCCAAATAGAACCGGTCTGGGAAGCAGGCCTGCCAATCATGCAGCGCGGCGCGCGCATCAGCCTCGCGGCCATTCAACAATGCTTGACCGATATCCCCCTGCCGACCACCCGACAGAGCGATGACACCCTCGGCGTACTCCCGAATCCATGCCCGGTCCACCCTCGGCCTGCCCAAGTATTGCCCTTGCTGGTATGAACGTGACAGCAGCAGCATCAGATTGCGATAACCCGTCTCGTTCTGAGCGAGGAGACAAAGCTCATGGTGCCGATCCTCATCATGAGGATCTAGGACATGCAAGTCTGCCCCGACAATGAGTTTCACCCCCAGACTCTCAGCCGCCTTGTAGGCCTTTACCAAGCCAAAGAAGTTGTGGTGATCGGTAATCGCCACCGCCGGCATATCGAGCTCTGCCACGCGATCCAGCGTGGGACGAATGCGGAGCAAACCGTCAATCAGGGAATATTCGCTATGGAGCCGGAGGTGAACAAACGAGGTCATGCCTGAACGCTATCCCACCTGGGGGTCCGCCAGCAAGCGTCTGACGGGGCCAAAGCTTTTTCTGTGTGCGGGACACACACCCAGCTGTTCAAGCGCTGCCAAATGGACCTTCGTGGGGTAGCCTTTGTGACGATCGAATCCGTATCCGGGGTACTGCTGATTCAGCGCCATCATCTCGCCGTCACGCTGCACTTTAGCCAGAATAGATGCCGCACCAATGCTGGGTTCGGTCAAGTCGCCTTTGACGATGGCACGCGCCTCATAGGGCCACTTGGGCAAGCGATTACCGTCTACCAGCACCAGTGACGGTTGTATCGGCAGCGCCTCGACCGCCCGACGCATTGCCAACAGTGACGCCTGCAAGATATTCAGCTCATCAATCTCCGCCACGGTGGCGCGTCCGAGCGCCCAGCTGACTGCCTCGTCCCGAATACGCTCAGCCAATACTTCGCGTCGCTCTGGAGTCAGCATTTTGGAGTCTGTGACGCCATCGGGGTGTGACTCCGCCAGAATCACAGCTGCCGCCACAACATCGCCAGCCAGTGGCCCTCGACCCACCTCATCGACACCCGCTACGAGGTGACCCGCTGTACCTTCAAAGAGATCAGCGGATGTCATCACTCCTTAACCAACGGCAACAGCGCATCGATACTGCGCTCGGCAAAGTTGCCGCCGATCAGCCCAGCCAATTCGTCGAATCGTCCTACCTGCTTCGCCCCATCACCCTCCAAGAGTCCCGAAACTGCGTCGGCAAGCCGCGAGGCAGTGGCATGGTGCTGCAGGAGCTCCGGGACAATCTCTTCACCGGCCAACACGTTGGGCAAACCAACATGCGGAGTCTTCACTAGGCGCGACAGGATGCCCCAAGACAGCGATGCCATGCGGTAACTAATGACCATTGGTTTGCGCAACAGCATCGCTTCCAGTGTCGCGGTGCCAGAGGCGATCATGATCGCATCGCTACATCGCATGACCTCGCGCCCCTGACCACGAATCAGGCTCACCGGTAGCGCTGCCGGCTGAAGCACTGACTCAATCTGCTTGTGTCGCTCGGCATTGGCCGCCGGGATCACAAAGTGCAGATTGGTATGCCGCGCCTGTAGCAACTGCATGGCGTCAGCAAAGACG
>ERZ802826.339-NODE-339-length-14956-cov-12.0138_pt1 | contig 14956 bp, 13 predicted proteins | sample MGYA00345651_ERZ802826 | MGnify/ENA primary metagenome ERZ802826 (study PRJEB30503, sample SAMEA104212371) | marine metagenome | biome: Westerlies Biome; feature: [SRF] surface water layer (ENVO:00010504) within the epipelagic zone...; material: water...
GGCATCTGCCGGCGTCTCTGCGTTGGTGCGCACCGCCATTCGCCGCGTATCATCAGCCCAGGCCATCACCGTTGCAAAGGCACCCGACATTTCAGGCTGAACAGTTTTGACACTGCCGGAAAACACTTCGCCAGTGCCACCATCAATGGTGATGATGTCGCCTTCGCTCAGCTCATGGTCGCGGATATACACCTTGCCGCTTGTCTCATCAAAGCGCAGATCGCCCGCACCCGATACGCAGGCCCGTCCCATGCCGCGCGCAACAACAGCCGCATGGCTCGTCATACCGCCGCGCGCCGTCAGGATACCGGCAGCCGCATGCATGCCGTGGATATCTTCCGGGCTGGTCTCAAGCCGCACAAGAATCACCTGCTTGCCACCAGCTGCCAGCTCTTCGGCGCGATCAGCACTCAGCACAATTTCACCAGACGCCGCCCCCGGCGATGCAGGCAGACCCTGCGTCAGCACAGTTCTGCTGGCATCGGGGTCCAGTGTCGGGTGCAACAGCTGATCCAGCGCCACCGGATCAAGACGCAACAGCGCCTCATTACGGCTGATCAGCCCTTCTTCAGCCATCTCCACCGCCATGCGCAAGGCGGCAGCGGCTGTCCGCTTTCCGCTGCGCGTCTGCAGCATATACAGCTTTCCCTGCTGGACGGTGAATTCAAGGTCCTGCATGTCAGCATAATGCGCCTCAAGCTGGGCGCGCACTGTATCCAGCTGGGCAAATACCGCGGGCATGGCCTCTTCCATCGACACATTGCCGGTTTCAGCAGCCTGCGCTGCCGTCTTGGTCAGCGGCAACGGTGTGCGAATACCGGCCACCACATCCTCGCCCTGCGCATTGATCAGATATTCACCGTAAAAACTGTTCTCGCCAGTCGACGGGTCGCGCGTGAAGGCCACACCGGTTGCGCAATCATCACCCATATTGCCAAAGACCATCGCCTGCACATTCACCGCTGTGCCCCATGACGCCGGTATATTGTTCAGCCGCCGATATGTGGTTGCCCGCGCGTTCATCCAGCTGGTGAAAACAGCGCCGACCGCACCCCACAGCTGGTCACCCGGATCCTGCGGAAACGCCTCGCCAGCTTCATCCGCCACAATGTCCTTGTAGATATCGACCAACGCCACAAGGTTATCGCCCGTCAGGCCAGTATCATCGAACACGCCGAAACGCAGCTTCATTTCTTCCAGCGCGTCCTCGAACAGGCCGTGATCGACACCCATCACCACATCTGCATACATCTGGATAAAGCGGCGATAACTGTCATAGGCAAATCGCGTATCATCAGCGCGCGCGGCAAGCCCGGCGGCGGTGGCATCATTCAGCCCCAGATTCAGAACCGTATCCATCATGCCGGGCATTGACGCGCGTGCCCCTGAACGCACCGAAACCAGAAGCGGGTTTTCCGGATCGGCAAAGCGCGCACCTGTCTCTGCCTCGATACGGGCGACTGCGGCCTCAACCTCTGCCTTCAGCGTCTGCGGATAGCTTTTGTCATTGCTGTAGAACCAGGAACAAACTTCGGTCGTGATGGTAAAGCCGGGCGGCACAGGCAGGCCGATGCCAGCCATTTCCGCAAGATTGGCCCCCTTCCCGCCAAGAAGGTTGCGCATTGAACTGTCACCTTCCGAGCCTGTGGCACCGAAAGAGTAAACCCATTGGGTGGCGGTTTCATTCATTCCAATTCAGCCTTTTTTTCAGCCTTCAAGTTTGGTGAAGTCGGCAACCCTTGTCATTGCATCACGAACCATTGCCAGCAACCCCAGCCTGTTCAGTCTCACTGCATCATCATCATCATTGACAACAACGCTGTCAAAGAACACGTCAATCGGCCCGCGCAATGTGCCAAGCGCCTGCATGCCTGACAGCAATTCGTCCCGGCTCAGCACTTTCGCTGAAAAGGACAGGCTGTCCAGATGTTCATAAAGACCCGTTTCGGCAGGCAGTGCAAACAATGCCGGATCGGTTGCCGGGGCAAAGCTCTGTTTTGCCTTGCCTTCCTCTGCCTCCAGAATGCTGGCAGCCCGGCGCCATCCCGCAACAAGACCGGCCCCGTCATCACTGCCAAGGAACGCCGCCAGCGCATCGGCACGTTCGGCAAGGAACAGGATATCATCGCTTCCCTCGGCCATGCCGTCACCCAGCGCCGCTGCTACGACATCATGGGCAATGCTGCTGCTGCTGCCACTGCCAGCGTCACGATCTCGCAAGCTGACACGCAACCGTTCACGAATGAACGCCAGCAGGTCATCATCCACCGCTGCAAACCCATAAGCGGCTGCAGATGCTGCCAATACCGGCCGCAAGGGAAGCCGTGTCTGTGATTCCAGAATGATCCGGATCACACCCAGCGCGGCGCGGCGCAGTGCGAACGGGTCTTTTGAACCTGTCGGCTTGGCACCAACACCAAAGAACCCCACCAGACTGTCAATCTTGTCGGCCAGCGATACCGCCAGACCTTCCGGCGTTGCTGGCAGCCCGTCAGCTGGTCCCTGCGGGCGATAATGATCGCGAATGGCCGATGCCACAGCAGCAGGCGCACCGCCAGCCTCGGCATAATAGCCGCCCATGATGCCCTGCAATTCAGGAAATTCGCCAACCATTCCGCTGACAAGATCGGCTTTGGCAAGGCGTGCAGCCTCACCAGCCGCCGCCCCATCACATCCGGCAATCGCCGGTGCAATATGCGCCGCCAGCTGCGCCAGACGCGCCGCCTTGTCATGCACCGATCCCAGCCCTTCATAAAAGACGATATCAGCCAGACGCGGCAAGGCTTCGGCAAGCGGTGCCTGGCGATCTTCCTGCCAGAAAAATACAGCATCAGCCAGCCGTGCGCGCAGCACCCGCTGATTACCGGAAAGGATCACGTCATCGCGCGCCGCATCTGCCAGCCGGTTGCTGACGACAACAAACCCCGGGGTCAGCCGCCCGTCTTCATCTTCTGTTGTCAGATATTTCTGATGCACACGGATAGAGGCTTCCAGCACCTCATCCGGCAGTGACATGAACCCGTCTTCAATACGCCCGAACAGCGCATGCGGCCATTCAACAAGGCCGGTAATCTCGTCGATCAGCCCTTCATTTACCCGCAATTTTGCGCCCTGCCCGTCCACCAGCGCGCTTGCGCCATCGACAATTGCGGCGCGGCGTTCTGCACGATCAACCATCACATAACCATCGCGCAACCGGCCAACATAGTCATCAGCGCTGGCAACACCGGCCAGCGAAATATCATCACCATGTTCGAAATAATGCCCGCAGCTGGTCGCCGAGAACGCCAGCGCTCCGCCACCCATATCCAGCTCACCCGGCAATGCAGCCCCGTCAAACAGGACATTGACCCGGTGCAGCGGACGCACCCACCGGAACCGCGTTGCCCCCCAGCGCTGGCTCTTCGGCCAGGGGAAATCGGACAGAATTCTGGTGATCATATCGGGCAAGAGCGCAGTGGTAGCGCTGCCTTCGCGTTCAATGCGGGCGAACAGAAATCGGCCCTTCGGCGTGTCCTGTTCCAGCAGAGCATCGCGCGCCAGGCCGGTTGATTTCAGGAACCCGGCGATGGCCTGCTCCGGCGCATCAGCGCGCGGGCCGCGGCGCTCTTCCGACACGTCTTCCTGCCGGTCCGCCACATCATCGATATAGACGGCCAGATGGCGCGGCGCCACGAAATGACGGGCGCTGCCATGTGGCAGGCCAGCATCATTCAGCGCACCAGACACCAGCTTTTCCAGATCCTGCGCCGCCCGCATCTGCATGCGCGCCGGAATTTCCTCGCAGATCAGTTCAATCAGCAGATCAGCCATGTGCAGCGCCCTCACCCTCTGCTGCGGTGGCGGCAGCACCGATCCACGCCTCACAGCAGCGGCGCGCCAACGTTCGCACACGTCCGATATAGGCGGCCCGCTCGGTGACTGAAATCACACCGCGCGCATCCAGCAGATTAAACAGGTGGCTGGCCTTCATGCACTGGTCATAGGCTGGCAGTGCCAACGGTCTGGCAAGCGCCAACAACCGCCCGCATTCATCCTCGGCATCGCGAAAATGCTGCAACAGCATATCGGTGTCCGCATGATTGAAGTTCCAGGAGGAGAACTCCACCTCGGCACGGTGAAAGATGTCATGATAGCATTTGCCGCCTTGATCTGCTGGCACGCCGTCCCAGTCCAGATCATAAACGTTGTCGACGCCCTGAATGAACATCGCCAGACGTTCCAGCCCATAAGTCAGTTCCAGCGGTACCGGATCGCATTCAAGTCCCCCCACCTGCTGAAAATAGGTGAACTGCGACACTTCCATCCCGTCACACCAGACTTCCCAGCCAAGGCCCCAGGCACCAAGCGTCGGCGATTCCCAATCATCCTCGACAAACCGGATGTCATGCGCATCCGGGTCCAGACCGATCGCACCCAGACTGCCAAGATACAGCGCCTGTGAATCCGGTGGTGACGGCTTGAAGATCGTCTGGAACTGATAAAAGTGCTGCAACCGGTTCGGGTTCTCGCCAAAACGCCCATCGGTAGGCCGCCGCGACGGCTGCACATAGGCCGCACGCCAATGATGGTCAGGGCCAAGGGCGCGCAGCGTTGTTGCCGGATGAAAAGTGCCCGCCCCCACTTCCATATCATAAGGCTGCAGAATCACAGCGCCCTGCTTTGCCCAATAGGCCTGCAGGTTCAGCAGGATGGACTGGAAGTCGGTTCCCGGACGGGTGATGAAGGTCTTTGCCATGAACGATTCTACTGCCTGAATCAGAGCCGCAAACTAGCCTCAAACGGGCATTGATTGCAAGCGGTGAGAAATAGGATGAAGGTAAAATCAGCCGTTATAGGGGCAGGCCTCACGCGTGCACGCCTCGCCGGCAACCCACGCATGACATACACGGCATTCTTCCAGATCCAGCGGCCCGCTTTTCTTCTGTGTGTTGCCAGCATCTTTGCCAGCGCTGTCACCGGCCGCATCATCACGGGATTTACGATGCGCTTCCAGCAGGCGAAAGCCGTACCAGACGGCACCGATCACACCCATCAGGGCCAGTATTTTTGGGAGCGAGAAAAACATAGACCACCTTTCTGCCGGCGCTGCCGGCATTGCCCCCGCTATAAACCGAACCGCGCCATGTGCGCACGCTCAACAGCCACATCAACGGCATCATCGACCACGCGCCCCACCAGCGTTCCCGGCAGACCGCCAAAGCCGCCAAACAGGCGCTTCTTTGGCTCGATGGTCACAAGATCGGTATCCTCGCCAAACCGCTCGGTCACCATCCCGCGGCAATCGGCAAGCCCGTCGATCAATCCCAGTTTGACCGCAGCGGCACCGGTCCAGAAAGCACCGCTGAACAGATCCTCATGCGCACCAGTCAGCTTGCCACCACGCCGGTCAGTCACATGGGTGATGAATTGTTCGTGGATTTCCGCCTGCAGCGATTTCAGCCGCACGACATCAGCCTCTTTTTCAGGCTGGAATGGATCGAGGATCATCTTGTTGGTGCCAGCGGTATAGACACGGCGTTCAACGCCAAGACGTTCAATCGCACGATCAAAGCCGAACCCTGCCGACACCACGCCGATCGATCCGATCACCGAGGCGGCATTTGCATAAATTTCGTCGGCGCTGGCCGCCAGCCAGTAACCGCCGCTTGCCGCCACATCCTCGCAAAATGCCAGCACCGGCACATTGCCCTTGCGCGCCAGATCCCGCACCCGCTTGCCAATCAGCGCCGATTGCACCGGCGACCCACCCGGCGAATTGATGATCAAGGCCACAGCTTTGGCACCGCGCATGGCGAACGCCTTTTTCAGCTGCGGCTCAACGCCTTCCAGCGACAGGCCGCGGCGCATCTGGCTGCTGCTGGCAATCACGCCAGACAAGCGCACTACAGGCACCACCGCGCGCGGCTTTTTCCAGAAAAACAGCAACCGGGCAACGGCTTTGAACGGGTTCATCAGGTCAGCCTCCGCGCTGTCGGTCGGCTTGCTGCGGGCGTGCCGGATGCGACACATGCAGCGGACCACCATTCATTACGTCCTGCGCGGCATCAGAAAAACCGCCATCATCGCGATGCAACACCATGCCCGGCAGAATAGCCCCTGGCCCGTCAACATCACGGCGCACCTGAATGATCACCCGCCCTGCCGGACTGGAATGGCGCGGCCATAACGGATACAGCACAGTCTCACCGGCACCGGCACCGGCGAACAGGTTGATCAGCTCCGGCACACGGTCAGAGCGACAGATGAAGGTAATCCGCCCGCGCGGCTTGGCTGCCCAGACCGCCGCTTTTACCCAGTCCCGCATCAAGGTTTCATCGCCCATATGCGCAACAGCCCGATCGGGATGACGGGGGCGCGTACCGTGGGAATTATGGTAGGGCGGATTGCTGATCACGTGATCAAAGCTGCCAGCCAGCACAGGCGGCATCTCGCGAATGTCGGCAGACAACACCCGGATCCGGTTCTGCAACCCGTTCTGGACAGCGTTTTCGCTGCACAAAGCCGCCATATCGGCGTTCTTTTCCACAGCGGTAATCTGCAGTTCTGCCAGACGGCGCGCCAGACACAGGCACACACCGCCCACACCGGCCCCCATATCAAGAACACGGCCGGTTATGGTGCCAACAGATGCCGCCAGCAACACCGCATCACTGCCAACCCGATACCCATCGGATGGCTGTGTGATCTTGACGGCCTCATTCAGCAGATGATCATGTGTCACCTGCATCATGGGGACGTCGGCAATATCAGTGCCACTTGGTGTTTTGTCAGATGTCATCCGGCATCAATCATCAAACAGTTCATTGGCATCACTCAATACGGTTTCAGCAGCAAGGCGATATTCCGGAGCAACAGCAAGTCGCCGCGGAAACGCACCGATACCAGCTTCAAGCGCCGAAATATTTGCATCGAACACCTCGGCGCGAATACCTGAATCGGCAAGCAAGGCCTGAAGGAACGACAACCTTACCGCATTCGTGGTCCGTAAGATCGTAACCATTCACATGATATGCGCCAAATCACATCTTTAGCCAAGCCCCTAGCGAACAGAAACGGGGCAAATCTGTCTTGCTGTCACATCAATTCTGGGATCAATGCCGGGGTAATGCCGGGCGTAATGCCGGGCGTAATGCCGGGCGTAATGCCCGGGTTAACGCAGGGGCCGGGCTTTGGCCAATAGATGGGTCTGGTCCTGCGCTCTTGTTTGCAATTACAGCCGGATTGGCCAGACCACCAGAATGTTGCGGCAATTGTCTTCCGGAGAATGCGACATGGTGACCAATATCCATGCTGCACGGATGAATTTTCTTGCCCCTCATCATCAGCAGGCGATATCAATTAGACCATCATTCAGCTTGTGGGATTTCATGACGTCAACGCCGGTTTCCGACATTGTGGTGGGTGCGCCCTCGCTGGCGCCACTGCTGGGCCTTGTCGAAAAAGACATGGAACGGGTGAATGCCACGATCATCGAGCGCATGCAGAGCGATGTACCCCTGATCCCGCAGCTTGCCGGGCATCTGGTGGCTGCTGGCGGAAAGCGTATGCGACCGATGATGTCCATCGCCGGCGCGATGATGGCCACGGCCACACCGGATGAACGCGGCCCGGCCATTCTGCTGGCCACCGCAGTTGAATTCATCCATTCGGCGACGCTGCTGCATGATGATGTGATTGATGAATCAAACCTGCGGCGCGGCCGTGATACGGCCAATGCGCTGTGGGGCAATGATGCGGCGGTTCTGGTGGGGGATTTCCTGTTTGCCCGCGCCTTTGAGTTGATGGTCGAGGCTGACAATATCAGCGTGCTGGGCCGGCTGGCAGCCGCGTCTGCGAAAATCACCGAGGGTGAAGTGCGGCAGATGACGATCACCGGCAACCCAGATACGCCGGTGGATGACTATCTTGATGTGATTGCTGGCAAGACAGCTGTGCTGTTTGCCGCTGCCGCCGGTGCCGGTGCCGAGGTATCGGGTGGCAGCCCTGACAAAGTCGCCGCCATGTATGATTATGGCCTGCAACTCGGAATGGCGTTCCAGATCATGGATGATGCTCTGGATTACAGCGCCGATCCAGCCGCGATGGGCAAGAATGCCGGTGACGATTTCGCCGACCAGAAGATCACGCTGCCGACCATTATTGCGTGGCAGGACGGGGATGACGACGAACGCGCCTTCTGGCAGCGCACGCTTGGCGAGGCCCGTTTTGCCAAGGATGATCTGGCCACGGCGCAGGCCATGCTGGCAAAGCACGATGCGATCGACCGCTCTATCCTGCGTGCCAGCGGCTTTGCCGAGGCAGCTTGTGTGGCTGTCGCACCCTTTGCCGATGATCCGGCCACCGCCGATCTGGCTGCTGCCCTTTGCGATGCGGCGCGCTTTGCCGCCATGCGCACCAGCTGAGAGCGACCCGGACCGCAAACCAGCACAGCAGCTGGATATCCAAAATACCGCTGACGCAAATGGCTGCCACCATCGCTATCCGCGCCGCAGCATCGCAGCAATCTCCTGCGCCCGATGCCCGGTCTGTTTCGCCCAGCGGCTGTCCAAAGCCTCGGTACTGGCCCGCTGAAAACAGTGCGGCCGATCGATCATCCGCACCGGCATCTGCTGATACTTCCAAACAGCATGACGGCGAACGGAATACGGGCGTGCAGCATTCGGGCGAAAAGCCGGGCACGCGCGTCCGCCGCTCAAAGGCACCTTCCTCCGGTCTTGATGCACCGCGGCGGCGCTTGCGGGATGCGCTGGCCACAGCTGGTCTGTCACTCAAGGAGGCATCGCGCGCCATCGGCCGGAATGATGCCTATCTGCAGCAGTTTCTGTACCGGGAGTTGCCACGCCGCCTGCCTGAGGAGGCGCGTCACCGCTTGGCCACTATTCTTGACATCGACCAGCAGCAACTGGCCGACCGGCATCTGTCGGCAGCCATGTCAGATCGTCCGCCCGCGCAGATCAGTGTTCCCTTTTTCGACGTCCGTGCCGCGGCTGGTGGCGGGGCCATGCCCCCTGATCTGTCCAGTTCGGCCAATTCTGACAGTCAGGACAATGCTGGCAACCCTGAGGTGCTGTCGCCAATCGGCCTTGGCTTTCCCTCTTCGCTGCTGCGCCGCATTACCAGCGCCCCTGCCGCCAGCCTGCAGCTGATCTCGGTCAGCGGCGATTCGATGGACCCGACCCTGGCCGATGGTGACCTTGTGATGATCGACACTGCGCGCAAGCAACCGTCACCTCCCGGCATTTTCATCCTTGATGATGGTGTGGGGCTGGTGGCAAAACGGGTCGATGCGGTGCCAAACACCACGCCGCCGATGCTGCGCCTGTCATCTGACAATCCGGCCCATTCGAATTATCAGCGCCACCTTGACGAGGTGCATATCATCGGTCAGGTCATCTGGTTTGGACGCAGCCTGCAATGATGTGCGCCATAATTATGATATCCGTAGTTATGACATCCGTGATGATGCAGCCTGTTATGCGCGAGCATTTATCGTTACCGCGTGAAAGGGGTATGACATGACCGGGTATTCTTCAGGGCCTGCATCGCGCCGGCGTTCAGCGCAAGGCCGCAAGCGCGCCGGCAACAAGCGCAACCGGTCTGATGGGCGTCTGCCGCGCAATGCCCCGCCCCTGCAGCTGCAGATCAGCCATATCGGCGGGCGCGGTGATGGTGTCGGGCGGGCCGGTTACACGCATAATTACCGTACCGCCGATCACAATGTCTTTGTGCCCGCCACCCTGCCCGGCGAGGATATTCTGGCACAGCCCCTGTCGCTGACCGCGCAAGGCATCCGGTGTGTGCCGCAGGAAATTCTCACTCCCTCACCCGAACGCCGCGATCCGGATTGTGAGGCCTTCCCGGCCTGTGGCGGTTGCACCTTTCAGCATTGGCAGGATGACCCGGTCACCCTCTGGAAAGAGGCGCAGCTTGACAGTTTTCTGCAGCGTGAAAACATCTCGCCGGTCCACCGCCTTGCCCCGCATATCTCGCCGCGCAACAGTCGACGGCGCGCCACATTCCATCTGAAACGCCTTGCCAGCGGGGTGGCAGCCGGTTTTCTTGAACGCGGCTCCAGCCATATTATTACCCCGACCGGCTGCAGCATCTTACGTCCGGAACTCGCCACGCTTCTGCCGGCGCTTGCCGGTCATGCTGGCCGCCATTTCCCGCTTGGCGTCACCATTGATGCGGCGGCCAACTGTCTTGATAACGGCATCTGCCTGTTGCTGCGTGGCCCTGAAGGCTGGCATGATGGCCTTCTGGAAGGCCTTGCAACATGGGCCGACGGCAAGGGGCTTGCCCGCCTGTCGGTGGCCGAGGACACAGGCCGCGCCGCACCGGAAAACCCGTCTGGTACAGTGGCGCTGACGATCTATGCCCCGGCGCCGCCGCGCCTTGCCATAGGCGGCATTGATATTGCGCCGCCACCGGGCGCGTTTCTGCAAGCCACCAGCGAAGCACAAGCCATCATGCAGGCAGATATCGCCAGATTTGCTGCTGATACCGGCCTTGCCGCATCGGCGCGCATCCTTGATCTTTATGCTGGTTGCGGCACCCTCGGTCTGCCGCTGCTTGCCGGCGGTGCACAGATGCTTGCGGCCGAAAGTGACGCAGACGCGCTGGCCGCACTGAAAGCCGGTGTTGATGCGGCCGGTTATGGGGCGCAGCTGACGATCAGCCAGACAGACCTGGCGAACGCTCCGCTGACAGGTGAAACGCTGCCACCTGTCGATCTGGCGATCATCGACCCGCCACGCAGCGGTGCCGCCGCCCAGGTAACCGCCCTTGTCGATGCATCTTCGCCGCCGCAACGCATTGCCATGGTGTCATGCAATCCGGCCAGCTTCGCCCGTGATGCCGCCATGCTGGTAGCGGGCGGCTATGTCTTTGACAGGCTGCGGATGATTGACCAGTTCCGTTTTGCGCCGCATGTTGAACTGGTTGCCGGATTTGTACGGCAGGATTAGGCTCAATTGGCCAGATTCCTGAAACAGGTCCGTCATGAAAAAACGCTCGGTCAGCATTCGCGGTCACCGGACAAGCCTGTCCCTTGAAGATCCCTTCTGGGATGAACTGCTGCTGCTGGCCAATGAAAGTGGCACGTCGGTCGCCGGATTGATCACCGAGATTGACAAGAACCGGCAGGCTGGCCTGTCGTCGGCGGTCCGCATCTTTGTGTTGCAGACCCTCAAACAAAAGGCCGCCGCTTGCAGGACAGTTTCTGGCGTGACCGATTGATAGCGTGGCGCGGTTAACAGGGTTCTGATCGTTAGCAGGAGACAACCAATGCATATCGCCATTCTGGAAACAGGCCGGATCAATCCCGCGATCGCCGATCGCTTTCCGCGTTACCCCGATATGTTCCGTAGCATGTTTGATGCTGCCAGCCTTTCTGCGACCGGCGGTGCGCCTGATACTGACAGCTTTACCTTTACCGCTGTGCCAGTCCTTGACGGCGAATTTCCTGCCACGGTGGATGATTATGATGGCTATCTGGTCACCGGTTCGGCTGCCGGTGTGTATGATGATTATGACTGGATAGACCCGCTGAAGGCCTTCATCCGCGATCTTCATGCTGCCGACAAGCCGCTTGCCGGGGTCTGTTTTGGTCATCAGATCATTGCCGAAGCCCTTGGCGGCACCTGTATCAAATGGCCTGGCGGCTGGGGTGTTGGTCCGTTTGATGTGGCCCTCGACAATACCCCGCGCTGGATGCCGCAACGCGATCAGGTGCGGCTGATCCATGTGCATCAGGATCAGGTGACCCGCCTTCCCGAAGGGGCCACGCATCTGGGTGCCACCGGGTTCTGTGACAACGCCATGTTCTATGTTGGTGATTCTGTTTTCTGCATGCAGGGTCACCCTGAATTCGAAGCCGACTATACCGGTGCGCTGCTCACCTTGCGCGAAGACAGTATCGGCACCGAAAAGGTTGCCACCGCCCTCGAAGGGCTGAAGCAGGAGCATGAAGGCATAGTCATTGCCCGCTGGATACTTTCATTCTTTGCCGGTCACGCCGCATCGCGCGCTGCCGAAACCGCTGCCTGAAGAGGCGGTAAATTGACAGCCAGCTTATCAGTTCAGATTGTCGGTTATCCAGACAGCCGGTTATCTGATGTGGCGATGACGCAAGGTGACGGACCATTGATGGCGGCAGCAAAATGACACGTGTGATCGGGCTGGATACTGGCGGCACCTATACCGATGCCGCGCTGGTCGACACTGATGCCGGGCGCGTTGTTGCCACTGGCAAGGCACTGACCACGCGTGATGATCTGTCCATTGGTGTTGGCGGAGCAATCCGCCGTATTCTGGATAATTATGACGGCGATGCCAGTGACATCGGGCTGATCTCACTGTCGACGACACTTGCTACCAATGCGGTGGTTGAGGGTGTTGGCGGGCGTGTCTGTCTTGTCATGATCGGTTTCGATGAAGACGCGCTCGGACGCGCCGATCTGGCGCGCGCACTTGGTCAGGATGATGTCTTTTTCATCTCGGGCGGTCATGCTGCTGACGGGGCTGAACAGGCAGTGCTTGATGAAGGTGCCATCCGCGCCGCTGCCAGCAAGACGGGCAGTGACGTTTCGGCCTATGCGGTGGCAGCTCATTTTGCCACGCGCAACCCGGCGCATGAACGGCGTGCCCGCGACATCATTCGCGACATCACCGGCTGCCCGGTAACATGCAGTCATGAATTATCCTCTGCCCTTGGCGGGCCGCGCCGTGCGCTTACCGCGGTTCTGAATGCGCGCCTGATCAATCTTCTCGACCGGCTGATTGCCGCCACCGAATCCATCATGACCGATCTGCAGCTGAACTGCCCGCTGATGGTGGTCAAGGGTGATGGCTCGCTGTTGCGCGCTGATTTTGCGCGTTCACGGCCAGTTGAAACCGTGCTGTCTGGTCCGGCTGCCAGCCTTGCCGGCGCTGCCTTTCTGGCCGGGGCAAAAACCGCCATGGTTGCCGATATCGGCGGCACTACCACAGATATAGCGCTGTTGCAGAATGGTGCACCGCGCCTGAAAAATGACGGGGCCCTTGTCGGTGGCTGGAAAACCATGGTTGAGGCCGCTGATATTCGCACCTGCGGGCTTGGCGGTGATTCCGAGGTATTGCCTGTCACTCGCGGTACCGCTGGCGGCCTGACCCTTGGTCCGCGCCGCGCCGTCCCGCTGTCGCTTCTTGCAACGCAATGGCCACAGGTCAAAGACATTCTTGCCGAACAGCTGGGGGTGAGCGTGCCGATGGCCACCGACGGGCGGTTTGTCATGCCGTTGATGCCCAATGGCGTACCGGGCTGGCTGACCCGGTCGGAGGCGCGACTTGCGGCCAAGGCAATCGAAATGGGACCGACCAGCGTTGCCGAAATTGCCTCGACACAGCTGGCACTGGGAGCGGTGGACAGGCTGATCGGACGCGGACTTCTTACCCTCGCTGCTTTTACACCCACTGATGCGCTGCATGTCACCGGTGATTTCGATGAATTCGATAGTGATGCCGCACGCCTCGGCGCCGAATTGATGGCCCGCCAGCGCAATGGTGTTGGCGCGCCTGTCGCCAAAGATGCAGCGACACTTGCACAGATCACCCTTGGCGAGTTGCATCGCCGTTCAGGCGTTGCGCTGATGGATGCTGCGCTTGCACATGACGGGGCTGGCGAGGGTCAGGCCAGCAGCAACCCGCTTCTGAACGAGCTGTATCGCGGCACACCGGGCACGGCCGGACTGCCGCAACAGGCAGGCCTGGTTAATCTGAGGCTGTCACTTGATACCGGCGTCATTGCGCTTGGCGCATCAGCTGCCACACATTATCCGCATGTGGCGCATCTCATGGGGGTTGGACTGACGGTGCCCGATCATGCCGATGTGGCGGGGGCTGTCGGCGCTGCGGCCGGCACCGTGCGCCAGCGTGTGATGATCTCGGTCAGCCAGCCCGACGAAGGCCGCTTCCGCGTGCATCTGCCAACCGGCCCGCAGGATATGACTGATATGGAAGCCGCCTTGCAGGCCGCCCGCGACGCTGCCACTGCGCTTGCCAATGATCGTGCGCTTCAGGCCGGCGCCACCGTCGTCGCTGTCTGCCTGTCCGAAGATGTGAAACTCGTTCCGCTCAGCGCTGATCGTGACATGTTCATCGAGGCGCTTGTTTACGCCACAGCCGATGGCCGCGCTGGCTGATCGACTCCAGATCGATCCGCCCGTCTTAAACTTCCGTTAACACATACCTGCTAACCTTCACCTCTCAATATCCGGCTGTAATCACGTCGGCTGGTTGATTCAGGTGGCAGGTGACCCGTCAGCAACTGATCTGGATCATGGAAAACAGGTTCAGGAAATCCTGGCTTGAGGGACAACAGACATGACATCCGTTCTATTATTCGCCGGTTCGGTCCGGCGCGGGGCGTTTTCCAGACGACTTGCCGCAGCGGCGGGCCTTGCGGTGGCGCGTTATGGCGGCAAGCCAACGATGATCGATCTCGCCGATTATGAGGCACCACTCTACAACGCTGATATTGAGGATAGTGACGGCATTTCCCAGGGGGTGCTGGATTTTCGCCGGCTTGTTGCCACGCATGATGCACTGTGCCTTGCCACACCAGAATATAATGGCGGAATGACACCAATCCTGCTCAACATGTTCTGCTGGGCATCGCGCCCGTCGCCGACAGATGATTTTGGCGCGGTCTTTCAGGGCAAACCAGTGGCGCTGATGGCCTCCAGCCCGGGGCGACTTGGCGGGGTGCGCGTCATTCCCCGGCTGCGTGATGCGGTTTGCGAACTTGGCATGGTGCCGGTACCCGGCTTTGCCAGCGTTGGCAATGCTGCGCAGGCCTTTTCAGAAAATGGTGACCTCAGCGATGAACAGCTGGCGCAGGGTTTGAATGGCCTTGTTCAGCGTCTTGTAAATCGTGCTGGCTAAGCCTGCCAGACGCAAAGCGGCAGAGACTAAA
>ERZ802826.346-NODE-346-length-14752-cov-12.033_pt1 | contig 14752 bp, 12 predicted proteins | sample MGYA00345651_ERZ802826 | MGnify/ENA primary metagenome ERZ802826 (study PRJEB30503, sample SAMEA104212371) | marine metagenome | biome: Westerlies Biome; feature: [SRF] surface water layer (ENVO:00010504) within the epipelagic zone...; material: water...
GCCCATCAGCATGTGGCATTCACGCACCTGCGGCCATGCGCTGACCATGTCTTCAAAATCCTGCAGGTCTGACTCGGCCTGGCTGGTCAATCCGACAAAGGCAAATACATTTACCGAATAGCCAAGTGCCTCGGCATCCAGATCGGCGTGATAACCACGAATGATGCTGGCATCTTCCAGCACCCGCACACGGCGCAGACAGGGCGGCGCGGAAATGCCGGCCCGCTTCGCGAGATCAACATTCGTCATCCGTCCATCGGACTGCAGATCGCTGAGAATTTGCCGATCGACATTGTCGAGTTTCAGTTTGCCTGTCATGTTGAAAGACTTCTGCGATAGAGCGCTGGTATAATGGGGCGCCAGAGCCATGGTTGCGGGTCTGCACTGAAAAACAGAATAAGGTTCACGCATAACACGCGCAAGAAAATTGCGAAATATTATTGCGCGACTGGGCTGTATTTTTTACGAATGAACTATCACCGTGCCGGAGATCATATCACATGCCATCGCAGCCCATCGCCCGTCTGCCCACTGGACCAGATGATTCCGTGTGCCAGATCTGGGTTGTCAGCGACGGCACGCCGGGCATGCGTCTGCAGGCTGTGGCAATGGCCGAATCCCTGCTGAAGGTGCGCCCTGACTGGGAATATGAACAATTCACCATCACCCCGCACCGGTGGATACGCGCGCTGCCCCGGCTGGCGGCTGCGGTGCCGAAAATCCCGCTATACGACACTGCAAAGGACGGCATGCTGGACCGGCGCCCGCATGCGGGACGCTATCCGCATATCATGATCACCTGCGGGCGACGGATGGCAGGCTATGCGCTGGCAATGAAACGGCGCGCCCGTGCCGACGGCTTTGATATGCAGATCGTGCATCTGCAAGACCCGCGTCTGCCCCCGCATCTGTTTGATGCGATGATCGTGCCGGCACATGACCGGGTCCGCGGCAGCAATGTTCTTGTGACAACCGGATCGCTGAACCGGCTGACCCTGACCGGCATGCAGAAAGCGATGATGGATTTGCCAACCCGCTGGCTGTCAGCCGCCCGCATGAATGCGGTTACGGTAATGCTGGGCGGTGATAACCGGCGATATGCCATCACACCCGAAATGACCGGCCATATGGGTGAGCAGCTGGCATTGCTGGCGCGCACAACGCGGTCCAAGTTGATGCTGATCCCGTCACGCCGCACACCCGGCGGGCTGATTGACAGCATCACCGCCGCCCTTCCTGATGGCAGTGTGCTGACACCGGCCGAAGATGAACCGAATGTCTATCCGGGCGTGCTGGGGCTGGGCCAGGCGGTGATCGTGACATCGGATTCAGTGAATATGGCCAGCGAGGCCGCGATTACCGGCAAGCCTGTTCTGGTCATTGGCTGGAAGCCGCCCGCAAAGGACAGCCCGACCGGCGAGAGCGGACGCATTGCCAGTTTTCACAAAAACATGGTGGCAGGCGGGCATACTGCCATTTTTGACGGCAGCATCCCGTCGGGCAATTTTGTGCGTCTCGATGAAATGGCAGATATGACCACACGCCTGTTGACCCTGCTGGGGCGTTGACCTGCACGCCGATGGCCAACCTGTTTGCCTCTATCCGCTCAGGCGTGGCCAGGGCTCACGATATACCGGCAACACAGGGTCTAGTAATACAACTCCCGCGGGCTGCTGACCTGCATCGCTGAATAGAGATATTCCACCTGATCGCGATAGCCGTTGAACATCATCGTTGGCACGCGTTCATCGGTGCCGAGCAGACGTTCACTCTTTTGCGGCCAGCGCGGATGCGGAATGCCGGGATTCACATTCGCCCAGAACCCGTATTCATTGCCGGCAAGCTCTTCCCAGAACGATACCGGGCGCTCATCAGTGAAGGTAAAGCGGGTGATCGACTTGATCGACTTGAAACCATATTTCCACGGCACGACAAGCCGGATCGGCGCACCATTCTGGTTCGGCAGCGCCTTGCCATAGATGCCGGTGGCCAGAAAGGCCAGCTCGTTCTGCGCCTCTTTCAGGGTCAGACCCTCAACATAAGGCCATGGATACCAGACCTGTTTCTGGCCCGGCGCCACATCGGGATCGAGGAAGGTTTCCATGCGCAGATATTTTGCCCCTGACAGTGGTTTCGCCACCTTCATCAGATTGGCCAGCGGCACCCCCGACCAGGGCACAGCCATGGCCCATGCCTCAACACAGCGGTGTCGATACAGACGTTCCTCAAACCCGCCCATGGCATGGACAAGCTGTTCGGCATCCAGTGTCATCGGCGTTTCAACCATACCGTCAATGGTCACGGCCCACGGGTCGGTCACCATATCGCGGGTCTTTTTCCAGATATTCTTGGATGACCCGAATTCATAGAAGTTGGTGTAGGTGGTGGCCTCTTCCTCATCGGTGATTGCGCGGTCCAGACGATAGGCGTCATTCCGTTCAAATGGATAGCCGCCAATGGCCGCCATTGCACCCGAGGCGAGCGCACTGCTACCAGCAAGACCAAGCCCGGCAAGGCCGGCCGCCTTCAGCCACTGACGACGATTCATGTAGATATCTTCAGGAGTTGCTGCTGATTCAGGCAACTCCCACGCACGGCGTCTTTTGATCAGCATGGTCGTGTCTCCCAACGGCTGATTGCATAAAATCCCCACCGCAGATTAACCTGCCCCGGCAATGTGGCATGAGTTGGGCAGGGCCCTTCTGTTGAGTATTCCCGGCCGAGTATTCCCAGTTGAGTGTTCCACTCCGCCACAGCAAAGCTGATGCGTTGTGCCAGCGATGATTATTATACCGGTTATCCCTGCCGCCAGAAATACAGGCCCAGTGCCGAGAACCCGGCAATATACGCCGCGATCATGGACATCCACAGCGGCTCTGGCTGAAACGGAAGAATATGGTTCAACCACAGAAGCAGCGGGAATTCTATCAGCACAAACGATGCAACCATGGACATCAGGATCGGCTTTGTGGTGCCGCGCCCTTCAAACACCCCGATAAGCACATGCGAGCACGCAAAGGCGATGTTGGCGACAAGGGCAAATTGCAGAAAAGTCGTCGCAAACGAAATGGCGACCGGGTCCTGGACAAACTGGCTGACCAGAATCCGGGTCCAGTATTCAGCGCTGAGGGCTATCACAGCCGAAACAAGGGCAACACCCGCCATGAACATCACGGTGGCCTTTTTCAGAGGGCCCGCGTTACCGCCGCCTATATAGTTCCCGGTTATGACCCCGGCCCCCACGGCCACCCCCACATTGATGCTGAAAACAGCCGCGATCAGCCTGAGCCCGACACCAAATCCGTCGCTTTGTGCAAGCGGGTAGCTGTTGATGCAAGCCACCAGAATGATCGCCTCTACCTGAAAGATCAGGAGCGTGAACCCGACGGGCCAGCCGATATCAATGATCTTTCGGTGCAGTTTCCAGTCCGGCTTCGGCAGCCTCATCACCCTTGGCAACAGGTCCGGCCTGTAGCGATTGAGGCAAATTACACTCAATCCAAGCGTTATGAGCTGTGCAATCACAGCCCCCATCGCACCGCCAGCAACGCCAAGTTCCGGTGCCCCCAGCCAGCCGAACACCAAAAGCGGCGTGATGCCGAAATTCGCCACAAGTGCCACCAGCGATATTGTGGTCGCCATGCCGCCAAGGTTTGCCGATCGCATCACCGTCAGCAGCGTGGTGTAGACGGGAATGACAATCAGCGAGGCCCAGATAACCCCGGCATAAGCCCACACATGCGTTTGAACATCGATGTTCTTGCTGACCAGAACGGCATCAAGATTTATGACGATCACAAACAGCGGCACCATCAGCCCGAGCGCAAAGCCAAGCTTCAGCTGCAGCACTTGCAGGATTTTGCGTCTTGCCGCAGTCACATCGCGCGAACCTATGGTCTGCGAGATAACCTACACAGACCCCGAACCAACAATTTCGTTCAGCGCGAGAGAAAAGAAGAGATAGACAGAGATAATTGTGAGCGCGGTCGGGACTGCTGGCCCCAGCTTGGCAAGCCAAAACATGTCAACCAGCTGGAAGGTGTAATCAACCACATATCCAATTGACGCGAAACCTGATGCCTTTGCCATCGCCTGAAAACAGCGAACCGGTGCGCTGATCTTCATCCGCTCCGCCCAAGATGCCTGATATGCACACCAGCATGCATCCGCACAATGGGCATTTTATACCGATACAGATTTGTCACTGCCAAATTACCCCATCATGGGCCGGGCGTTTGATGCGCATGGTGTCAAGCGGAGTACCCTTTCATGAGCAGCCACCAAACATGTATGGGACATCTATGGGCGCGGCTTCAGCCTCACCTTACTGGACGTAATATTTTCACAAGCATCTTATCAACATCTGCCATTCACATCTGCCATTCACATCTGCGTCACCACATCTGCGTGACCAAAGGGCGTGCGCATCATCATCAATGCAAAGCATGCAATGCGATGCATGCAGTGCGATGCATGCAGTGCGGTGTTTTTATCGCAGTGTCTCCACGACAGAGGCAATGCGGGTCAGCGCGGTATCCAGCGTATCATCGGCGGCGGCAAAGCTGATCCGTATCGCCGGTGACAGACCAAAGGCAACGCCTGGCACAATCGCCACATCGCCAAGTTCCAGCAATGCCGCCGCAAAATCACTGTCAGTTTCAATCACCCTGCCATCAGGCCGCGCCTTGCCGATCAGGCCCGAGATATCGGCAAAAGCATAGAACGCCCCGTCGGGAGCCGGGCAGGTCACACCTTCCATCGCGTTCAGCGCCGCCAGCACCCGCGCCCGTCGCCGCGCAAAGGCAGCATTATTCCGGGCAATGAAATCGGTCGGCCCGTCCAGAGCAGCAATGGCCGCATGCTGGGCGATGCTGTTCGGACATGAGGTGGACTGCGATTGCAGCTTGGCCATGGCCTTGACCAGCGGTGCCGGTGCCGCCGCAAACCCGATGCGCCAGCCGGTCATGCAATAGGATTTCGAGACACCGTTCAGCGTCATGATCCGGTCCGCCATATCGGGGGCAAGCGCCGCCAGCGTGCTGAATTCAAAACCGTCATAGACCAGATGTTCATACAGATCATCCGACAGCACCATCACCTGGCGGTGCGGGCGAATGACATCGGCCAGCGCGCGCAGCTCATCCGCTGAATAGCCCATGCCGGTGGGGTTTGACGGTGAATTGACAATCACCCAGCGGGTGCGCGGGGTGATCGCCGCGGCAAGGCGGTCCGGCGTCATCTTTAAACCGTCGGCAAACCCGGCCTGCACATAGACAGGCGTGCCGCCGGCTACCTCAACAATACCAGCAAAGCTGACCCAATAGGGGGCCGGGATCACCACCTCGTCCCCGGCCTGAACGGTTGCCATCAGCGCATTGAACAGCACCTGCTTGCCGCCGGTACCAATCGAGATGTTTTCCGGTGTGACGGTGATGCCGTTTTCGCGCGCGAATTTGGCAACGATGGCGGCCTTCAGTTCGGGGATGCCATCGACCTGCGTATATTTCGTGTGGCCGTCATGGATGGCGCGAATGGCGGCCTCTGTCACGTGCGGCGGGGTGTCGAAATCCGGCTCGCCAGTGGCCAGCCCGATGACATCCCGGCCAGCCGCGCGCAGATCCAGCGCCAGCGACGAGATCGCCACGGTGGGCGACGGCGCGATGCGGTTCACCCGGTCGGCAAACGAGATCGCCAGATCACCCGATGGGGCGCCCGAAGAAGATGCAGATTTGTCTGGTGCGTCAGTCATGACAACAGATGTGCCACATGGAACGCATAGTGGGAAGGGGGGGCACCAATGCTGGTTATCTTCAAGGATATATCTTAGGCACAATTGCAATCTTTGAATTCGACGTGCTTCTATTTCATCCAAGCGATCAAATCATCTCTGCCTTTGCTTGCACGTTGTCGCCATCAACTAATAAGTAACCGCAGGTTTAGCCAAAGACATGCCACAAGCCATCCCATATGATCCGGCTCTCGCACTGACTCAAATCATAGACACACGTATACTTGACGCGTTGGAAAAAGTGGCAGCAGCGCGTGAACCCGCGAACGCTGCAGAAGAGGCGTACAACGCAGCCTTGTTCAATTTTCAATCCATTGAACTGACGCTGAATGAATTGGGAGAACTCGGTATCGACACCGATTCGATTTTAAAGGAACTGGAGGTCGCCCGCAAAGCCGTTACAGATTCTGCAAACCATCTTGCGGCAACGCGCATCTCGTCCTTGAAGAACACAGCAAATGCAAATACTGAAGCGCGAAAAATTCTGGCTTCACTTAAGGATTACCCCGAGTCACCACTGGATTTAGGCCGTATTCAGTTCAAATCCATGCCTATCAGTGCCGACTCGATCCAAATGGATGTGCAGTATTTTTCTGCCGACGTGATGTCTCAGCGATCCCGCTCTCTGGCCAGTAGCGTCAAGGGCTACGTATCCTCAAAAACAATCTTTCTTGGAGATCATCTGTCGACACTGGCCTCAAATGCCGCACAATCTCAGACGTCGCAACAAACCGAGGAACACGACATTGAAGGCACGCTGGTTTTCTCAATGGCATGCACGCACAAGAATGCTGTCTTGGTAGAGCCATGTGTTCTTGATGTAGACAAGGCCGCACGCGTCTGGAACGGGCTTGGCCTGAAGCCAGCGCTCGATCCAACCAAAAAAACTGAAATGTTGAAGGCAAGCCAAAGGTCTCCTTCTAACAAGGACGATGGTTTCTATGTATTGAGCGGTGCAACCTACGGGTCATGCTTTATCGGCATGGTTCATGTTATCCGGCAGTCCGATACCGCCGCCGAGCAACGAATGAAATCCGCAGTATCTTCGCTCCAGGCCCAAATGAAAATCGGCGGCTGATTTATTGAGCATGAGGGCGGGTTTGGAGTCAGCAAATCATTCTCTGAAGACGCCAAGGATATGTTGAGTACGCAGCAAATCACCTCTCATGCGAATGCGATTGTCATGGGTAGTATTCCAAACATTTCATCAAATGAAGTTCGCATCGGTGTAAAGGAATTTGCCGATTTTGATCCAGCAAAGATGATGGAAAAACTCGCCACCTTGCAGAACGCGACAGCGCGTGACCATGACAGCGTTGAAAGCTCGGCCAATGCCGCACGAACAGGCGGCGAGATGATGGCAATCAGGGCAACAGAAATCAAATCCGTGATGAGCGGACTTACCGAAGTGGATGATGGCCGCAACAAGATTATTAACATCAACTCGTTGATGACGGCTTTCGACGATTATGTGGCCAAAGCCATTGAAGGCAAGATCGGAACGCCCGTGACGTTCTATCTGAAACACATCACCGGGGCCCAGATTGCCCAGGAATGGATGAAAAAGTATTTTGGCAGCCCCAACCTTGAAGACGAGAGCAAGGATTCAGGCCCCGCAACAAGCAAGGATTCAGGCCCCGCAAAAGGCAATGATGAAGGATCCGGGGCGGCAAGTGATGCCAGCTCATCTGATGGGGGTAAGGGCAACGCCAGCGACGGCGGAAAATCTGCAACGGATGCTGGCGATAACGCCGCAAAAGCCTAATCTGTCAAAGGTCGAAACAGAAAACAGCGAAGACAAGATTTAGTCAAGAGTATGCCTGTACACAAAATTTTAAGTCTGAAACAGCAATAACCACAAGTCTTCTCAACATGCTCTCGTATTTGAAAAAACTGTGATAAAGGAACAAAAAAATGGAACCATACCTTCCGATCGACCATCTTGGATGTCTCGATTTTCAAGAAATTGAACCGCGGCAGGTACATGCCGGAGAGCACAATATCCTAACAATGCGATGTCACGGTGTTCCAGCAGATGAACAACGCAACCCGTTCCCGCCAGATAGTCTGCATTTGCTTGTAGCGCAATTTTCACCTGATGGAGGAGACGTAGGCTATGTCAGCCATGCTGCAGATTGTCTTCAACTCGAAGCAGATTATTCAGCTTTTAAGGTAACCATGCGGGAGGATATTGTTCCGGCCGTCTATAGGTTGATACTGATATTTCAACCAGCCGAAGGGTTCGCTCAGCGCGGAAACGTAACGTTCAGAAGTGAGCGTTTCGCCATCCACGTCTTGGCCTGAAAGGCAAAGAGCAAACATCGAAAACCAAAAAGCTGGACAACCAACAGATGCCACCCAGAGTTATACCTGTCGACAAGAAAAGCGGATCCGCCCGCCTGGAAACGGTAACACCGACAGAACTTCAGCCTTATGAAGACACTACTGTCACGATGACATTAGGCGGCCTGATTGGTAATGTTAACGGCGAACCATATCTGGAAGATGCATTGCGTATCACGTGTGGTTACATCGGTGCCAATGGCGATGATCCGATTGGCTGGATGATATTCCATGCAATACGAACCAACCACCACCTGGGCGTTTACCAGATGATTGTCAGACCAACTTTGCCCGCCGGCCTGTATATGGTCGGCGTCATCCTTAAAGTAGAACAAGGCCCAAGCAGTATCGGGCCAGAAGAAATCCGTCTCGGCAGTGGTCCGGGGGCCGTCTTGATTCCGGGTGAAATTTAAATGCTGGAAAGGGGGTGGGTGAATTCTGGTGAGGCTGTAATCAGCGCGGCGACGGATTCGAATGAAGGGTGTTGTTTTCACCTTGCGGCCGTTTGCTTTATGTGCGTTCGAATTCCGCCCGCTTGATCTGCGCCCGCTCTGTTTGTGCCTTGGTCATGATTGCGTTCAGATGTGCCAACGCCATCGAAAAGGCGTAATGATCGGCGCGCATCGCTTCGGTTTCGATTGCTTGCAGTTCACACGAAGGTTTTGACCGTCGCTTTGGCCCATTCGAATTGTCCCTGCCCGTCTTGTCATCAACCGGTTCAGGCTTACCAGCCAACGCCAATGACAGCCACATATGTGCCGTCACATTATTCTTCGATACCGTATTGCCGATACGGTACATTTCGCCAAGCCGACCTTGCGCAATTGTATGCCCCTGCGCCGCCGCTATACGGTAATTCTTTAACGCCTCATCCCGGGCAAGCGTTGCGCTATTGATCATGCGCTGACGACGATAGCGGGCGATCGGGTCGTCGGGATCCGGCGGCACGTCATGCACATACAGTAATTCGCCCCCATCATCGGCAAGCACATCGCCCTGCATCAGGGTTTCAGCCAAAGCAAAGGCCGCATCAAGATGCCCCTGCGCCGCCGCCTTGCGGTACCAGAATATGCCATGATACGAGCCGTCACCGGCGTTACTGAATACTCCGTCATCATTGCTCACATAGGTTCTGGCCAGTCGATATTGGGCGTCGGCATTGCCGGCCTCGGCATCGCGACGCAAATGATCAGCGCCAAGCGGCAGTATGGGTCCTAACCATTTCTGCAACACTGCCATTTCGAAAAACAAGACACCCAACATCCAAACTGGCCATAGAAAGGCAATAACTACCGCAGGCCATTTTCCAACCGGCAACAGTATCAAAGCTGCAAGCGGGGTGAGGTGAAACAACCGAAATCCCCATAACAGGGAGCGGGTGACGATTGGTGAGAGCCGCATCAGCCATTTTATGGTGAATTAACAAATATCAGATACTGACTGGACACTGTGTTTCAGAGCCGTACCCTCTTCCCCTTGGCGGGTTGACGTCCTATCTTCTGATGCATGGAAGACGTCGCTTCGCCATCAAACACACCTGCGCCGGGGCAGCCTGCGCCTGCTTCATCCGTTGGCGAGATGATTATCACGCGTCCGCGCGCACCCGCCGATTTCGACCTGCAGTCCGAATTCTCGCCCGCTGGTGACCAGCCAACCGCCATCAAGGAACTTGTCGAGGGGATCCAGAATGGCGAGCGCGACCAGGTGCTGCTTGGCGTCACCGGATCGGGCAAGACGTTCACCGCCGCGCATGTCATCCGCCAGATCAAGCGACCGACCCTGATCCTCGCCCCGAACAAAACCCTGGCGGCCCAGCTTTATGGTGAGATGAAGTCGCTGTTCCCCGACAATGCGGTGGAATATTTTGTCTCCTATTATGATTATTACCAACCCGAAGCGTATGTCCCGCGTTCCGACACCTATATCGAGAAGGAAAGCTCGATCAACGAGCAGATCGACCGGATGCGCCATTCGGCAACGCGCGCGCTGCTGGAACGCGATGATGTGATCATCGTCGCCTCGGTGTCCTGCATCTATGGCATAGGATCGGTCGAAACCTATTCGACCATGACCTTTCGCCTGTCGCGTGGCGAACAGATCGAACGGCAATCCATCCTGCGCCGGCTGACAGAACTGCAATACCGTCGCAACGACACCAATTTCGTGCGCGGCACCTTTCGCGTGCGCGGCGACAATGTAGAGTTGTTCCCGGCCCACCTTGAGGACCGTGCCTGGCGCATCTCGCTGTTTGGTGACGAGATCGAGGACATCTTCGAGATCGACCCGCTGACCGGCGAGAAAACGCAGACGCTGGAGCAGATCACAGTCTTTGCCAATTCGCACTATGTGACGCCGCGCCCGACCTTGCAGCAGGCGACAAAACTGATCCGCACCGAATTGAAGGGCCGCATCAGCGAGTTCACCGAACAGGGCAAATTGCTGGAGGCGCAGCGCATCGAGCAGCGCACCCAGTTCGATATCGAGATGATCGAGGCGACCGGGTCCTGCGCCGGTATCGAGAACTATTCGCGTTATCTGTCGGGGCGCGGCCCGGGCGAGCCACCGCCGACCCTGTTTGAATATTTGCCGGAAAACGCGTTGCTGATCATCGATGAAAGCCACGTCACCGTGCCGCAGATCGGCGCCATGTTCAAAGGTGACTTCGCCCGCAAGAGCACATTGTCGGAATTCGGCTTCCGCCTGCCATCCTGTATGGATAACAGGCCACTGAAATTTGAGGAATGGGAAGGCTTCCGCCCGCAGACCGTCTTTGTGTCGGCAACCCCCGGTCCCTGGGAAATTGGGCGCACCGGCGGCGTCTTTTCCGAACAGGTTGTCCGCCCGACCGGCCTGACCGACCCTGACTGTATCGTGCGCCCGACCGGCAATCAGGTTGATGACATCATCGCCGAATGCCGTGATGCCGCAGCCAAGGGCCAGCGCGTGCTGATCACCACGCTGACCAAGAAGATGGCCGAGGCGCTGTCCGAATATATGTATGAGGCCGGCATCCGCGTGCGCTATCTGCATTCGGATATCGACACGCTGGAACGCATCGAGATCATGCGCGACCTGCGGCTTGGGGTATTCGATGTGCTGATCGGGATCAACCTGCTGCGCGAGGGGCTGGATATTCCGGAATGCGCGCTTGTCGGAATACTGGATGCCGACAAGGAAGGCTATCTGCGGTCGAAGACATCACTGATCCAGACCATTGGTCGCGCCGCGCGGAATATCGAAGGGCGGGTCATCCTGTATGCCGACAAGATCACCGATTCGATGCAATATGCGCTGGATGAAACCAACCGTCGCCGCGCCAAGCAGGAAGCCTGGAACGAGGCCAATGGCATCACCCCGGAATCAATTCGCAAGGACATCAATGATGTTCTGGAATCGGTCTATGAGCGCGGCGACCACGTCACCCCGCAGGCTGGTGGTGCGGAAGGCAGCCTTGTCGGCAACAATTTTGCGACCGTGATTTCCGATCTGGAAAAGACCATGCAGGACGCCGCGGCCAATCTGGAATTTGAGGAAGCGGCCCGGCTGCGCGATGAAATCCGCCGGATGGAAGCTGCCGAGCTGGGACTGAACGCGCCCGGCGTGCCGCAGGCCATCGCCCAGCGCTATACATCGACCACTGATGATGCTGGCAAAGCCCGTTTTCCAGCCGGCACACCGGGCGCACCAACACGAAAACGCCCCCGTCGACGCTGAGCCCCGGCACGCGGCATCTGTTTTTATTCGTTTTTCTGCCGGGCGAAAGTTTCGGGCCTTTTTTGCCTTATTTTTTTTCGCGTCCCGGTTGACAGCAAACGGCAAAAACCGGCGAATCGACAGGATCAATCAGTCCTGTTTGTGCACAGTGTCACGCTATCGTCACATAAGTCTGGCAAGCAACGGATTTTATGTAATATTTTTCCGAATGCTCTATGAATTTATTGACTAATATATTGATTTCATGAAATTTTAAAAACTGCCTAAAATTTAATCATCTTGCAAAATTTACCATGAAATCAGCGCCAAAACCTGTTTGTCATCCTTTCATCCACATAGTTATCCACAGGATTCGGGGATAGATTTTTTTGTGATGCATAGCGGTATCAATATAACCGCTTGGCACTACCCGCGCGCGAAAAGGACAGCTAGATTGGAGCGTGATGACCGAGCAACAGATGACAGAAAAAAGCCCGAACCTGCCCCCCGATCTCGGGCGCGGCCTGGCCTATCTGAAGGCCGAGGTGCGGAAGCTGACCGGTGACCCGGGTGTGTACCGCATGATGAACGGTGCCGGCGAGGTGCTGTATGTCGGCAAGGCGCGCAATCTGGCGCGGCGGGTGACCAGCTATACCCAGCCGAACCGGCTGTCGAACCGGCTGATGCGAATGGTCAGCGAGACCGAAACGCTGGAAGTGATCGTCACCAAGTCAGAGACCGAGGCGCTGCTTCTTGAATCGAACCTGATCAAGAAGATGAAGCCGCGCTACAATATTCTGCTGCGCGATGACAAAAGCCTGCCGCAAATCCTGCTGACAGCCGACCATGAATTTGGCCAGCTGACCAAACATCGTGGACGCAAAACCCGCAAGGGAGATTATTTCGGTCCCTTTGCCTCGGCCGGTGCGGTCAACCGTACAGTGGCTGATCTGGCCCGCGCCTTCATGCTGCGCACCTGTTCGGATTCAGTATTCAATGCCCGCACGCGCCCCTGTCTGCAATATCAGATCAAACGCTGCAGTGGCCCCTGTGTCGGACTTGTTTCAGCTGGCGACTATGCCGCGCAGATGGATCAGGCGCGTCGCTTTCTGTCGGGTGAATCTGCCAAGATCCAGCGCGACTATGCGACCCGCATGCATGCCGCCGCCGAAACGCTGGAATTTGAAACAGCTGCCATCTGGCGCAACCGTATTCGTGCGCTCAGCGGCATTCAGGCAAATCAGGACATCAATATCCCGAACCTGCATGATGCCGATATCATCGCCCTTGCCCGCAGTGGTGAAAAATCCTGCATCCAGACCTTTTTCATTCGCGGCGGGTCGAACTATGGCAACCGGTCCTATTTCCTGACGCATAATACCGAAAGCGATGATGCCGCTGTTCTGACGGCCTTCCTTGGCCAGTTTTATGATGACAAGGAGCCGCCAGCCGAAATTCTGGTCTCTGCCATGCCGGATGAAACGGCCCTGCTTGGCGAGGCACTGTCCATTCGCGCCGGCCGCGCGGTACGGATCAGCCGGCCACAACGCGGTGCCCGCACCAAGCTGACAGAAATGGCGCGCCGCAACGCCGAAGAGGCGCTGGCGCGCAATCTTGCCGATACCAGCTCGCAGCGCCGCCTGCTGGGTGAACTGGCTGACCTGTTCGGCATGGATTCCCCCCCTGAGCGTGTCGAGATATATGACAATTCGCATATTCAGGGCCGACATGCTGTTGGCGGCATGGTGGTTGCCGGGCCAGACGGGTTCAACAAGGCAGCCTATCGCAAGTTCAACATGCGCGAAGATGGGGCCCATGCGGTGGTGCAAGGCGATGATTTTGCGATGATGCGTCAGGTCATCCACCGGCGGTTTGAACGCGCACTGAAAGAAGATCCCGACCGCACTGGTGACAGCTGGCCCGATCTGTTGCTGATTGATGGTGGCAAGGGCCAGCTCAGCGCTGTCAGTGACGTGATGGATGATCTTGGCGTTACCGATATCACCGTTGTTGCCATTTCCAAGGGACCGGACCGCAATGCCGGGCGTGAACAGTTCCATATGCGCGGGCGCGACAGCTTTACCCTGTCGCCGCAGGCCTCTGCCATGCATTTTCTGCAGCGTCTGCGTGATGAGGCGCATCGCTATGCCATTGGCACACACCGCGCCCGTCGCCAGAAGGCCGAACTGACAAGCCCGCTTGACGGTGTGCCGGGGATCGGTCCGAAACGCAAAAAGGCGTTGCTGGCGCATTTCGGGTCGGCCCGCGCCGTGTCGGCTGCCGGTCTGCAGGACCTTGAGGCTGTCGACGGCATTTCAAAAGCGGTGGCCCGACATATTTATGATTGGTTTTACAGTGGGCATTCCTGACGCCATGCGCCATAATGGCCACAATAATGTTTCGCACTGGTCGTCGATGGCGTGGTGACGGAACACGGGGGAAGAGCGTAGAGATGACGACCGTGCTTAAATCGGTGCCAAACTGGATGACGATCCTGCGGATTGCTGCCGCGCCGGTGATCGCCATTCTGATCTGGACTGACAATGTCGAGGCAGGCTACGCACCAGCGCTGGTGCTGTTCATTCTGGCCAGCATTTCCGACTTTATCGATGGCTGGATGGCCCGCCGTCTTGGTGTGGTATCAAAGCTGGGTGCGATGCTCGACCCGATTGCTGACAAGGTGCTGATCGGCACATGTCTGTTGTCACTGGCGCATGTTACCGATGATGGCTGGTGGTACATTCTGCCAGCGCTTGTCATCATTTCTCGCGAATTTCTGATTTCGGGTCTGCGCGAATTTATGGCAGGTCGCAGCGTCGACATGCCGGTGTCTGCAATCGCAAAGTGGAAAACGACCCTGCAGCTGGTGGCCATCGGTTTTCTGATTGGCGCACCGGTGTTCCCGTCGGTGCAGTTCGCCAATGAAGT